>Ga0335075_10002020_pt1 | contig 32953 bp, 27 predicted proteins | sample Lox_Sample_24_FD_206723 | JGI IMG/M metagenome (GOLD analysis project Ga0335075, IMG submission 206723) | Soil microbial communities from Loxahatchee National Wildlife Refuge, Florida, United States - Lox_Sample_2.4 | ecosystem: Environmental > Terrestrial > Soil > Wetlands | place: USA...
GCAGAAGTACGGCCGCGAGCCGATCTCCCTGCACACCCCGCTCGGCGAGGACGGCGACAGCGAGTTCGGCGACCTGATCGAGGACTCCGAGGCGATCCAGCCCGGCGAGGCGGTCAGCTTCACGCTGTTGCAGGAGCAGTTGCACTCGGTGCTCGACACGCTGTCCGAGCGCGAGGCCGGCGTGGTCTCCATGCGGTTCGGCCTGACCGACGGCCAGCCCAAGACCCTGGACGAGATCGGCAAGGTCTACGGGGTGACCCGCGAGCGCATCCGCCAGATCGAGTCCAAGACGATGTCCAAGCTCCGCCACCCATCCCGCTCCCAGGTCCTGCGCGACTACCTGGACTGAGGATCGCCGGTAATTAGGCCTCTAGACCAGGCTCTCCGCAACGGCGAGGCGGGTGAGGTCGGCGCGCCGGCGGTACCCGGTCTTGTCGCGGATCCGGTCCAGGTGGGAGGCCACGGTCCGGACGCTGATGTACAGCCGGTCCGCGATCTCCGTGTTGGTGTGGCCCTGGGCGACCAGGGTGACCAGTTCCCGCTCCCGGGGACTGAGCAGTTTCCCCGGAGCGGGTGCCTGAGCCTTCTCCCCGGCCGCGCTCGTGACCATGATGGCGAGCTCGACGGCGGCGGAAACCGTCATCCGGCCGCCGCGCTCCTGCGCCTCGTGCAGCTGGGCCGGCTCGAGTAGCTGCTCGATCTGCCGCATGTATTCCGGGCGCTGACCGTCATACGCGGGTCCGCTCGGCAGCCCGAGACGCTCCCGGTCCGTGGTGTAGACCGTCCACAAGGTAACGGCGTCAGTCCAGCGTCCGGCATTCGCGCACAGGTACCCGCACTGTTCGATGCAGTTGAGCAGGCCCCGGTGGTCTCCGATGCGGGCGGCCATGCCGACCGCCTCTCGCAGGTGCGACGCCGCGTCGGCCGCGTTGCCTGCCCTGCGCTCGAGGAGCGCCATCAGCTCGAGCAGGTAAACCAGATACACCTGGTCGTTCACCTCACGAGCCGAGGCCAGCCCGGCCACGCACACGCGGCGGGCGGAGTCAAGCTCACCGGCCTCGGTCAGCACCATCGCCAGGATGTAACGGCACCAGCGAGCCACGGTCCGGGGGATATCAGGCTGCAGCAGTTCCTCCGCCTGCCCGGCCCAGTCAAGCGCACCTGCCACGTCGTCCGCGTAATAGGCGGCGATGCTGAGGCCTGTCAGCGCCTGCAGTTCACTGGTCGCATCGCCTAGCTCACGTGCCAGCGCCAGCGCGCGGCGGGCATCATCGACCGCCTGGGGGATCTGGCCCAGGTTCAGCCGCTCCACGGTCAGGCCCGTGGCCAAGGCCGTTACCAAGTCGCGCGACGGCTTGCGGTTCTCGCAAGCTTCGCAGAGCGCCGTGAACCAGCCGATGCTGTCGGCCGGGTTGCCGGAACCTGAGGCCGTGTACCCTAGCCAGACATGCGCCCTGGCCCAGGCGTCGTCGTCCGGGGATGAGCGCGCGACGGCGGCGCTCAGCCGTTCGTAGGCTTCGGCCGGGCGGCCTCGCAGCCGCAGCCACGGAGCCAGCGCGGCCGCCAGCCGCAGGGCTCCCGCGGTGTCATGCTCGAGCGCCCAGTCCAGCGCCCGCCCCAGTGTGGCGTCCTCGGCATCCAGCCATCGCAGGGCATCGAGTTCCCTGTCGTCGCTGGCCTCGAGTCCCACGGCGGCCTGCCCCGCCACCGACCACGCGAACGCGGCCAGCGCCGCCTCGGTCTCCCGTTCCTCGCCGGCTTCCCGTGGCTGGGTCAGGGCGTAGGCGCGCAGCGTCTGCAGCATCGTGTACCTGGTCCGCCCGTCGGCGCCGGGCCGCGGCGGCACCACGAGCGAGCAGTCCACCAGCCGCAGCACCGCCGGGCCCGCGTCCGGCCCGGCCACCGCCTCGGCCGCCTCCAGCGTGAACGGGCCAGGGAAGGTCGCCAGGCGCCGGAACACCACCCGTTCCGGCCCGGCCAGCAACCGGTAGCTCCAGTCCGCCACCGCGGCCAGCGACCGGTGCCGGCCGGCGGCCAGCGCGTCCTTACCGGTCAGCAGCCGCAGCGCATCATCGATACGGTCAGCCAGCCCGGCCAGGCCCAGCGCCTCGACCCGCGCCGCCGCCAACTCGATCGCCAGCGGCATCCCGTCCAGCCGCGACACCACCCGCGCCACCAGCGGCGCCGACTCGCCGTCAAGGGCGAACCGGGGATCGGCCTGCGCGGCCCGCCCGGCGAAGAGCACTGCCGCCGCCGACTCGCTCACCGCCCCCGGCTCACCGGAACCCGGCAGCCCCAGCGGCGACAGCCGGTACCTCGCCTCCCCGCCGATCCCGAGCTGCTCCCGGCTGGTCGCCAGCACGCGCACATCATCGGCCGTCTTGAGCAGCGCCCCGCACAGATCCGCGGCCGCGGACAGCACGTGCTCGCAGTTGTCCAAGATCAGCAGCATCCGCCGCGGAGCCAGCGCCGCCGCGAGCACCTCAAGCGGCGCCCGGCCGGGGTCCTGCCGCACCCCCAGCGCCACCGTCACCTCCGCCGGCACCCGCGCGGCATCCGCGACCGCGCCCAGCTCGACGAACGAGACCCCGTCCGGGAACCGGTCCGCCACCCGCCGCGCCACCTCAGCCGCCAGCCGGGTCTTGCCGACACCGCCAGGACCGGTCACCGTGACCAGCCGGGAGACCTCAAGCAGCCTGGTCAGCTCGGCGGCGTCGTCCGCCCGGCCCACCAATCTCGTCGGCGCCCACATGCCCGCGGCCTGCCCCCGCTCAGCCCGTGTCACACTCGCAGCCTAGCCGAACGGATGGTTCGTCCACCTTGCCGCGGAACCATGCGCGACCCGCGCCGACTACGCGCTGATGTTCCTGTCCTGGCACCACGTTCAGGACAAGCCGCGTGCCGCCGGCGAGCTGGCCCGGGTGATCAGGCCGGGCGGGCGAATGCTGCTGCGCTCGCAGTTCAGCGATCGCATGCCCCGCCTGTGGTGGCTGGAGTACTTCCCGCGCGGCCATGAGGTAGACGCTTCCATGTACCAGCCGCTTGATGAGGAGCCGCTATTAGACGCACACATCGAACCACTTTGGCGATCCCGGGGGTCATTTCCGTACGGTTGCCTCAACCGCGGAAAAGGGAGTACCCGTCTGCTTGATGGTGTCGACCGTGAATCCTCCGGCCGCCAGGAGGTCGGCGTACTGGGCGGCTGTCCGTTCCTTGCCGCCCGAGATGGCGAGCATGACCAGGTCGGTGGCCTTGCTGAAGTGCGGGCCGTCGCCGGGCGGGACGATGCACTCGATGACCACGAGCCGGGCTCCGGGAGCGGCCGCGTCGGCGATGGTGGAGATGATCCGGACCGCGGACCGGTCGTCCCAGTCATGCAGGACCATGGACATGAGGTAGACGTCGGCGGCCGGGACCTCCGCGAAGAAGCTGCCGGCCTGGATGCTCACCCGGTCGTCGACGCCGTAGTCGGCGAGGACCTTCTCGGCCGCCGGGATGACCTCGGGCAGGTCGAAGACGATCCCGCGCCGGTCGGGTGCCTGTGCCATCAGGCGGGCGAGCATGGACCCGTCAGCTGCGCCGATGTCGGCGACGATATGCCCCGGGGCAACTGGTAGCTGCTCAGGAACGACCCGCGCCAGCCTTCGGAGACGCTGGCCATCGCTGCGGTCTGGACGGCGAGCAACTCGGGCTGCGGGGTTATCCAGTCGAAGAAGTTCCTGCCGTACAGGTAGTCGGCGGCTGTCTCGCCCGTCCGGATGGTGCGCAGCAGTTCTCCGAACGGCTGGTAGTGGGTCTCCATCAGGTAGCGGGAAATGGCGTGCACCGATCCGGGGACATCCGGTGCCAGCGTCGCCCCGAACGGGGTGACCGCGATCTTCCCGTCGGCCTCGGTCCGGAATATGCCAAGCGGAGCGAGATTCCGAATCACCCGGTGGAGCGCGTCCGGATCGGCGCCGGTCACGCCGGCCAGGTCGTCGATGTCCCGGGGACCGTCCAGGAGCGCGTCCGCTACCCCCAGCCGGGCGGTCACGTAAAGGGCCTGTGACGTGGTGAAGCCGAACAGCAGCTGTGTCATCCGCAGCGAATCCCCGGGGGCGGGCTGAGTACTCATCTTCATCTCCTTGCTTGGCGGGAACTACTGGCTGCAAGGAATCAGACTTGCCCGGTATTGACATCCGGTTGAAGCCTCATCAACGCCCCGGCCATACCTCAGTCCGGTCCATCCAGGGCACTCGCTTGCCCGGCGAGCATGCCCGTGATGGCGGCGACGAGTAGCCGTTCGAGCTCAGGTGACGACGCGGCGGCCGACTCGGGGAGGCTGGCGGCCGTATGGAACCTGTTGGTGATCCCGCCGGCGCAGAACACGCGGAATGCGAGCTCTTGGTCATCGAGGTCAGGCAGGGCAGGCCGGAGTCTGGCCATGAGCTGCCCGTGTGTGCGTTCCATGATGTCTTGCGCCCACTGCCGCATATCCGCTGGCGCCTCGGTTATCGCCTGCGAGGCGATGCGCAGCAGGGCCCCCGCCTCGGGATCCTCCTGCAAGCCATGCACCGTCGGCCTGATCCAGGCGGCGACGATGTCCTCAAGCGCGGCGTCAGGCGGCAAGCTTGCCAGCCTCCTGGCCTGCTCGCTGACGGCGGAGTCCGCTGCCTCGCGGACCGCGGTGTTCACCAGGCCGGCCAAACTGCCGAAGTGATAGCTGACCGCCGCGATGTTCACCCCCGCCGCCTCGCTGACGTCGCGGAGCCGGACCCCGCCCAGGCCCCGCTCGGCCAGCAGCCTGCGGGTGGCCTGCAGCAGCCGCTGCCGTGTGTGGTCCCCGAGCTCCTTCCTCGCGTCGGTCTTTCCCGGCATGCCGGGCATTCTACCTGCGCGTCAATCGTTCATCAATCGCTTGATTGACTAATTCTCAGAGTACTCATAGAGTTCAATCAATCGATTGATTTTGTATCGGAAGGAGCACTCGGTGTCAGATACCCGAAGCCCGTACGCCGACACGAGCCATATGTACAAGGTGCACGCCATGTTCCGGCGCGAGTTCGCTCTGCTGCCGGCCCTCGTCCGGTCCGTGCCGGACAAGGACGAGGAGCGAGCGGCGATGGTGACCGGCCATATCAGGCTGCTGAGCCTGGTGCTGCACCACCACCACTCCGGCGAGGATGCGGTCGCATGGCCAGCGCTGCTGGCCCGAGCGCCCAGGGAGATCGACCCGGTCGTCCATCTCGTGGAAGGTCACCACCAGGCCATCGAGGGATTCCTGACCGACATCGACGCACTGCTTGGCACCTGGGCCAGCGGCGCGGCCGCCGAGGATGGCGAGGCGCTCGCCGTGGTGCTTGAGCGGCTGGCCGTTGCGCTCTACGAGCACATGGGCCTGGAGGAGAAGCTCGTGCTGCCGCTGGCCGAGCGGCACATCTTTGCCTCGGAGTGGGACAAGATGGTCGCTGACGAGGCCGCCAGCATCCCGCCGGAAGTAGGTCCGGTGCTCGCGGGAATGCTGATGTACGAAGGCGGCCTGGACGTCGTGCCGCCGGAAATGCGCGCTGCCCTGGCCGAACTGGCTCCCCAGGCTTACGCGGCCCATTGCGAGCGGGTGCACGGGACGCCCGTCCCGCCGCGCAGCACTGAGGTCGGCGTCGGCACGCCCTACGTTGGTGTGTGCCGCGCTGGCTGAGGGCAGAAAAAGGCCGACGCCACGGGTACCACTGACGCCGGCTGAACCTCTTGTCCTCAGCCGGCCGGCACCGTTGCCGACCGGGCTGCTCGCGCTGTTACTGCGGCTGGTCGGACAGGCGGTTGCTCTCGTCCTGGATGTCCACCGCGACCTTCGCCAGTGCCTTGGCGTGCACGCGGCCGTGGTGTGCGCAGAAGAGCAGCTCTCCGCCGTTTGCGAGCAGCACGCGGACGTACGCCTGGGCGCCGCAGCGATCGCACACGTCCAGCGCGGTCAGCGGCCTCGTCGGGGCTATTGCTCCACTCACTGTCGCCCTTCCCCTCGCGTCGTGCCTCCGGCTCCTTACTCCGTCTGGCTCCCAGTTCTGCCCTTACAGATCAGTGCAACACATACCCGGGCGCCTGCGTTCCCCACGCCACGTGGTGTACGCCACAAGCGAAAACCGCACCTCCTGACGCGCGGTGCCCATGCTCCGCCGAGCGCTCGGGCGTGTTCGGCGGGACACAGGCACCGCGTTTCCCTGCCTAGCATGTACCCATATCTCGTCATGGTGAAGCATTCGTCCCGGTGGACGGGGGATTTCCGGCCCGTCCGCCCGCGTGGCATGCCTGCGGCCGCCGCCGCGGGACGCTACCCTTCGGTGAGACTCCCGATGTGCCGCGCGGTTTCGCCAGGCGACACCGTGTCATGTTCGGCTGTTCAGCTTTAAGTGCGCTATCTTTAGAATATATGTATCAGCAGAAAGAGGAGGTCGGCCGGCCGTGACCGCCCTCACCACCAGCACCGCCCCGCGGAGCCCCCGGACCCCGGCCACCAGCACAGCCGACGGCTCCTACACCGCACGGCACCTGTCGGTTCTCGAGGGCCTGGACGCGGTGCGCAAGCGTCCCGGCATGTACGTCGGCTCGACCGACGGCCGTGGCCTGCAGCACTGTTTGTGGGAGATCTTCGACAACTCGGTGGACGAGGCGCTGGCCGGGTACTGCACGCGGATCGAGGTGATCCTGCACGCGGACGGCTCGGCCGAGGTCAAGGACAACGGCCGCGGCATCCCGGTCGACGCCGAGCGCAAGACCAAGCTTTCCGGCGTCGAGCTCGTGATGACCAGGCTGCACGCGGGCGGCAAGTTCGGCGGCGGCTCGTACACCGCCTCGGGCGGGCTGCACGGCGTGGGCGCCTCGGTGGTCAACGCGCTGTCCGCGCGGTTGGACGTCGAGGTGGACAGGGACGGCCGCACCTGGGCGGCCAGCTTCCGGCGCGGCGTGACCGGCGAATTCGCCGGGCCCGGCCCGGATGCCGAGTTCACAAGGAAGGCGGGCCTGCGGCCGCTTGGCCGGCTGGCCAGGAAGGCCACAGGGACCAGGATCAGGTTCTGGCCCGACCGGCAGATATTCCTGCGCGAGGCCCGCTTCGACTTCGGCGCCCTGACCGAGCGCGCCAGGCAGACCGCCTACCTGGTGCCCGGACTGAGTATCGAGGTCCGCGACGACGAGCCAGAGAACTCCGAGGCCGTCGGCTTGCCCGATGGACAGCAGCGGCCGCGCCAGGCCGAGTTCCGCTTCGACGGCGGCATCAGCGAGTTCTGCGCCCACCTCAGCAGCGACCAGCCGGTCAGCGATGTGATCCGGCTGACGGGATCCGGCAATTTCACCGAGACCATCCCGGTGCTCGACGACCGCGGGCACATGACGCCGACCGACGTGGAGCGCGAGCTTAACGTCGATGTCGCCATCCAGTGGAGGAGCGGCTACGACGCGGTGGTCCGCTCGTTCGTGAACGTCATCGCTACCCCGCACGGCGGTACCCACGTGACCGGCTTCGAGCGCGCGTTGGTAAACACGCTGAACGATCAGCTCAAACGCAAGAACGGCGACAAGGTGACCAAGGAGGACGCGCTCGAGGGCCTGGTCGCTGTGGTCTCCGTCCGGGTGCCCGAGCCGCAGTTCGAGGGCCAGACCAAGGAGGTGCTCGGCACCCCGGCCGCCCAGCGGATCGTGTCCCAGGTGGTGGGCAGCCAGCTCACGGCCTACTTCGAGTCGCCGCCGCGCGGCGCCAAGCTGCAGGCCCGCGCGGTGCTTGACAAGGTGGCTTCCGCGGTCCAGGCTCGCATCGCCGCCCGCGAGCACCGCGACAACCAGCGTCGCAAGTCGTTGCTGGCCAGCTCGTCGCTGCCGGCCAAGCTGGTGGACTGCCGTTCGGCCGACGACCGCAGCGAGCTGTTCATCGTGGAGGGCGACTCGGCGCTCGGCACCGCGAAGCTGGCCCGCGACTCGGAGTTCCAGGCTCTGCTGCCGATCCGCGGCAAGATCCTCAACGTGCAGAAGGCATCGCTGGCCGACATGCTCAAGAACGCCGAGTGCGCCGCCATCATCCAGGTCATCGGTGCGGGTTCTGGCAGCTCCTTCGACCTGGACGCGGCCCGGTACCAGCGGTGCATTCTGATGGCGGACGCCGACGTTGATGGCGCGCACATCAGGACCTTGCTGCTGACCCTGTTCCACCGGTACCTGCGGCCGATGCTGGAGGCGGGGCGGGTGTTCGCCGCCGTTCCGCCGCTGCACCGGGTCGAGCTGCTTAACGTGCGCAAGGGGCAGGAGAAGTTCCGGTACACCTATTCAGACCCAGAGCTGAACCGGACGCTGCTCGAGTTGGAGCGGCGCGGCCAGCGGTGGAAGGAGCCGGTGCAGCGGTACAAGGGCCTGGGCGAGATGGACGCCTCCCAGCTGGCCAATACCACCATGGACCCCCGGTACCGTACCCTGCGCCGGATCAAGATCGAGGATGCCGCCGCGGCGGCCGAGATCTTCAGCTTGCTAATGGGCACCGAGGTGGGCCCGCGCCGTGATTTCATCGTCGGCTCGGCGGCCGAGCTCGATCCTTCCCGTATCGACGCCTGAGAAATGAACGCACGGTTACGTAGAGCGCTGCTACTATCACTTTTCGTGAGCAAGGCGATTCTCGTATCCCAGTTCCTCCGGGCGCGGGCCTGGTGGCGGCTGGACAGCGCCGACGTCGGTGGCGACCGCGCCGCACGCAGCGCAGTGTCCCTGCTCGACGCGGCCGCGTACCTGCACGAGCTTCCCGATGACGATCCCGCCATCGCGGCACTTGACGCGGCAGGCTGCTTCGCGAACAGCGTCTTCGATCCCGGCCCCGAGGGGTGGATCATCATCCGGGACTGGCAGCTCGCCGACAAGGCATCGGCGGGTCCGGCCGACCTGCTGGCCCGACTGGTCCGGGCCGCGGGCCATGACGGCCCGCGCAGTCACCTAGCCAGCCTGGCCGTGCCCCTGGCCAGCCTGGCCATGCCCATGGCGCTGCCCCTGGCCGCCGCGATCAGCATCCCCCGCCAGCCCGGCCCGGCCGACGAGCCGGTGCCGGGCTAAGCCCGGTGCGCGCCGGCTACGGCACGCGGCCGGCGCCGCCGATGACTGCCAGCTGCCGGCGAAGCGCGATGCCCGACCCGTCCCGCTTCCCGACCGGGTCGGGCAGGATGACCGGGCTGCCCGAGTCGGTCGCGCCCACCGCGGGGGCGGGCCCGGCCCACGCCGCGATCAGCGCGTCCTCGCCCTTGAGGAACCTGTGGCAGCGCACCCCGCCGGTGGCCCGGCCCTTGGCCGGGTACTCGTGCAGCGGCGTGACCTTCACGCTGGCCGCCGCCGCGCCTGGCAGCGCGCCCGCGCGCCCGGCCACGGTGATCACCACGGCGGGGGAGTAGGTGCCGGGCGGGCCTGAAGGTATCCCGGACGCAGCGCCCGCGTCCACCGCGCCGAACCACACCACCGACGCGCCCGCCGACAGCCGGACACCCGCCATGCCGCCCGCGGCCCGGCCCTGCGGACGCACCGACGACGCAGGGAAGCGCAGCAGCTGCGCGTCGGAGGTGATGAACACCAGCTCGTCCGACTCCGCGGACAGCGACGCCGCCCCCACCACGCGATCGCCGGGACGCAGCGCGATCAGCTCGAACTCGTCCCGGTTCTGCGGGTAGTCCGGCAGCACCCGCTTGACCACGCCCCCGGCCGTGCCCAGCACCAGGCCGCCGCCAGCAGCGCCGCCGCCAGCAGCGCCGCCGCCATCGGAGTCAATCGCGCACAGCCCGACCACGGTCTCTCCCCGCTCAAGCTCGGCGAACTCGCCGACGGCCGCGCCGCCGGCCAGCGAGGCCGCGCCCTCGCCCGGCACCACCAGCGCTGGCAGCTCGAGCACGCTTACCCGAAGCAGCCGCCCGGCCGAGGTCACCAGCCCGATCGTGCCCCGGGCGGTGGCCCGGACCGCCGAGGCGATCACATCGTGGGCGGCACGGGTCAGGTCCCCTGATGGGGGAACCACGGCCCGTTCGGCAAAAATCTCCTGATCGCCGACGGCCACGCGGGCCACCAGCCCGGTGGCTGACAGAAGGACCACGCACGGGTCGTCGGCGACCTCAAGCGGGACCGCGGCGGCGCCCGCCGGAACCGCGGAGGAGCCCTCGAGCAACACGGTCCGCCGCGGGGTGGCGAACTTCTTGGCCACCTCGGCCAGCTCGTCGCCCACCACCTGGCGCAGCAACTCGTCCGACTCAAGGATCGCCGTCAGCGAGGCGATCTCGGAACGCAGCGTCTCCTGCTCCTGCTCGAGCTCGAGCCGGTCGAAGCGGGTCAGCCGGCGCAGCGGCGTGTCCAGGATGTACTGGGCCTGGACCTGCGACAGCTCGAAGATCGTCATCAGCCGCTCCCTGGCCGCGGCCGCGTCGTCGGAGGACCTGATGACAGCGATGACCTCGTCGATGTTGAGCAGGGCCACCAGAAGGCCGTCGACCAGGTGCAACCGCTCGGAACGCTTGCGGCGGCGGTACTCGGTGCGCCGCCTGGTGACCTCGAGCCGGTGCGCGACGTAGATCTCAAGCAGCTCGCGCAGCCCGAGCACCCGGGGCTGGCCGTCGACCAGCGCCACGTTGTTGATGCCGAACGTCTCCTCCATCGGCGTCAGCCGGTACAGCTCGGCCAGTACCGCGTCGGGGTTGAACCCGGCGCGGACCTCGATCACCAGCCGCAGGCCGCGCTTCTGGTCGGTCAGGTCCTTTACGTCGCTGATGCCGTTCAGCCTCTTGGCCTGGACCAGGTCCTTGATCCTGGACATGACCTTCTCCGGGCCTATGGTGTAGGGCAGTTCGGTGACCACGATGCCGGAGCGCCGCGGCGTCAGCTGCTCCACCACCGCGGTGGCCCTGGTGCGGAAGATGCCCCGGCCGGTCTCGTAGGCCTCCCTGATGCCGTCGAGCCCGACGATCCGGCCGCCGGTGGGCAGGTCAGGGCCTGGCACGTACCGCATCAAAGCGTCCAACGCGGCGGAGGGATTACGCAGCAGGTACCGCGCCGCCGCGATCACCTCGCCCAGGTTGTGCGGGGCCATGTTGGTGGCCATGCCGACCGCGATCCCGGATGCGCCATTCACCAGTAGGTTCGGCAGGCCCGCGGGCAGAACGTCGGGCTGGGTTTCGCTGCCGTCGTAGTTCGGGCTGAAGTCGACCGTGTCCTCGTCGATGGACGCGACCATCTCCATCGAGGCCGCGGTCAGCCGCGCCTCGGTGTACCGCATGGCCGCGGGCGCGTCGTCGCCCCCGATCGAACCGAAGTTCCCGTGCCCGTCCACCAGCGGCAGCCGCATCGCCCACGGCTGCGCCATCCGGACCAGCGCGTCGTAGATGGCCGAATCTCCGTGCGGGTGCAGCCGGCCCATGACCGCGCCGACGACCTGCGCGCACTTCACGTGGGCACGGTCCGGGCGCAGCCCCATCTCGTTCATCAGGTACAAGATCCGGCGCTGCACCGGCTTGAGGCCGTCCCGCGCGTCGGGCAGCGCGCGCTGGTAGATCGTGCTGTACGCGTATTCGAGGTAGCTGCCGCGCATCTCCTCGGCGACGTCGATGTCGACGATATTTTCTTCGAAATCCTCGGGGGGCGCGGTGCTACCGCCACGTCGTCCTGCCATACCGAACATTCTGCCGTGTCCGGCCGACAAAAGCCGCGCACAGCGCCGCGAAGCCGGGGATCAGGTAACCGAGAATCCGCCGTCCACGTACAGCGTCTGCCCGGTGACGTAGTCGCTGGCCCGCGAGGCGAGGAAGACCGCCGCCCCGGCAAAATCGGCGGCCAGGCCGTTTCGCCCCACCATGGTCCGCGCCGCCAGCTTCGTGACCATTGCCTGGTCGGCGGAGATGTGCGCGTTGAGCCTGGTCATGACGAACCCGGGGCACACCGAGTTGCAGCAAACGCCGGACCGGGCCCACGCCTCGGACTGCGAGCGGGTCAGCGAGGCCAGGCCCCCCTTCGACGCCCCGTACCCGCCGCTGTTGGCGAACGCCCGATGTGCCTGCTGCGAGGTCACGTTGATGATCCGCCCCCACCCCCGCTCCGCCATCTCGGGCCCGAACCGCTGGCCGAGCAGGAACGGCGCGGTCAGGTTGACGGCCAAGGTCGTATCCCAGTCCTCGACGCTCAGCGACCCAAGAAAAGGCCGCAGGTTCACGCCCGCGCAGTTGACCAGGATGTCCGGCGGGCCGAACGCCTTTGCCGCTTCGTCGCCGGCCCGCGACACCTCCGGCCGCAAGGCCAGGTCCGCGCTGACCCAGGCCACCTCGGCGCCCGCGTCCCGCATGGCCGAAGCCGCCGAGCCAAGCCGCGACGCGTCCCGCGCCACCAGCACCACCCGGGCCCCGGCCCGGCCCAGCGCCAGCGCCATCGCCTCGCCGATCCCCGAACTCCCGCCGGTTACCACGGCCACCCGGCCGGCCAGCGAGAAAAGCTCCTCCAGGTAAGAGCTCACAGGACCGGCCGCGCGCCGATGAGGTTGAGCGCATGCGCGGCCAGCCGGCAGCCGCTGGCCAGCGCCTCGCCCGGCGGCTTCTTGTCCAGCCAGGGCGGGATGAACCCGGCGATGAACGCGTCGCCCGCGCCGGTTCCGTCTATCACCCGGTCGACGGGCGGCGCGGGCACCCGCACCGGAGGCCGGCCGTTGGCGTAGAACAGCGCGCCGTCCGCGCCGAGCTTGACCACGACGTGCGGGTACCAGGCGGTGAGCACGCGGGCGGCCTGTTCGGGATCTTCCCGGCCGGTCAGGACCTTGGCCTGGGCGGCGTTGACGAACAGCAGCACGGCGCCGGACGAAAGCTCGAGGAACGGCTCGGCCCCGGCCCGGTCAAGCGGCGCGGCCGAGGCCGCGTCGACCGACGCGGTCATGCCCGCCCGCCGCGAGTACTCGATCGCGGCCAGGCCCGCCGCCCGCGATCCCTCCGACAGCAGCGTGTACCCGGACACGTGCACATGCGCGCCGGGGATGAACAGGTCGTGCGGCAGGTCGTCGGGGGACAGGGCCGCGTTCGCGCCCGGGTCGGACAGCATGGTCCGCTCGCCCTTGTGCGTCACCATCACCACGCAGGTTCCCGTGGGCCGCTCCGGGTCCATCACCAGCCGCGCGTCGACGCCGTAGCCCATCAGCTCCATGTCGCGGTTGCGTCCGGCGATGTCCGCGCCGCGCCGCCCGATAAAGGCCACGTCCCCGCCGTCGGCCGCCATCCAGGCCGCGATGTTGGCCCCCGACCCGCCGCCGTGCATGGTCACCGCGGCGGGCGTGTCACTGCCCCGCGCCAGCGCCAGCCTGGCGTGCGCGACCGTGTCCGTCATCAGGTCGCCAATGACTACCACGCGCGCCATACCGCTCATCACCTCACCGCTGCCCCGCAGACTTTAACTAAGGTAGCGGCCCATTGCCACCAGGCGCCAGCGGCAGGATCCGCCCCGCCACGACCAGCTCGGTCTCCTCCGATTCGGCCGCCAGCATTTGGTTGAGCCGCCCAAGCTCGTCGCGGAACAGCCGCCCGGCCCGCGTGCCAGGCACCACCCCGAGCCCGGTCTCGTCGCTGACCGCCACCACGTGCGCCCCGGTCTGCCGCCACGCGCCGACCAGCCCCGCGACCCGCTCCGCCAAAGTCGCGGCCGCCTCCGCCGCCAGCCCGTCCCAGGCGCCGCACTCGTCCATCACCGCGGCCAGCCAGGTCCCGATCCCGTCGATCAGCACCGCGCCCGAAGTAGCCAAAAGCACCCCGGCCAGGTCCGTGGTCTCCACCGTCCGCCACCAGGCGGGCCGCCGCGCCCGGTGCGCGGCCACCCGCGCCGTCCATTCCAGGTCCGCGGCCGGCCCAGCGTCCCCGCTTGGCCCGGTCGCCACGTAGGTAACGTCGGGCTCGCCCGCCAGCCGCAGCTCCGCCTGCTCCGACTTTCCCGACCGCGCCCCGCCGAGCACAAGCACCCGCCACGGCCCCCGTACCTTGGGCCACAAGCATTTTTCTTCCGAACGGTCCGTGGTAACAGCATCCCCGTCCCGCAGCAGCGCCACCCCCCAGAACCCGCAGCGCCGCCGCAGTTCCGCCTCTGACACCACCCGGTGGTCGGCGAACGCCACCGCCGTCAGCGTCCCGGACGTGATCAGCCCCCGCTCGCGCAGCAGCCCGAGCTGCGCCGGTTCCCCCAGCAAGTCAAGCAGCGCGACATCGTAGCCCGCCGTCCCCTCCGGCGGAACCGGCACCGCCCCCGGCCCCGCCGCGGACAGCAGCCGCCCCCCGTCCGGCCCGGTCACGTCCCATCCTCCCAGTCCCCCCGGAACCCGCGCATCCGCCACCCGCCGCACCCAGTACCCCGGCGAATCCGCCCCCGCCGTCCCGGCTTCCCCGCGTGCGGTCCCTGCCGCCTCCTCGCCTGCCGTCCCCGCCGCGTCCCCGCCGTCCCCAAGTCGCAACACGTCGTCGACGACTATAGTCGACTGTCCACGCGCCTTATCGTCCATAAGCTGCCGATGGCAGGAGGCGCAGCGGCAGCCGGGCTCGGGCCATCCGGCGGCCCCGCCGGTGCCCACGGCAACGACGCGCATCAGCCCAGGAACGACAGCCGGACCTGCCGAGTGGGGTTGTCCACGTTGAGGTCGACCAGCGCCACGGACTGCCAGGTGCCGAGGGCAAGCCGGCCGCCGACCACTGGGATCGTGGCGTAGGGCGCGACGAAGGCGGGCATGACATGGGACCGGCCGTGCCCGCGGGAGCCGTGCGAGTGCCGCCAGTGGTCGTCGGCGGGCAGCAGTTCCCCGAGCGTGGCCAGGAGATCATCGTCGCTGCCCGCGCCGAGTTCGATCAGCGCGACGCCCGCGGTGGCGTGCGGCACGAACACGTGCAGCAGCCCCTCGCCGCCGGCCGCGGCCCTGCCCGCGAACTCCGCACACTCCCGGGTGATGTCTTGGACCCTTTCGCGTCCCCCGGTGCGTATCTCGATGATCTGCGTCTCCATGCCCGGATCATAGGGTGTGGGGTGTGACCGAAGGTTCGTTGACCTCCGCCTCCGCCTCCGGGACGCGCCTCCGGCTGGCCCGGCAGGCGCGCGGCCTGTCCCAGCAGCAACTGGCCAGGATGGCGGCGGTGACCCGGCAGGCGGTGTCCGCCGTCGAGTCGGGCCATTCCGACCCCTCGCTGCGGGTGGCGCTGGCTCTGGCGCACGCGCTTGGGATGACCGTCGAGGAGTTGTTCGGCCCGGGCGATCCCGCCGATCCCGTGCTGGCCCGGCCGGTGGCGCCGGTCGGCGCAGGCTCGCGGGTTGCCCTCGCCCCGGTCGGCGACACGTTCGTCGCGCTGCCGCTGAGCGCCGACATTCTGGCCCGGGCCGGGTTCGGCCCGGCGGGCGGCCTTGTCGCCGCTTCCGTAGCGCTCAGCGGTCCCGAGACACATGACGGCCTGATCGAGGTCCGGCCCATCGCGCCGCCGCGGCCGACGCTGGTGGTAGCGGGCTGCGATCCGGCGCTGCCGTTGCTTGAGACGCCGCTGGCCCTGCTCGACCCGCCGGTGGGGTTCGCGTGGTGGCCGTGCGGGAACGGCGAGGCCCTGCGGCTGGCCGCGGCCGGCCTGGTGCACGCCGCGGGCGTCCACGGGGCCGGGCCCGGGCCGGATCCGGAAGTGCCGGATCCTGAAGTGCTCGATCGGGGAGGCGATTCGGTCGCGATGCCGGACGGTGCCGACGTGGTCGGGTTCTCCTCCTGGCGCGAGGGCCTGGTGGTCCGCCCGCGGGCCCCGGTCGCCACGCTGGCCGACGTGGCCAGGCTCGGGCTGCGGCTGGTGAACCGCGAGCCGGGCGCGCAGGCGCGCACGCTGCTCGACCGCGAGCGCCTGCGCCTTGGCCTTGATCGCGAGGAGCTGCCCGGCTACGGCAGCCAGGCGGCCGGGCACCTCCAGGTCGCGGCCGCGGTGGCGGGCCGTCTGGCCGACGTGGGCGTGTCGAGCGAGCCGGCCGCGCTCAGTTACAGGCTCGGCTTCATCCCGCTCGCCGCCGAGCGGTTCGACCTCGTCCTGCCGGCCAAGCACGCCGCGTCCCGGGAGGTGCAGGGCCTGCTGAAGGTGCTCACCTCGCCCTGGCTGCTGGCCCAGCTGGCCAGCCTGCCAGGCTACGATGCGGCCCGCTGCGGCGAGCGCTCCTCCCAGTAAATTCCTAGTGGCCGTAGACGGGGATGAGCACGCCACGGGCCAGGGTGTGGAACCGCAGGTTGAAGCCGACCACGGCGGGCGATACCTCGTCGTTGACGTCAAGGGCATCCACGTCGAGCGCGTGCACCGCAAACACGTAACGGTGCGGCTCGTCGCCGGCCGGCGGCGCCGCGCCGCCGAAGTCCTTGGCGCCGTAGTCGTTGCGGACGTGGAACGCCCCCTCGGGCAGGCCAGAGCCGTCGGTGCCAGCCGCGTTGGTTTCCAGTTCGGTCACCGACGCCGGGATGTTGACCACCACCCAGTGCCAGAAACCGGAACCGGTAGGCGCGTCCGGGTCGAAGCAGGTTACCGCGAAGCTCCTAGTAGCTTCGGGAAAGCCGGACCACCGCAGCGACGGCGAGATGTTCCCGCCGGTCATCCCGAACCCATCGAAGACCTGGTTCTCCGACATCATCTCCTCATGGGTGACGTCGTCGCTTTCCACGTCGAACGACGGAACCGGCGGCAGGTGGTCATAGGGCAGCGGCGGCCGGTCGGCCATGGCATACCTCCTCATCGAGGCGGACAGATTTTCCGTGAAGCGCGGACGGGTCCAACGTTATCGCCGGAGCCCGGTTTCTCCTACGGTGGTGTCGTGAGGCAGCAGCCGGGACGAAAGGTCCACCGGCGAGCGCGCCGCCGGAAGATGGCCCGCGTCGCCGGCCGGATGCGCCGCCGCGCCACGCGCGGCGTCTTCGGCCGGATCAGCCTCGGCACGGCGGGCGCTTCGCCGCGGCTGCGCCGCTGGGTGCTGGCCGCGGCCCTCGTCGGCGTGGCCCTGCTTGGCTACCCCGCGCTCGGGGGGGCAGGCGTGGCGCCCGCGGCGACGTGCCGGTCGGGCTGCCGCGGCGGGTCCGTGTCGGGCATGGTCGGCTGGACCCGGGCGCTGCCGGGGTCGTGGCAGGTGCTGTCCGGGCTCACCGGGACCGTGCCAGCGTCCGGCCAGGCCTATCTGTCGGTCGGTGACGGCATCGTTGCCCTGGGCGACGGCCTCGCCGTGGACGCCTACTCATCGGCGACCGGCGAGCCTTTGTGGCAGGACACGCTGGCCGGCTTCCCGGCCGGCGCGGCCATCGTATCGGTGCGTACCTGGCCAGGCGAGGTCACGGCGGGCGTGGCCTACACCCAGGCCGGGCGCTCAGAGCGCACCGAGGTGGTCATCTCCGGTCCGGTCGGCGTCGTGACCGGCCGGTACCCGGCGGCGCCGTTCGGCGGGGCGGTCGCGGGCAGTCCGAAGTTTACCGTCGTCGTCGGCACCACGGCGGTGACGAGCTACGACAACGCCACCGGACGGGTCCGCTGGCAGGTGTCCACGGGACAGGTCTTGCAGACGTGGCACGACGACGGCGGCACGCTGTACGTGGCCGAGTCCAGCGGCGGGTTCCTGGGGTCCGCGCCGGTCACGGCGCTGCGCCAGATCAACCTGTCGACCGGCGCCGAGCAGGTCGTCCGGCCGCTGGTGGGACTGTCCTTCGACGGCACGTTCAGCCTCGCGTCCGACCGCGTGGTGCTGTTCTCCTCTGCCGCCGGGGTGAACGCTTACTATGGCCCGACCGGAGCCTGGCTCTGGTCGCTGGCCGGGGCGATACCCGAGGGAACAGACCCGGCCAAGCACCGGATCTACCTCACCCGCGGGTCGAGCCTCATCGCGGTGAACCCGGTGACCGGCCAGGTGACGGCGACGGCTTCCGGTTCGGCGGCCGACGGGTCGGCGGGCATGTACGTGGTCAGGGACGGCGTGGCGCTCGGCCTGGATCAGGGCGCGAGCGGGGACGCCTGGGGCTACGACATCGCCGTCCAGAGGGTCACGCTGGCCGCAACCGGGCTGCCGTGGCCGCACTATTTCGTCGACCTCGGCGGCATCGGCGGCAGCGCCGACCCGTCCGGCGACCAGGTAATCATCGCGGCTTGCGCGCAGCTGGCAGCGGGCCCGCCGTCTTCGCCCAGCCCGTCTTCGCCCAGCCCGTCTACGTCCACGCCCACGTCCACGGGATCCGCGCCCCCCACTTCCACCTTCACCGCGAGCCCAAGCCCGAGCCTCACTCCGAGTCCGAGTCCGAGTCCGAGTTCGACGGCCTCCTCCGCCCCCGGTCAGGGATGCCTGCGTCCCGAGCTGGTGGGCCTGAACCTGTAGGGTAGGGACGATGGCCAGAAGACGCCACGCTGCCCCGGACGCACCCCACGTGGTCATCTGCGGCGCGGGGTTCGGTGGTCTGTCCGCCATCGCCCGGCTCACCCGCGGGGGCATGCGGGTGACGCTGGTGGACGGTCACCTGTACAGCACCTTCCAGCCGCTGCTTTACCAGGTTGCCACGGCCGGGCTGAACCCCGGCGACGTCGCCTACCCGGCGGGCGGCTTCGCGCGAAGGCACGGCGCGAACTACCGGCACGGCGAGCTGGCCGCGATCGATCACGAGTCCCGTCAGCTCAAGTTCACCAACGGCCTCGAGCTCGGCTACGACTACCTCATCGTCGCCACCGGCGTTTCGGCCGCGTACCACGGCATCACCGGGGCGGCCGCGCACACCTTCGGGTTGTACACCCGCACCGACGCGATCAGGCTGCGGGATCACCTCATGGCGACGTTCGAGGGGCTGAGCACCGGTACCGGCGATGTGCACATCACCGTGGCCGGCGGCGGGGCCACCGGCGTGGAACTGGCGGGGACGCTGGCCGAGCTGAGCGCCACCGTGCTCGCCGCCACCTTCCCCGACGTCGATCCGGCCCGGGTCCACGTCCGGCTGATCGAGATGGCGCCCGCGCTGCTCGGCGGCTTCCACGCCAAGCTGCAAGAGTATGCCCGGGTGCAGCTGGAAAAGCGGGGCGTGGACATCAGGCTGAACACGCGCATCGCCGAGATCACCGACAAACACGTGCTGCTGGCCGACGGCGAGAACCTGCCGAGCGATCTCACCGCGTGGGCGGCCGGCGTAGCCGCCGCCGATGCCGTCGCGGGCTGGGGTCTGCCGCAGGGCAAGGGCGGTCGCATCCTGGTCGGACCCGACCTGCGGGTGAAGGGGCTTGACCGGATCTTCGCCGTGGGCGACATCGCAATCAATCCCGACGACCCGGCGCCGGAGCTCGCGCAGCCCGCCATACAGATGGGCCGCCACGTCGCCGCCCAGATCGTCCGGCTGCGGCAGCGGGCCGCGACGGAGCCGTTCGTCTATCACGACAAGGGCATAATGGCCACGATCGGGCGCAGGTCCGCCGTGGTCCAGTTGCCCCAGGGACTACGGCTGCGCGGCACTCTGGCCTGGCTGGCCTGGCTGGGCCTGCACCTGTTCTACCTGCTCGGCGGGCGCAACCGTGTCTCGACGATGATCAACCTGGCCGACCGTTACCTCTTCTGGGGCCACGGCGGCGCGGTGATCGTGGGAGACGACCCCGATGACGCCGCCCGGCCTTCGGTTCCGGGCTCGGGAACCGCACAGACCGTCTACGACGCCGAGTAGTAGAGTTGTAAGATGAGGGCAGTTCGGGCGCGCGCCATGCTGGCGATGGCCACCATCGGCGCGCTGGCGGCCTTGGCCGGGTGCGGAACCAGCGCGAGTTCGGTTGGTTCCCCCGGTACCAACATGGCCAACCCGACCTCGAGTGCCGCCATGACGAACCCGGAGCTTGACACCGGCAGTTCGCTGGGCGGGCAGCCGGCCCCGGACTTCCGCCTGCTTAACCAGTTCGGCCAGCCGATGTCGCTCAGCCAGTTCCGCGGCAAGGTCGTGGTGCTGTCGTTCCAGGACTCGGAGTGCACCACCGTCTGTCCGCTGACCGCGCAGAGCATGCTGGAGGCCAAGCAGATGCTCGGCGCCGCGGGCAGCCAGGTGCAACTGCTCGGCGTCGACGCGAACCCGGACGCCACGAAGGTCGCGGACGTGCTGGCCTACTCGCGGGCACATGGCATGGTCAACCGGTGGGACTTCCTCACCGGTACGCCGGCCCAGCTGAAGGCGACCTGGAGCGCGTACCACATCGCGGTGCAGATCGAGCAGGGCCAGATCGACCACACCCCCGCGCTGTTCGTGATCGACCAGCGCGGCCGGGAGCAGAAGCTATACCTGACCCAGATGGCCTACTCCAGCGTCGGCCAGTCCGCGCGGGTGCTCGCCGACGAACTGTCCAGCCTGCTGCCCGGCCATCCGCGCGTGGCCAGCCAGCAGTCACTGGCGTCCATCACCGTGCAGGGTCCCGCGAGCCACGTGACGCTGCCGTCCGCGACATCGGGCGGCACGGTCACGCTGGGCCCGGGGCAGCCGCGCCTGGTGATGTTCTTCGCCACCTGGCTGTCCGAGGTCTCGAACCTGAAATCGGAGCTCACCGGCGCCAACGCCTACGTCGCCACGGCCAGGAAGGACGGACTGCCCCAGCTCGTCGCGGTGGACGAGACGGTGGTCGAACCCTCGGTCCAGACCGTGCGCGGCTACCTGAGCGGCCTCGGCACGCCGCTGAGCTACCCGGTCGCGCTCGACACCAGCGGCCGGGTGGCCGACGGCTACGGCGTGCAGGACCAACCCTGGCTGGTCGTGGTCTCCTCCTCCGGCAAGACCCTCTGGTCGCACGACGGCTGGCTCCCCGTCCCCGCCCTCACCGCCGCCGTCAAGCACGCAGTGAATCCCTGAACGCCACAGGTTCAGCGCGCCCCCGGGCCCTATCCGGCGCCGGCGGCCTGGGGTGCGGGCGGATCGGTTACTCGGCCGGCCGGATGTTCTGGTTCAGGTGGAACAGGTTGTCCGGGTCATAGGAGCGCTTGACGTCGGCGAGCCGCTTGTAGTGTCCGCGGTAGTTATCTTCGACTCTGCCGCCGTCGTCCTCGTCCATGAAATTCACGTACCCGCCAGGCTCGCAGTAGGGGGCGGTGGCCTGATAGTAGTCGCGTACCCAGCCGATGCGTTCCTGGTCGACGGCCGGGTCGTGCCAGGCGGCGAGTATCACCTGGGCGAAGGTGGCGTCCCGGTAGGCGAATGCGGTCTGGTCGGACCCGACCCGGTGGCAGGCGCCGTTGATTGGATACAGGTGCATGGTGGCGCTGACCTCGGGAACTTTGGCCCCGTGGATGACGTGCTGCTCGATGGCCGCGTCGCTGAGATCGGTGGCGAAGCTGCCCTTCCAGTAGCTGCGGATGCCCTTGGGGAAGAGGGCGTCGAATGCCGAATTCAGCGCCGGGTAGGGCATCGGCCCGGCCATCTCGGCGACCACTGGGGCGATCTCCCGGAAGGGCTCCATCGCCTTCTCGCCGGCCTCGATGGGGCCGGACCAGTGCACGATGGCAGCGCAGAAGGTGTCACCGACCCGGTCGGCCGGGATGAACGGCAGCGGCGGCGCGATCTGGAAGGCGGGGAAGGCGCCATAGCCTTCCGGGGCGTCGGGGATGAACTCGGCCATAAACCGCAGCAGGTCACGTGCGTGCTCCAGTTCGTAGAGGAAGATCCCGGCGTAGATGTCGGTGACCGGATGAAGCTGGAACTCGAACGAGGTGACCACGCCGAAGTTGCCTCCGCCGCCACGCAGCGCCCAGAACAGGTCGGCGTTCTCCTGTTCGCTGGCCAGTAGTACGCGGCCGTCGGCGCTGACTACCTCGGCCGAGCGAAGATTGTCGATCGACAGGCCGTACTGGCGGGCAAGGTACCCGATTCCCCCGCCGAGCGTGAGGCCCGCGATTCCGGTGGTGGAGACGATGCCGCCCGTGGTCGCCAGCCCGTAGGCATGAGTGGCGTAGTTGAAATCGCCCCAGGTGGCTCCGCCCCCGGCGCGCGCGGTTCCCGCCGCCGGATCGACGTATACGGTCCGCATGGGCGACAAGTCGATCACCACGCCGCCATCGCAGGTCCCGAAGCCAGGCGCGCTGTGTCCGCCGCCGCGCACGGCCAGGTCCAGGCCGGCGTCACGGGCAAAGTTCACCCCGGCGATCACGTCGGCGACCTGCTGGGCGCGGATCACGGCCAGCGGCCGTTTGTCGAACATACCGTTGTGGACGGCGCGGGCCTCCTCGTAGCCCGGGTCGTCTGCGGTGATGACCGTCGCCCTGACCTGTTCCCGCAACTGATCGATCGTCGGCTTGCTCATCTTGCCTCCCCAGAAAGCCGGCCCCGGCTGCGACCCGGTAACAGGGTCCGAGCGAGGCGTTGACAGCAGCCGACCACGCGGACATGGAGGCCCCGTCCAGACCATGTGCAGATCATGTGGAGGTGGGAAATCACTGGCCGGACTGGAGGACCGGCACTGGGCGACCCCGGCCCTCGCGGGCTAACGTTAAGGCGTGTCATCGACAGACGCCATCAACCTTGTCATCGGCATCGCCGTCCTCGCCCTCATCCTGTACCGGCAGATGCAGGTCCGGCCAGTCCGCGCCAGCTACCGGCTGCCTCTGATCCTCGCCATCATCGGCGTGGTCGAGCTGACCCAGTTCCTTGACCACAACCACAACCGCCACGACGCCACCCTCATCGCCGCGCTCGCGGGCAGCCTGGTCCTGGCCGCGGCCACCGGAGCGATCCGCGCGGTGACCGTGCGGGTCTGGATCCACGGGGGCCAAGCCCTGCGCCAGGGGACCTGGCTCACGGCAGCGCTGTGGATCGTCTCGCTGGGGCTGCACCTCGGCTACGACTACCTCGTCGACGGCAAGGGCTCGCAGGCGGGTATCGGCACCGCGTCGCTGACCTTGTACTTCGCGGTCACCTACGCGATCCAGCGGCTCATCCTCCAGGCCCGGGCCCAGCGGATCGCGGACTCCGGCCAGCAGGACGTCAGCCGGCTGGACACCTCAACCCGGTTACGGTGATCATCGCGGTCTGAGCCCGCCTCACCCGCATTCGCCCCGGCAGCCACAGCGACCGCCATGACCGTGACCGCCGCCGCCGCCACCGTGGCCGCAGCCGTGACGGTGACCATGACCGCTGCCGTGGCCGTGACCGCGATCGAATCCCCGCGCTCCGCACCGTTCGCAGCGCTCGTCGTCATCGCAGCGGGGAAGCAGAGCCGGTCCCACGCCAGGAATCGTCCGGTCCCGGGCCTCGGCCAGCAGGCCCGCGGCCGCTTCCCGGCCGCTCTCACCGCAGCGAGCCATCCGGGCCGCGATCAGCCCGGTCACGATGGGGGCCGAGAAGGAGGTTCCGCTCCACTGGGCCAGGCCGCACTCCTGGCTTCCCTCCGGGGAGTAAGGCTGGAACGTCCTTGTTTCCCCGCCATAAGGGTAGACCTGGCAGGTGTAACTGCCGGCGGCGAAGGCATTGATAAGGTTCTGGCCCGGTGCGTACACGTCCACCCAGCCGCCGTAATTGCTGAAGTACGCCCGGCTGTGCCCGTCGCTGGCCAGCGCCCCCACGGAGATAACGCCAGGGGACGCGGCCGGGAAGGACGGCCGCCTGGTGTGGTTGTTTCCCGCCGGAGCGACGCAGACGACGCCCTTGTACCCCAGAAGCAGTTCCAGCCAGGTGTCCAGGGCTATCAGCTGTGAGTTATTCCTGGTCGTGCACGAAGCCGTCAGGTGCAAGATCTCGAAACCGAAGCCAAATGCCGAGTTGAGCCTCGGCACCAAATCCGATTCCAGCGCGCTGCCCGCGGTGTCGAAGACGTTCGCCACGCGTATTTCCGCGTCCGGCGCCAGGCAGCCCAGCACGCCCGCGACGAACGTGCCGTGTCCCGCGTACGGCAGGATTGTGTCGTCCGGCCCGAGCCGCGGGTCGGGATCCCCCGTGACATGGCGCATCCACGGGAAGGTCTCCGCTGCGCCCGGCAGCAGCCCGGTATCGGCAATGAAGATCCGTACTCTGGCTCCGCCGTCGCCCCGGCAAGGCGCTGGGTAGGGCTCTGCCGGAGGATAAGCCTCCTGCGGCTCTGATGCCGCGCAGGGCGCCATCTCCCCGTTCGCCGCGGTAAGCACGTGGTCAGGCGTCGCAATCCCCGGGCCGAATTCCTCGTCGATGCGATCGAGGATGAACAGCGCGTCGCGCCGCTCGCCCTCAACCGCCCGGACCAGCACGATGTCCTTGATCACCCGGGTGACCTCGACCCTGGTGACGCCGTGCTGCTCCAGTACGTCCAGCACCCCTCGGACGCTGCTTGCGCTCCGGAAGTGCTCGGCACCCTGGATCTCTCCCACCCCACCGAGGTACTGCTCGCGGGCGAGAAAATGATCCTGGGCGTACATGTAGGCAACGCCGCCGGGGCGCACGTCGCGGTCGCGGTCCGCGGGGTCAGCCATGCCGCCGATGTCGATGCCGCGCTCGCGGAACTTGCCGACGATGACGGCGACCTCGCTGGCGGCCGTGGGCGCCAGCTCGCTGTACCAGGAAACCTCTTCACTCACTGTGCGCTCCCCAAAACGATCGTCTACCCGATCTAACCGCCGGCACTGGGGACAAGTCCGCGGGTTCTCAAAAGCCCGCAGGCCCGACGTCATTACGGAGTGGCTCAAGTGATGTCCTAATACATAGACCACGCAAATCCGGGCACCTAAGATCGGCTTGTGGCGGCCCGGGGAGTTCGCGCGGGCCCGTCGGGTCCGCGCGATGTGGAGGACTTGCTGCCCTTGGCCCTGTCCCGGCCGGGGGAGGCGCTGACCAGAGCGCGAGCCGTGCTCGCTGGGCGGCCGACTGCGTACGACGCCTCCATCGCTCATCAGGCCGCGGCGATCGTGCTGCGTGAATTCGGCGACGTCGAGGCCGGGGTGCACGAATTGCGCCAGGCACTGCGCCTGGCTCGTCGCACCGGCTCGGCCGAGCGCGAGACCGACGTCCTGGCCAGCCTGGGCGTAGCGCTCGTCTACGCAGGCCGGACGGCCGCCGGGCTTGCTGCCTTCGAGGTGGCCGCGAACCGGTCAAGTGGCGTGCTGGCGGCGCGGGTGCTGGCCCGGCGCGCAATCGTGCTCGTGGCCCTGGGCCGGTACCCGGCCGCACTGGAAGACGCGCGGTACGCGGTCGGCGTGCTGCGGCGCGCGGGCGACCCGGTCTGGACGGCTCGTACGTTGAATATCCGTGCGAACGTGTACCTGAAGCTGGGGCTGGCCAGCCGTGCCGACGCCGATTTCGTCTCCGCCGCCAGTCTGTTCGCCGAAACCGGGCAGGACCTGGAGGCGATCTACCCGGTGGTCAATCGCGCGCTTGTCGCCTTCGCGTCAGGAGACCTCCCGGCCGCGCTGGCCCGCTTCGACGCGGCGACCCCCGCCTACCAGCGGCTGAACGTGCCGACCGTCACGTTGCGTGGCGAACGGTGTGCCGTGCTGCTGGCGGCCGGGCTGGGCGCCGACGCCCTGGCCGAAGCCGATGCCGCCATGCGGGAAATGGAGCAGATGCGCGGCCGGTTCACCAAGAAGGCAGAACTGGTGCTGATGGCTGCCCGCTGCGCGCTGGCCGCGGCCCAGCCGCAAACCGCGCTGGACTGGGCACAGGCCGCCTACCGCCTGTTCGGCTCGCAGCGCAGTGCCTGGCGGCAGGCCGATGCGGCCTGCGTGCTGGTCCAGGCGCGGTACACGGTCGGCCCGGTGGCGCCTGCGCTGCTGCGCCAGGCGGACCGGGCTGCCGCCCGCCTGGATGCGCTAGGTTCGCCCGACGCGGCGCAGGCGCACCTGCTGGCCGGGCGGGTCGCGCTGGAACTCAACCGCGCAGACAAAGCCGAACGCCATCTGCTCGCGGCAGCCAGGACACGCAACCGAGGGCCCGCTCTCACCCGGGTCAGCGGCTGGCTCGCCGAGGCGCTGCGAGCTGAAGCCGCAGGCCACAACGGCCGGATGCTGGTGGCCTGTCGGCAAGGGCTCAACCTACTTGACGAGCACCGACTGACCCTGGGCGCCTCGGAGCTAAGGGCGCAAGCCACCGTGCACGGCGCCGAACTGGCCGCGCTGGCCCAGCGCCACGCCGCGCGGGCAGGCCGCCCCCGGCTCCTGCTGACCTGGAGCGAGCGCTGGCGGGCCACCGCGCTGGCGGTCCCACCGGTGCGGCCGCAGGCCGACGAAGAACTCCAAGCCAGCCTGGCCGCGCTGCGCAGCGTGACCAAACAGCTGGAAGATGCGCGCAGCCGCGGCAAGCCGAGCACGCCGCTGCAGCGCGAACAGCACCGGCTCGAGGCCGAGGTGCGCGCCAGCACGCTGCGCGTCCACGGCGCCAAAGGCAGCAGCCGGACTCAGTTCCGCCCAAACGATCTGCTCGATGAGCTCGGCCCGCAGCACCTGGTCCAGATCGTCGACGTCGACGGCGACCTGCACGTCCTGGTCTGCGGACAACGCAAGGTACGCCAGTTCGCGGCGGGCCGCGCCGCCGACGCCGCCCGGGCCGGGGACCTGGCCCGTTTCGCCCTGCGCCGCCTGGCCCGCAGCCGGCCAGGCGACGACCCGGCCAGCGCGCTGTCCGTCCTGGACAAGGCGGGCCGGATGCTCGAGCAGGCGACGCTCGGTCCTGCCGCCCGGCACCTGGGCGACGGGCCCGTCGTCATCGTCCCCACCGGCACGCTGCACGCCTTTCCCTGGACTGCCACGCCCGCGCTGGCCGACCGGGTGGTCAGCGTCGCGCCATCCGCCAGCGCCTGGATGCGCGCGCGCCACGCGCCGGAACCCGTACACGGCCACGTCGTCCTGGCCCGCGGGCCCGGCCTGGCCACGGGCGGTGCCGAGGTACCCCTGATCGCGCGGCTGTACGAGCATGTCACGGTGCTTGACGACGGCGCGGCCACGGCCGATAAGGTGCTGTCCGCGCTGGACGGCGCGTGGCTGGCGCACATCGCGGCGCACGGGAACTTCCGGGGTGACAGCCCGCTGTTCTCCTCGCTGCGGATGCACGACGGGCCGCTGACCGTCTACGACTTCGAGCGGCTCAACCGCGCGCCGTACCGGCTGGTGCTGTCAAGCTGCGATTCAGGGGTGCTGGCGCCGGTCGGGGCGGGCGAGCTGCTCGGCCTGGTCAGCAGCTTGCTGCCGCTGGGCACGGCCGGCATCATCGCCGCCATCGTGCCGCTGAACGACCAGGCGGTCGTCCCGCTCATGGTCGACCTGCACCGGCACCTGCGCGCGGGCAAGACCCTCTCCGAGGCGCTCTACAACGTGCGGCGCCCGCTCAAAGACGACCCGCTCCAGCACGCCACCGCGGCCTCGCTGGTCTCCCTCGGCGCGGCATAGACCGCGGCCAAACTCAAAGCGTGATCCACCCGGTCAGCACGTCGGCCCCGTCCTCCATGCGCAGGCGCAGCCGGAACGGGCTGGCCGGGATGGGGTCCACCGCGAAACAGCCGATTTCGTCCACCGGCCAGCTGGTCACCCCGCCCGTGGTGTGTACCTCAAGCGTCCCGGCCCGCGGCGGAACGATCTGCCCGAGCAGGGAACCCGAGGCCACCTCGAGCTCAATGGACAGCTGCCCCGAGCTAAAGGTGAGTGCCCGGATCGACGCGGCCTCCGACCGGACAGCCAGGGTGGCGCCCGCGTCGAGATGCGAGTCGTAGGTAAGCTGCGCCAGCTCGGCGTCGATGTTGTGCCACGCGTAGGCGTTCTTGCCCGTCTCGACGAACCACTCGGGCACCTCCCGCCGCGCCCGCATCGCCTCACCCAGCGCCGCCAGAAGCTGCTCGTCGTCCCAGCCGTCACGCATGCTGCCCGCCTCCGACCCCGCCGACGTCGGCCTCGCCCAGGCCCGCCAGCGCGCTGGACCTTCGCAGCCGGTCCAGGCAGCGGGCCCGCTGCGGGCCGATGCTGCCCACCGGCATGTGCAGGCCCGCGCTGATCTCCGCGTATGAGCACGGCGGGTCGCTGGTGAGCATGGCAAGCAGCTGCCGGCAGCGGGGCGGCAGCTCGGCCAACGCCGCCCGCAGCGCCGCGTTCCGCTCGGCCATGAGGATCTCCTCGTCGATCAAGGTCCCATCCACGAAGGACTCGGCATCATCCAGTTCCGTCCCCAGCCGCTCCGCCCGGCGGGACGCCGTCACCACCCGCAGGCACTCCCGGTGCGTGGTCGTGGCCAGCCAGCCCGGCAGCGCGGCAGGCTCGCGCAGCTTGCCGAGCTGCTCGACCAGCAGCAGCCACACGCTCTGTCCCACGTCCTCGCGGTCGTGGTTGCTCAGCTGGAACCTGGTGCAGATCGACCACACCAGCGGCGCGTACCGCTCCACAATCTCGTTCCACGCGGCCGGGTCGCTCCCGGCCGCACGGTTGACAAGCGCGACCACAGTCGGGTCGTCACGCACGGCCGGTCCCGGCCGGCCCGCCTTCTGCCCTCATCAGCGCCTCGTAGGTTGGCGATCAACCCTTTTCTAACTCGGAGGACGCCGCGGCGTCACTTGATACACACCGGCCCGCACCCACTACTGCCCATATTTATTCCGAACGGGCCGTGGTGCGCGCCCCCGGGCACCAGGGCCGTCCCTGAGGCCAGGTCGAGGGCCTGGTCGGAGCTGAGCGCGGAGCCTGCCGCGTAGGCCCGCTCGAACTGCTCCTGGCCCAGCTGGCAGCGGATCTGGTCGAGGCTGTCCCGGCGGCTGCGGTCTTCAAGCTCATCCCACTGAATTCCGGTTGGGAGGATGGCCTGCGCGGCGCCGTGGAGCATGGCTGCCTGGTGCCAGTCGCCGGCGTCCGCGGCCAGGCAGGCCAGGGCAAGGCTGGCGGCGGCGATACCGGCCCGGTTCCCGATGCGGCGGTCGATCCGCAGGATCGCCCGGAAGCTGGATCGCGCGCCGTCCTGGTCGTTGTCCCGGCGCAGCACCCAGCCCGTGAGATACAGCAGGTTGAGGTCTTCGTCCCTGATGGCCCTGATGAATTGTGCTGCCTGGCCCAGGTGGGCGCGGGCGGCGCGGATATCCCCGGCGTACAGGGCCTGGCCGCCGGCGTAGCTGTTCAGGTAGTAGGCATACAGCTCGTCGCCCGATCGCTGCGTGCAGGCGATGGCCTCGTTGAATAGCGGTTTGGCGTCAGCTGGGCTGGTAAGGAAGGTCATGCGCATGGTCAGGCTTTCGCCAAGCAGGACATCATCGCCAAGCTGGCGGGCGCGCTGGACGGCTTCCTGCACGGGCGGAAGCCCTCGCTCCAGCTCGCCGGCGAAGCAGTACACGTGACCAAGGACCGTGAGCGATTCGATCAGCAGCCTTTCGGTGCCGAGCTGGCGGGCAAGGGTGACCGCCTGTTCGCCGAGCCGCCGGGCTGTCGCTATGTCAACCGGGCAAGCCGCGTAGGTGGCAGTGACCAGGGCTGCCCCGAACAGCGCGGGGTCGGCTCGGGCGGCGGGCCGCTCCAGCACCGGCATGAGCAGCGCGAAGGCCTCCTCGTAGCGGTAACGCGCGAGCCAGTAGCGCCGCAGCGCGGCACCGAAGCGCAGCACGTGCGCAGTCTGGTCCGGATCGCCGGCCGCGTACCGGGCCGCGCGCCGCAGGTTCGCGTGATCGGCATCCAGGCGAGCGACCCACCTGGCCAGATCCGGTCCGGTCAGGTGCGCGGCGGCCGTCTCGGCGGCAGCGAGGTAATGCGCGCAATGGGCCGCCGCGAGGACGCTCTCATCGCGGCCGGGGGCCTCATCCCGGCTTGCCTGGGCGACCTGGTCGGCGGCGAACTGGCGGATGGTCTCAAGCAGCCGGTAGCGCAGGCCCGGCCCGGCCAGCCCGGCCGGCTCCGCCGATGCCAAGCGGCTCCCGGCTGGTCACCAGCAGGTGTACCCGCGGGCAGCGCCGCACCAGGGCCTCGGCGGTCTTCGCGCACCCGCCGATCAGGTGCTCACAGTTATCAAGAACGATCAGGATGTCCTGCGGGGCCAGGGCATCAAGCAGAACCTCCAGGGTGGGCGGGCCCGGCTGGACGGCAATCCCCAGCGCCAGGCAGATCGCGGTCGGCACGGCATCCTGGTCGGTGACGGCGGCCAGCTCCACCAGCCATACCCCTTCGCCTGACCCGTCCGCCAGCTCGGCGGCCGCCTGCAGGGCCAGCCGCGTCTTGCCGCATCCACCCGCCCCGGTCAGCGTGACCAGCCGCGAGGCTTTCACCAGGGCCCGGAGCTCTGCCAGCTCCCGGCCCCGGCCGATGAAGGAGGCCAGCTGGGCGGGCAGATTGTTCGGCAGTGCCGGGTTGGCCAGCGACCGCAGCGGCGGAAATCCGGTCGGCAGGCCCGCCGCCTGGAGCTGGAAGATCCGTTCCGGACGGCCCAGATCCTTTAGCCGGTGCACGCCCAGATCAGCCAGCGACGCCCCCGTCGGCAGCGCATCCCGTACCAGCGCGGCCGCCGCCTCCGACACCAGCACCTGGCCCCCGTACCCGACCGCTGCCACCCGGGCGGCGCGGTGCACATCCAGGCCGACCAGGCCCGTGGCGGTCTTCGCCGCCTCACCGGTATGCACCCCCATCCGGACCAGGACCCGCTCCCCGCCCGGCCACGCTTTCGCCGCCAGCGCCCGCTGCAGGTCTACCGCCGCCGCCACGCACGCCCGTGGCGAGGAGAACACGGCGAAAAACGCGTCTCCCTGGGTATCGACCTCCCGGCCGCCGTGGGCGGCAAGCCCTGACCGGATCAGCGCGTGATGAGCGGCCAGCAACTGCGCGTAGAGACCTTCCCCCAACCGGCCGAGCAGGGCCGTCGAGCCCTCAATGTCGGTAAACAAGAACGTGAACGTCTCCACGGGCACAGCCTAAGAGCCCGGCCAAGACCCGCAACAGGCCCGCATACCACCTCGATACGGCGGACCCCGGCCGGGCCATCAGGCGGACGCCAGGGGCCCCGCGTCACCGACGGTAGCGACCATTTCCAGCAGGATGCCGGTGGCGTCCAGGTGCCGGGGGACCGGGCCGATGACCCTGGCCGGCAGGTACTGCGGCCCTCCTGGCCAGCCATGCCCGCCGCCCTCGATCCGGTAAAGCACCACCGGCAGGCAGCCAGGAGCGGACCAGGTCAGCCGGGTCACCGGCGGATCGGCGGGCGCGCCGGGCAGCGGCTCGGCGTCCGGGTCGCCGCCGATCCCGTTGCCCGCCGCCCAGTCAAGGGCCACCCCCTCCACCGGGGCCACCCGCCGCTCGGACGGCAGGTCCCCATGCCGGGCGGCCCGTCGCCGCATGATCAAACCGATCACGCCCGGCGCCCGCAGTGGCCCGCCGTAATAGTTCACCGCCCGGTCCCCGGTCCCGGACATGATCGTCACCGCGGTGCGCTGCCGCGGGACCGGCTGCGCCTGCCTGCTGAACTCCCTGAACGTCCCGGCCACCAGGAACAGCCCGGCCACCGGCAGCAGCCCGTGCCGCGCCACGTGCTCGGCGAACCCGGCCCCGTTGGACAGTCCCGCCAGGACCACGGAGGTCGCCCCCAATTGCTGGACCAGATCGCGCAGGAACGCCACGTCGTCAAGCCCCGGCTCACCGGCCGGCGCCCGCGCGATGTGCCACACCCCGCCCCACCCATCAGGGAACACCACGCTCACCCCGGCCTCCGGCCCCCGCCCGGCCAGCCCGCTAAAGAACGTCGCGACGTCCTTCCCGCTGGTCCCCGACCCATGCAGCACCACAAGCAGCGCCCCCGGCGCCCCGTTCCCGCCCAGCGCCCGCGCCACCCAGTACCCGCGCCGAACCCCCGCCACGTCCAGCGTCCGATATTCCAGCCCGTCAGTCCCACTCATGCCCGCATTATCGGCCATGGCCGCGTGCCGGTCTCGCCGCAGCTCCCGCGGTCTCGCGTTCGGTCACAGTGCGTATTCAGTGGGCGTGGTGGCATAGGTCCGCCCGGACGGGACACGCCACACCAGCACACCCGGTTCCGGCTGCTCCAGCCACCACCCTTCTGCCTGCTTACACCTATGATGATGACGACATAGGGGAGCCAGGTCACACGGACAGGTCAGTCCGCCTTGGTGCCAGGGCCGGGTGTGGTCCAGGTCGCAGGCCGCGGCGGGTCGGCCGCAGCCCGGTGCGGTGCACCGGTTGTTACGGGCCCGCACCAGGTGGGCGAGTTTGTTGCTGGGCCGGTAACCGGGCTCGGCCTGGTCGTGGTCGCATGGCCCGCGGATGACCGGGGAGAAAGTCACCTTCAGCCCGCGCAGCCCGCCGGGCCCGGGCGGTCCGGGCGGTCCGGGCGGAGGGTGGCGGCCGTGCAGGCAGCCGTGAGCGGCGGCGGTGCCGTCCGGGGCGACCGCACTCAGGCACCAGCGGGTCGCCGGGTGCCGGGCCGCGGCGGCGATCAGGTCCCGGGTGCTCTCGGCGTCCAGCAGGCCGAACCCGACCGCCTCGCCGGGAGTCTCGGCCCGCCCGGTCATGGTGGCCAGCGGCACGGTGATGTTCACCAGCGCCGCCAGGCTCGGACCACGATCCCCGCCAGGCCCCGCCCGGCCCACCCCGCCTGGTCCGCCGTTCCCCGGGCCACCGTTCCCGCCGTTCCCACCTGGACCGCTGGGGCCGCTACCGCCCCCGGGGCCGGTGCCGGGCTCGCCGGGTCCGGTGCCGGGATCGCCGCGTCCTGTGCCGGGATCGCCGGGGCCGGTGCCGGGATCGCCGGAGCCGGTTCCGGTTTCCGGTGGCTCAGGCGCCGTGCCCTCGGCTGCGGGTCGTACCCGCGGGCCGAAGTCCTCGGCCACCCCGGTTCCGACTGCCCCGGTTCCGGCCGGGACGGGGCGGCTGTCCCGCTCCTGCAACAAATCCAAATAGGCACGGACGCGCAGCTCCTGCAACGTGCCCGGCACACCCGCGGCGCGCAGGTCCAGCGCCCGCTGCTCCACGTGCTGCCAAGACGCCAGCACCTCATCCGGAGGCAACTCCCGCGCCACCATCCCCGCATTGCCCGAATCCTCCCGGAACCGGC
>Ga0335075_10002021_pt1 | contig 32951 bp, 29 predicted proteins | sample Lox_Sample_24_FD_206723 | JGI IMG/M metagenome (GOLD analysis project Ga0335075, IMG submission 206723) | Soil microbial communities from Loxahatchee National Wildlife Refuge, Florida, United States - Lox_Sample_2.4 | ecosystem: Environmental > Terrestrial > Soil > Wetlands | place: USA...
TGCACGAACTCACCGAGAATCGCCTCGGCGTCCGCCGCGGCCCGCTGTTGCGGCGTGCCCGGCGACTCGCCGCTGGCCCTGTGCGAGCCGGCCGGCCCGGCCGCATGCGGTGGGGCGGTCGCCGTGGCGCAGCTCACCGCGAGGAGCGCGCACGGGAGAAGCGGCAACGGGCCGGATTTTCCTAGTCTCACGCGAGTTAGACGCCACGGACCGCGGCGGCGGTTCCACCGGCTGATCCGGTCGCCGGTCAGCCTTGTCGCTTGTCGGCTATCGGCCTGCCGAGCTGCCTGAACGCGCCCGACATGACCACCCGCAGGGCGCGCGTCGACCGTCGGCGGAACAGCTCGAAGCACAGGTCCCTGAGCTGCCCGCGGTGCCACGCGGGCAGCGAGACCATCCGGCCGTCCTGCTCGACGTGGTCGGGGAAGCTGTCGAAGATGTCCCAGCTGTCCACGGCGGTCTCGCCGTCGCGCAGCAGCTCCCTGATCGCCTGCCTGGACGCGGCGGCCGCCCGTGCCGTCCGCAGCGCTCCCTCCGGGCTCGCGAGCAGCGTATGGTCGCCGTGCAGCCGGAAGCGCGCGCCGTCGGGCCCGGCCGAGACGGTCAGCGACCGCTTGTTGAGGTACTCATGGGCGACCTTCACGGCCAGTTGCACGGTGCCGCTGCCGAGCATCGTCAGGTACGCCGCGTACGCCGCGCTCCGCTCGGCGTCGGTGTCGCCGGCGACGCCGCTCGCCGCGATCCGCTCCCGCGCGGAAGGCACGTCGGCGACGTCTTGCGGGTCCCGCGGCGCCGGCGGCGCGCCGGCCCGGAGCCTGGCGGCGGCCCGGTCGTAGTGGCCGGGGCCGTGCAGCATCGGCTGCCGGGCCACGGTCAGCGCGTCGAGCACGTCCCGGTACGGGTAGGACACGCCCGCGGCGGCCAGCCACTCGATGTACCACTGGACCACCAGGGTCTTGTTGACCAGGTGCCCGGCGGCGAACGAGTCCTGCAGGAAGTGGTCCGCGTAGCCGGCGTAGATCCGCGCCCGCCGCCGCAGTGCCGCCCGCTCCCGCTCGTCGTCGGCGGCCGCGGACCGCGCGATCAGGGCGCGGGCGGCCTGATGGAATGAGTGCCAGCGGTACCAGGAGAACGGGGCGAAGTGGCTGGCGTTGCGGGCCAGCACCGAGGCGTACCAGTCCGTCGGCGCGAACCCGAGGCGCTTGCCGAGCACGGTGACCGCCGTGATCTCGGCGGTCTCGGCCAGCGGCCCGAGCAGCGGGTAGCGCAGTGACCCGGGCAGCAGGCGCGGCGGCCACGCCCGGTGGCCGCCCGGCCGGCCGAGCTCCGCGATGCCCCAGCTGCGCACCGACTGGATCAGCGGCCCGATGAACCGCAGCGGTGCGGCCTCGATCTCCTCCGGCCGCCCCAGGTAGTCGGGCAGCACGTTCAGCTCACCGACCGTCACGACCAGGCCGCTGCCGGGCAGCCGCACCGTGTCGAGCCCCGGGTGCGCCGTGCGCAGCCGATCCTCGTCCGCCAGGCGCGGCGCCCGCCCGAGCGCGCCAAGGAGGTCGCGGTAGCCGTCGACCGGGCGGTGATCGCCCTCGGCCGCGGCCTTGACCAGAGCCGGGTCCAGGTCACCGAGCAGCGAATGCTCCCACGACATCATGAAAATCCGCTCCCACCCGCCGCCGGTCTCAGCCGCCTCGACGGTATCCGATGCCTCCGCCGCGCCGGCGGGTATTACGCCATGGGGCGCCGCGGCGGCGTCTCATGGAGGGCTGATCATGCGCGCGATATGGACCACGGGGACGAACGGCCCCGGCTCGCTCGAGGTTCGCGAGACCAAGGACCCAGAACCAGGGCCGGGCGAGGTCAGGATCAGGGTGCACGCCGCGGGCCTGTGCTTCGCCGAGGTGATGGCCGCTCAGGGCCTCTACCCGGGCGCGCCGAAGCTCCCGGCCGTGCTCGGCTACGAGGCGGCCGGCGTCATCGACAGGGTCGGGGAGGGCGTCGACGAGCGCCGGGAGGGCACCCACGTGGTCGCCATGACCCACTTCGGCGCCCATGCCGACGTGGTCTGCGTGCCCGACCAGCAGGCGCTCGCCATTCCGCACGGCAAGGACTTCACCGAGGCCGCCGCGATCCCGGTGAACTACCTGACCGCGTACCACATCCTGTTCCGGGCGGCCACGATCAGGCCGGGGGAGCGCGTGCTCATCCACATGGCCGCCGGCGGCCTCGGCACGGCGGCGCTCCAGTTGTGCCGCACGGTCGACGGCATCGAGACGTTCGGCACCGCGTCCGCGGCCAAGCACGCCGCGCTGCGGGAGGAAGGCTGCGACCACCCGATCGACTATCACACCGCGGACTACGCCAAAGAAGTGCGGCGGCTCACCGCTGGCGAGGGCGTCGACGTGGTGCTCGACCCCCTGGGCGGCGCGGACTCGCGCAAGGGCCTGAAGCTGCTCCGCCCGGCCGGACGCCTGGTGAACTACGGCTTCGCCAACCTGACGAGCGGCCAGCGCCGCAACCCCGTCCGCGTCGCGCGGCAGCTGGCGTCGATGCCGCTGCTGACCCCGCTGCAGCTGATGAACGCCAACAAGGCCGTCGCGGGCGTGCACATCGGCCGCCTCGTCAGCCGGATGGACCTCCTCACGGCGGAGCTCACCGAGGTGCTCGCCCTGTGGGCGGCAGGCACGATCACGCCGCGTATCGACGGAACCTACCCGTTCGCCAAGGCGGCCGACGCGCAGCGCCGCATCCTGGCGCACGGTAACACCGGCAAGATCATCCTCACCCCCTGAGGCGCTACTCAGGGCCTCATACCTCGACGGTCCTTGAAGAGGAAGACGTCAGGTATCAGTATTCGTTCACTCGCGTCGGTGGAAGGAATCCTGTTGAATACATTTTCCGCGAAGTCAAAGAAACCAATATGCAGCGTCGGCCTATCGCGGAACTGAAATGGGCGCAGCCGCTCGTGGAACCAGTCGACGGACAGCATTGGTTTTCCACCCACCGGAACTGAGCTGCCCGCGTTGAAATCCGCGCAGTCAAGAATTCGGGCCAATTTTAGCTCCGGCAGCCTCGTGATCGCGCCGATATCAAGCAGGTGCGGGCAGGAGATGAATTCCAGGCTCTCGACGCTTGATGGCTTGGTCGGCGCGCCGACCAAGCGCCTTATGTCGCAGTTCTCCAGGGTGAGCCTGCTGATAGCCAGGCCATTGAGCACGGACAGGTCGAGGGTGTCGGTTCTCAGCCCGGTGATCGTGACCCGTTCCACCCTGGGGGCCTTGTGCAGCCCTTTCAGGCAGCGCAGGTCGGTGATTTCAACGTCCGTCACGCCGAGCGTCTCGATGACCGCCTCCGCGTAGCGCTCGACATCGAAGTAGGACCAGGCGCGCATGAACTCGGGAATCGCCGGCAGGTCATGTCCGTAGAACCCGTTCCCGACCACGTCGGCGAGAGAGGCCATGAGGTTGAGCGCCTGGGCGCCGCCGGTAAGCGCTGCCGCGCGAATGACAAATGGCAGGTACGTCGGCACACAGTTCCGGCCGGCCGCCGCGAGGTGCGGGATCAGCCGGTCGCCGCCGGCGTGGCTGAGCGCCTCGGCTTCGGTCATGTCGCCTGGTGGCAGGAGATCGGGGATGGCGTCCTCGATCTGCTCGAGTACCTGGCGGTCGGCGTGGCGGATCTCATCCAGGCAGGCGACGGCGAGCAGGCGGCGGCGGTACTGCTGCCTGCCGCGCCAGCCGGGCTTGATCAGCCCGCGCAACAGGTCATTCGCCTGCTTGTTGGTCGCGCACAGCCCGGAGGCGAGGATGACGATCTCCCGCCACTGGTCGTCGGCCGCGTTCCTGAGCAGCTCGTTGACGCTGTCGCTCCTGATCAGCGCCTTCGCCGCGAGGTACTCCTGGAAGGTTCGGTGCACGAAGTCGACGTGCCCGGCCGTGGGCTCGCGCAGCACGCCGCTGCGCAAGAGCAGGTGGTGGTACAGGTCGGCGTCGGGATCCGGCCGGCTGGGCAACGAGAGGGCGGAACGCATGAGTACGCCGCGCGCCGAGTCCGCGTTCACCATGGGGCCCGCCCCGGGGCCGGCCGCCGAGTCGTCGGCGACCTCCGTTCTGGCGTTGTGCGCCATCCACAGGGCCAGGTCGCTCAGCAGGTGGTTGACCGCGTCCAGGTCGAGGTCGAGTCCGGCGGCGACCCTCCGCTTGCGGTCCCGCTTATGGAACATCTTGAGTGCCTCTTCGTAGACCTCGCCCCGGCGGCGCGGTAGTTCTCCGTCGAGGTAGTGGTTGAGCGCGCAGATCAGCCCGGCGAGCAGCGGCGTGTTGGCCAGTTCGCCGATGAACCGGTCGTTGTCCAGGGTTCGCAGCAGCTCCGTCTGGCAGTCCGCGAGCCGCTCCAGGGCACCCGTGTCGGTCTGGAAATCGCGCATCGCGGCGTGCCAGCGGTCCACGAAGACCCGGACGAGCGCGGGTGGCATTGGCTCAAGGTCGGCGGTGACGAACCCCTCGCGGGCCAGGGCGCCCGGCTCGATCGCGCCGGGGCGGCCGGTGATCACAAACCGCGCCTCCGGGTACGCCCCCGTGAGCTGCTCCAGCCAGGTGATCACGTCGGGGCGCTGCGACTCGGGCAGCTCGTCGAGCCCGTCCACGAGGACGAATGCCTTCCCGGTCCCGAGCCGCCTGCTTGCCCACGTCCCCGCCTCGGACCTGAGGACCGCGGCGGCCGAGTCGAGGAACTCATCCGGCCCGGGCAGTGCACGGCCGACGTAGGCGCGCAGCCGGATGAAGAACGGGACACAGTCGTTGAAGGCCGATGCCCGCCCGGTGAAGTCGCGGAGTGCGGCGCGCACGGCGATCCACTGGAGCAGCGTGGTCTTTCCGCCGCCGGCCCGGCCCTCGATGAGCAACCGCGGGTAGGCGTGCAGCCACTCCTCGAAGGACCGGTCGCCACGGACCGGCGCCGTGCCGTCGGGGCCGCTGCCCTCCCGCGCCGCCATGGTGAGGCTCACGTACGCGATCGAAAGCGGATACCACTGCGCCGCGAAGTCAAGGCCGAACAGGTGCAGCCGGTCGAAGTCCTTGGCGATCATCCGCCGGTACCGCACCTCGACCTGGTCGCCGCCCGCCGCCGCCAGTGACGGCATCGGAAGGCGCCGCAGCACCTCTTCGATCCGCTCAAGGATCGCCCGGTCGTTGCTCAGCAGCATGGCGAACGAGTCGGACTGGAAGTTGGGCAGCTTGTCGGCGATCTCGACGATCGACGCGCAGCACTGCGACAGGACAAGCTCGTAAAAGGCGGTACCGCCCGCCGACAGGTACTTCGTGGAGTCGAGGGTGGAGCGGCGCACCGACCGTTCCAGGGTGACGGCGTCGAGGCCGGCCGCGACCACCGCCTTGCCGGCCGCGCCGATATCGCCCAGGTCGGCTCGCCCGAGCGTCTCGGTGACCGCGATGACCGCCGCGTTCTTCTCCCCGTCGGCGAGCCCGCGGAACTCCTCGCGCATCGTCTCCGCGACCCGGTCGCCCACGATCTCCGCGATGCTGGCGAAGCGGTTCGCCACCTTCTGCCGGTCGCGCGCGTCGCCGACCTTCACCGCGATCAGGTCGGTGAGCTCGTCCGACACGTTATCGGCGAGGACGCTGTCCCCGGTCCACACCTGGAACGCCGTCTTGGCGACGGCAGCGCCCAAGGCCACAAGCACTCCGCTCACGCAGTCAGTATGCACCGTATGCGCCGGGTAACAGGTGATTGTTTCCGCGGGTGCGAGCCTGATGGAAGATGTCCGGCCGCACCCGTGATAACAGCAAGAAGCGCCGCGCGCTGCTGTTCGCTGCCGTGAGCGGATCGCCTTTCCCGCGGTCGGCGCGCGGTGCGAGGATGACGGCATGATCGAGACGGTCGCGGTCCTTGCCGACATCCACGGCGTGCTGCCCGTCCTCGACGCGGTGCTCGCCGAGCCCGAGGTCGTGTCCGCCGAGCGGATCGTGGTGTGCGGCGATCATGCCGCGGGGCCGCAGCCCGCGCAGGTGCTCGACCGGCTGGCCGCGCTTGGCAACGTCGTGCTCGTCCGCGGCAACGCGGACCGCGACCTCGTGTCGCTCGCCCGCGGCGAGTACCCGGCCGGCCAGGAGCCCTACCCGGTCGACGCCTGGGCCGCCGCCCAGCTCACCCGGGCGCACGTCGACCTGCTGGCGGGCCTGCCGCACCCGGTCACGCTCGACCTGCGGGGCTTCGGCCCGGTGACCTTCTGCCACGGCACACCGCGGGACGACAACGAGGTGGTGCTCGTCGACACCCGCCTCGACCGCTGGGCCGAGGCGTTCGCCGGCCTGCCCGACGACGTCATGACCGTGGTCTGCGGTCACACCCACATGCCGTTCACCCGCCTGGTCGACCGCCGCCTGGTCGTCAACCCGGGCAGCGTGGGCATGCCTTACGGCCGCCCCGGCGGCCACTGGGCCCTGCTGCGGAACGGCGACGTCAGCCTGCGCCGGGTCCCGATCGACGTGGAGGCGGCCATCGCCGCCGTGATCGCGGGCTCGACGTACCCGGACCGCGCCGCCTGGGCCGGCGACTACCTGAGGGCCCGGGCGAGCGACGCCGAGGCGATCACGGCCTTCGGCCCGCGCGACGGCCGGGCCGTCAGCTAACCGGGCGGCCAGCACGGTCAGGTAATCATCGCGCCGGCTGGGATTTTTGAGTTTTATCCCGAACGAGTTCGTTGCTCCGCGCGTTCCGCCACGCTGCGCCAGGGGCACGGCTGGCCGGGTCCCGCGCGGGACCCGGCCAGGCAATGCTTGCCGATGCGCTGCTTGCTGATGCGCTGCTTGCTGATGCGCTCAGGCGTTGCTTTCGGTCATGGCGCCGCGGGAGTCAGCCGCTTCCGTTCTGACGAGCAAGAGGTCTTCGCCGACGGCTGCGCGCGCCGGCACGAAGACCAGCGCCACCAGCGCGGCGGCCAGGGCCGTGCCCGCGGCGACCAGCGAGCCGCGGTGGATGCCGGTCATGAACGCGGACCGCACCGCCGCCTCGGCCGCGTCCCGCAGCGGCGCGGGGAAGCGGTCGGCCACGGTCATGCCGGCCACGACCGACTGCGCGGCCAGGTGCCCCGCGGCGGCGGGCGCGCCGAGCGCGGTCAGGCCGGACAAGACGTGCGAGCCGTAGGCGGAGTTGAGCACCGAGCCGACGATCGCGACGCCCAGGGTGCCGCCGACCTCGCGGGTGGTGTCGTTGACGGCGGAACCGGCGCCGGCCTTCCCCCGGGGCAGCGCGCCCATGATCGCCTCGGTCGCGGGGCCGGTGGTGAGCCCGAGGCCCGCCGCCATCAGCGCCATCGAGATGATGACCTTGCCCCAGTAGGGCGTGTCGGCCGCGATGGTGGCCGCGACCACGAAGCCGGCGCTCATCATCACCATCCCGGCCGCGACCACGAGCTTGGTGCCGAACCGGCGCATGAGCAGCATGGCGACCGGCGAGAACCCGGCGGTGACGAACGCGAAGGGCAGCGTGGCGAGCCCCGCGCCCAGCGGGTCGTAGCCGCGGACGACCTGGAAGTACTGGGTGATCATGAAGATGAACCCGAACAGCCCGAAGAACGCCAGCGCGATCGCCGCGCTCGCCGCGCTGAACCGCGGGTTGCGGAACAGGCGGACGTCGAGCATCGGGTCGGGCCGCCGCGCCTGCGACCAGGCGAATGCGCTCAGCAGCGCGAGCGACCCGACGATCCCGCCGACCGTGGCGGCCGATCCCCAGCCGTGCTGCGGCGCCTCGATGATCGACCAGGTGAGCAACGTGATCCCGGCGATGGAAAGGACCGCGCCAAGCGGGTCGAACCGGCCGGCGTCGGGGTCGCGCGACTCAGGGAGCAGGAGACGCCCGGCGACGAGCGCGATCACCGCGACCGGCACCGACACGTAGAACACCGAGGACCAGGAGAAGTCACGCAACAGCGCGCCGCCGACCACCGGCCCGATCGCGACGGCGAGGCCCGAGATCGCGGACCAGACACCGATCGCGATGGCGCGCTCGCGCGCCACGGTGAACACGTTGTTGAGTATGGCCAGCGTGGCCGGGTACACAAGGGCCGCCGCGAGGCCCATCAGGGCCCGGGCCGCGATCAGTTCGCCGGTGCTCCTCGACAGGGCGGCACCCACCGAGAACACGCCGAAGAGGAGCAGGCCCAGCTGCAGAAAGCGGCGCCGGCCGAGGCGGTCGCCCAGGTTGCCGCCGAGCAGCAGCAGCCCGGCGAAGGACAGGGTGTAACCGTCCACGACCCATTGCAGGGCCGAGGTCGAGGCGTGCAGGTCGCGGCTGATCGTCGGCAGCGCGACGTTGACGATCGTGTTGTCCACGACGACGAGCAGGACGCTGAGGCAGAGCACCGCCAGAATCCACCAGCGGCGCCGGTGGTTGGTGACGCCGTGGTTGGTGACGCCGTGGCTGGCTGTGCCGTGGTTGTCGATGCCGGTGCGGGCTTCCATGGGACCAGACCCCCTGAGTGATGTTCTCTAGCACGTTGTTCCATAACTATGTAACATCGTTCTATAGCCTGTCAAGAGACACGCTCAAGAGACACGCTCAAGAGACACGGGCTAAGGCACCGGCCTCGATAGGAGAAGATGGTCCGCATGAGTGAAGCGGGTGCCCCGCGCCGCGGCCGCACGCCGTCGGCCGACGTCGAGCGCGAGCTGCTGGCGGCGGCGGAGGCGGTCCTGGTGCGGGAGGGGCCGGGCGGGCTGACCGTCCGCGCGGTGGCCGCCGAGGCCGGCATCGCCCCGATGGGCGTCTACAACCGCCTTGGCGGCAAGGACGGCCTGGTTGACGCGCTGCTCGTCAAGGGCTTCGACCGGCTCCGGGCCGCCGTCGACGCGGCCATCAACGACACGGCCGAGCCGAGCATGCGCGCCCGCCTGGTCGCCTGCGGGATGAACTACCGTCAGTTCGCGCTGGACAACCCGCACTTCTACGCGATCATGTTCGAGGACGCGATCCCGCATGAGCGCGACAACGAAGAGGTCGGGATCCGCGCCCGGGCGGCGTTCGGTGCGCTGGTCCGCGCCGTCGAACTGGCCGGCGCGGCCGGCGTGCTCGCCGCCCCCGACCCGACGGAGGCGGCACAGCAGATCTGGTCGGCGGTGCACGGCGCGGTCGCCCTCGAGCTCAAGGGACTGGTCCTCACGCCCGACCCGCGGTACACGTACGTGACCTCCCTGGCCACCCTCATCCGGGGCCTGGCGCCGCGGTGAATGTCGGGCGCTGGCGCGCCTCGACATTCACGGAAATTTCATGACATGCGGATTGAGCTGATCCGATCGGCGAGGAAGGCCCGCTCGGCCTCGTTCGCGGTCAGGTCCATGGCCTGCCGGTAAGCGGCGGACGCCGCGCCGCCGCGGCCGAGCCGCAGCAGCAGGTCGGCCTTGATCGCCGGGAGGTACTGGTAGCCGGACAGGCGGCCGTCCCGTTCAAGCCGCTCCACCTCATTGAGCGCCGCCTCCGGCCCGGCCGCCTCGGCGAGCGGAACGGCGCGGTTGAGCGCCACCACGGGGGACGGCCACACCCGGAGCAGCTCGTCGTACAGGGCGACGAGCTGCGGCCAGTCGGTCCGCTCGTACGTCGGCGCGCCCGCGTACAGGGAGGCGATCGCGGCCTGGAGCACGTACCGGCCGGGCCTGGCCATCCGCAGGCAGCCGGTGATCAGCGCCTCGGCCTCGCTGAGCGCGGCCCGGTCCCAGCGGGAGCGGTCCTGGTCCGCCAGCCGGATGAGCCGCCCGCGGGCGTCGGTGCGGGTGGCCCGGCGGGCATCGGTCACCAGCAGCAGCGCGTGCAGGCCGCGGACCTCGGTCTCGTCGGGCATGAGCTCGCGCAGCGTCCCGGTCAGCCCCTTGGCCAGCTCGACCAGGTCGGCCCGGACGAGGGACGGCCCCGACGGTGCGGTGTGCCCGGCGGTGAAGACCAGGTGGACGACGTTCAGCACCGCGCGCAGCCGTTCCGGCAGCTCGGCCTGGCGCGGGACGCGGTACGGGATGCGGGCGACGGCGATCTTCTTCTTCGCCCGGGTGATCCGCGCCGCCATGGTCGCCTCGGAGACGAGGAACGCCCTGGCGATGTCCGGCGTCGCCAGGCCGCACACGAGGCGGAGGGTGAGCGCCACCTGAGCTTCCTGTGCCAGCGCGGGATGGCAGCAGGTGAAGACCAGCCGCAGGCGGTCATCCGGGTCCCGCGCGGTGGGGTCGCCGGCATCCGGGTCCGCCGCGTCCTCGCCCGGCTCACCCGCGGGCTCGACAAGCAGCGGGAGCCGGGCGCGGAGCGCGCTCTCCCTGCGGATCACGTCGACCGCGCGCCTCCTGGCCGTCGTGGTGAGCCAGGCCGCCGGGTTGTCGGGGACACCGCTCCCGGCCCAGGCCCGCACCGCGGCGGCGTACGCCTCTTGCACGCATTCCTCGGCCAGGTCCAGGTCGCCCGCCACCCGCGCGGTGGCCGCGAGCACTCGCGCCCACTCGCGGCGGTGCGCGTCCGCGAGGGCCGCCTCGACGGCCGCGGAGTCGCTCACCCGGCCTCCCCGGCCCGGCCGGCCCTGGTCACTCGGTCGCTGGCCGCAGGTAGCTGCTGTGCACGGGCCTGACCTCGACCCCGCCGCCGTCGCCAACGACCGGGTTGGTCCGCGCGATCGCCAGGGCCGCGTCAAGGTCGGGCGCCTCGATCACGTAGAAGCCGGCGACGACCTCCTTAGAGTCGATGAACGGGCCATCGGTGATCATGTTCTCGCGGACGGACGTCGCCATGTCCCTGGGCGTCAGGGCGTAGGCCGCGATCATGACGCCGCTGGCGGCGAGATCGTCCGAGTGGCGGTCGCACGGCTCGGTGTCCGCGGCCGTCGCCGCCGGGTCGTGGGCGGAGTCGTGCGTGTAGATCAGGACCGCGTACTGAGCCATGGCGGCTCTCCCTTCAGGTTGCCTGCCTTACACCCCTACGTCGGACGGCCCGGCGGAAATCGACAGCTCGCGAGAAAATAATCGGTCAAGAATCCCGCGCACGGCTACTAGGCCGCCGGCCTGCTGGTCGGCCATGAGCGCGCCCGGCACCGCGTGCCGGAGCTAGCGGACCGGCTCGCCCTCGTCACTGGTCACCCTTGTACTCGGCCGGCGGGCCGTCTTGCGGGCCGATGACCGGCTCGAACGCGGCCGAGTAGGCCGCGAACCGGCGGCGCCACGCGTCCTGGTCGCCCGGGAGGCCAGCGAGCCGGTCCAGGCAGTCGTCCCAGCCGGCCGCGTTGCGGGCCGCCCAGCTCGCCCGCAGCTGGTCGCTGAGCACCAGGCGGGTGCCATCGCCCTCCGGGTAGAGCTCGAACCGCAGGATCTCGTCGTCGCCCCAGGTGTAGGAGAGCAGCTTGGGCTCGTCGACGGCGAGCACGGTGCCCGTGAGGGTCATCTCGATGACCTCCGGCGGGAACGGGAACGTGATCGCGGCGCCGACCTCCCAGCGGCCGCCCTCGACGATCACGTCGCAGGGGAACCACTCCTTGAGCTGTGCCCGGTCGGTGATGGCCCGCCAGACGACCGGCGGCGGGTCGGGCAGGCAGCGCTCAAGGCGCACCGCGGGCCTGCCCGTGGTCGTGCTCGTGTCGAGGGTGGCGTCGGTCATTGGCTCCTCCTTCGTTCCAGGTGCTGCTCGAGCCGGTCGAGGCTCGCGGTCCACAGGACGCGGTAGGTGGCGAGCCACTCATCGAGCTCAGCGAGCGGCTCGGGGCGGATGCGGTAGAGACGGCGCTGCGCGTCGACGCGGGCCTGGACCAGGCCCGCGTCCTTCAGCACGCGCAGGTGCTTGGACACCAGGGGCTGGCTGAGCCCGAGGCGGTCCACGAGTTCGCCAACGGGAAGTTCTCCGTCGCGCAGCAGGTCAAGAATCGCCTGCCGTCTCGGTTCCGCGATCACCTGCAGGGTCGTCTCCATCGCCATGGCCACAGAACATACCTTCTCAGTTATATAACCGTCAAGTGATGTTCATGACATGCGGCCCCCCGGAGCGGGGCACCGGCGCGGGCCGCGACCAGGCCAAGACGGGCGCCCGGCCGGCCTCACGGAGCAGCGCGCGCAGGAACTCCTCGGCGCGCACCTCCGAATGCAATCAATTGCAGTCTTGCCGCCTTGCCATGCACTCAGAAAGGCGCGAGAAGAAATGTATCTTTGGCCGTCCGGCTGGGTCACCTAGGTACACCGAACTTGGCTGAGAAATCTGGCAAACCTCTGATTTCGGACGCTAGCTGATTTTCATCCGCGTAACTCAGTGTTAGCGTCCAGCCAAGGTCGGAGGACCAGAAATGGGGGGACAATGAAATCTCTAAAGAGAGTGCTCGCCACGGTGGGCGTCGCGGTCGGCGCTACCGCGATCACGCTGACGGCCACGTTGCCTGCCAGCGCCGCGACCCTGGGGAACCGCGGCCCCGTGAACTACGAGTGGATCAACGGCACCCTCACCGGAAAGGGCGCGCTATCCAACGCCCCGGTGGTTCCGTTGAAGCTCACGGGCGCGGTCAACACCAAGGGCTTCATCAACCTCGGAGGAACCTCCTCGATCGCCAAGATCCCAACGCTTAAGGGCACGCTGACCGTTCAGCACGGCAACCCGAACCCGCCGCCGGCACTCAACTACAGGACGTGCCGGGTGACCTACACGATCACCACCTGGTACAAGGTGATCGGCGGCAAGAGCACCGGCGCCTTCTGGGGTGCCACCGGCAAGGGGACCGCGGTGGTCGTGTTCTCCTCCGTCGCGCCTCGGTATGCTCACGGCCCGAAGAGGGGCCAGTGCAACTTCAGCCAGAACGCGAAGCCGCTGCCGTACGGCGCCTACGTCTCGTTCCACGCGCAGGGGCCGCTCTACGTCAAGCGTCACTAGCGCCCAGGCGCGGCTCACCGCCACCGGTGCGGTCGCCGGGCACGCCCCGGCCCCGTCCTAGCGCGGTACCGCGATCACAGTAAGCCCGTCCGCCACTGCCCCGGAGACCCATTCTCCGGGGCAGTGGCGCGCGCGCCGCCATTCGCGGAGTCGCGCACCGGGCGCCCGTCGGCTCGCTAATGGCGGCATAGATATGCGGGACGAGAATCCCGCAGGACGTGAACGTATCGCCGACTAAATCAGAGCAACCTTCTATAGGTTGGCCATGCCAATATTTGGACGACGCAAGGTATACCGTCTTTGAGACTAAATGGCGCCCGGATTGTCCGGCCTTGTCCCGCCGGAAATCGGTATATGTCACGGGGCTGAGGATAACAGCAAGAAGCGGCTGGCCGCTCACCGCTAGCTCATCCAGGGGCCCTCGTACTCCACCGTCCACGTGCGTCCGCCGTCCGAGGTGGCCACGATGCGCTGCTGGGACTTGGACGTGCCATTGGCCGAGGTCGCGAAGATGGTGTCGCTGCCCGCCACCCAGCCGACCTCGGGTGACAGGAAGCTCGCCGCCTGCGGCTGGGTGATCGCGCCGACGTTTCCCTCCTTGGTGAGGGTGGAGCCGGAGTCGCTGGCGATGTCCCAGGGGGCGGTGCCCGGGCCGCACGCCGAGCACCAGTCGATGAAGGCCGCGCTTGAGGCGTCGATCGCCGAGAACGGGCCCGCGTCCGAGCCCGGGGACTCGGCGGTCGGCTTGGCTCCCGGCGTCTCAAAGTACTGCTCGGCGAAGATCGGGGTCGCGCCCGCCTGGTTCGCGTGGTAGCCCACGTGCGGATCCTGGCTCATCGCGGCGCCCGGACCGATGCGCAGCGCCCAGGCCGAGCCGTCGTTGGCGCACTCGACGCTCATCTCGGCCGGGTAGCCAGACCCGAGTGCCCCGGCCGTCGAGGTCGCCGCCGTCCAGTGCCCGCCGCCGTCCGAGGTCCGGTAAAGGAGCCCGTTGGCCCCGAGCCAGCCGTGCTGCGCGTCGCTGAAGCAGGCCGTCTGCGCGTTGGCCGGGCTGGCCAGCGGGTGCCAGGTGCGGCCGCCGTCGCTGGTGGTCAGCAAGGTCCCGCCGGTCACGGGCACTTCCGGGTCGTCGCCGCCGGCGTTCTGCCCTCCCGCCACCGCGTACCCGGTCGACGGCGAGATGAAGTGGACCGACCTGATCACCGGGCACGGCTCGGGGAGCGCCGTCCAGTGCGCCCCGCCGTCGGTGGTGGCGAGCAGCGACGTGGTGCCGACGGCCCAGCCGTCCTGCCCGCCGATGAAGTCCACCGACGTCAGGTTGAGCTTGCCGGACAGTTGCGTCGCCCAGTGCGCGCCGCCGTCCGAGGTCGCCAGGATCGCGTCCTGGCCGACCGCCCACCCCCGGTCCGCCGACACGAACTCAAGGCCGGTCAGCGTCGCGATCCCCACGGAGGCCGCCTGCGGGCTTGTGCACGCGGTGCCCGTGCTGCCCGCCGCGCCCGTCGCGCCCGCGCCCGCGGCACCGGCGGGCGCCGATGTCGCCGCACCCGCAGACGGGGTCGAGGCCGCCCGGGCGCCGCCGCCCGCGGCGGAGGAGCTGGCCTGCCCCCCGGTCGACTGGAGCGTCCCGGTGCCGCAACCCGCGGCGACCAGCGCGGCGGCGGCAAGGACGAACAAGCGCTTATGCATGCCTTTTAGACGGCGCAGCCGCACCCGCGGTTGTGCGCCTGTCACCCCCCGGCGTGACGCGGACCATGATCAAAGATAACAGCAACAAGCGGCTGCGCCGCCCGCCCGCGCAAACGCTCGCCCCGCCCGCGCCGCCCGCCCGCGCCGCCCGCCCGCGCCGAACGCCGCCCGCTGCCGGTCACGCGAAGGCAGGCATGACCTCCTTCGCGAACAGCTCCGCCGAGCGCAGCACCTCCGCGAACGTCATGTCGCCGAAGCCGAACTCAAGCGCGAAGTAGTTGATGCCGGCCGTCTCGGCGTGCTCCGCCACCCAGGCCCGCGCGCCGGCCGGGTCGCCGGCGTAGCGGTGGCCAGAGGCCGTCGACTCGAAGGTGCCCGAGGCCACGCCGGACGGCATCGGCACGTCGAACTTCTTCCACAGGTAGCTGAGGTTGTCGGTGAACGGGGCGAAGGCCCGCGCGGCGATCTCCTGTGCCTTCTCGGTCGTGTCGGCGATCACGATCTGCCGCGAGACGCCAAGCGGCGGCAGGTCGGCCGCGGCCCGGCCGAGCGCTGCCCACTCCTGCCGGTAGGCGTCGGTCAGCGTGCGGACCTGAAGGGAAGGGACGAGCGCCATCATCGGCATCCCGAGCCGGGCGCACCAACGGGCCTTCTCCGGCGTCCTGGTCGCGTACCAGGGGATGAGCGGCTGCTGGACGGTCTTCGTGACGACCGGGGCCGAGTCGATGTCGTAGTAGGTGCCGTGGAAGTCCACCACGTCCGACGACAGGCCCATGCGCAGGATCTCGAAGGCCTCGTCGAAGCGAGGCTGCGCCTCGGAGCCAGGCACGCCGTGGAAGCCCGTCTCGACCGGCGAGACGCCCCGGCCCACGCCGAGCACGAGGCGGCCGTTGGTGAGCTGGTCGAGGGTCGCGGCCTCTTCGACCATCCGCAGCGGCGGAACGAGCGGCAGGATCGAGATCAGCGTGCCGAGCCGGATCGTCGACGTGAGCCGCGACGCGGCGGCGAGCATCAGGTGCGGCGTCGCGATGCCGAGGGGAGTGCCGTGGTGCTCGGCGAGCTGGTAGGCGTGGTAGCCGAGCCGCTCGTAGGCCGCGACCAGCTCGAGGCGCTGGTCCAGCTGCCGTGCCGCCGGCAGGCCGGTCGCGTCGTTGTGGTCGAAAACGGCGAAGAGCATCGTCGCTGCCTTCCTTCTTCCTCAGTGGCGGTCACCGGCGCGTGCGGCGGAGCCACGCACCCGTTCGGGATCATCGTCTTTCAATCCACCGGCTTCGGCTACGTGGCTTGGCCCCACGGAATTGCGGCTAGAGTCGTGGCGTGCAACGGGCCTGCAGTCGGTGGCGAGCGTCCGCGGCGGCGGCCACGATCGCCGTCGCCTGCGCTGTTGTCGCAGGCTGCGGCGGCAGTGGCCCGTCCGCGAGCCAGGCCGTGCCCGCGGACACGGCCCGGCCGGCGTCCGCCGCGCCGGTCCAGCCGGGCGCCGCGAGCACGGTGGGCGCGGCGGCGCCGCCGGCCGACTCGCCGACGACCGCGTCGCCCGCCGTCGCCTGCGTCACCCAGGTGCTCGGCCAGTTGACCCTGGCCCAGCGCGTCGGCGAGCTGTTCCTCGTCGGCGTGGACGGCGACGTCGCCGGGCCGGGGCTGACCGCCGCCGAGGGCACCTATCACTTCGGGTCGCTCCTGCTCAACCAGAGCTCGGCCGGCACCGTGGCGCTCGCCGCGCGGACCGCCGCGATGCAGGAGCTCGCGCCGTCGAGCACGGGCGGCGTTCGCCTCTTTATCGCGGCGAACCAGGAGGGCGGCCAGGTCCAGCAGCTCACCGGGCCCGGGTTCGCCGCCATGCCGTCGGCGCTTGTGCAGGGCACGTGGGCGCCGAGCACGCTGCGCACGGCGGCGACCGGATGGGGGACCGAGCTGCGGGCGGCGGGCGTCAACCTCGACCTCGCGCCGGTCATGGACGTGGTGCCGCAAGCGAGCGCGGCCAGCAACGCGCCGATCGGCGCGCTTGACCGGGAGTTCGGCTTCGACCCGGTGACCAACGGCGAGCACGGGACGGCCTTCATCCAGGGGATGGCCGCGGCCGGGGTGTCGAGCGTGGCCAAGCACTTTCCCGGGCTCGGCCGGGTGGCGGGCAACACCGACTTCACGGCCAACGTGGTCGACAACGTCACGACGCCGAACGACCCGTACCTCGACTCGTTCCGCACCGCGATCGACGGCGGCGTGCCGATGGTGATGGTGGCGCTCGCCACCTACACCAAGATCGACCCGACGGAGCTCGCGGTGTTCTCGCCGACCGTGATGCGGCTGCTGCGCAGCGGGCTCGGCTTCAACGGGGTCATCGTCTCCGACGACCTGGGCGAGGCGGCCGCGGTGCAGTCGATCCCGGTGGCCTCGCGGGCGATCGGCTTCCTCACCGCGGGCGGGGACCTCATCACCTCGCAGACCCTCCAGCCGGCCGAGCAGATGGCGGCCGCGGTGCTGACCAAGGCCTCGGGTGACGCTTCCTTCCGCGCCACGGTCGACGCCGCGGCGCGGCGCGTGCTCACCGCGAAGCAGGCGACCGGGCTGCTGCCGTGCTGATCTGACCGCACTGCGCTTCTGACCGCACTGCGCTTCTGACCGCACTGCGCTTCTGGCCGCACTGCGCTTCTGACTCCGCCGTGTTACGGTCGCGGATGTGCGCGCGACGGTGTCCGCCTTGGCGGTACTTTGCGGCGGGTTGCCGCTCGCTGCCGTGCTGTCGTTCGGCCTCGCCGCGCCGCCGGCCACGGCCGCGCCCCTGACGGTGGCGGACGCCGGCGGCAGCCTCAAGGCCTGCGTGGCCGACGCCTACACGGCGATCGAGCGGCACCAGGTCATCGCGGTGACCCCGGCCGCGTGCCGCGGGCTGAGCCGCGCCGAGGTCAACCAGGCGGCGAGCACGGCCATCCGCATGTCGGAAACGCCCGGCTCCAAGCCCGTCCTGCGCCGGGAGGCGATCGCGGCCGCCCGGTGGGTGCGGGCGCTGTTCAGCAGCCCGGTTCCCGCCTCAAGCGCCCCGGTCGTTTCCTCACCGCGCGCCCAGGCCTCGACGGCCGGCCAGCCCGGCCAGGCCGGCCAGGCCGGACAGCCCGGCCGCGCCAGCGGGCTCGGTCTCGGCGGGGTCGGCGAGCCGGCCGCCAGGCTCGGCGCGCTGCTCGCCTGGCTGGCCACCGCCGCGAGCGGCGGCTGGCTGCTTGCCCGCTGGCTGCTCGCCGGGGGCAGACCGCTGCGCGGGACCGCGACCGCCGCGCCGCCCGCGGTGATACTCGGGCACGTCGGCGCGGCCGCGCTCGGCCTGGTGCTGTGGATCTCCTTCATGCTCAGCGGGCTGGTGGCCCTCGCGTGGACCGCCCTGGCGATCCTCGCCCCGGTGGCCGGCCTCGGCATGGGCGTTCTCCTCCTCGGCCTGCCCGCCCCGGTGCGCCCGCCCGCCGGCGCCCGGCCGCCCGCCGTCACCCGGCCGCCGGGCCGCCGCCGCGCCCGGATTCCGGCCCTGGCCATCGCCGCGCACGGGCTGTTCGCCGTGACGGCCCTGCTGCTGGTGCTCACGGCAACCATTGGCGCTGGATAACATGCGAGTGACGGCATGCCGGCGCACGATCACCATGACTTCGTTGTCGGCAGAAAAGTGTCATCTGCACACGGATGACATTAACTACTCGGGGAAGCTGACATGCTGTAGGCGTGAGCGAGGAGCGAGGCGGACAGGTGGGCGGCCGAAATAGCGAGCAGGGCAGCGGCCAGGCGGGCTACCGCCTGCACCGGCTCTGGGCCGCGGCCGACGTCCGCCGGGTGCCGCTGCGGACGATCATCGTGGCCATCCTGGCCGTCGCCTTCTTCTACCTCGCCGGCAAGCTCATCTACCGGCTGCGCGACGTCGTGCTGCTGCTGCTCGTGGCCGGCTTCCTCGCGCTGATACTCAACCCCGTCGTCGGGGTGATCGAGCGCTACGTGGTGAAACGGCGCGGGTGGGCCACGGCCATCGTGGGCGTGCTGATGGTGCTGGTGTTCCTCGGGCTGCTCGTCGCCTTCGGCTACCCGCTGGTCAACGCCATCGACCACCTGGCCAACAACCTGCCCAAGTACGTGCAGCAGGCGGAACAGGGCAAGGGCCCGGTCGGGAAGCTCGTACAGCACTACCACGTGCAGCAGTGGGTGCAGCAGAACGTCTCGAAGCTGGTCTCGTTCGGCCAGGACTTCTCCAAGCCGGCGCTGGCCGTCGGCAAGGGCGCGCTTTCGCTGCTCGTGGAGCTGCTCACGATCTTCGTCCTGGTGCTCCTGCTGCTCCTCGAGGGCCCGCGGCTGCGCCGCGGCCTGCTCTCGCTGCTCTCGCCCCGGCAGGCGCTCGAGGCGCAGGCGGTCGCGTCCGAGGTGAACCGCTCGGTCATCGGCTACATGCTGGGGAACTTCCTGACCTCGCTCATCTGCGGGATCGTCGTCTTCGTCGACCTCGTCGCCCTCGGCGTGCCGTTCCCGCTGCTATGGGCGCTGTGGGTCGCACTGGTCGACTTCCTGCCGATGATCGGGGGTGCCCTGGCGGGAATCCCCGTCGTCATCTTCGCGGCGTTCCAGTCGCTGACCGTCGGCATCATCACGCTGGTCGTCTTCCTGATCTACACGCAGATCGAGAACCACGTGCTCAACCCGGTGATCATGTCCAAGACGGTGCGCATATCGCCGCTGCTCGTGCTGGTCGCCGTGCTGGTGGCGGCCTCGCTCGGCGACTGGGTCGGCGGGCTGTTCGGCGGGTTCGTCGCGGCGCTGCTCGCGATTCCCGCCGCCGGCGCGTTCCAGGTGATCGTCCGCGAGGCCTGGCGGCTCAGCGCCCCGCCGCCCGCCGCCAGGGCCGAGGAGCAAGCGGTCGCCGGCGCCGCCGGGGCGGCGGCCAGGGACGCGGCCGAGATCGCCGAGCGCGCGCAGGTCAGCGAGGGCGAGGTCGGTGCCGACGCTCCCGCCCCGCCCCGCGACGGCAATGTCCCCGCCAAGGTCACGATCCCGCTGGCCGACGGCGCGGTGTCGGTCGAGGTCGAGGTCGTGGTGCCGGGCCGGGCGGGACGCCCGCCAGGCTCCGGCCTTTCCTGACACGGCTCCCGACGCGGCACCGGGGCGGGCGCGCTAGCCGTTCCACCGCCCGTAGTGCACGAGGTCGTCGAGGTTGCGCCGCCGCGCGCGCAGGTCGCGCTTTTCCGTCTCGGCGTCGTACCCGATCGCGATCGCGCCGATCGGCTCCTGGTCCTCCGGCACACCGAACGTGGACCTGAACCGCGCCACCGCCTCGGGCACGATGCCGAAATACACCGCGCCGAGTCCCTCATCCACCGCGGTCTGCAAGATCAGGAGCGCCGCCATCCCGGTGTCGATGTGCCAGAAGGGCACCGGCCACCGTGCCTCGTCCCGGTCGGTCCACCCCTTGTCGTCCCGCGCGTAGCGGTCCAGGTACACCCGCTTGCACGACATCGGCACGACGACGAGCGGCGCGGTCTGCGCCGAGGGGGCGATCGCGGCGCCGGCCACGGCCCAGAATCGCTCACGGTCGGCCGCATCGCTCAGCACAAGGAACGCCTGCCCTTGCGAGAACCCCGCGGAAGGACCGCGGACCGCGTTGCCGAGAATCCGGTCGAGCACCTCCGTCGGCACCGGCCGGTCGGTGAACGTCCGCACCATCCTCCGCCGCCGCACTACCTCCTGAAACTCCATAGACGGCCACCCTAGCGACCGGCCGCGTCGCCATCGGCACCGGGATGTAGCAGACTGGACGCATGGCAGAAGAGTCTGACGCCTGCGCGGTCGCCCACGGCAACCCGGCGGGCACGAGCGCGACAGCGGGCACCGCCGCCGTTCCGGCCTCGGCTCCGTCCTCAGCCCCGGCGCCCGGCGCCCCGAGCGGCGACCGCACGCTCGTCGCGGTGTTCGCCAGCCCCGTATCCGGTTACCTGCTGCGGTACGCCGCCGACGCCGGCTACCGCACGCTGCTTGTGGAACCCGACCCGGGCCGGGCCGACGCCGCCCGGATGGCCGGCTTCCCGGTGCTCAACGCGGTGCCGGACGACCTGGACGGCGCCGATGTCGTCGTCACCGACCACCACCGCGAGGAACTTGGCGTCGCACTCCGCGACGCCCTCGCGACCAAGGCCCGCTGGGTCGGCATCATGGGCAACCCCCGGCACGCCGGCCCGCACGTCGCCGCGCTCGGGTCGCTTGGCGTCGCCCCGGGCGACATCGCCCGCGTGCACCGCCCCATCGGCCTCAACATCGGCTCGCGCACCCCGCCGGAGATCGCGATCTCCACGCTCGCGGGCCTGCTGGCCGACCGCAACTCCCGCCCCGGCGGCTTCTCCTTCTGAGCCTTCCGCTCAGGAAATTCACGAGCCATATCATCCCGAACGAATTGGGCTTACCCGTTCCCCGCACCGCGCGTCGGCCCGCCCTGGCCTACGATCGGGCAGCGTGACCCACGACGTGACCTTGCGCGCCGCGACGCCGGCCGACTACGACGGCATCGCCGCCGTCGTCGACGACTGGTGGGGCCGCCCGGTGAGCCACGCGCTCCCGCGGCTGTTTCTCGACCACTTCCACGCGACTTCCACGATCGCCGAGGCGGACGGTGCCCTGGCCGGCTTCCTCATCGGCTTCCTGTCGCCGTCCCGGCCGGACGCCGCCTACATCCACTTCGTCGGCGTCCACCCGGAGCACCGCCGCGGCGGCCTGGCCCGCCTGCTCTACGAGCGGTTCTTCGCCCTGGCCGCGGCGGACGGCCGGACCGTCGTCCGCGCCGTGACGGCGCCGGCCAACGCGCGCTCGATCGCGTTCCACACGGCGCTCGGCTTCACGGTCACCGACCCGGTCCAGGGCTACGACGGCCCCGGCGACGTGAAGGTCCTGTTCGAGCGCGCCCTCACCTAGCGCAGGACGGGGCCCAACCAAACGGCGACATGTGGCGTCTCAAGGGCGAAGGTCGTCTTTCTCCGGCCAAGGAGATGTGATGCGTGCCCCGCGATCCGTTACCATCCTGGTCGCGGCCGGTGCCGCGACCGCCGCGCTTGCCGGCTGCCACTCGAACCCGCCCGCCGCTGCGGCCTCGTCCGCGCCGGCCACCGTTTCCGCCACCGTTTCGACCACGGCGCCGACCCAGCCGAGCGCGTCGGGCGGGTCGGCGTCGGCCGTCGCGACCCCGACGCCTTCTTCTCCGGTGGCCACCGTGACGGAAAAGGCGGCCGGGTGCGCAACCGCCGCGGGCTACGGGCTCCCGGATTCCTCCATCACCGTCTGCCCGGACGCGGGCCCGGTCGGCTCGGTGGTCCACGTCACGATCAAGGGCTGCGCACCGGGCGCGCCCGCCGCCGGCCTGAACTTCCTCGGGCCGAACAGCTGGCTGGGGACGAACGGTGGCGGCGGCGCCAACGTTCCCTACTCGCCGCGGACCGGCTCGGTCGCGACCGCCACGTTCACCATCCCCGCCACCTACACCGGCGGGAACGAGAACGGGCCGTACCCGACGCTCGCCGTCAAGCCAGGCACCGGGTACGCGTTCATCACCAACCCGGCGGGCTCGTGCAACATCCCGTTCACGGTAACCGCGCCCTAGTGGTTCCGCCGGGCGCTGCCGCGGGCGGCACCCCGTCATGGCAATGTGGCGTTTATGAGAAAGCAGTACCACCTGTGGCCGGTGGGCACGAGGTTCGACGCGTGGGACGTCGACCGGCTCATCCGGCTGAGCCGGGAACTGCCCGCGCACGCGGTCCCGGTGGACTCGGTCGGCGAGGTCGACACCGTCTACTGGTTCGATGAGAGCACCGCCGCGCCCACCGTGCGGGCCGTGGTCGAGCACGCCCGGCTCATGCTGGACGCGGACCCGTCCTTCCCGGTGATCCTCGGCCCGGACGGGCGGGTGATGGACGGGATGCACCGGATCGCCCGCGCGCTGCTCGACGGCAGGGCCGAGGTCAGCGCCGTCCGCTTCCCGGCGCTGCCAGAACCGGACTACCGGGACTGCCGGCCCGCCGACCTCCCGTACTAGCCGCTCTGATCGTCGCGCCGGCCGGCAGGCGTGCGGCAGGTACCGGGAAGCGCTCGGCTCTCACGGGCATCACGCTTCCCCGCCAGGGGCGCTGGCTGGCCCACCGGGTGCTGGCGCGTTGCGACAGCCGCTTCAACCGCCTGCGCTGCGACCATGATCACGTCCGTTACGGGAGATGTCTGGCACGCCCGAGTGTGCGAAGGCGCGCGATCGGTCCGTCCAGGACTGGGCCGGGCGCGGGCCGCCTCGACCGTGCGGATGGTGCACATCTGCTCCGGCGCGCGGTTCACCGACCTTGGCCACGGCCGGGCGCGGGGGCCCGGCTGGCTTGGGGTCCGGGTGGCTTGGAGCCCGCCCGGCCCGTGGCTCGACCGGAACGCGGCGTTGCGCTGAAGCACTGGCGGATCACGGTGCGTATGGAAGAATGCATGGCATTCGGGACGAGCCGGGCTTTGGGGGCGGGATGGATCCGGTCACGGTGGGGGCGGTGCTCCTGGCGGTGGCGACGGGCGTAAGCGAGGCCTTGGGCGGCCAGTTGTGGGCGGGGCTGGCGTCCCTGGTCCGTCGGCCGCCGCACGGCCAGAGGGAACCGGCCGGCGAGCCGTCGCCAGTGTTGTCGGGAGAACCAATGCTGCCGGGAGAACCAGTGCCGTCGGGAGAAGCAGAGCTGGCCGCGTTGCGCGGAGCCCCGGGCGACCAGGCGAAGGCGGTCGCGCTGGCCGAGGCGCTGCTGGCGCGCGCGACGGCTGACCCGGGGTTCGACCGGGCATTGCGGGAGTGGTGGGAGCGGGCCGCGCCGGTCCGGGAAAAGGCCGGGAGCGTGACGAACACGATCAGCGGCGGCACCCAGCACGGGCCGGTGCTGCAGGGGCGGGACTTCACGGGCCTGACGTTCGGTGCCGCGCCGCCCGCGCCCGCGTCCCGGCCGGGAGATCACGGCACCAGCTGATGAGCGGCCCGGGCGGGGAGACTTACAGCGCGGTCAGCGGCGGTATCCAGCACGGACCGGTGTTGCAGGGCCGGGACTTCTACCACCCGACGTTCGTCACCAGCCAGGCGGCCGCGGCCCCGGTGGCGCTGGATCAGTCGCCCCCGCTGACGGCCGGGTTACCGGCCGGGAGGCCGAGCCGGCGCAGGTGTCGCGGATGCTGGACCCGGCGGTGGTCGTGTCGGCGGTGGCGGGGCTGGCCGGGGTGGGCAAGACGGCGCTGGCGGTCCATGCCGCTCACGCGGCCCGGGTGTCCGGCTGGTTTCCCGGCGGGATGCTCTTCGTCGAACTGCACGGCTATGACCCGAGCCCGGTACAGCCCGGTACAGCCCGGTCAGGCGCTCGACACGCTGCTGCGGGCGCCTGGGGTGCCGGGCGAGCACATCGTCCCGGCACACCCTGGCCGGGCTGGGGGCGCGGCTGGCCGGGGCGTGCGGTGGCTTGCCGCTGGCGCTGGGGGTCACCGCGGCGCTGCTGGTCGCCGACCCGGCGCTGACGGCCGCGGAGCTGGCCGGCGAGATGACCGATGAGGTCCGCCGCCTCCAGGCGCTGCGGTACGACGACGGAAGCGGGGCTGCCGCCCCGTCGGTAGCGGCGGCGTTCGAGCTGTCGTACCGGCAGCTGGACGAGGACGCGGCGCGGATGTTCCGGCTGCTGCCCGCGGACCCCGGGCCGGACGTGTCGACCGGGGCGGCCGAGCAACGTCCCTAGAGGCCGTCGCACCGGTGTCCGGCGCCCGAGGCCCCGTCGAGGATCACCCGCGGGGGCGGAGCGGTGCCGCGGCGCTGCCACTCGCGGGGGTAGCCGACCGAGACCTCCTCGAAGCGGACGCCGTCGTAGCGCGTGGTGCGCGGGATGTGCAGATGGCCGTACACGGCGGCGGTCACCTGGTATCGCTTGTGCCAGTCGGCGGTCAGCGTGGTTCCGCACCACGGCGCGAACTCCTGGTGGCGGAGCGCGGCGACGGGGTCGCGGACGAGCGGCCAGTGGCTCACCAGCGCGACCTGGCCGTCCACGGCGGCGAGCCGCCGCTCCGCCGCCAGCACCAGGTCACGGCACCACGCCGCGGCCGACGCGTACGGGTCGGGGTGCAGCCGTCCCTCGTCCACGGGCTTGATCCCGGCCATCCGCGCGGCGCTGAGCGCCGCCGACCGCCCCTCGTCGCCCACCGCCTCATCGATCGCCGCGAGGACCGCGGCCGTTCCGTCGCCTCCTTCGGTGCCGTTGGCGCGGAACGAGTAGTCGTACAGCGTGAACACCGGCGCGACGGTCACCGGGCCGCCAGGCCCGTCCCAGACCGGGAACTCGTCCTCCGGTGTGACCACGCCGAACCGGCGGCACACCGTGACGAGGGCCTCGTACCTGGCGGCGCCGCGCAGCGCCACCGGATCGGACGGCAGCGTCCACAGCTCGTGGTTGCCCGGCGTCCAGATCACCTTCGCGAACCGGTTGGCCAGCGAAGCGAGGACCAACCCGACGTCCGCGAACAACTCGCCGACGTCGCCCGCCACGATGAGCCAGTCGCCGGGGTCGCCCGGCGACAGCGCGTCCGCGTACGCCCGGTTCTCCGGGTAGCCGACGTGCAGGTCGCTGATCGCCAGGAGCCGCCCCGCCATCAGCGCAGTGGTCTCCGCGCCCGCCCGCGGGACCTGCCCCGGCCGGTCACAGTGCCGTCTTCTCCTGCCACAAGGCCGGGATCGACTCGTCGCCGAAAGACGCCAGCCTGGCGTCCGACGCGGGGAGCCGCCCGTAGGTGAAAAGCAGCAGCGACGTCACCGGACCACGGACGGCCGTGGTGGCCTTCGCGTGCCCCCGCTCCCATGCGATCCCGCTGTCGGTGAACCGGATCACCCATTCGCCGTCGACGTCCGTAGCGTGCAGGTGCAGGGACTCCCCGGTCGGCAGCGAGGCGAGGTGCGGGTACGGTCGCCGTGCCGAGGGCAGGTTGAACAGGAACTCGTCGATTCCGTCGGCCGCGGAGAGCGGGTCGATGACCGGGTCGGAGACGCCGAGCGCGAGTTCCGCGTCGGCCCGGTGCACGGCGGTCTCGTGCAGCATCCGCCGTGCCCACCACCCGGATGTCCGCCCGGGTCCCCAGGACCAGACCGCGGTGAGCGGGCCGGCCGAGCGCAGGGCGGCCAGCAGCGGCGTCGAGCCGGAGGCGAGCCACTGCGACCAGCCGTCCGCTGATGCCCACGGCGAGGCGACGTCGGGGAACGGCACCCGCGCGTTGGCCTCGGTCTCGACGATGGTGGTCGCCCAGCGGTGGATGGTTCCCGTGTGCTGTGCGAGGTCCGCGACCGTCCAGCCGGGGCAACTCGGCACGTCAAGCGCGATGTCAGGAGCATCCGCGACAACGGCGGCGAGCGCCGAGATCTCCTGCGCGGCCCGCTCGCAAAACCAATCGTGATCAAGCACCACGCCAGGCTACCGGGGGATGCCCGCACCCTGTCCACGCAGAGCGGTGACGCCCGCCCCACGGGCCGCCGATCCGCGCGAAGGGCAAGCTCGGGACCTTCGCGACCCCGGACTGCCGTGCGCTCGGGCCGGCGTTGCTGAACATCGCCGGTGCCCGGGCGGCGCTCAAAGCCGAAGCCATGCGCCGGCGTGAGCTGGAATCACTCCAGTTGGCGACCTGCCTCGACGGCGCCCCCATGAAGATTGGCGCCTACCAGAGTCACGCCGAACGATTTATGGGCTCGGCCGCGCGGCTGATGGCACAATATTTTCCATGGGTGGGTTGTGTTCTTGATATTGAGGAAAACCGCCTCAGGGCCGACGGAACCCGTGGTGTGATCCGAGATCGGTTCGATGCCGGCGAGTACGATTTTATGCTGGTTCCGCGTGCGAGCGAGCCCCGTGTGTACCTTGAGGAAACGTACACATACTCATTCCGGGTTATAGGATCGGTCACGGAGTTGAATGCCGTCAAAGATGCCGAGAGCGACGTCGTTCCGGTCGGGAATCTTCAAGGGCACAACTTGATCGTGGCGCCAATTGGAACGTCCTCACGGCGGAGGCTTCATGACTTGCTGCTGGACGCGGGCGTGGACATCGACGATGGCTCGGTCGCGCTCATTGAAGAGCGAAACCCGAGCAGCATGAGGATCCGGGCCGAGATCGGACAAGGGCTTGCCATAATCTCGGACGAGTACGGCGCGATCGGTGGAAGCTCGAGGAACTTCCCTCGCCTCGGCATAAATCGCGCCAGGGGAACTCATGAAGTTAAGATGGGCTTGCTGCGGCAGCCTTGGACGACCGCACCCCGCCATCGCGCCTTTGACTTCGTGACTCGCGAGCTTGCGCGCGAAGAGAAGGGTCGTCCGCGCGCCGCCGCCCAGGACTAAGAAGTCATTTTCCTACGCGTAAGAAAAACCTGATCGACCGTGGCTGAGGATTCTCTTACGGATAGTAGATTTTCGTGCGCTGAAGACCTGATCGCGAAGGGAACGCTTGATCATGCGTCGGCCGATGATCTGCAGCGGACCCTTGTCGCGATCATCGCCGACCGCGCCGGGGTGAATAGCCCAGCCGTGCCTCGCGGCGAGTCTGACAGTTCGGTGAGCGAAGAGGTGATTCGCCGGTGGATGGACGAGCCGCCGGAAGGCAATTCGCCGGAGGACGGGTTTCCCAGGACCTCTCGGGTCTCTCCTGGTTGATGGGCGCGGCGGTTCGCCCGCCGCCCCGGCCGGCCGCAAGGGGGGCTAGCCGAAGAAGCGGGCCAGCGACTCGAGCACGCAGACAGGCTTGTCCGAGCCCTCGCGCTCGATGACCCCGTTCACGGTGAGCTGCAGCCCGTCCTTGACCTCCTCGACGTCAACGAGGGTGGCGGTCAGCCTGATCTTCGAACCCACCGGAACCGGCGCGGGGAAGCGCACCTTGTTGAGCCCGTAGTTCACCGCCATCTTCACGTCGGTCACGGTCAGGACCTGCGACCACATCGGGATGAACAGCGAGAGGGTGAGGAACCCGTGCCCGATCGGCCCGCCGAACGGTGACTCGGCGGCCGCCCGCTCCGGGTCGACGTGGATCCACTGGTGGTCGTCCGTCGCGTCGGCGAACGTGTTCACCCGGTCCTGCGTCACCTCGAACCACTCGCTGACGCCGAGCACCTGGCCCTTGAGCGACGGGAGTTCGGCCAGCGTGGTCGTCGTGCTGCTCATCGCGTATCTCTCCTCGGTCACGCGTTACGTCTGGCCCAGACCGTATCAGGACCGCCGGCCCGTGCCTATCGGCCGCCGGCACCAGCTTCCTGGTGGCCGCGCTGTGGCCTCGGCGGTATGCCCGGTATGCGCCCCCGCGGTGTCGGTCCCGGTGGCCGGGGGAACAATGGACTCAGGGGACTGCGGGGGCGGTATACCGGATTGTGACGAAGATCTGGAATGCACCCTCCGGTTAGATCGTTCGGCAGGGTAGAGGGGCGGGTTTGCCCGCCCGACCGGATCTCATATGGCTACGGAACTTCGGGCCGAGGGGTTCCTTCGGCACAGGGGGCTAATCCTCACCGCGGCAGGCGGCGCCGTCGTTGAGGGTAGCTTGCTCGCGCTCATCGCGCCTAACGCCCGCTCGGTCGCACCGCAGGTCACCGCCGTTCCTTCGCTCGCGGCCTATCACGACCTGCGCTGGCTGTTCACCGATACCCAGTCCTGGCTGTGGTTCTGCGGCCTGGTCGCGGTGGTCCTGGTGGCGCGCGCGGCCCTTGACGTGACGATGCTCAGGCTGGCCTGGCCGCGTGGCGTGCCCGCGCCCAAGGTCAGCCGCGCGTTCGTGTCCTGCGCGGCGCTGACCCTGGTGGCCTGGCTGCTGTTGTCGCCCGCGGTCACGCTGGCGTTCGGCGTCGCCGTGCTGCCGTTCTCCTGGCCGTTCTTGGCGGCGTTCCCGATCATGCTCGGCATCGTCGCCGCGCTCAGCCATGGCGGGGTCCTCGGCGCCTGGTGGCGGAGGCTGCCGCCCGCCCGCGCGGTGCTCTGGCTGCTCGGCAGCTTCGCGGCCGCGACGATCGCGGCAGCCGCGATGACGCACTTGTCGGCCGGCGCGGCCGTCGCCGTCGCGGGCCTGACCGGCCTGGTCAACGCCAGGGCCTGGTACGGGCTCGCCGTCATGGCCGCGCGGCTGCAGCCGCGGGCGCACGAGTCGGTGCCCGCGAGGATGCTGTTCAGCCTCCCGTACGCGCCCATCGCGGCCGTGATGGTGCTCGCGCTGGTGGTCGGCGTGGCCCGGCTGCTGTTCACCGGGACGATCGAGTTGCCGATCAGCCCGGCGTCGAACACCGCCTCGGCGTCGCTGAGCGCGGCCGGCGCGCGGACCGCGACCGCCTCAGGGACGCAGGCGGGCGCCTCGTCGCCCGCCGCCGTGGCGGCCGCGACCGCGAGCGCGGTGCTCGTGGTCGGCGGCTGGGGGTCGTCGTGCTGTGACGCCGCCAACGGCCTGCGGGCGACGCTGCCGGGCGTTCCGGTGCGCCAGTTCTCGTACATCGGCATGAACGAGCAGGGCCGGCCGCTGCCCAGCGGTGCGTCCGCCGATGACCTGCCGCTGCCCGTCCTTGGCGACCGCATGGCGGCCCAGGTGCTCGCCTTGCACGCCCAATCGGGGCGGCCGGTGGCCGTCGTGGCGGAGAGCGAGGGAACGCTCGGCGTCTACGCCATGCTGGCGCGACATCCCGGGCTGCCCGTCTCCTCGGTGGTGCTGCTGAGCCCGATCGTCAGCCCCGGGCAGCTCACCTACCCGCCGGGCAAGGATGGCGCCTCGGTCTCCGAGGCCGCCCTCGACGAGCTCAACCACCTGGTCGGCGGAATGTCGCCGTATGGCCCGAGCGGCGCGCAGAACCTGCTCAGCTCGGTCAGTGAGTTCGGCGCCAGGTACTTCGACGACATGATCAACGCGGTGGGCGCGGGCAAGTCCATTCGCTGGCTCGCCGTGGTCCCCCTCGCCGACGCCGTCACGCTGCCCGAGTGCGGGCTGCCGACGGGCGTGATCGTCGTCCCCGCCTTCCACGGGGGCCTGCTCGGCGACCCCTCGGTGCTCCCGATGGTCAGCTCCTTCCTTTCCGGCCACAGCGTCACCGTCGCCAACGACGGCCAGCTGCGCGAGGCCGCGGAACTGATCACCGGCGCGGCGGCGGCGTGGCGCATGCCCGACACCGAGTCGGCGTGCCCGTACCCGACCAAGTGACGGCGATAAACACGCGGGGACCTCGCGCGCGGTAGGCAGCGCCGGTGCTATGGTTAGCCGCGATGAGAACGTTCGTTGACCTTCAGTGGTGGCGCCGCCGGTAGGCGGTGCTGGCTACTGTTGTCATAGCGACCGCCCGGAAACGGCGGTCGCTTTTCGTTTCTCCCGCCGGCGCCCGGGCCAGACCTGACCGAGAGGCCCACCGGTGGACACCAGCACGATGACGCCCGATTCCTATACCGTCGGCGGCGGCGTCACGATCACCCGCACCGCCAGCGCTTTTGACCCGGCCGAGCTGACCAGGATCGCCGAGCTGGTCGACCGCCGTCGCGGCGGCGTGCTCAGCTCGGGCATGGAGTACCCCGGCCGGTACACCCGCTGGCACATGGCCTACGTGAACCCGCCGGTCGAGATCGTTGGCCGGGGCAGGCTGGTGACGGCACGGGCGCTCAACGAGCGCGGCCTTGTCCTCATGCCGGTCATCCGCGATGCGATGCTGCGCGTTGGCCTGCCCGACGACGGTGCGCGGGCGGGAAAGTCACCGGACGGCGATGAGGTCGCCGGCGGCTCGGTGACCGTCTACGTCCCCGAGGGGGAAGGGACGTTCACGGAGGAGGAGCGGTCCCGCCGTCCGACCGTGTTCACCGTGCTGCGGGAGATCTCCGCCGCGTTCGCGTGCGGTGACCCGCACCTGGGGCTGTACGGGGCGTTCGGCTACGACCTGGCGTTTCAGTTCGAGCCGGTCCGGATGTCGATCGGCCGGCCTGACGACCAGCGTGACCTGGTGCTGCACCTGCCGGACGAGATCTGGGTCGTCGACCTGCGCCGGGAAGAGGCGGTCAGGCACTCCTACGAGTTCACCGTGACCCGCGGCCCGGGCACGCGGAGCACCAAGGGCCTGCCCAGGGAGACCGCCGCCACGCCGGAGCTCGCGCCCGCCGCGGGAAGCCTGCCGCCGCAGCCCGTCCCCGGCCGGTACGCGAAGGTCGTGGAGCAGGCCAAGGAGCGGTTCAGGCGCGGCGACCTCTTCGAGGTCGTCCCCGGCCACGTGTTCCACGAGCGGTGCGCGTCGCCGTCCCGCTTCTACGAGCGACTGCGCGAGCGGAACCCGGCGCCGTTCGAGTTCCTGCTGAACCTCGGCCCCGTGGCCGGCGGCGGGGGCGAGTACCTGGTCGGCGCGTCGCCGGAGATGTACGTGCGAGTCAACGGCGACCGGGTGGAGACCTGCCCGATCTCGGGCACGATCGCCCGCGGCGCGGACCCGCTTGAAGACGCGGCCAACATCGCCCGGCTGCTCGGGTCGGCGAAGGAGGAGTCCGAGCTGACCATGTGCACGGACGTGGACCGCAACGACAAGTCCCGTGTCTGCGTCCCTGGCAGCGTGCGGGTGATCGGGCGCAGGCAGATCGAGATGTACAGCCGCCTGATCCACACGGTCGATCACATCGAGGGACGGCTGCGGCCGGGGTTCGACGCGCTTGACGCGTTCCTTACCCACATGTGGGCGGTGACCGTGACCGGCGCCCCCAAGGCCTGGGCCATGCAGTTCATCGAGGATAACGAGGACTCGAGCAGGCGCTGGTACGGCGGGGCGGTCGGCAAGATCGGCTTTGACGGCTCGATGAACACCGGCCTGACCCTGCGGACCGCCCACATCTGCGACGGCGTCGCGGCCGTGCGGGTCGGCGCGACCCTGCTCTATGACTCCGACCCGGAATCGGAGGAGCAGGAGACCCACATCAAGGCCCGCGCCCTGGTTGAGACCCTGCGTGAGGTGGAGGAGGCGCGAGTGGCCGCCGAGCGCGCCGTGACCGGCCCGACGGAAAGCGAGATCGCCGCGTCCGGCTCCGCTGACTACCCGGAGGGCGCCGACTTCCAAGGCGCCGGGGCCGTGGCCGGGCCGCGGCCGCTGCGCGTCCTCCTCGTGGACCACCAGGACTCGTTCGTGCACACCCTGGCGGACTACTTCCGCCAGCACGACGCGGAGGTCACCACCCTGCGCGCCGGGTTCAACGCCATCCTGCTCGACGAGATCGCCCCCGACCTGGTCGTGCTCTCGCCAGGACCGGGCCGCCCGGTCGACTTCGGCTGCGACGAGCTGCTGACCGAACTCGACGCGCGGAGGCTGCCAGCCTTCGGCGTCTGCCTCGGCCTGCAGGCGATGGTCGAGCACGCCGGCGGCGAGCTGTCGCTGCTGCCCGAGCCGCAGCACGGCAAGCCGGGCCGGGTCCAGGTCCGCGACGGGCAGCACAGCGCCCTGCTCGCCGGGCTTCCGCGGGAGTTCACCGCCGCGCGCTACCACTCCCTCTACGCGAAGGAGCCAGACGTCAATGGCGGCTTCACGGTCACCGCCGTCACCAGCGACGGCGTGGTCATGGCGATCGAGGACGAGGCGGCCGGCCGCTGGGCCGTCCAGTTCCACCCCGAGTCGATCCTCACCGCCGCGGGCCGGGCCGGGCACCAGGTCATCGCCAACGTCCTGGCCCGCTGCCGCGCCCGCTCCGGTGCCCCGGCGTAAACGTCCATTGACACCTTGTATTACTAGGCATAGTTTCTCTTGGCATGGACCGTGAACGGCTCAAGGGGAACCTGGACCTGCTGCTGCTGTCGGTGCTGTCGTCTGGCCCGGCGCACGGGTACGCGGTCATCTCGGCGCTGCGCGACCGGAGCGAGGGCGCGTTCGACCTGCCCGAGGGGACGATCTACCCGGCGTTGCACCGGCTGGAGGCCGCGGGCCTGCTGGCCAGCAGCTGGGACCAGGCGGAGGGCCGCCGTCGCCGCATCTACGGGCTGACCGAGCAGGGGGCGGCGGCGCTGTCGGCCCAGCAGGGGGAGTGGGGCAGGTTCGCCGGCGGGGTGCACGCGGTGCTCGGCTGGGCGGGCCAGGCGGCGTGGCCGCAGGCCGTGGGCCCGGCCGCGACGGAGCCGGGGTGGTCGGCGTGAGCGCGGCGTCCCCTGACCTGATCGACGGCTACCTGGCGGAACTGTGCGCGGGGCTGCGGGTGCCGGCGGGCGAGGCGGAGCTGATCCTGGCCGAGGCCGAGGATCACCTGCGCGAGACCGCCGCGGCGGCCCTGGCGGTCGGCCTGACGGAACTGGAGGCCCAGCGGGCCGCCATCTCCAGCTTCGGTCCGGTCCGGGCGGTGACCAGGGCGCACCGTCGGCGGATCGTCA
>Ga0335075_10002022_pt1 | contig 32946 bp, 28 predicted proteins | sample Lox_Sample_24_FD_206723 | JGI IMG/M metagenome (GOLD analysis project Ga0335075, IMG submission 206723) | Soil microbial communities from Loxahatchee National Wildlife Refuge, Florida, United States - Lox_Sample_2.4 | ecosystem: Environmental > Terrestrial > Soil > Wetlands | place: USA...
AGCGGCGCCAGTTCGGCGACCCAGACCCCGTCGGGAAATTGTGGCAGCAGCCGGTGCGCCGCCGCGAGGGCGAGGCGCGTCTTGCCGATGCCGCCGGCGCCGGTCAGCGTGACGAGCCGATGCGCGACGGCGAGGCCCAGGAACTCGCTCAACTCGCCGTCCCGGCCGATCAGTTCGGAGACCGATAGCGGCAAGTTCGACGGCTGCGATGTCGTCTCGGACGTCGCCGCTGCGTCGCTGGCTTCTTCGTCGGCGCTTGCCGACACGGTCCAGATCTCGCCGGTGAACTGGTAGCCCCGCCCGGAGACCGTACGGATCAGGTCGCGGTCCGCCCCCAACACGCGGCGCAACGCCACAATCTGGGATTGCAGCGTGTTTTCTTCTACGATCCGGCCGGGCCACACGCGCGCCATCAGTGCATGCTTGGAGACGATCGCGCCGCGCGCCTCGATCAGCGCCATCAGCACGTCAAATGCGCGGCCGCCGAGCTTGACAGGCTCGCCGTCGGCGATCAGCTCGCGGCGCTGCGGCAACACGCGGAAACGCCCAAACACGACGGCTGCCGGTGCTTCGGAAGCCGAATTCATCGATTGCCCGATTTCGCTTTCGCCGTCATTCCGCGGTCTCCGGCGAGAACATTGCCGCCAGGCGTCGAGCTATCGCAGAGCGCCGAGAAGCGCTTTTGCGGCTTTGAGATCGGCCGTCTCGAACCCCTCGGTGAACCGGTCGTAGACCGGCTGGAGTAAAGCTATCGCATCCGCGGAACGGCCCTGACTACGCAGCAGCCGAGCTAGGCTCGCGGCAGCGCGTAACTCCCAGGACAGAGCCCCCTGCCGATGTGCCAGGTCCAGCGATCGGAGGAAATGGTCTTCCGCCGCGCCTCCATCGCCATTGCACACGAGTAGGACTTCGCCCTTGATGCGAAGCGCTTCGGGCATCCACCAGAGCGCATTGCTGCGTTCGGTCCGCTGTAGCGCCTCGTCGGCTGCGGCGAGGCTCTCGCCGAGCTGACCCGACATCATCAGAATCTCGGCCAGGTCGCCGAGGAATGCTGTATAGTGGCCCTCAGATTGGGCACGGCGCAATCCAGCGAGACCCGCGCGAAGCATCCGTTCGGCGTCCGCGACATCGCCGCGTCTGGCGGACAGCTGACCTTCAAAGCAGAGACTATAAGCATAGTAGCTGCTCAAGTCGTATTTCCCAGCCAGATCTTTCAGCAAAGCAGTCGAACGTTCGGCGGTCTCGATATCCCCGAGCCAGAGCGAAACCACGCATCCGCACCAAGTCAGCGCGAGACATCGCGACAGAGAAGATTCCCCGACCTCGGCATCGGCCAGAGCTTCCCGCGCGGTTTGGGCCGATTGGTCGGGCAGGCCCTGCGCCCAAAGAATGAGCGCCACAGTGCCACGGGACAAAATGAAACTGTCCCTCCCCAGGCGCACGATATGGCTTCGTCGCACGAAAGATGCAGCAGTTGTGTCGGTTGCGCGCTGGGCGTGGGCCAACGCCTCGGCATAATCGCCCAGCAAATGAAGCGCGACACCGAGCATCCAGTCCGCTATCGAAACAGCGATCGGGTCGACAGAACCCGCGATAATCGCCTCGGCTCGGCGACCGAGAGTAAGGGCAGCCTGGTAGTCTTCGGCTCGAGTGCAAAGAATAGCCAGACCGGCAAGTGTTCGCACTTGATAGTCGATGTCCTGAAAGCTATCTGCAAGCTCGCTGGCTCTTAGCAGCGCCGCGCGCGCCTTATCGCTCCAACCCTGAGTATCGACGAGCGAGTAGCCAAAGGCACACTGCAGCACCATCTCGTCGCGCGTTGCTAAAGCCGCAGCGTCATCGAGGCCGGCTATCGCTGCCTCCATCCAGCCGCGGCACTCGCCGAGTAGCGAAGTCTCAAGCCAGATCGGAACCGAAGCCGCGGCCAGCGCCACGCCGATCGACGCATCGCCCCCGGAGCCGAAGGCCCACGCCAACGCCGCACGAATGTTGTCGATCTCGGCCGCGTACACGGCAGGCCAGTCGTCAATGGCCGCCTTATCGTCGGCGGCGGCTTGGAGCAAGTCTCGATAGTATTCGGCATGGCGTCGCCAGATCGCATTAGCCTTGCCGCTTTCGGCAAGCTTTTCGAGCGCGTAGGCCCGTGTCGTGTCGAGCAAGCGATAGCGCGCGATTGTGGTGCCGGTCTCAGCCGCAACGAGCGATTTCGCGATTAGGCTAGAGAGGCTGTCGACGACCTCCGACTGTGAGAAATCGGCGCCGGGTGCGATCGCGCCGGCCGCCTCCAGGCTGAAAGCGCCGGCGAAGACCGCCAGGTGGCGCAGGATCACCCGTTCGGGCTCGAGCAGCAGCTCGTAGCTCCAATCGTGCGTCGCCCGCAACGTCTGGTGCCGCGGCAGCGCCGTACGCCGGCCGCCGGTAAGCAGCCGGAAGCGATCGCCGAGTCGGGCGGCAAGCTCCTCGATGCCGAGCGCAGCGGCCCGCGCCGCCGCCAGCTCAATAGCCAGCGGGATCCCGTCGAGCCGCCGGCAGATTGCCGCGATCGTCGAGATAGCGTGCCGGTCCGGCGCAAAACGCGGTTCCGCCGCCCGCGCCCTATCGAGGAACAGGCGAACCGCGGCGTAGCGCTGCGGATCGTCCGCTTCCGCGGGATCTTCCGCCGGCACGGTGAGCGGCGGCAACGGATAGATCCACTCGCCCTCTGCCCGGAGGGATTCGCGACTGGTCGCGATGATGCACGCCGCCGAACCGGCCCGCAACACGGCCTCGGCCAGCGCGCTCGCGGCGGCGATCACATGCTCACAAGTGTCGAAGACCACCAACAGCCGCTTCGCGGCGAGCGCCTGCGCCACACGCTGCGGCGAAGCCTCGCGGCCCCCGAGCTCCAGCCCGACTGCGGCGGCGACCGTGGCGGGAACCAGCCCGGGATCGGCGAGCGACGACAACTCGGCGACCCAGACCCCGTCGGCAAAATGCGGCAGCAGCTCGCGAGCCAATGCAAGGGCAAGCCGTGTCTTGCCGATGCCGCCGGCGCCCGTCAGCGTGACGAGCCGGTGCGCAGCGGCCAAGTTCAGGATCTCGCCGAGCTCCTCGTCCCGGCCGATCAGCGCGGAAACCGCGTGCGGCAGGTTGGTCAGCGGCAGTGTCGAACCCAGCTGCGCAGGAACCAGCGCGGCACGAACGTGATCGTCCGCAAGCTGTCGTAGGATACGGGCGTCACCGGTGAACTGGTAACCCCGTCCGGAAACGGTGCGGATCAACTCGCGCTCCGCGCCGAAGACTCTGCGCAAGGCCACGATCTGGGATTGTAGATTGTTTTCCTCGACAACCCGATCGGGCCAAACGCGCGCCATCAGCGCATCCTTGCCGAGAACGGCACCGCGCGCCTCGATCAGCGCCATCAGCACGTCGAAGGCACGCCCGCCGAGCTTCACCGGCCGGCCGTCGGCAAGCAGCTCACGGCGGTGCGGGAACACGCGGAAACGCCCAAACGCGACGCCCGCTGAGGCTTCGGAGGCGGGGCCCATCGCTTGCACTATAGCGTGCGCGTCAGGAAATTTCAGATTTTTCCAGGAAATGCTTCGCCCGCGACAGACCAAGCGGGCTGCGTACGAATTTTCCAGGTTATTTCGCGTCGCGCCCAAAGAAACGCCAGACATCGCTGCCTAGCTTTGACGGCGGCGGGACGACCTGCCCGGCGACCGATCGCAATTTCGGAACCCACTCAAAAGCTCGAGCCGTGTCGCCTCCCCGGAGGCAGGAGCCGGAACAACGAGAGACGCCGATGACCGAGTTCACCAATCCCAGCGTTCCGCATGCCAATCAGAAAACCTCGAAGATCGGCAAGCCGGTCAGCCTGCCCTCAGCGCCGGCGGATAGCGCTTTTCTCGCAAGGATGGTGGCAATGGCCGGCCATGATCTACGCCAGCCGCTGCAGCTGATTACCGACGTCCATGATGGCCTCGCGACCTTGCGCCTGTCCGGGAAGCAGCAGCGACAGCTGGTGCAGGCCGCGAATGTGACGGCGCAACTGGCCAGAATGCTGGGCCAGCTTGTAGGGGCTCTGCAGCTGTACGAGCGACCACGCGAAGGCTTCAGACGTCCTGTCCTGGTGAGGCCCATTCTTGATGATTTGACCGCAGAGTTCGACGAACCGGCGCGCCGCAAGGGGATCACGTTCCGGGTTGCGTGCACGGGGGGCGCCGCTTTAAGTCACCCTCTGTTGCTCGCCAGCATCCTCAGAAACCTGATACGGAACGCGATCGACTACACGCCTCCCGACGGTTCCGTGTTCGTCAGCTCCCACCGACGCGACCCGGAGCTGTGCATCTATGTCCGAGACACGGGTATCGGCATACGCCCCAAAGCGTTGTCCACAATCTTCGGCGCCTCTGAGAGAGCCGACGAGAGCCGAGCCGACGGTCTCGAACTGGGTTTCTCCATTGCGAAGCGCGCTGCCGATCTCCTTGGGCATCGCATCGAAGTTCGTTCTGCCGAAGGGCGCGGCTCTGTCCTTACGGTCAAGATTCCGGCGTTGAGCACGCGCTGGAGCCCGGCCCGGAAATCCGAGCCCTTGGATCGGCCGGACACCGGCAGTGACCTGGGCTGCGACCATGCTCACGCAGTCGCTCCTTGGCAAGGACGGCTGCTGATCGACTCGCCGATCGTCGAGGGCGGGTGGGCAGCGGCCGCCTGGACCGACGGCGCGCTGAACAAGGCGCCTTCCTTCGGCCAGCATGAGTGCAAGGCGGCGCCGAATGCGCTGCCAGACCATTCGGGTTGGTGACCCGGAACCACGGGGATTTCGGGACGCGCCCGCAGCGGCGATTCTTGGGGTGGGTGAGGAGCGCGAACCATGAGCAAGCCAATCAGGCCATCTCTTCAAGCGCATAAGGTCGCGGGCATGGGCCTATCTTTATTGCTGACATTTGCGATGTCCGCGGAGTCTACCGCGGCACTGTCCCTGAGCCCGGAGGACAGCGTGCACAGCTTTTACGATACCTTGCTAACCACGATGAAGGGCGGTCCGACCCTTGGACAAAGCGGCCGGTATGCAAGGCTGGCGCCAGTGGTGATGAGGTTATTCGACATTTCCCTGATGGCCCGGCTCGCGGTGGGCCCGTCCTGGGCCACGCTTTCTCCGGCCCAACAGCAGCAGGTGACTGAGGCTTTCGGACACTACATCGCGGCGACCTATGCTGACCGGTTCGACAGCTATTCGGGCGAGCAGCTGCAGGTCATCGGCGAGCAGCCCTACGCGACGGAGGTGATCGTCCAAACCAGGATCGTCAAGTCAACAGGGGATACGGTGAACCTCAATTACCGGATGCGCCAAAACGGGAGCTGTTGGCAAATCGCCGACGTATACCTCGACGGCTCGATCAGCCAGCTCGCGACGCAACGGTCGGAATTTCATTCGATCCTTCAGCGCGAAGGCGCTGACGGTTTGATCATGGCATTGAACCGCAAGGTCGACTTACTGACCCGGAACCTGGCCGCGGCGTCATGAGGCCGCGGCAATCGTCGGCCTTGCCCGCACCCCGAGGATGCTTCGATCCCCCGACACGCCTCCATCGATCCCCCGCCCGGGGGATACGCCCGGACGACGTCCACGCTCAGATAATAAGGCAGCTGCATTCTCTGAGCCCCGCTTTCCCGCGATCTTCGCACCTTATTCGCATACTACCGCCAGCGACCCAATTCGCAGCCGGCGGATGAACACTTGGACAGGAGGTGCTCTATGGCGGAGTCCGCCAACATCTTTTCCAGCCTGAAGGTCCTCGACGTTGCGAGCTTCATCGCCGGCCCGGCGGCGACGACGATCCTGTCCGATTTCGGCGCGGACGTCATCAAGGTTGAGCCGCCGGGGATCGGGGATCCTTATCGTTATTTCTACAGGATGCCACCGAACCCTGTCTCTGACACCAATTACGCCTGGCAATTGACGAACCGCAACAAGCGGAGCATCGCGCTCGATCTCAAATCCGCGCAGGCAAAGCCGGTGCTGCAGCGCCTGGTCCAATGGGCCGACGTAATGGTCACCAACTTTCCGCCGAAGGTGAAGAGCGCGCTCGGCCTCACCTACGAGGCGGTTCGCCCGATCAATCCGCGGCTGGTCTATGCAGATATCACGGGGTACGGGGCGGCCGGTCCGGAGGCCGACAAGCCGGGGTTCGACATCACCGCCTATTGGGCGCGCACCGGCCTGATGGAAGTCACGCACGATGCCGGCAGCCCGCCGACCCTGCCGATCCCGGGGATCGGCGACCACGCGACAGGCTCGACGCTCTATTCAGCGATCGTCACCGGCCTCTATCTGCGCGAGCGCACCGGCAAGGGCACCCATGTCTCGACCTCGCTAATCGCCGAGGGTGCTTGGGCGGCGGCCGCCTGGATCGAGGGCGCCCTGAACAAGGCGCATTTCTTCGGTCAGCACGATCGCAAGGCGCCGCCGAATGCGCTGCTCAACCCCTACCGCACGGCCGACAACCGCTGGCTGCTGCTGGTGGCGGCGCAGCCAAAGGATTGGCCCGGTTTCGTCAAGGCGATCGGCATGCCGCAGCTCTTGCAGGACCCGCGTTTCGCCGACCCCCAGCAGCGCGCCGCCAACGCCGCACAGCTGGTGGAAATCCTCGACCCGCTGTTCGAGAGCCAGAAGCTGGCACATTGGAAAGAGGCGCTCGATGCCGGCCGCGTCATCTTCGGTGTCGTCCAGAACGAGGAAGAGATCGTTCACGACCCGCAAATGCTGGCAAACGATATCCTGGTGCCAATGGCCGAACCGAACGGCGCGGCCACCCTCACCGTCAATAGCCCAATTCAGGTGACGGGGGTTGCCAAAGTAGCGCCAGGGCGCGCTCCGGGGCTCGGCGAACACGGCGCCAGCATCCTCAAGGAATTGGGCTTTACCGACGCCGAGATCGGCCGCCTGTACGACAGCGGCGCCGTCCCGCCGTTCAAGGAATGACCGCGGAATAAGACCGCGAGTTGCCCTTCCTTTTCCAGCCAAACGAGGAACCTGAAATGGCCGCATCCAACCCCATTCCAGCCCGCCCCCAGCGCCCGTTGCCGGCGCCGAATAGCGACTTCTACGAGGTCTATGAAACCTTGAACGCTGAGGAACTCGCCACCGTGAAGCGGGTGCGCGCGTTCATGGAAGCTAAGGTCGCGCCCGTTATCACCGAGTACTGGGTGAAGGACGCCTTTCCGTTCGAGCTGCTGCCGGCAGTGAAGGAGTTGGGCATTGGTGGGCTGGCAATGCACGGCTACGGCTGCGCGGGCGGCAGCCTGGCGCTGCTGGGCTTTGTGCTAATGGAGATGGCGCGCATAGACCCGTCGTTCACGACGTTCGTGGCCGTGCACAGCGGCCTGGCGATGGGCTCCATCTACATCGACGGATCGGAAGAGCAGAAAGAGAAGTGGCTTCCGCCGATGGCGCGCTTGGAGAAGATCGGCTGCTTCGGCCTCACCGAGCCGTTGGTCGGCTCCGGCGCCTCAGGCGGCCTGCAGACGACCGCGAAACGCAGCGGCGACGGCTGGATCCTCAACGGCGAGAAGCGGTGGATCGGCAATGCACCGTGGTGCGACCTGTCAATCATCTGGGCGCGCGACCTCGCCGACAACCAGGTCAAGGGTTTCATCGTCGAGAACAAGACGACACCCGGCTTCAGTGTCGAGAAGATCGAAAACAAGATCGCGCTCAAGGTCGTGCAGAACGGCCACATCACGATGCAGGATGTCCTGGTGCCGGAAGCGAACCGCCTCCAAGGGGGCAACTCGTTTCGTGACACGGCGAAAGTGCTGAAGATGACGCGCTATGCCGTCGCGTGGATGGCGACGGGATGTGCAATGGGCGCCTACGAGGCTGCACTCAAATATGCCCAGGAGCGCCTGCAGTTCGGTAAACCGATCGGCTCGTTCCAGCTGGTGCAGGATCTCCTCGCCAGGATGATCGCCAACATCACGGCGTCGCAGTGCCTGGTCATGCGCCAGGCGCAGCTGCATGCCGAAGGCAAATTGACGGACGCGCATGCGGCGCTCGCGAAAGCGTTTTGCACGGCCAAGTCCCGCGAGACCGTCGCATGGGCCCGCGAGCTCTTGGGCGGCAACGGCATCGTCGCCGACTACAAAGTCGCACGCTTCTTCACCGACGCGGAAGCGCTCTACTCCTACGAAGGGACCTATCAGATGCAGAACCTGATTGTAGGAAAGGCCGTCACCGGGCTCAGCGCTTTCGTGTAGCTGGCGGTCAAGCACACGCCGTTATTTCCTCTAACCGAGGTACCACTTCGATGAACCGACCGATCAATCGCATCGCCATCATCGGCACCGGCGTTATCGGCGCCAGCTGGGCTGCACTCTTTTTGGCCAAGGGCCTCAAAGTGGCGGCGACTGACCCCGCGCCGGCAGCCGAGAAGGCGCTGCGGCATTACGTGGAGTCGGCTTGGCCTGCGCTCGAGCAATTGGGGCTGACCCCAGGCGCATCGCAGTCGAACCTGACATTCACGATCGACCTCGCCACCTGCGTCGCGGACGCCGACCTCGTCCAGGAAAACGGCCCGGAACGCGTTGACTTCAAGCAGAACCTCTATCGCCAGCTCGACGAGTTGTTGCCGTCCGATGTGATCATTGCGTCGAGCTCGTCCGGGCTGACGATGAGCAGCATCCAGGAGGGCTGTAAGCTGCACCCGGAGCGCTGCGTCATCGGCCACCCCTTCAATCCGCCGCACCTGATCCCGCTGGTCGAGATCGTCGGCGGATCGAAGACCTCGGAAGACACGATCGACCGTGCGGCGCAATTCTACACCTCGATCGGCAAACGCACCGTCCGCCTTCACAAAGAGCTATCCGGACACGTTGCCAATCGCCTGCAGGCGGCCGTGATGCGTGAGGTTTACTACCTCGTCGGCGAGGGCGTCCTGAGCGTCGCCGACGTCGATACGGCGCTGTGCTGGGGGCCGGGGCTGCGGTGGGGGATCATGGGGCAGGTTCTGCTCAACCACCTGGGGGGCGGCGAGGGCGGCATGGCGCACTTCCTGGACCAGTTCACTGGACCGATTACCGCCTGGTGGAAGGCCCTCGGGTCGCCCGAGCTGACACCCGAACTGCGGCAAAAGCTCATCGACGGCGTTAATGCCGAAGTGGGATCGCGCTCGATCCAGGAACTCGCCGAAGAGCGCGACCGCATACTTATCGGCCTCCTCGCTCTGCGTACCGTGACCGGTACCTCGCAACCCGCGTAGCAGCGATCCGCATCGGCGATACGGGAGTAAGTGTCATGTCAAGCAAATCCAGTTCCGGGCGCCTCTTCTTCCTCGACCTCGGCGCCGGGCGCATCCTGTCGGTGAATCCCGACGGCTCCGATCTGAAAACGGTCCTGACCGAGGGTCAGGGGCCATATCCGGATGGCGTGGTCGTGGATGCCGCGCGCGGCCACATCTACTGGACCAACATGGGCAATTTCAAAGCGAACGACGGCTCGATCGAGCGCTGCGACCTCGACGGCAAGAACCGCACGTTCGCCATTCCGCCGGGTGGCACGCATACCCCGAAGCAGCTCCAGCTGGATAGGCAGAGCGGCAAGCTCTATTGGTCGGATCGCGAAGGCATGCGGGTGATGCGAGCCAACGTCGATGGTTCGAACATCGAGACCCTCGTCGACACGAGCCAGGGCGATCCGCGTCCGGGCCCCGATGCGCGCAAATGGTGCGTCGGCATTGCCGTGGACACCGTTGGCGGCAAATTCTATTGGACGCAGAAAGGCAGCGACGACGCCGGCGAAGGGCGCATTTTCCGCGGCAATATCGAGCTTCCGAGGGACCAGACTCCGGCAAATCGTCAAGACATTGAATTGCTTTACGACAACCTGCCGGAGCCGATCGATCTGGAGCTCGATGTCGCCAACCGGCTGATGTATTGGACTGATCGCGGCGACCCCCCGCGCGGCAATACCGTCAATCGGGCGCCGATAGATCCAACGCCAGACCATCGCAAAGACCCCGAGATTGTCTTCTCTCATTTGATGGAAGGCATCGGGTTGGCTTTGGACCTGAACGGCGGACGGATGTTCGTCACCGACTTCGCCGGCTCGGTCTACAGCGCCAACCTCGATGGTTCGAGCAAGAAGCTGCTGCTCTTCGCCGAAGGGAACCTGACCGGCATCGCCTACGCGGAACTTCCGTAGCCGCCGAGCGACGCCTGATTCCGCTCCGTGTGATCGAGACCGACCTACTCATACGAGAGAAAAAAGCGATGGCACAAGCTACAGAGGCACAGGTCTTTGAAAACCTCCTTTACGAAAAGAAGGGGGACGTGGCGTATGTCACGGTCAATCGCCCCAAAGTGCTGAACGCGCTCAACCGGGCGACATTTACCGAAATGGGCGCGGCGTTCGCAGACGCCGGCGCCGATCCCGCAGTCAAAGGTGTCATTCTGACCGGCGCCGCCGACAAGGCTTTCATCGCCGGGGCGGACATCAATGAACTCGCGCGCGCCACGGTAGTCGAAGCGCTCGAGACGGCCCGCCACGGCCAAGACGTGCTGAACCTGATCGAGAACCTCGGCAAGCCTGTTGTCGCGGCGGTGAACGGCTTTGCCCTGGGCGGGGGCTGCGAGACCGCGATGGCCTGCACGATCCGGCTTGCCGTCGAGGAGGCGTGGTTCGGCCAGCCCGAGGTTAGGTTGGGCCTGATCCCGGGCGGCGGTGGCACGCAGCGGCTGCCGCGGCTGGTCGGGAAGGGGCTGGCGCTGCAGCTGATCCTTTCCGGCGAGATGATCTCGGCGCAGGAAGCCTACCGCATCGGGCTCGTCAACGAGATCGTGCCCAGGGACCAGCTGATTCCCCGCGCAGAAGCCGTTTTGCGGCAGATCGGCGCCAACGCGCCGCTGGCCGTCAAGTTCGCGCTCGACGCCGTCAACCAGGGTCTCGAGGCGACCCAGGACCAGGGCCTATCGCTCGAAGCTTCGCTGTTCGGGCTGTGCGCTGCGACCGAGGACAAGGTCGAGGGCACCTCGGCCTTCCTCGCCAAGCGGGCTCCCGACTTCCACGGCCGGTGAGGGAACCGTTTGGAGAAAAGTGCGGTCGAGCCCCACGCAACGCCCAGGTTGCGACCGCAATTGCGCGAAGGAGTGACAGAGATGAGCGAAATTGTCTCGCGGTCGCCCCCGCTTGGCGCGGACGACACCCCGACCGCTGCTCAACCCCGTTCGGAAGCCGCTGCCCTAGCGGCGCACCCCGAGCGCAAGCCGCGAATTGTCATCATCGGCGGCGGTTTCGGCGGCGTGGCCGCGGCGCGGGCACTGCGCAAGAGCGATGCCGAAGTCGCTCTGATCGATCGGCGCAACCATCACATCTTTCAGCCGCTGCTCTATCAGGTGGCAACTGCGGTCCTGTCGCCTTCCGAGGTGGCGGCGCCGATCCGACAGCTTGCCCGCAAGCAGAAGAATTTGTCGGTGATGCTGGCCGAAGTAACCGGCATCGACCTGAAATCCCGCTCGGTCACCATTGGCAGCGCCGGCGTCGGGACGAGGATTGTTCCGTTCGACTACTTGGTTCTCGCGCCCGGCATGCAGGCAAGCTATTTCGGGCACGACGAGTTCGCTGCATACGCCCCGAGCCTCAAGACCATTACTGATGGAGAGACCATCCGGGGGAAGATCCTTAGCGCCTACGAAAAGGCGGAGCTGACGGAGGACCCCGCCGAACGTGCCCGCCTGCTGAGCTTCGTCCTCGTCGGCGCGGGGCCCACCGGCGTCGAGCTCGCGGCGTCGGTCGCGCAGATGGCGACACTCACCCTGCGTTCGAATTTCCGGCAAATCGACCCCGCGAAAACCTCGATCCTGCTGCTGGACGGCGCCAAGCGCATCCTCCCGAGCTTTGCGGAGTCGCTGTCGAGAAAAGCGGCAAAACGGCTCGAGCGGCTTGGCGTAAAGATCCTCACCGAGGCGCTGGTCGACCAGATCGACGAAGAGGGCGTCATCGTCGCGGGAAAGCGGATTGAAAGCGCGACGGTATTATGGACCGCCGGCGTCGCTCCCTCGCCGATCCTGAAGCTGCTCGATGCCGAGACCGATCGCGCCGGACGCGTCTGTGTCACCCCATTCCTCACGCTGCCGGATCACGCGTTCGTGTTCGTGGTCGGCGATGCCGCCATGCTCACTCGGAAGAACGGCCGCCCATTGCCGGGGGTCGCCCAGGTCGCGATCCAGCAAGGTCGGTATGCGGGTCGGTTCATTGACGCGCAAATCAGGATCGGCCGCGCGCCAACCCGCCCCTTCCGCTACTTCGACAAGGGCAACATGGCAGTCGTCGGTAAGAATTTTGCCGTTCTCGAAACGCGGCGGCTCCGGTTGAGCGGTTTTACGACCTGGTTTGTCTGGGCGTTCGTGCATCTGCTGTTTCTGCCGCAGCTGCAAAACCGGCTGCGCGTCGAGCGGCAATGGCTCTGGTCGTACCTGACCGGGCAGCGCAGTTCGCGCCTCATCCCCGAGAGCCGATCGGTCACTAACGCGCCTCGATAGCTGAAAACGTCCTTATACAGCTCCGCGCGCGTAGTTGTGACGGGAGGCGATGATGGCGAGCGGTCAGGGGGTACTACCGACTCCCGAGGATCGGGAGTACTTGCGGATGATGTACGAAGAAAACGCCGAGCAAGCGCGAAAACACCAGGAGTTCCGGGGCACGGCAACTGCGCTATTTATGGCGCTCATTGCCGGTTTGTTGGCGTTTGCCGTTGGAGGAGGCGGCGACTATCGGCATGTATGGGTCGCTGGACTTGCGATTTGCGGTAGTAGTATCGTCGGCGCATTAGTTGCCCACAAGCACTATGAGAGATATGAATTTCATCTGAGGCAGCTTAGAGGTTTTAGATCGGCCTTTGAGCACGGGATCACGAAAGGCTTGGATCAAATTAATTCTGACTGTTCCATAGCGCATAACGCCCAGCATCCTGTTTTTCATCGGTTTAGACTGCACGTGCTGTGGTTGGTGGTCTATGGGGTCACTTTCTTGATTGGACTCATGCTTGTGTTTCTCGGCTTCCGCACTTAGAGAGCTGTGGATGAACCCCCTTGTTCCGATTAGTTCGGCCCAGTGTCCGGCTTCAGCTTTTCTCCCGACAAGATGCTGCAATTCCGCATCTTCGCCTATGCCGATGCGCACCGCTACCCGCTTACGACGCTGGATCGGCCATTGCGCGAAATGGGGATGGCGTTGCTGAACGCCTCGGGTTTGTCGCAACTCGCTGAGAGGTTTTGGCCCCGTTATTTCGCTGCAGGAGCGCACAATGGCAGAGACCGTTGCCGATCAATTCGCCGCGACCCTCGCCACGGTTGGCGTCAGACGCATCTTCGGCATCGTCGGCGACAGCCTCAACGGCATTACCGATGCCGTTCGCCGGCAGGGAAAGATCGAGTGGCTGCATGTCCGCCACGAGGAGGTCGCCGCCTTCGCGGCCGGCGCCGAGGCGCATCTGACTGGCGAACTCGCGGTCTGTGCCGGCAGTTGCGGCCCGGGCAATTTGCACCTGATCAATGGTCTCTTCGACTGTCACCGCTCGCGCGTGCCGGTGCTGGCAATCGCGGCGCAGATCCCCTCCGCCGAGATCGGCGCCGGCTATTTCCAGGAAACCCATCCGCAGCAGCTCTTTCGCGAGTGCAGCCACTATTGCGAGCTAGTCTCCGGCGCCAATCAGATGCCGCGCACGCTCGAGGTCGCGATCCGCGAGGCCGTCGCCAAGCGCGGCGTCTCGGTGATTGTGATCCCCGGCGACGTGGCGCTGCAACCGGCCGCCGACGCGCCGCCGGCAAAACCCGCCGCCCTGCTGCCGCCGGCGCCGGTCGTCACGCCCGAGAAGCGCGATCTGGACAGGCTCGCCGCGCTGCTGAACGGCGAAGGCCGCGTAACGATCCTCTGCGGCTCCGGCTGTGCCGGAGCGCATGCCGAGCTTCTCACGCTCGGCGAGTGCCTCAAAGCGCCGATGGTGCATGCGCTGCGGGGCAAGGAGCACGTCGAGTGGGACAACCCGTACGACGTGGGCATGACCGGGCTGATCGGATTTTCCTCCGGCTACTACGCGATGCTCGATTGCGACGTGCTGCTGATGCTCGGCACCGATTTTCCGTATCGCCAGTTCTATCCGCAGGGTGCCGGCGTGCGCATCGCCCAGGTCGAGCTACGCGCCGAGCACATCGGGCGCCGCGCGGCGGTCGATCTCGGCATCGTCGGCGATGTCGGCGCCACGATCCGCGAGCTGCTGCCGCTGTTGCAGCAGAAGCGCGACGGGGCGCATCTGGCGCAGGCGCGCGCGCATTACGCCAAGGCGCGCCAGGCGCTCGACGATCTAGGGGTCGGCTCGCCCGGTAAAGGCCTCATCCATCCGCAGCAAGTCGCCAAGGTAATCAGCGACCAGGCCGCGGAGGACGCTGTCTTCACCTGCGATGTCGGGCTGCCGACAGTGTGGGCCGCGCGCTATCTGGCGATGAACGGCAAGCGGCGCCTGCTCGGCTCGTTCTGGCACGGCTCGATGGCCAATGCGATGGCCCAGGCGATCGGAGCGCAGGCGGCATTCCCGGGACGCCAGGTGATCTCGCTGTCGGGCGACGGCGGGTTCGCGATGCTGATGGGCGACTTTCTCAGCCTCACCGAACTCGGCCTGCCGGTGAAGGTCGTCGTATTCAACAACGGCACGCTCGGCTTTATCGAGCTCGAGCAGAAATCGACCGGCTTTCTCCCGTTCGGCACCGAGTTCAAGAACCCGAATTTTGCGGCGATGGCCGAAGCCGTCGGCATCCGCGGGATCCGGCTCGAAGACGCGGGCGAGGTTGCCGACGGGATCGCCGCTGCGCTCGCGCATCATGGGCCCGTCCTGGTCGATGCGGTGGTGAACCGCACCGAGCTGGCGATGCCGCCTTCCGTCACGCTGGAGATGGCGAAAGGCTTCACCCTCTACATGGTGAAGGCGGTGATGAGCGGCCGCGGCGACGAGCTGATCGACCTCGCCCGAACCAACCTATGGCGCTGACAGCGAGGCTTCCAATGGACCTAACGGCGCTGCTTCTATCGCGACTGCAGTTCGCGTTCACCGTCTCGTTCCACATCATCTTCCCGTCCTTCACGATCGGGCTGGCCGCTTGGCTGACCGTACTCGAGGCGCTCTATCTCGCGACCGGGCGGCCGACCTACCGGCTCGTCTTCGAGTTCTGGCTCAAGATTTTCGGCGTCGCCTTCGGCCTCGGCGTCGTCTCCGGCATCGTCATGGCGTTCCAGTTCGGCTCCAACTGGAGCGTATTGGCGCGCATGTCCGGCCCGATCCAGGGCCCGCTCCTTGCTTACGAGACGTTCACCGCCTTTGCGCTGGAGGCGAGCTTTTTCGGCGTGCTGCTGTTCGGCCGCTCGCGTGTGCCGCCGTGGTTCTACCTGTTCTCGACCGCAATGGTCGCTTTGGGCACCACGTTCTCGGCCTTCTGGATCATGGTCAACAACAGCTGGATGCAGGTGCCGGTCGGCTATGTCGTCGAGAATGGCGCCTTCGTCCCGAACGACTGGGCCGCGATCCTCTTCAGCCCGGTCGTCTGGGTGCGCTTTCCGCACATGCTGCTCGCCTCCTATTTGACCGGCGCGTTCTGCGCCGCCGCGACCGGCGCCTGGTATCTGCTGCGCGGACTGTTCGCGGCGGAGGCGCGCGTCATGCTGCGCATGGGCCTCTATCTCGCAGCCGTGCTGATGCCGGCCCAGCTCGTCTTCGGACACCTCTGCGGCGAGTATGTCGTTCACCACCAGCCGTCGAAGATGGCCGCCATCGAAGCGCGGTGGCACGACGAGCAGCCGGCGTCCGAGGTGCTGCTCGCTTGGCCTGACGTTGCAAACGGGCGCAACCTCTTCCCGATCACGCTGCCGGCGCCGTTGGGCAGCCTGATCGACTCCGACAGCCTCACTGCGGCGGAGGTCGGGCTCGACAGCATCCCGCCGCAGGATCGGCCGCCGGTGCTGATCCCGTTCTTCACGTTCCGTATCATGGTCGGCTGCGGGCTCGTCATGCTGTTCCTCGCCTGGGTTGGATCCTATCTGACCTACAAGGCCCGCATCGAACAGTACCGGCCGCTGCTGTGGGCGACGTTCCTCAGCTTCCCACTGCCGTTCATTGCAATATTGACCGGCTGGTTCACCGCCGAGGTCGGGCGCCAGCCCTGGACGGTTTATGGGGTCTTGCGGACCGCCGACGCGATGACGCCGTTTCTGACGGCGCGTGCGGCGGCGATCTCGCTCGTCGTCTTCTGCGCGATCTATACCTTCATCTTCGTCTTCGGCCTTCTCTACATCTACCGCCTGCTGCGGGCTGGACCGGAAGGGCGCCTGGTTCTGCCACCGGCTGCGGCAGTTCCCAATCGCCCGATGTCGGTCGTCGACGAGCACCATATCGCGTCGGCCGCTGGCCGTGTCCCGGCGGGAGAATAGCCATGGTCATGTTCTGGGTGGCGATACTGGCCGTCAGCGTACTCCTTTACGTGATGCTCGACGGGTTCGATCTCGGAGTCGGCATCCTCTTCGGCTTGACGCAGGACGAGACGAGGCGGCGCGCGATGATGAGCGCGGTGGCGCCGATCTGGGATGGCAACGAGACCTGGCTCGTCGTCGTCGGCGTGGTCCTGTGGGGGGCCTTTCCGGTCGTCTATGCGACGCTGCTTTCGGCGTTCTATCTCCCCCTTCTGCTAGGGCTGGCGGGACTGATCCTGCGCGGCGTGGCGTTCGAGTATCGCTACAAGACCGAGCGGCTGCGCTGGGTCTGGGACGCCGGCTTTGCCGGAGGATCGCTCGTCGCCGCGTTTATCCAAGGCATGGCGGTCGGCGCCCTGGTGGAGGGGTTGCCGATAGCCAACGGCCAGTATACCGGCGGCGAATTCGGCTGGTTCAGTCCCTTTGCCGTGTTGTGCGGCATCGGTCTCTGCCTCGGCTATACCTTGCTCGGCGCCTGCTGGCTCGTCAGGAAGTGCGAAGGCGAGGTTCGCGACGCAGCCTACCGCGTGATCCCCTATCTGGCCGTCGCCCTGCTCGCTTTCCTGGTCGTCGTCTTCGCCTATGCGTTAGCCGAGAACCTTCGGGTCGTGCACCGATGGCTCGAGCGCCCGTATCTGTTTGCTTTCCCGGCGATCGGTGTGATTGCGGCGCTGGTGGCGGCCGAGAGCGTTCGTCGCCGCCGGGATAGAGTTCCGTTCACCATGGTCGCGCTGATTTTCGCGGCCGCCTTCGGCACATTGGCGATCTCGTTCTGGCCGTACATGATCCCGTTCTCGATCACGCTCGATGAGGCTGCAGCACCCCATTCGAGCCTCGCCTTTATGTTCTGGGGAGCGGGCATCATCGTTTTCCCGCTGATGCTCGTCTACACCGCGATCAGCCTCGCCGTCTTTCGCGGCAAGGTCAAACCGACGGCAGGCCACTATTGAGCGGGAAAACGATCATGATCGATATCGGCAGCGCTCCGGGCCCGCGAACCGACGACGCCGAAATCCGCCGCAGGCGGCTCCTGTTCCGTTGCTGGCACCGCGGCACACAGGAAATCGACCTGATTTTCGGCTCGTTCGCCGAGACCTCTCTCGCTGGTTTCAGTACCGCGCAGTTGGACCGGTTCGAAGCCTTGATGGACTGCTCCGACACCGATTTGTTCGATTGGGTCACCGGCCGCGCCGCGCCGCCGCCGGCACACGACCACGACGTGATGCGCATGCTGCGCTCCTCGAACTGCCATCAGAGGAAGAGATGACCTATGGAAAGGCGACTGTTGTCATTCATGCTTCCGAAGCGGTCCCGCTTTCAGATCACGTCGGCCTTGTCGGTCCTGCACCGGCTAGCCGGCATTGCGCTGGCGATCGGCTCGATCTCAAACCTCAAAGCCGATTTATTGACCCGAAGCCGGTGAAGTCATTGTGACCCATCCGTGGGAGATACTCCGGCTCAGTTCTGAGAACTTGGTGATGCCGGGATATGCAAATAGCGCTTACGGTCGACAAGCGCGGCTGATGCCGCCGCCTGACCTGGTTCTAGCGGGACGCGTGCAGCGCCACGACGTCTCGACGGTCGTCTTACCCAAACCCCGGTTCGACCTGAAAGGAACAGTTCCCCGGAGCAACTGGGTGCCATGGATATTTGCAGCAAAAACCACGGCTTCGGGGCTGATCGCCCTGCTCGTCGCCTTCACCTTCAACCTCGACCAGCCGTATTGGGCATTGCTGACGGTCTTTATAGTCTCGCAGCCGCAGCAGAGCGGGCAGGTCTTGGCGAAGAGCTTTTATCGCGTTATCGGGACAGTGATCGGCGCCGCCATGGCGCTCATTCTCATCGGCCTCTGCGCGCAGGAGCGCGTCCTCTTTCTCGGCGCTCTCGCCCTGTGGATCGGGCTCTGCGCCTTTGGCTCGCAATACGCGAGAAACTGGGCCGCCTATAGCTTCGTGCTTTCCGGTTACACCGTGGCGATCGTCGGCATCCCGGCCGCGCTCGATGCCGGGAATGCGTTTTACATCGCCACAGGGCGTGTCACCGAGATCAGCCTGGGCATCATCGTGGCGGCGACGGTCAGCCACGTCGTCGTGCCGACCTCGCTGGTCCCCTCGCTATGGCGAGCGGTCGCCGGCGCTCAAGCGGGGCTCGCCGACTACGCCGTTGCGCTCTTCGGTGCCGGCGACACCGCAACGTTGCGGACGAAATTGTTGGGCCTGGCGATAGAAATCGAGAATTTGCGCGCTTCGGCAATTTTCGAGGATCGTCAGATCCGTGCCCGGAGCAACGCCATGCGGCTCCTCGACCTGGCGTTGATCAATGCCGTCGGTACGGCACAACTCCTGCGCCGGGCGCTCGATGCGCTCGGCGGAACTGGTCCACTGGCGGAAGCGGGGCTCGGTGACGCCATCGCCAAAGCCACCGTTTCGATCAAGGCATGGCGCGCCGCTTCGCTCGACGCCTCCGGGCTCGAGCGGGGTCTCGTTCGAGCACGAGCGTGCCTCCCTCTCGTCCGACAGCTATGCCGCGATCAGTCGGCGCCCGACGAGGAGGTGATCGGGCGGATTGCGGTCATCGCCAGGCTGCGCGAATTCTTCACGGCATTGACCGCCTATGCCGAGGCTTACGAAGCCGTTGTTTCGGGCGCAAAACCGGAGCCGCGCCGGATCGGCTTCGCTCACTCCAACGACTTGGCGGGGGCGCTGTGGACCGGACTGCGCGCCGCTCTTGCTGTCTTCCTCGTCAGCAGCTTCTGGATCCTGACCAATTGGGCGCACGGATCGACGGCGGCGGTCCTCGGCGCCGTGGCGACGGCGCGGCTGGCGACGATGGCGCCCGCCGTGCCGATTGCGGTCGGGGCGACCTTGATCTTTGCGCTCGCAACGATCCCCGCCTTCATAACCGTCGAAGTGCTGCTGCCCCTCGCCGATGGGTTCGGGATGTTCGCCCTCGCCGTGGCACCGATGCTCTTTTTGTGCGCTTTTCTGATTGCGCACAAAAAGACGATGCTCATCGGATACTTGTCCGCGCTGCTCTTCGCCTCGGCTGGCGGGTTCGTGGACCGGATGGTCTACGACCCCGTGGGCTTCATCAACACCTCGATTGCCGCCGTCGTAGCCGCAGCGACTGCGATGGTGCTCTGGGCCATCATCGCACCGGCAACGCCGGAAGCCGCGCGCGGTCGCTTCGTCCGCGCCGCGCGCCGGGCGCTGCCGAGGATCGCGGCGCGCCACTGGCGCATCCGACTCGCCGAATTCGAAACCGCGATGACCGAAGCTCTTGGCCAGCTGCGGAACCAACTCCGATCGGATCAACCCGATGACATTGCGGTGTATGAGGCCGCCATCGCGCTGTTTGACGCCGGTCGCGACCTGATCCGGGTACGCGACGATCGTGCGTCCTCTACGACGGCCGCCCTCGAACTCGATATCGCTGAGCTTGCCGGCAATCAGCCCACGCAGTGGCTCGACCGCGCTCGACGCACCGCGGAGGAAGCGGCCGCGAAGTGCCTTGCCGAACTGCGCGACGACGAGGTCGCCGCCGCGCAAGCGGGGTCCGCTACGCGCAAGGTGGTCGCCTTTGCTGCCATTCGAGACGAGCTCGAGCGCGGCGGCCCGTTGCTCACCGGCGGAAGACTCGAAGGAGCGCATTCCGATGCTGCGTGAAGTCGACCTCTTCGGCGGACTGGCGCCCTCGCTCCTGCTTTATTTCCTGGCGGCCATCGTGTTGTTCCTGGTAATCGACCGGCTGCTATCCCCTATCGGCCTCTATCGATTCGTCTGGCATCCGCCCCTGGTGCGGCTCGCCCTTTTTGTCTGCCTGTTTTCTGGACTCGTTCTGTTGACGAGACCCTGAGGGAACGTCCTTATGAAAAAAATCGCGCGCGTCTTGCTGACCCTCGTCGTCGTCGCCGCCAGCTGCGTCGGCGGGTATGAGCTCTGGAACTACTACCTGTTCTCGCCATGGACCCGTGACGCCCGGGTGCAAGCCGACGTCGTGACCATCGCGCCTGACGTAGCCGGCTTTGTCGATGAGGTTCGGGTCAAAGACAACCAATTCGTCCACAAAGGCGATGTGCTGCTCGTCATCGATCGAGCCCGCTATCTGCGGGCCCTCGCCATGGCAGATGCGACTGTCGCCGCCCGCAAGGCGGACATGGAAAACGCCGAGCAGCAAGCCGCACGGCGGGCCAAGCTGACGACGATCGCGATCTCCGATGATGCGCGCGAGGACGCCATATTTAAAGGTAACTCGGCAGCCGCCACCTACCAGCAGGCGGTCGCGGACCGCTCGACCGCCCAGCTCAACCTCGACCGCACCGTCCTGCGCGCCCCCGTCAACGGGTTTGTGACCAACCTGACCCTCGAGCCAGGCAATTACGCCTCGGTCGGCACCAGGGTCATGGCGCTGATCGACAGCGACTCCTACCGGGTGACGGGTTTTTTCGAGGAAACCAAGATGCCGGCCGTAAAGGTGGGTGAACAGGCCGAGATCTATCTGCTGGACGGCTCGTCCGCACTACGTGGTCATGTCGAGAGCATCGCTCGCGGCATTACCGATCGCGACAATCTCGCCGGGCCCGAGCTCCTCGTCAATCCCAACCCGACCTTCGAGTGGGTCCGGCTCGCGCAGCGGATCCCGGTGCGCATCCATATCGACGAGGTGCCCAAGGGTGTGCTGGTCAGCTCCGGCATGACTGCCACCGTCGTCATCGAGGCGCCGCCGCATCAATGGGCGACCCTCGCTTCGCTGCGCCGATGGCGCCACGCGTTGCAATAGGAGTAGAGGCTTCCTACGGGTGCCTAAAGGATCGGGGTCCTTCTCCACATCTTGGAAAAAGCGAGGAGCAAGCATAGCCATGGAACGCCCATTGTCGCCGTTCATGTTTCCGACGTGGTACCACTTTCAGATCACGTCCGGCCTGTCGATCCTGCATCGGCTCACCGGTATTGCACTGGCTGTGGGCTCGATTCTGCTCGCCTGGTGGCTCATTGCCGTGGCGGCGGGCGGCCGAGTCTTCGCGGCGACGCACGCCTTGATCGCCTCGCCGGTAGGGGTGCTGCTGTTGTTTCTTTGGTCGGTCGCATTCTTCTACCATCTGTGCAATGGCATCAGGCACCTCGTTTGGGACGCCGGCTACGGGTTCGAAATCCGCAAGGCTCATCTCAGCGGTTATGCCGTGCTCGTGGCGACGGTCCTGCTGACTTTGCTCGCCTGGCTCTCAGTATGGCTGATCTAACGGAGGTTGCGATGGCAAACACACGCTCTTTGCCGAATGCGACCGCACTGCGCGACGAAAACGTGCTGCGCCGCGTGCGCCATCTAGGCAGTGCCCGTGACGGCCTGCGGGAATGGCGGTTGCAGCGTCGCACAGCGCTGGCACTCATTCCGTTGGGGCTCTATTTCGTGGCCTCGATGCTGCGGCTGACCAGATCCGACCAAGTGACCGCGGCGCAATGGCTGAGTTCGCCGGTGCCGGCGCTGCTGACCATCCTCTTTGTGCTGGCGTTGTTCGCGCATGCGGTCGTCGGGTTGCGCTCGGTCCTCGTCGACTACATGCACGCGCGCGCCCGGCTGGTCGCCGCCGAGCTGCTGGTGCGCGCTACTGCGATCGTGCTGGCCGGCGCCAGCGTGCTCGCTGTCCTCAAGCTGTTCCTCGGTCGATAGGGAGGCCAACAATGCCCAACAGCTACGACATCATCGATCATTCATTCGACGTCGTCGTCCTCGGCGCCGGAGGGGCCGGATTGCGCGCAACCCTCGGCATCGTCGCGGCGGGCCTCAACACCGCCTGCGTCACCAAGGTGTTCCCGACCCGCAGCCACACCGTCGCCGCGCAGGGCGGCATCAGTGCCGCGCTCGGCAATATGGAAAAGGACGACTGGCGCTGGCACATGTTTGACACGGTCAGGGGCTCGGACTGGCTCGGCGACCAGGACGCCATCGAATACATGTGCCGCGAGGCGATCCCCGCGGTCATCGAGCTCGAGCATTTGGGCGTGCCGTTCAGCCGCACCGAGGCCGGGACGATCTATCAGCGCCGCTTCGGCGGGCACACGACCGAATATGCGAAGGGCGACATGGCCTATCGGGCGTGCGCCGCCGCGGACCGCACTGGCCACGCGATATTGCACACGCTCTACCAGCAATGCCTGAAGCACCAGGCGCGCTTCTTTATCGAGTATTTTGCCACTGACCTGCTGATGGACGAGAATGGCGCCTGCCATGGATTGCTGGCCTGGTGTCTGGAAGACGGATCGATCCATCGCTTCCGCGCCAATATGACGGTCATTGCGACCGGCGGGTGCGGCCGGGTCTACCAATCCTGCACCTCCGCGCACACCTGCACCGGTGACGGCAATGCGATGGTATTGCGCGCCGGGCTGCCGTTGCAGGACATGGAATTCATCCAGTTCCACCCGACCGGCATCTACGGCGCCGGCTGCCTGATCACCGAGGGCGCGCGCGGCGAGGGCGGTTATCTGACCAACAGCACGGGTGAGCGCTTTATGCCCAAATATGCGCCGCGCGAGAAGGATCTCTCCTCTCGCGACGTCGTCAGCCGCGCCGAGGCGATCGAGATCCGCGAGGGGCGCGGCGTCGGCGAGAAAAAGGACCACATCTACCTGCACCTCGAGCAACTGCCGGCGGAGGTCCTCGATCAGCGCCTGCCCGGCATTGTCGAGACGGCGCGCATATTCGCCGGCGTCGATGCGCATAAGCAGCCGATCCCGGTGATCCCGACCGTCCATTACGTGATGGGCGGCATCCCGACGACGATCAGGGCGGAGGTCGTCTGCCCGACCAAGGACGACCCGGACGCGGTGGTGCCGGGGCTGATGGCGATCGGCGAAGCGGCCTGCGTCTCGGTACATGGCGCCAACCGGCTCGGCACCAACAGCCTGTTGGACCTGGTCGTCTTCGGGCGCGCCGCGGCATTGCGCGCGGCCGAGATCGTCAAGCCGGGATCGCGGGTGCCGGAGGCCAATGGCCATTCGCAGGAGCGCGCCATCGAGCGCTTCGACCGGATGCGCCACAGCAAGGGCGGCAACAAGCCCGGCGAGATCCGGCCGTTGATGCAGGAAACGATGCAAGCGGGCTTCGCCGTCTTTCGCCGCGGCGATACCTTGCAGGAGGGCTTGCAGAAGCTCGAAGCCCTGCGCGACCCGCTGGAGCGCGTCACAGTCGACGACCCGTCGCTGATGTGGAATGTGGCGTTGGTCTCGGCTCTTGAACTCGCCAATCTCGCAGATCAGGCGGTCGTCATTGCGCATTCCGCCTGTGCACGCACCGAGTCGCGCGGCGCGCATGCGCGCGAGGATTACCACAAGCGCGACGACGAGAACTGGCTGAAACACACCTGCGCGTGGAAGGACGCGGACTGGAACGTTCGCTTCGCCTACCGCCCGGTGCACCTCCATGCGCTCTCCAACGAGGCGCCGAGCTTCCCACCCGCCGAGCGCACCCACTAGGACGAACGAGGCCACCGCAATGTCCGAATTCACCCTCCCCGCAAACTCGAAGGTCGGCGAAGGCAAGCACTGGGCGCTGCCGAAACCCGCCGAGCATGTCAAGAGCTTTCGGATCTATCGCTGGGACCCGGAAAAGAATGCCAACCCGCAGATGGATACGTTCGACATCGATCGCGATCACTGCGGGCCGATGGTGCTCGACGCATTGATCAAGATTAATGACCAGATCGACCCGACACTGTCCTTCCGGCGGTCGTGCCGGGAGGGCGTGTGCGGCTCCTGCGCGATGAACATCGACGGGAAGAACCGGCTCGCCTGTCTGACCCCGATCGACGATCTGAAGAAAGGGACGAGCCGGATCACGCCGCTGCCGCATATGACGGTGCTGAAAGACCTCGTCCCCGATCTCACGGGATTGTACGCGCAGTACGAACTGATCGAGCCTTGGCTGCAAAGCGACCAGCCGCCGCCCGACCGCGAGCGCCGCCAGTCACCACAGGAGCGGGCCCAGCTCGACGGGTCGTGGGAGTGCATCCTGTGTTTCTGCTGCTCGACCTCGTGTCCGAGCTATTGGTGGAATCCCGACAAGTATCTCGGCCCATCGATCCTGCTGCAATCCTACCGGTGGCTCGCCGACAGCCGCGATCAGCGCACCGGCGAGCGCCTCGACCGGCTCGAGGACCCGTTTCGCCTCTATCGCTGCCACACGATCATGAACTGCACCAGCGCCTGCCCAAAGGGGCTCAACCCGGCGCGCGCGATCGCCAATACCAAGCGAATGATGGCCGAGCGCGGGTGAGGGTGCAGGCTCCGATCTCTACGGTGTTCGCCCCTCAGCCTCCCGCTGCCGCGGCAGGGTTCTCGGCGGGGTCTGCCTACAAGAACAGTGTCTCGTGAGTGCCCTGGCGCCGAGCGAAGAGAAGGTGACGAAGATGGACTACGAAGGCTTTTTCAAAGAGCGCCTCGACGGTCTTCGCGCAGAGGGCCGCTACCGCATGTTCGCCGATCTCGAACGGCGTTGCGGCCGCTTTCCGCGCGCCTTCGATCACCGCGTCGGCGGCGAAGTCACGGTCTGGTGCTCGAACGACTATCTCGGCATGGGCCAGCACCCGGCGGTGGTCGAGGCGATGATCGGCGCCACCCGCAAGTTCGGCGCCGGCAGCGGCGGCACCCGCAACATCTCGGGCAACACCCATCTGCACCTGCTGCTGGAAGCCGAACTCGCCGACCTGCACCGGCGCGAGGCGGCGCTGGTCTTTACCTCCGGCTATGTCGCCAACGAAGCGGTGCTGTCGACTTTGGCGCAAACGATACCCGGCATGATCGTCGTGTCGGACGCACTGAACCACGCCTCGATGATCGCCGGCATCCGCAACAGCCGCGCCGAGAAGCACATTTTCCAACACAACGATCCGCATGACCTGGCCCGCATCCTCGCCGGGCTGCCTGCCGAGCGGCCGAAGCTCGTCTGCTTTGAGTCGGTCTACTCGATGGATGGCGACATCGCGCCAATCGCCGAGCTGTGTGACGTCGCCGAGCGATACGGCGCAATGACCTATCTCGACGAGGTTCACGCCGTTGGCCTCTATGGCCCGCGCGGCAGCGGCATCGCCGCGCGCGACGGCGTCGCGCGCGTCCCGACCGTGATTCAGGGCACGCTGGCCAAGGCGTTCGGCGTGATGGGCGGCTACATCACCGGCTCGGCCGCACTCGTCGACTATGTGCGCAGTCATGCTCAGGGCTTCATCTTCACGACCTCACTGCCGCCCGCCCTGACGGCCGGCGCGCTCGCCGCGGTGCGCCATTTAAAGCAGAGCGGGGAGGAGCGTCAGCGCCATCAGGAGCGCGTTGTGCTGGTGAAGCAGCGTTTAATCGCGGCCCGATTGCCTGTCATGCCGTCGCAGAGCCATATCGTGCCGGTGCTGATCGGCGATGCGGCGCGCTGCAAAGCAGCCTCGGACCAGCTGCTGCACCAGCATCGCATCTATATCCAGCCGATCAACTATCCGACGGTACCGCGTGGTACCGAGAAGTTACGGCTGACACCGACACCGCTGCACAGCGATGCCGACATCGATGCGCTCGTCGATGCCCTGGCCGAGGTTTGGCAAGGCCCACACCTCCGCCTAGCTGCGTGAGGGACGACCATTTTGAACGAGGTGACGCGTGCGCATCGGGCTTTTCATCCCCTGTTACATCGATGCCTTCTTTCCGGAGGTCGGCGTTGCCACGCTCGAATTACTGGAGCGCCTCGGCCACGAGGTCATCTATCCGGGCGACCAGACCTGCTGTGCCCAGCCGATGGCTAATAGCGGGTTCAACGCCGAGTGCGCCGATACCGAGGCGCTGTTCGTGCGCAATTTTGCCGGCTTCGACTACGTCGTCGCGCCGTCCGGCAGCTGCGTCCACCACGTGCGCGACAATTTCGACGCGATAGAACAGACCGCCGAAGTACGGGAAGTCCGTGCGCGCACCTACGAATTGGTCGAATTCCTGCACGACATCCTGAAGGTCGAAGCTTTTCCGTGGGCGCGGTTTCCACATCGGGTCGGATTGCATAACAGCTGCGGCACCTTGCGGCGGCTGAAGCACGCGACACCCTCGGAACTGCACGAGCCGTTCTACTCGAAACCCTTGGACGTGCTGTCGAAAGTCGAGGGGATCGAGTTCGTTACCCCGGCGCGCCCCGACGAATGCTGCGGTTTCGGCGGCACCTTCTCGGTCTTCGAGGAGGTCGTGTCGACCGAGATGGGCTACGACAAGGTCAGCGACCATGCCCGCGCGGGCGCCGAGTACATCGTCTCGGCCGACAGCTCCTGCTTGATGCATCAGCAGGGTTGCGCCGAGCGAATCGGCGTGCCGATCAAATTCATCCACATCGCCCAGATCCTGAATGGAGCCAGCGCATGACCGCCCCTGAGCCGATGCTGCACCCCGAGCTGCTGGCATCGGATGACGCCGAGGCAATCGTCCGCGACGGCCGCCGCCTCGATCATGCCGAGGCGGCTTCGAAGCCGCTGCGGCCGCGCCCCGAGCCGCAGCCGCGCGGCGCCGAGGCCCATGGTCGGCGCCCGATCGATCAGGCGGAAGCCGCCGCGCGTTTCATCGCCGCGCCCGCGCACGAGATGATGCATGACGAGCGCCTATGGGACCTGCGGCAGAAGCGCGACCGAGAGATGCACGGCATCGACGAGTGGGAGGAATTGCGCGAGCTGGCCGCGGCGATCAAGGAGCATGCGCTGACGCGCCTTGACGAGTATCTCGAACAGTTCGAGGCCAATGCGCGCACGAACGGCGTTCATGTGCATTGGGCGAAGGACACCGCCGAGCACAACCGCATCGTCCACGGCATCCTGCAGGATCACGGCGCCAAGTCGCTGATCAAGAGCAAGTCGATGCTGACCGAGGAATGCGGCTTCCGGCCCTACATGGCCTCGGTCGGCATCGACGTCGTCGAGACCGATCTCGGCGAGCGCATCCAGCAGCTCGACAACGAGGACCCGAGCCATGTCGTCGTGCCCGCAGTCCACAAACTGCGGACCGATGTCGCCGAGGTGTTCGCCAGGACGATCGGCACCGATCCCGACAACAGCGACGTGCACTACTTGGCCAAAGCGCAGCGCCAGGCGACGCGGCCGCTGATTCTCGCCGCCGATGCGGGCATGACCGGCTGCAATTTCGCGGTCGCCGAGACCGGCAGCGTCGTCGTCTGCACCAACGAGGGCAATGCCGACCTCTCGGCCAATGTGCCGAAACTGCACATCGCTTCGATCGGCATCGAGAAGATCATACCGCGCCTCGACGATCTGGCGGTATTCGTGCGCCTGTTGTCGCGCAGCGCATTGGGCTCGCCGATCACGCAATACACCTCGCACTTCAGGGGACCGCGAGAAGGCGGCGAGATGCATTTCGTCTTGGTCGACAACGGCCGGTCCGACCGCCTCGGCATGGAAGAATTCTGGACTTCACTCAAATGCATCCGCTGCGGCGCCTGCATGAATACCTGCCCGGTCTATCGGCGCAGCGGTGGTCTCAGCTACGGCGCCACCTATTCGGGGCCGATCGGCCTGATCATCGATCCGACATTCAATGCGCACAAATACAGCAATCTGCCGTTCGCTTCGACATTGAACGGCAGCTGCAGCAATGTCTGCCCGGTCAAGATCAACATCCACGAGCAGATCTACGCCTGGCGCCGCGAACTGGTGAAGCGGCACGAGGTGCCGCTGGCAAAGCGCGTGGCAATGAAGGCGGCCGGCGAATTGCTGTCGCATCCCGCGGCCTACCGCGCTGCGATTGCCGCCGCCGATACGGCGCTCGCTCATCTCCCGCGCTTCGTCATTTACAACGGCCTCAACGCCTGGGGCCGCCATCGCGAGGTGCCGCATCCGCCGAAAGAGACTTTTCACGGCTGGTACCAGGCGAACCGCGGAGCAAAAGAATGACGAGCCGCGACGATATCCTGGCGTCGGTCCGGCAAAACCGGCCGCGGCTCGATCGGCCGCTCCCCGACGTACCGCTGTTCGACGGCAAGCCGCGGCCGCTGTTGCTGTGGATGTTCAAGGACAGCCTGCAGCGAATGGGCGGCGCATTTCTCCATCCGCCCGCAGCGGGTGATCCGCTCATGCCGGTGCGCGACAAGATTGCCGCTGCCAAGGTTGTATGCTCGATCGTGCCGGAGATCGTCGGCAGCCGCGCCATCGGCAGCGTCGGACGGCCGCAGGATCTGGCGGACGTCGATGTCGCGATCGTCCGCGCCGCCTTCGCCGTCGCCGAGACCGGCTCGGTGCTGCTGACCGACGCGGATCTCCAGATCAATGCGCTCGCTTATCTAGCGCAGCACCTGATCGTCCTGCTCGACCCCGCCTACATCGTCGTCAACCTGCACCACGCCTATCGCCGGCCCGAATTGCGCAACCGTCGCTATGCCGCATTCCACACCGGCCCGTCGGCCACCGCGGACATCGAAGGTGTGTTGATCCACGGCGCGCAGGGCGTGCGCTCGCTGTGCGTCCTGCCGCTCGCGCTCGGCGCCGGCCATTTGTCCCCCTAATCCAGCGGAGAACACGCGATGCCCCATACGATCGACACTCGGACCCCCGAAGGTCTTCACGGCCAAGCGCTGCTGCACGACCCGAGACGCAACAAAGGCACCGCCTTCACGCTGGAACAGCGCCGGAAATACGGCCTCGAAGGGTTGCTGCCCCCGGCCGTCACGAACATCGATTTGCAGATCGCGCGCCGGCACAGCGAGATCGCCAATCTCGATGACGATCTGCAGAAATACCTCGTATTGTCCGACTTGCAGGCGCGCAACGAGACGTTGTTCTACGCCGTGCTGATGTCCGATCCGGCGACTTACATGCCGCTCGTCTATACCCCGACGGTCGGCGAGGCGTGCCAGAAGTTTGCCCATATCTTCCGTTCGGCGCGGGGTATGTATTTGCCGATCAGCGCGCGCGGTCGGGTCAAGGAGATCCTCGGCAACTGGCCGGAACAGGATGTGCGCTTCATCGTCGTGACGGATGGCGAGCGGATCCTCGGCCTCGGCGACCTGGGCGCCGGCGGCATGGGCATCCCAATTGGCAAATTGGCGCTCTACACCGCCTGCGCCGGCGTACCGCCGCAATACGCTTTGCCGGTCGTCCTCGATGTCGGCACGAACAACGAGCAGCTGCTCGAGGACCCGCTCTATCTCGGCCTGCGCCGGCACCGTGTCCGCGGCGACGAGTACCTGGCCTTTGTCGACGAGTTTGTCGATGCGGCAGAGACGCTCTATCCGAAATGCTGCATCCAGTGGGAGGATTTCGCCAACATCAACGCCGTCCCGATCCTCGGGCGCTATCGCGACAGGATCTGCACCTACAACGACGACATCCAGGGAACCGCGGGAATCGCGCTGGCCGGCATCTTCGCCGCATTGCGCATCACCAAACAGAAACTCACCGAGCAGCGCTTCCTCTTTCTCGGCGGCGGTTCGGCGGGAACCGGCATTGCCGAATTGATCAGCCAGGCCATAGCAATGGAGGGCATGGACATCGCCGAGGCGCGGCAGCGCAACGCCCTGTTCGACATCAATGGCCTGCTTGTCACCTCGCGGACCGATCTGGCGGATTTCCAGAAGCCGTTCGCGCAGGATCGGCCCGCGGTGTCGACCTTTGTCGAAGCCGTCAGGGCGATCCGGCCGACCGGCATCATCGGCGTCAGCACCGTGCCGAAACTGTTCACGCGCGAGGTCATCGAAGCGATGGCCCAGATCAACGAGCGGCCGATCGTCTTTCCCTATTCGAACCCGACCTCGCGCTCCGAATGCACGGCCGAAGAGGCATATCGCTGGTCCGACGGCAGGGCGGTTTTCGCCAGCGGCAGCCCGTTCCCGCCGGTCGAGATCGCCGGCCACAAGTTCGTGCCGGGCCAGGGAAACAACGTTTACATCTTCCCGGCGATGGGCATGGCAGTGTTCGCCACCGAAGCGATGCGGGTCACCGAGGAGATGTTCATCATCGCGGCAAGGGCGGTTGCCGAACAGGTGACCGAAGAGGACCTCGCGACGGGGCTCATCTATCCGCCGCAGAGCCACATCCTGGAAGCCTCGCTGCATGTCGCCGAGCGGGTCGCCGCTTATATCTTCGACAACGGCCTTGCTCGCGTGCCGCGACCGGATGATGTCGGCGCGTTGATCCGCGCCCAGGCCTACCGGCCCGTCTACCGGGAGTGACGTAGAACCCGGAGCGCCATCCAATGCCACCCGCAGGGATCGTTCGTTCGGCGCCGTGTGCACAAACGCGACGGGACGAGCACTACGATGCGGCCACGGTCTGGTTTCACTGGTCGACGGTCGCGCTCGTTGCGATCTTGTGGACCCTCGGCCAGGTGACCGGTTGGCTGCCGCGCAGCCCATTCCGCAGCGGCTTGTGGTCTGACATGATGGGCTTCCTCTTGGCTTCTTCATCGAGGGTCTCTTTGCCGGGCTCATGTACCGCTCGTTCGCGCATGCTGCGCGAGCAGGCCTTGCAAGGTACCCGGCCGCCGTATTGGACTTGCTGGCACGCGGTCTGTCGCGTCGGATCGGTCCGCCGGTGGAGCTGCATTAAGTATCCCAATGACATCGGAGGAGCGGCGATATGAACGATGCGGCGCATCCAAACCTTGACGTTTCCGCGACCGGGACACGACGAGAGAGCGACTCGATGGGCGAGATCGAGGTCCCCGCCGACAAGCTCTGGGGAGCGCAAACGCAGCGCTCGCTGCAGCACTTCAGCATCGGCCACGACCTGATCCCGCGCGAGATGATCACCGCCTACGCGGTTCTGAAGCGCGCTGCGGCCGCGGCCAACTACGCCGGCGGCCGCCTCGACGGCCAGATCCACGACCTCATCCTGCGGGTCTGCGACGAGATCCTCGCCGGCCAACACCACGACATGTTCCCGCTGCACGTATGGATGACCGGCAGCGGCACACAATTCAACATGAACGTCAACGAGGTTATCTCGAACCGCTGCTGCCAGCTGGCGGGAACGCCGCTCGGCAGCAAGCAGCCGGTGCATCCAAACGACCAAGTCAACATGTCGCAATCCTCGAACGACACCTTCCCGTCGGCAATGAATATCGCGGCTGCGGTCAATGTGAAGCAGCGACTGGTTCCGGCGTTGACGACGCTGCGCGACGCGATCGCCGCCAAGGCCGCGGAATGGGACGACATCGTCAAGATCGGCCGCACCCACATGCAGGACGCGACGCCGCTGACCTTGGGCCAGGAATGGTCCGGCTATGCGGGCATGCAGTCCGATGACCTCGAACGGATCGATGCGGCGCTGAAGGGCATCTACCGGCTCGCGCTCGGCGGCACCGCGGTCGGCACCGGGATCAATGCCGCGCCCGGTTTCGCCGAGACGGCTACCGCCGAAATCGCCCGGCTCACCGAACTGCCGTTTGTCAGCGCGCCGAACAAATTCGCCGTCCAAGGCGCGCACGACGCGCTCGTCCAGCTGTCCGGCACGCTGCGCACGCTGGCGGTCTCGCTCTACAAGATCGGCAACGACATCCGGCTCTTGTCATGCGGGCCGCGCGCCGGCTTCGCCGAGCTCTCGATCCCGGAAAACGAGCCCGGCTCGTCGATCATGCCCGGTAAGGTCAATCCGACGCAGGCGGAAGCGCTGACGATGATCGCCGTGCAGGTCATGGCGAACGACGTCGCGGTCGGGTTCGGCGGGGCCGGCGGCTATCTGGAGATGAACGTCTACAAGCCGCTGATGATCGCCAATCTCGCCCAGTCAATCACGCTATTGGCCGACGGCTGCACCAACTTCCGCCAGTTCCTCGTCGAAGGCGCGCGGCCGAACCGCAAGAAGATCGCTGAATACGTAGACCGCTCGCTGATGCTGGTGACGGCATTGGCGCCGGTGATCGGCTACGACAAGGCATCCGCGATCGCGCACCACGCAATGAACACCGATTTGACGCTGAAAGAGGCGGCGCTGCAGCTCGGCTTTGTCGACGAGGCGACATTCGACCGCGTCGTCGATCCGGCAAAAATGGTCAAACAGTATATCGCGAGCCGGGGAGATTGAACGGGGCCCGATTCACAAGCGGAGCCGAGACCAAGGTCGAGCCGGTGCCTGCAATGAGAAGCACTGCCGCGCGATCGTTAGTCCGAGGAAGCCCAGACATGCCGGCGGTCGAGCGGCTCGCCAGCGCCTTGCCGTGAGTGCTCAGCGGCATCGCCGGCGCGACCGACACGATCGGTTTCCTCGGCATGAGCGGGCTCTTCACGGCCCACATCACCGGCAATCTGGTCGTGCTGGCGGCCCATCTCGTCGCCGGCAACCCTGCCGTATTCTCCTACATCCTGGCGGTCCCGGTCTTCATGCTTGTGCTGCTGCTGACGCGCCTGCTGGCGGGCGCTCTCGAACAGGCCGGAATCTCCAGCCTGCGACCCTTATTGCTGTTGCAACTGCTGGCGCTGGCAGCGTTTTTGGTGCT
>Ga0335075_10002023_pt1 | contig 32945 bp, 27 predicted proteins | sample Lox_Sample_24_FD_206723 | JGI IMG/M metagenome (GOLD analysis project Ga0335075, IMG submission 206723) | Soil microbial communities from Loxahatchee National Wildlife Refuge, Florida, United States - Lox_Sample_2.4 | ecosystem: Environmental > Terrestrial > Soil > Wetlands | place: USA...
AGGTGCTCGCGGTCGCCGCGGACGCGGGCGGCTTCGTCTCTGTGGGGTCGCACGACGGCAAGCCGGCCGTGTGGGTCACTTCCGACGGCACCACGTGGACGACGATCGTCTTGCCGGTGCCGGCCGGGGCTTCCTCGGCCGTGTTGCAGCAGATCGCGATCAGCGGGAACCGGGTGGCCGCCCTGGGCCAGGCGACAACCCCGGCCGGCACCGTGCCGTTCGCCGAGGTCTCGGCCGACGGCGGCAGCAACTGGCAGCAGGTGCCGTTCAGCTCACCGGGACCGGACACGACGTTCACCGCACTGACCGCGAGCTCGCACGGCTTCACTGCCGCGGGCCGGTTCGGCCCGCCCGGCCAGCAGCAGGTCGCGGCCTGGAGCTCGGCCGCCGGGACGTCGTGGACGCCGGCGTCGGTCGGCGGCATCACCGGCGCCCAGCCGGGCGGCAGCTACCAGATCAGCTCACTGGCACCATCCGGCGACGCGGTGACCGGGATCGGGTCGGTCTCGACCCAGTCCAGCCAGGAAGTCTTCACCGTTACCCTGTCCCGCTGACCATGGCGCGCCCCAAAGTAGGTTGTGTACACAGCTCGTAATTTATGTACACTGTCTTTATGGAGCCTGGGAGCGCCAGCATGCGCGAGGCCCGAGCCCGCTTCGCCGAGCTGCTCGACGACGCCGAGCTGGGTAACGTCACGCTCATCACCCGCCACGGCCACGCCGCCGCGGCGATCGTCCCGGTGACGCTGCTCGGCCGGCTCGGCGAGTCCGGCGGGGGTGTGCCACGCCCCGACGCCGATCACGTGCTCGAGGACGCGGTCGCCAGCCTGCGCGGTGCGCTACAAGCGCTCGAGGCGATGGCCGGGCAGCCAACCGCGCCGGCCGACCCCGCCGCCCGGCCCTCGGCGTACCAGGCACGGCCAGGACGGGCGGCGCTTGTCGCGACCAGCCTGGCCGACCTGGCCGGCCCCGCCCATGGCGTAGTGGAGCTGCCGCTCCGGCTGTTCTGGAGCGCCCCGGACCGGACGTTCGACCTTGATCAGCCGTCCATGCTGCGGGAACTTTATGAGATCGTGCTGCAGGAGGCGAGCCGTCCTGACGACCTCACCAGCTACCTCAACGGCGAGGTCCTGGTCGCCGTCTGGCCGGACCTCTTCCTGCCCAAGGGGGTCAGGCGCGCGTGGGAGGGCCAGCATCCGCAGCTGCGCGCAGCCAGGCTGGCCGTGGCCTGATGCCGGTCAGCGACCTGCACCGCGAGGTGGCGGCGGTTGCCCTGCGCGCGGGGGCCCGGCACGGGTTCGCCCTCGGCGGCGGCAACGCGCTTATCGCGCACGGCGTCATCGACCGGCCGACCGAGGACGTGGACCTGTTCACCGACCGCGAGCACGGCGTGGCGGCGGCCGCCGACGCGGTGGAGGCCGCGCTGCGTAAGGCGGGCTATGCGGCAGAAAGGCAAGACAAGACGACAGGGCTCGCCGACGTGTTCGAGGGGATGGGCGAAGGGCTGGCCGAGTGGATCATCACAGCGCCGGACGGCCGGGAGATGATGCTCCAGATGGCCTACTTCGACCGCGGCCGCAGGCCGGTCCTGATGGAGTTCGGCCCCGTGCTCGATCTTGACGACGTGCTCGGCGGCAAGGTCGCGGCGCTGGCCAGCCGGTCGGTCGTGCGCGACTACATCGACGTCGCCGCCGCCCTGGCTCGCGGCTACGGCGTCGCGCAGCTGACAGGCCTCGCGGTGGCACTGGACCCGGGCTTGACCGCAGAGGACTTCGCGGACGCGGGCGAGCGGCTCGACCGGCTTGGCGATGACCGGTTCGCCCGCTACGGCCTGACCCCGCAAGACGTCACCAGGCTGCGGGAACAGTTCGCAAAATGGCCCCGCACCCCTGGCGCGGTGCCCAACCAGGCCAGGGTAGGCCGCCGGTCCGGCGCCTGAACGCCGTCGGCTCTCGCGGATGACCTGGCGCTACCGCTTCATCTCCGCGACGCCCTGCGCCACCGCACACGGCGCGCACAGCGAAACGTTCGCCTCGCCGACCCGCCGGGTCATGACCGCCTGGCCGTCGCACACGCCCAGGTCATCCGGGTGCGCCGTGTCGCACTGGCAACGGCAGCCACGCCAATTTCCTGTAACGGTCGCCCGCGCGGCCTCGACCGCGGCACGGACCGCCGGCTCGATCTTGTCCGCTGCCTCGTGGGTGGCCTCCGATACCTGCCGCGACCACTCGCTCAGCGCGTCCGCGGTGGCCTGCCACGCCGCCCGGAACTGCTGGGTCGGCTTGTCTGCATTACCGTCCACGATCTGATCTTCTCACTCGGCGTCCGCTGTGGCCAGCGCCAGGTCACATCTCGGCCGGTCAGCCCGGCGCGGCGGGAGGCGCCACACCCCGCAGCGAGGCGTCGAGGATCTCGGCCACGTGCGCGACGGTGATGTGCTCGCCGCGGTCGGCCAGCGCGGCCGCGATCTGCAGCGAACAGCCGGGGTTGGCCGAGATGAGCAGCGGCGCGCCCGCGTCAAGCACCGCCTGCGCCTTGCGCGCGCCCAGCTCCCCGGCCGCCTCGGGCTGCAGCAGGTTGTATATCCCAGCCGACCCACAGCAGGTCCCCGCGTCGGCCAGCTCGAGCAGGCGCAGGTCCGGGATTGACTGAAGCAGCTCGCGTGGCTGCCGCGTGATCCGCTGGGCGTGGCCCAGGTGGCAGGCGTCGTGGTAGGCCGCGACGACCGGCAGCGGATGCCGCGGCGCCACGGGCCCGAGCTCGGCCAAGAACTCGGAGAAATCCCGCACCCGGGTACTCAGCGCGGCCGCCCGCGCGGCCCAGTCCGAACCGTCGAGCAGCCGCTCGTACTCCTTCATGGCCGAGCCGCACCCGGCCGAGTTGACCACCACCGTGTCGACGCCGGCCTGCTCGAACGCCTCGATCGTGCGCCGGGCGAACGCCGCCGCCTCGGCCTCGCGGCCGGAGTGCAGCGACAGCGCGCCGCAGCAGCCCTGGTCGCGCGGGATGATCACATCGCAGCCCTCCATCGCGAGCACCCGCGCGGTCGCCTCGTTCACCTGCGGAAAGAACACCGACTGGACGCATCCAGACAGCATGCCGACTACCGCCCGCCGCGGCCCCCGGGCGGGCACCCGCTCCGGCAGCCGCCCCGCGGCGGAGCCGCCAAGGCGCCCTGCCGCTCCCGCCGCAGGGGTCAGGCGCCCCGCGCCGGAGCCGCCGAGGCGCCCCGCGCCGGAGCCGCCGAGGCGCATTGCCGCGCCGAGTGCCGGGGACAGCCGCCCCGGCAGGCTGCTGCGCGCCAGCCGCCGGTCAAGCCCGGTGCGCTGGGCCGCGCGCAGCGGCAAGGTCGCGGCCCGTAGCCGCCGGGGGTAGGGGAACAGCGCGAAGATCGCCGCCCGCACCGCCCGGTCCCGCAGGCGCTGCTTCCCGGCGGGCGCGTCAGGCGTGGCGGGCAGGGCGGGCCTTGCCTCCTCGGTCCAGGCCCGGGCCGCCTCGATGAGCTGGTCGTACTGCACCCCGGACGGGCAGGCGGTCATGCACGCCATGCAGCCAAGGCAGCGGTCGAAGTGCTCGGCCGCGGCTGGGGTCAGCTCGGCGCCGTCAAGGAGCTGGTTCACCAGGTAGATCCGGCCGCGCGGCGAGTCCATCTCCTCGGCCCACAGCTGATAGGTGGGACAGACCGGCAGGCAGAACCCGCAGTGTACGCAGTCGCTGGCTACCTTGCGCAAATGATTCGCGTCCTGCACTAACTGCCTCCCGACAGCTGCCCTGGGAACATGAGGTCGGGGAACATACGGTGCCCCGGGTCGAACTGGTCCTTGACCGCCCGCATCAGGTCGGCCCCGGGAACGGGCCCGTCGGGCCCGGCTGCCGCGAGGACCGCGGCGGGCGCGGCCAGCACGGCCACGCCACCCCGCACAAGCCCGGAACCATCCGCGGATCCCGCGAACACGCCCTCCAGCCGGGCGCGCAGCGCCCGGACGAACAGGGCCGCGGCAGCGTCCTCGGTCTCCTCGTGGAGCACGGCATACAGCACCCCGGCGCCGGCCGGCCCGCCGACCGCAGGCCGCACGCCCGCGCTCGCCCGGGCCTCGGCGAGCGCGTCAAGCACGTCGGCGAGCTGGCTCACCCAGAACGACACCCGGATCACCGTTCCCGGCAAGCCGGACGCCGATACCTGCTCCCACCATGTAAACGGGGTCTGGGAAGGGGCGGTCGGGGTGCCGCCCGCGGCCGTGAGCAGTTCGGCCATCAGCTTGGCCCGCTCTTGCACACCGGAAGGCGTGCCCTCGAGCAGGACACCCACCCGCAGCTCAACCGGCGGACCGGTCCACGCAAGCTCCACCGCGGACGGCACCAGCGCCGAGCCTGCCGCCGACGCCACCGCCGAGGCCACCCCGGCGCGATCCGACGGACCGAACTTCCCGGTCACCCACGCCTCCGCGGCCGGGAGCGGGTGCAGCCGGAACGTCGCCTCGGTGATCAGGCCAAGCGTCCCGCGCGAGCCGCAGAACAGCTTCCCGAGGTCGTAGCCGGCCACGTTCTTGACCACCTTGCCGCCGGAATGCGCCACCACGCCGTCGGCGCGCACCACCGTGATCCCGATCAGCAGGTCCCGTGGCGCCCCGTAGCGGAACCGCCGCGGCCCGGCCGTCCCTGTCGCCACCACGCCGCCCACCGTTGCGTCCGCCGGGAGGTCAAGCGCGATCTGCTGCCCGGCCGCGCCAAGCGCCGAGGCCACCGATCCCATCGTGGCCCCGGCCTGCACCCGCGCCACCAGATCGCCGGCCGCGTGCTCGATGACCTGGTCCATCCTGCGCATGTCCACGACCAGATCACACGACGAGGGCGGGGTGCCCCAGCCCAGCCCGCTTCCGGCCCCGCGCGGCACCACCGTCAGCCCGTGCTCGGCCGCGGCACGCAGCAGCGCCGACGCCTCGTCCGTGCTGGTCGGCGAGGCGACAAACGACGGCACCACGCCCGCCACCGCATCGGCGGCCGGGTCAGCCTCCCGCACCGCCGCGCACACCGCGGAAAGTGAGGCCAGGACTGCCGCGGGAACCACGGATCGTTCGGTATCCATTTAAAAAATCTCCGCCTGCCCGGCCGCTACGGCGGGATGTGGAGGCCGGCGGTGGCCGGGCACCTCGCCGCACAGCCGCGGGGTCGGGAACACCTTGCCTGGGTTGCACAGGCTGGCCGGGTCGAACGCGCAGCGGACCAGTTGCATGGTGTCCAGGTCGTCGGCGCCGAACATTTTGGGCATGTAGCGGGACTTGTCCACGCCGACGCCGTGCTCGCCGGTGATCGAGCCGCCCTGCTCCAGGCACGCGTCGAGGATCGCGCCCGACAGTTCCTCGGCCGCCTCCGTCTGGCCCGGCACCGAGTCGTCGTACAGCACCAGCGGGTGCAGGTTTCCGTCCCCGGCGTGGAACACGTTCGCCACCCGGATGCCCGACTGCGAAGACAGCGAGGCGATGCGGGCCAGGACCGCGCCAAGCGAGGTCCGCGGCACCACGCCGTCCTGCACGATGAACGCCGGGCTGATCCGGCCCACCGCGGCAAAGGCCGACTTGCGGCCGGCCCAGATGACCGCGCGCTGGGCCGGGTCGTCGGCCGCCCTGATCTCGGTTGCCCCCGCCTTCTCGCACAAGGCGCGCACCGTAGCAAGTTCCGCTTCGACTTCGGCCGCGGGCCCGTCAAGCTCCACGATCAGCACCGCCCCGGCGCCCGCCGGGTAGTTGCACTGAACCGCGGCCTCGGCCGCCTCGATGGACAGCGCGTCCATCATCTCGATCGCCGCGGGCACGATGCCGGCGCCGATGATGTCGGACACGGCCCGGCCGCCCTCGGCGGTCGTGGCGTACGCGGCAAGCAGCGTGTGCACGACCTCGGGCAGCGGCATCAGCTTGACCACGACCTTGGTCACGATGCCGAGCGTGCCCTCCGAACCGATGAACGCGCCAAGCAGGTCATATCCGGAAGTCACGCCGGTGCCGTCGCCCAGCCAGACCAGCTCGCCCGAAGGCGTGACGATCTGCAGCCCGGTCACGTGGTTGACGGTGAACCCGTGCTTGAGGCAGTGCGCGCCGCCGGAGTTCTCCGCCACGTTGCCGCCTATCGAGCAGATCACCTGGCTGGACGGGTCCGGCGCGTAGAACAGGCCGAACGGCGCCGCCGCCTTGCTCACCGACAGGTTCGTGGCGCCCGGCTCGACGATGGCCCGCCGGCTGGCCGGGTCGACCTCGATGATCGAACGCATCCGCGACATCACGACCAGCACCCCGTCCTTGTGCGGCAGTGCCCCGCCGGACAGGCCGGTTCCGCTGCCCCTGGCCACGAACGGCACGCCCGCCGCCGCGCACGCGGCGACGACGGATGCCACCTCGGCCGCCGCTCCCGGCAGCACCACAAGCGCGGGCACCGACCGGTGCGAGGTCAGCCCGTCACACTCGTAGGTACGCAGCTCCAGCGGGTCGGTGATGACATTGCCCGCCCCGCATATCTCCCGCAGGCGCGGTACCAGCGCCTCGATGCTCGTCGTCATCGCTACCACCTCAGCCCGATTGTCCCCTTTTCCCTGAACCGTGACCATGACGCCGGTCACGGCATGCGCTCATACGCGGGCAGGGTGAGGAACTCGACGAACTCGTCGGCCAGGGCCACCTCGGTGAACAGCGCGGTCGCCTGCCCGTATTGCGCCGCGTCGAAGTTGTCGCCCGAGGCGGCGCGAATCTTGCTCAGCTCCTCATCGATGAGGCGCTCGACCAGCTCCCTGGTCACCACCGGGCCGTCGTCGAGCGCGACGTCGTTGTGGATCCACTGCCAGACCTGCGAGCGGGAGATCTCCGCGGTGGCCGCGTCCTCCATCAGGTTGAAGATGCCGACCGCGCCATTGCCGCCCAGCCAGGCGGCCAGGTACTGCAGCGCGACGCTGATGTCGTTGCGCAGCCCGGCCTCGGTGATCTCGCCCGGCGTCTTGCTCACCGCGAGCAGGTCCTCCGCGGTGACGTGCACGTCCTCGCGGGTCTTGCCGAGCTGGTTCGGGTTCGAGCCGAGTACGCCGTCGAAGACTTCCTTGCAGATCGGCACCAGGTCAGGGTGCGCCACCCACGAGCCGTCGAAGCCGTCGCCCGACTCGCGCGTCTTGTCCTCACGGACCTTGGCCAGCGCCTTGGCGTTGACCTCAGGGTCGCGCCGGCTTGGGATGAACGCGGCCATGCCGCCCATCGCGTGCGCGCCGCGCCGGTGGCACGTGCGCACGAGCAGTTCGGTGTAGGCGCGCATGAACGGCGCGGTCATCGTGACCGAGTTGCGCTCGGGCAGGACGAACTCCCGGCCCCTGGTGCGGAACTTCTTGATCACGCTGAACAGGTAATCCCAGCGCCCGGCGTTCAGCCCGGCCGAATGGTCACGCAGCTCGTAGAGGATTTCATCCATCTCGAACGCCGCCGGGATCGTCTCGATAAGCACCGTGGCCCTGATCGTGCCGCGCGGGATGCCGAGAAAGTCCTGGGCCAGGTTGAACGCGTCGTTCCACAGGCGCGCCTCCAGGTGGCTCTCGGACTTGGCCAGGTAGAAGTAAGGTCCCTTGCCCTTGTCGATCTGGCGCTGCGCGCAGGTCGCCATGTAAAGCCCGAAGTCCACCAGGCTGCCGGACGCGCGCGTCCCGTCGACCAGGATGTGCTTCTCGTCCAGGTGCCAGCCGCGCGGCCGGACCACGATCGTGGCCAGCTCCTCATCGGGTCGCAGTGCGTAGTCCTTGCCCTCGTCCGAGCGGAAGTCGATGGTCCGGTCCAGGGCGTCCTTCAGGTTGAGCTGCCCGGTGATCATGTTCTCCCACAACGGGGTGTTGGCGTCCTCGAAGTCGGCCAGCCACACGTTGGCGCCGGAGTTCAGCGCGTTGATCGTCATCTTCTTCTCGGTCGGCCCGGTGATCTCGACCCGCCGGTCCACCAGGCCGGGCGCGGGCGACGCGGCCTTCCAGTCCGGATCCTCGCGCACGGCAGCCGTCTGCCCCAGGAAGTCGAGCATCGCGCCGGCCGACAGCTCGGCCTGCCGGCGGCGGCGCGCGGCGAGCAACTCGAACCTGCGCTGGCCGAGTTCCGCGTGGAGGGCGGCGATCAGGTCGATGGCCTGCGGCGTGAGGATCTCGTCGTAGCGATCGCCGTAGGGCCCGGTGATCTCCACTCGTTCGGTGCCGGGCATGTTCAAGCTCCTCCTGGACCCGTAGCAGTCGTCCCTACATGGTAGGCAGCCCCGGCGCACCACCCCGAGGCCCCCCGCGAACAGCCGTAACTCCGTAACGCTCCCGGAACGGTCCGGGCGTAGCGTGGCCACGTGGCGCAGGTGCAGCCGGTGAGCGCGCGGGCGGCCCCGAGAGTGGCCGCCGTGGCGCTCGCGGTGCTCGCCTTCGCGATCATGGCCGGGTCGGTGCTCCTGTACGCGCTGACCGACCAGAACCTGGCCGTGAACGGCGGTCAGGACCTCGTCATCTCCGCCACGTTCGTGACGGTGGGCCTGGTCATCGCCTGGCATCGGCCGGGTAACCCCATCGGCTGGATCATCCTGGCCGGCGTCAACGTTCAGGGGCTGGCCATCGCCGGCTCGGTCTACGTGACCCTGGCCCGCCGTCCCGGCTACCACCTGCCCGTCGGCCCGCTGATCTGGCTGGACTCCGCCTGGTTCCTCGGCATCGCCGCCGTGCCGCTGGTCATCCTGCTGTTCCCGGACGGCGCGCCGCCGTCACCGCGGTGGCGCGGGGTGATGTGGACGTATCTCGCGGTGGTCGGTTGCTACCTGGCCTGCACCTACGTCGCCGTGATCGTCGCCGTCACCGAGCACACGACCCGGATCGACGCCAATGGGGCGCCGGACTTCATCAATCATCCGACCGGGTGGTACGCCGCCGCGACCGACGCCTTTACCGTCTTGCTTCCGGCGTTCTGGCTGTCGTTCGTCGCGGCCCAGGTACTGAGCTGGCGCCGGTCGGACGGGGAGGGCCGCCAGCAGCTGAAATGGCTGCTGGCCGGGGCCGGGATCCTGGCCGTCGGGCAAGCCATCGTTCAGCCTTTCGGGAGCAATCCGAACCTGTCCGCCGCCGAGCAGGGCGTCCTCAACACGGTGTCCGTGATCACCCTGGCCGCGCTGCCGGTTGGGCTGGCGGTGGCCATATTGCGTTACCGGCTGTACGAGATCGACCGGATCATCTCCCGCACGCTGGCCTACGCGATCGTGACCGGGCTGCTGATCGGCGTGTACGCGGGCCTGGTCCTGCTGGCCACCAGCGTGCTGCGGTTGCACAGCACGGTGGCGGTGGCGGTGGCCACGCTGGTCGCGGCCGCCCTGTTCAACCCGCTGCGGCACCGGGTGCAGCGGATCGTGGACCGGCGGTTCAACCGGGCCCGCTACGACGCCGACCAGACCGTGGCCGCGTTCGCCGTCCGGCTGAAGGACGCCGTCGACCTGGGCGCCGTGCAGGCCGACCTGGCCGCCGTCGTCGACCGCGCGCTGGAACCGGCCCATGTCTCGCTGTGGACGAACGACCGGTGGTAACACGCTCGGCCGCCCGCCCGCGCGGCCGCTCGCTCGCGCGGCCGCCCGGCTGTGAGTTTATTCACAAGAGATTTTGTTTCACCAGATGGTGATCGTCATCCGGGACGCCAGGTCCGGTCAGCGGCCCGTCAACCCGGGCTGGCGTACGGGCTGCGAGCTGGCGGTTATTAACGGTTATTAACGGCGCGGATAGCCGGCGGTTGGCCGGGTACTAATCTAATGAGTGCGTCCCGCGGGAACGTTAAGACGCCGGGCGCGCTCGGGTCCCGACGAGACTCGAGCCCCCGACAAGAGGAGCAACTTGGTGGGGCATATCGCAGACCTGGCCGAACACTCCCGGGTGCGGCCAGTCCCGGATCCGGGGGACCGTTACCCCGGGAATGCGCATGGCCTGGAAGAGGCCTTGGGGACCGCGATCGCAGCCCGGGTCAGGGAGTTTCGCTTGCAGCTCGGGTGGACGGTGGGACAGCTCGCCGCCCGGAGCGGACTGTCAAAGGGCATGCTGTCCAAGATCGAGAACGCCCAGGCCTCGCCCAGCCTGGCCACGCTGGCCCGGCTTTCCGAGGCGCTCCAGGTTCCCGTGACCGCATTTTTCCGCGGGCTGAACGAGGAGCAGGACGTCATATACGTCAAGGCGGGCCAGGGGCTCAACATCGAGCACAAGGGATCGGGGATCGGGCACCGCTACGAGTCGCTCGGCATCATGCGTGCGCCGAACAACACCCTCGAGCCGCTGCGGGTCACCCTGACCGAGCGGAGCAATACCTTTCCGCTCTACCAGCACGGCGGCACCGAGCTGATCTATATGATTTCCGGCCGCATGGAGTACGGCTACGGCAGTTCCAGGTACATGCTGGAGTCAGGCGACGCGCTGCAGTTCATCGGCGGTGTCCCGCATGGGCCGGCCGGCCTGGTTGACCTTCCGGTCCAGTTCCTCTCGATCAAGTCGATCACGCCCTAAACCCGACCAGGAGCGTTCCCCGCGACCAGCGAAACGTGTTTATCAACAGTGGACGATGTTTCATCGAGACCCGTAGTGCCGTTCTTCGACGTGGCAGATCCTGCCTTCTCTGTCACCTCGGCTGAAGTCCGTCAGGCGCGGGAGGCCGGCTGGTATGCGCGGACGAGCTACGGCCTGGCGGTGCTGCGGTACGACCAGGTGTCCAGGCTCATCAGGCATCCGGCTCTGCGCCAGGGAAGCAGGTTGTGGCCCGCCCACCACGGCATCACCTCGGGGCCCTTCGCGGACTGGTGGGCAGGCTGGGTTCTCAACCTGGAGGGCGAGGCTCATCACAGGCTGCGCCGCCTGCTGAGCCCCGCGTTCTCCCGCCGGATCGTCGAGGCGCTGCGGCCGCGCTTCCGCGATCTGGCCGGCCAGCTTGTCGACTCGTTCGCCGAGCCGGGCCAGTGCGAGTTCATGGCCGAGTTCGCCCAGCCCTACGCGGCCCGGGTAATCGCGATCGTGCTCGGCATCGCGGAGGAACAGTGGCCCACGATCGCGGCCGAGTCGGCGACGCTGGGGCTGGCCATGGGCGTGGGGATCGGTGAGTATCTGCCGCGGATCGAGGCGGCGCTCGCTGCGCTCTACGACTACGCCGACGCGCTGATTGCCGGGCGGCGCCGCGACCCGCGCGATGACCTGGTCACGTGCCTGGTGATGTCCCAGGCAGACGAGGGGGGCCTGACCACGGCCGAGTTGCGCGATTCGCTCGTTCTGCTGATCTTCGGCGGCTTTGACACCACAAGGAACCAGCTCGGCCTGGCCATGCAGGTCTTCATGGACCACCCTGATCAGTGGCGGCTCCTCGGCGAGCATCCCGAGCTTGGGGCGTCCGCGGTGGAGGAGGTCATGCGAGTCCGCCCCACTACGACCTGGGTCACCAGGGAAGCCCTGGCCGACTTCACCTTCGACGGGCTTGACATCAAGGCCGGAACCACGATCTACCTGTTCTGCGAATCGGCCGGGACCGACGCCGCCCAGGCGGGCGGCCCTGAATTCGACATCAGCGCAGCCGGGCGCCCGCCCCACTTCGGCTTCGGCGGAGGAGTTCACTACTGCCTCGGCCACTACCTGGCGCGGGCCGACATGAGCGCGGCGCTTACCGTGCTTGCCAGCCGGCTTTCTGGGCCACGACCTGCGGGAACGGCCGTCTGGCTGCCCGAAAGCGGCAACACTGGGCCGGTCAGGCTCCCGGTCGCCTTCACCCCGTCGCCTTTACCCCGTTGCCTTTACCCGGCCGGTCCCGGAGGCAGGGTTTCACCAACATGAACAACGTTGACCACCATAAGTCGGCCAGCCAGATAAGCGCGGTAACCGAGGACCGGATGGCACGGGCGGCCCGCCAGTAGCGCAGCCGCGAAATCCGGCTCCGGTCCGGGCCGAACACCAGCAGGCCCGCATCCTGCTCCGCGACGACCTCAAGCATGGCCGGGATGGGATGGAGGCTTTTCACCCGCAGCCGGATCACGTCAACCCCGAGAGAGCGGGCCAGGCTCGCGGTCTCGTCCAGGGACCGCGCCATCTCGGGCACCGGGGGAAGATCCTCGTAGCCGAGCATGGCGGAAAGCGGCAGCGGGGGACGCTCGACGAAGTTGGCCACGACCAGCCGCTGGCCGAGTTCGACCGCCGAATCGAGCGCGAAGGCCACCGCGTCGCCCTCGAAGGGAACGTCGAGCGTCGCGAGCATCACCGGCCGGGCGCCGGCATGGCCGGACCGGAACGCGGCCTGCGGTTCCGCCCGCTCAAGCGCCGGCACGACATCTCACTCGGGATGTAGCTGCCAGCGGCGCAGGTTCCTCGCCTGCTCCCTGACCCGGCGCCGCCACCTGGGCATGTAGAACAGGAACCAGAAACCCATCACGACGGGCAGGAGCACGAGCAGCCCGAGCCCGACCACGACCGACAGCACCACGATCGGGATGACAATTCCCAGTGCGGTGAGGAGCACGGTGATGCGCATCCGTCGCATGTCGCGCATGATCCCCCAGTACTCATCCGCGGGGATCTGCCCGGTGTTCCAGCGGCGGTGGCACGTGGCGCATTCCCACCGCTCGTCGTAGGGAACGTATCCGATCCCTCCGCAGTCGCAGCGGACCGTGATCAGGGCACCGCGCACGATCGCATTGTAGGTGTTCCCGGACGGCCTGGACAGTGGCTGGCGTGTGTAAATGGCTTGTTTCGTAGTAGCGATACGTATGGACACGACAGGGCGCCGAGTGCTAAACAGAGTTTACCTGTGGTGGACGGAGGTGCCCCCAGATGGCTGAAGCTGTTATTGAAGAACGGCACCTGCTGAAGGCGCTCCGCTGGTGGGACGGGTTCGTCATCGCCCTCTGCAATCCGGGCTTCCTGATCGCGTCCCTCGGTTTCTCGATGGGCGCGCTCGGCACCTGGGGCGCGGTGGCGCTGTGGGCGATCTCGGCCGGGGTCGGCATGCTCCAGGCCTGGATCTACGCCGAGCCAGCGTCGATGTTCCCGGACAAGCCCGGCGGCATCTCGCTCTACGCCCACGAGGGCTGGCGCGGGCGGTTCTCGCTGGTCGGCCCCATCGGGGCGTTCGGCTACTGGATCGGCTGGTCCGTGGTCCTGTCGATCTTCGGCGTGCTGATCGGCGACCTCATCCAGGCGCAGTGGTTCCCGCACAGCACCTGGTCGTGGTTTGACGGTGCCGTGCACCTGGGCCTGCCCCAGGTCATCGCGGTCGCCTGCATCATCGCGGTCTGGGTGCTTAACGTATTCGGGATCCGCCCGGCGGTGTGGTTCTCCTACATCACCGGTGTCGGGCTGATGGTGCCCCTGGTGATCTTCATCCTGGTGCCGTACCTCACCGGGCACTGGCACAGCGCCAACATGACCTGGTCGATACCTGGCGGCTTTGCCGGCTTCAAGCTGGCCTTGGTCTACCTGTTCTTGTTCGGCTGGTCCTCTTACGCCGCCGAGGTGTGCGCGACGTTTGCCCCGGAGTACCACGACACCAGGCGGGACACCACGCTGGCACTGCGCTCGGCCGCCGTGTTCACGCTGCTGGTGTTCCTGCTGTTCCCGCTGGGGATCGGCGGGGTCTCCGGCGCGCCGAGCGCCGCCACGGCCAGCGGCGAGTTCTACGTCCCCGCCCTGGCGAAGATCATCGGCAGCGGCGGCGCCCAGGTCGTGATCGTGCTGCTCATCGGCAGCCTGTTCCTGTCGATGATCTCCTCGACGGCCGACGGTTCGCGAGCGCTTTACGGGATCGCCCGCGACCACATGACGGTCAAGCAGCTGTATCACCTGAACCGCTTCCACGTGCCGGCCCGGGCGATGACCGTCGACCTGGTGGTGAACACGCTGCTCGTGCTGTTCATCTCCAGCAACCTGGCCATTCTCTACATGAGCAACATCGGGTACGTCCTGTCGCACGTCTTTGCGCTGAGCGGCTTCCTGCTGCTGCGCCGGGACCGTCCCAACTGGCCGCGGCCGATCAAGGTCGGGCCGATCTGGGTCGGCATCGCCGCGGTCCTTGTGGTGTTCAACACCGTGCTCGTTATCTTCGGCATCTTCAACCCGACGCTGACCGGCTACGGGACCTGGACCGACATGGGCATCGGCGTCGGCGTGCTGGTCGCGTCCGTGCTGCTGTTCTTCTACCGGCGGATCGTCCAGGACAAGCAGAAGGTGACCTTCCGCGAGGAGGTTCCGGAGATGCCCTCCGCGGAGCAGATGGCGCTGCTGCGCCAGGAGGAGGCGGTCGCGGCCGAGTGACGCTGGTCAGCTCCGGGCCGGCCAGGTCAGCCGGGTCAGCTCCAGGGGAAAGGCGAGTTGCTTGTCGGGTGCAGGTTGCCCGCGCGGTAGCGGCCGAACCTGAACGGTGCCAGCAGCCGCTGCTCCTCGCCGAGCAGTTCCCTGGCCACCAGTGCCCCGACTCCGATCATCTTGTATCCGTGGTTGGAGTCGGCGATGACGTAGGCGTTCTGGCGGAACACGTCGAAGACGGGGAAGCTGTCGGGCGTGAAGGCGCCGACCCCGCCGGTCGGCTGGTGCCGGTACAGGTCACGCTTGCCCTGGAACCGCTTGTGGCAGTGGGCCAGGGCGGAGGTCCACATCCGGACGAAGTCCTCCGTCACCGTGAACTGCGGGCTTTGCGGGCCGTACGGATCCACGGCCACGTCACCGGCCGGCCGGTCGATGACGTAGGGCGAGGTGCCGCCCTGGACCCCGCCGAAGTAGAAGTCGGGCTTGTAGTAGATCCCCCACATCTGGTCGGTGATGAGATCACCGCTGACGTCATCGTAGAGCGGCGCGCTGGAATCGACGTGCAGGACCGGCGGCAACCCGCCCCGGTTGTCGGTGAACTCCTTGGGGTCCACGGCCAGCGTCCCCTCCTGAAGGGCCCAGTAGGTCCACATTGGCCGAGCCTCGCACACGGGGCTTCCCGGGCGCATGACCGGGATCTGGCTGGGCAGGTCCAGCATCGCCCACAGGTCACGGATCCACGGGCCGGCCGCGACGACGACCTGATCGCACCGCACCTCGCCCTGATCGGTTTCCACCGCCGTGACCGCGCCGCCGTCGCTGCGCAGGCCGGTGACGCGGACACCAGGTACGATCCTGACCCCCTCGGACTCTGCCTTCGCGGCCAGGCCCCGCAGCGAGCTGACGTTGTTGGCGTAGCCGCCCTTCTCCTCGTGCAAGATCACGGAGATGCCACGGGCCTGCCAGTCGCCGAACATGTCGAGCAGGTAGGCGTGGCACTCGCGCTCACCCTCGATGAGCGCGGACGGGTAGCCGATCGCCTGCTGCTCGGCGAAGATCTTCGCGACGTCCTCGTGCATCGCCTCGGGCGCGATCTGCATGTAACCGACCGGATGATAGGCGAACACCGTGGGGTCCGACTCCCAGACGGCTACCGAGTGCGCCATCAGCTCGCGCATGGCCGGCTGGAAGTAGTTGTTGCGGATGACGCCGCAGGCGATGCCGGACGCGCCGGCGCCGACGCCGGTCTTGTCGAGGATGACGATGTTCTCGCCGCCGCCAAGACCGCGGCGACGGAGTTCCCGGGCCAGATGCCACCCGGTGGAGAGCCCGTGGATGCCCGCGCCGATGATCACGTATCTGCTGTGTGCTGGAACCATCGCGACCCTCACCTGATACAATTGCCGTATGGGAAATACTATTTCCTTTATGAAAGAATCATACCTTGGCTAGAACCGGTCAGCCAGCCACCCGCCAGGTCACCGCCGTGCAGCGGGCGGTCGCCATACTCGGCGAACTAGCGGAGGCCAGGACCGAGCTTGGCACCAACGAGATCGCCCGGCGCACCGGCATCAACGTGAGCACGATCTCGCGGATCCTCGCCACGCTGGTCAGCGGCGGGCTGGTCGAGCACGTGGCCGCCACCGGGCGCTACCGGCTTGGCCTCGGGGTCGTCCGGCTGGCGAACGCGGTGCACGAGCGCCTCGACATCCGGTCGCTGGCCCAGCCGCACCTGGCCGAGCTGGCCAGCCGGACCAAGGAGACGGCCACCGTGTCGGTCCCCGGTGAGCACGAGGCGATCACGCTGGACTTCGTGCAGAGCCCGCTGTCCGTGCGCAGCGTGGCCGAGGTGGGCCGGGCGAGCGCCGCGCACGCCACCGCGGTGGGCAAGGTGTTCTTGGCGCACGGCGGCACGCTGCCAGCCGAGGGCCTGATTCCTTATACCGAACGGACCATCGTGGACGTGGCCGTCTTGGAGGTGGAAGTGGCCCGGGCGAGAGAAAGGGGCTGGGCCGAGGCGGTCGGCGAGCGCGAGGAGGACCTCAACGCGGTCGCCGCGCCGGTGCTGAGCCCGGCCGGCACGCTGGTCGCGATCTTGGGCGTGCAGGGCCCGGCGGTGCGGTTCAATCCGCGGGCCATGCGCAGCGCCGCAGAGCTCCTGCTTGAACGCGCCGCGCTGATCTCCTCGGCGCTCTGACGAGCGCCCCTATCCTTAAGCACCAGAACACCGTGGGTTCAGGAGGATTGAGATGGCATCACGAGTCGCCGTGATCGGCGCCGGACCATGTGGGCTCGCACAGCTGCACGCCTTCGAGGAAGCTCGCAAGCAGGGGGCTGAGGTACCCGAGATCACCTGCTTCGAAAAGCAGAGCGACTGGGGCGGCCTGTGGAACTACACGTGGCGGACCGGGCTCGATGAGCACGGCGACCCGGTGCACGGAAGCCAGTACCGTTACCTGTGGTCCAACGGGCCCAAGGAGTGCCTCGAGTTCGCTGACTATACGTTCGACGAGCACTTCGGGCAGCCGATCCCGTCGTTCCCGCCGCGCGAGGTGCTGTACGACTACATCACCGGGCGGGCGAAGAAAAACAATGTCCGCCAGCTCATTCAGTTCGACACCGTTGTCCGGTGGATCAGCTACGACAACGAGACAGGGAAGTTCGCGGTGACGGTGGAGACCCGCGGCGACGCCCGGACCCGGACGGAGGAGTTCGACCAGGTCATCGTCGCGACCGGGCACTTCTCCACGCCGAACGTTCCGTCGTTCGAGGGGTTCGACCGGTTCCCCGGCCGCATCATGCACTCCCACGACTTCCGGGACGCCCAGGAATTCGCCGGCAAGCGGCTGCTGGTCATCGGCAGCAGCTACTCCGCCGAGGACATCGCGCTGCAGACCAAGAAGTACGGCGCCTCCTCCGTGACCATCTCCTACCGGACCGAGCCGATGGGCTTCCCGTGGCCTGCCGGCATCGACGAGGTGCCGCTGCTTTCCAAGATCGACGCCAGCACCGCGCACTTCGCTGATGGCACGACGCGCGATGTCGACGCCATCGTGCTGTGTACCGGGTACCAGCACTCTTTCAGTTTCATCTCCGACGAACTGCGGTTGCGCACCGCAAACGTGCTGTACCCCGACCACCTCTACAAGGGCGTCTTCTGGCTCGGCCATCCCGACCTCATGTACCTCGGGATGCAGGACCAGTACTACACGTTCAACATGTTCGACGCGCAGGCGTGGTATGCGCGGGACTACGTGCTCGGCCGGATCTCGCTGCCCTCGCACGAGGAGATGACCGCCGACATCGCACGTTGGCGCGGTCGGCTGGCCGAGTGCGCGGGACCGCTTGACGAGATCGACTTCCAGACCAGCTACGTGCTGGACCTGAATAAGGATGTCGACTACCCCAGCTACGACGTTGAGTTGGTCCGCGCGCACTTCAAGGACTGGGAGCACGACAAGATGGCAAGCATCACGGGGTACCGGGACAAGTCTTTCGCCTCACCGTGCACCGGAACCATCGCGCCGGTCCACCACACCCCCTGGTGGCAGGCACTCGACGACTCCATGGCGACCTTCCTGGGCGGTCAGGAGTAACCCCGGACCCACCCTATGACCGGGGACGCGTCTTGTCCGGGTCGTAGAAAGGGAACCGCACGACGGTGGCCGGGATGCGCTTGCGGTGCCCGTCCAGCTTGCCGACGTCGACCGCGGTGCCGATCTCGGCGTACTCCACGGCCATCCGGCACAGCGCGATGTTCTTGCGCAGGATCGGTGACCGCGTGCCGCTGGTGATCACGCCGACCTGCGACCGCCCGGAATGGACGCAGTCCCCGTGCGCGGCGGGCTCGTTCCCTTCGAGCTCGAGGCCCACCAAAGTGCGCTGCGGTGCCGCCTTGCGTCGCTCCAGCGCGGCCCGGCCGGTGAAGTCGTCCTCCTTGGTCTTCAGCGGGACGGTGAACCCGATGCCGGCCTCGAACGGGTCCACCTGGTCACAGAACTCGTATCCGGCGAAGATCAGGCCGGCCTCGATGCGGAGGATGTCCAGGGCCTCGAGGCCCAACGGGGTCAGCCCGTGCGGCACCCCGGCCTCCCAGACCAGGTCCCAGAGGGCTGGCGCGTCGCCCGGATGACACCAAAGCTCGTAGCCGAGCTCGCCGGTATAGCCGGTCCGGGAAATGATCAGGGGCAAGCCCTCAGGCCCCTCGGTACGCCCGATCGCGAACCGGAACCAGCCCAGGCTGTCGAAGGCCGGCTGGGTCGGCGGCGTCCACACCAGGTCCCGCAGCAGGTCGCGTGACTTAGGTCCCTGCACGGCGATGTTGTGCAGGTGGTCAGTCGAGTTTTTGATCCAGACCCGGTCGAGGTTCAGCCGCCCGGCCAGCTGGCGCAGCCAGGTCCCGTCGTACTCATCGCCGCCGACGAAACGGAATTTGTCCGGGCCGAGCCGGAACACCGTCGCGTCGTCGAGCATCCCGCCGGTCTCGTTGCAGACCGCGGTGTACACGACCTGGCCGGTAGCGAGCTTCCTGATGTTGCGGGTGACGGCCGCCTGCAGCAGCGCCTCGGCGTCGGGGCCCACAACCTCGAACTTCCGCAAGGGGGACAGGTCCATCACCACCGCGCCTTCACGGCACGTCCAGTACTCCTCGATCGCGCCGTGGCCGTCGAAGCTGGTGGGCAGCCAGTAGCCCCGGTACTCGGTCACCTGCCTGGTCAGTGCGGACCAGCGCGGCGCAAAGGCGGTGTCCCTGGTGAGAGCGGGCTCGCTGTCCGGGGTGACGCGATGCGCGATCGCCATCGAGAACCTCCGCTCGGCCGGGTACACGCGGACGTGGATGTCGGTCGGATTCCAGGCGTTGGCCGGATCGATGTCATCGGGGCAGGCCGAGGACGCGCAGACGAGGTCGGTCATGGCCCGCAGCAGGACGTAGTCACCGGGCCGGGACCAGGGCTCGTCGAACAGCAGCTGGTTCGCCTCGTTGAAGGAGGTGTTGTAGAAGAAGTTGAGGGCCGGCCAGCCCCGCCGCGCCGCGATCCCGTACGGCGCGAGCTGCCCGTTGAAGTTGTCGGTGCAGTTCACGTGGCCCGGGTAGCCCATGTCTTCGTAGTACTTTGCGTTGCAGGCCAGCGCGAACGTGTCATGCCGGCCGACGGTGTCCCGCACCACCTCGACCAGCGGGCGCATGTCCTGGTCGTAGAACTTGCCGAACAGCCCGGGTTGCGGGTAGGCGTTCCCCATCAGGTTGCGGGTCGTGGTCGCGTCGAGGCCACGTTCGGTTCCCCCGGCTAGGAGCCGGGCGCCGAACGCGAGGAAGTCCGAGCACTGCCGGCCCTCGACGTCGATCACCTGAATGTACTGGCCCGCCTTGACCTCGTAGGCCCGCGCCGTGGCCTCCTCCACGCGCAGGTCGAGCACCGGATCGGCCAGCGGCGGCGGTAGCGGCCGCTGCTCAAGCCGCCGCGGCGTCACCCGCCTGACCTCGAGCACCAGGTCCGAGGGCGGGTTGTCCGCGCCCACGGACATCGGCCCGCCAGGTGCCGCCACGACGGCAGTCAAACCGCGCAGGGCCGCGAACTCCGCCCGCGCGCCGGCCGGCGACCACTCACCGAACAGCGCCACGGCCCGCGCCAGGCCGGGATCGAGGCCCCGTGCGGCCAGCGGGAGCGCTACCGCGGCCGCCGGACCCCGGCCGGCCATCGCCCGGAGCACGGTGGCCGCGGTGTCGGCCTCGGTCCCGAGCGCGCGGTAGTCCTCGCCGCCGTCGGCGAGCACGGTAAGCTCCCCCCGCTGCCGGCCCTCGACGTCGATGACCGTGAGCACGTCGCCCGGGTCGAGTTCCACCGCGGTAATGGCACCGGGGTGCACCCGGTACCGTTCCACGGCCGGGTCAGCGGGCAGCAGCCCCGGCAGTACCAGGCGCGGGCGCTCCAGAGACGTCGTCACCCGGACCCTTTCGCCCGGCCGGCAGCCATCGCGGAGGACGGCGCAGACGTGCACTTCACCTTGCCGAGATTACGCTCGCCACCCGCCCCGCGGAAGGGTCCAGCGGCGAAGGCTTGTGTCGTGTGATGATACGAGGTTTACTTTCCGTGAATGGCCAGCGTGCTCCCGCCGCCGCTCGTGCCGCCCCATGACGGGCCCTCGCGGCCCGTGCAGCCCGCGGCGAGCCCCGCTGGAGCACCGATCCGTTAGGAGGCGCTTTGCCCACCGACCTCGAGCGGTTTGTTGCCACCGACGGCCGCGCAGAAGCAGTGCAACGCGTGCGGGCCGAGATCGACGCCAAGGGAATCAGCTACATCTACTACCAGTTCGTGTCGGTCACCGGCCGGATCATGGGCAAGGGAGCGCCGGCCGACCACTGGGAGCGGATGGCCGAGCGCGGTTTCCAGTTGGTCTACGGCTCCACGGCCAACCTCTTCATCGACCGGCACGGCAATTACATCGGCTACGGGCCGGAGGCCTCCGAGCTGGTAGGGCTGCCGGACGTGGAGACCTTCTGCCAGCTGCCCTGGGATCCCAAGACCGCGCGCGTGTTTTGCACCCTGTTCCGCAACCGGGAGGAGGAAACGGACCCCGGCGGCTACCTGACCTCGGATTGCCGCGGCAACCTGCGGCGCATCCACACCGAGTTCGAGCAGGACACCGGGCTGCACCTGCGGGTCGGCACCGAGCCCGAGATGATGTGGCTCAAGGTCAAGCCGGACGGCACGCCTTCGGTGGACGGCAAGACCAAGCCGTACTGCTACCACATCGACCAGTTCGCCGAGCTCCAGCCGCTCATCCACAAGGTCATGGAGTACGGGAAGGCGATGGGCCTGGACATGATCCAGGGTGATCACGAGGACGCTCCCGGCCAGCTCGAGCTCAACTGGATGTTCGACCGGGCCGAGGCGACCGCCGACCGGCTCACCACCTACCGGCAGATCTGCAGGCAGGTGGGCCGGGAACTCGGCGCATTCCCCTGCTTCATGCCGAAGCCGTTCATGGGCGTGTCGGCCAACGGCTGCCATCACAACATCTCGCTCTGGCAGGGCGACGAGAACATGTTCTTGCCTGACGGCGACAATCCGCGGATCCCCAGCAAGCTCGGGCTGATGGCCATCGGCGGGGTCCTGGCCCACCTCGACGCGCTGACCTGCATCACCGCGCCCACCGTGAACTCCTACCGGCGGTTCTGGGATACCGGTTTCTGGGCACCGCTGTTCGCCGACTGGGGCTATCAGAACCGGACCACCGCGCTGCGGATCAGCGCCCCTGGACGGTTCGAGTACCGGTCGGTGGACTCCGCCGTCAACCCGTACCTGTCGTTCGCCGCGATCATCAAGTCAATGGACGACGGCATCAAGCGCAACCTCGATCCCGGGCCCCCCGAGGACCGGAACATCTACGAGGCGATCGCGGGCGGCAAGGACGTTAAGCGGGTGCCGATGACGCTGGGGGAGGCCCTGACGGCACTCGAGCGGGACAGCGTGGTCCGGGACGCCCTGCCCGGTGACATGTACAGGGTCTTCCACCATTACAAGCGAGACGAGTGGGAACGCTTCTGCGCGACGGTCTCCGACTGGGACGTCGCGGAGTACCTCGACATCATGCCGTAGCGACCGACGGCCTAAGGAAACGCTGCAGAAAGAGGGTTCAGCAGCATGTGCGGTATCGCGGGCATCATTCATCGTGACGGGCCCGGCAACATAGGCGCCGAGATGACCCGGATGCTTCAGTCCATGAAGCACCGCGGCCCTGACTCCAGCGGCTTCGCCCTCTATGGCCCGCCGAGCGACCTTCTCGTCATGCGGATCAAGCTGGCCGACCCGAACGAGGCCCGCGGGTTCGGGTGGAGCGATCGTCTGGAGCGGCACCGCAACGAGGTCGAGCATCGCCTGGCCAAGATCGGTGCCATGATCGACGTAATGCACGGCGACCAGGAGTATGCCTACCGGGTCACCTTCAGGTACAGCGGCGACCTCAAGCCGCTGGCCGACTACATGGAGGACGTGCCTGGCTGCGAGGTTCTGTCCCTGGGGCACTCCCTGGAGATCGTCAAGGACCTCAACGACGCGGAAAGCGTAGCGGAACGGTACCGGCTGACCACGTTCACCGGAACCCACGCGATCGGTCACGTCCGGATGGCCACCGAGTCGGACGTGGATATCTCCGGCGCCCACCCCTACTGGGCGTACCCGTTTTCCGACATCGCCGTGGTGCATAACGGGCAGCTCACCAACTATCACATGTGGCGCAGGAGGCTTGAGCGCAGCGGTCACCGCTTCCAATCCGAATGCGACTCGGAGATCATCGCGGTCTACCTGGCGCAGAAGATGGACGGCGGGATGTCCCTTGAGACCGCGATGAAACAGAGCCTGGACGAGCTCGACGGCGTTTTCACCTATCTGGTCGTGACAGGTGACTCACTCGGCGTAGCCAAGGACGAGATGGCGGCCAAGCCGCTTGTCCTGTACGAGTCCCCGGAACTGGTCGCGCTTGCCTCCGAGGAGGTAGCCATCCGCGCCGTCATCGGCCACGAGATCGACACCCACGACCCCTACGAACGCGAAGTACTGGTGTGGCACCGATGAAGATCAGCTATGATGCCCGAGGGCTGGCCGAGCCCGCCGCCCGGGCACCGAAGGTGGCCACGATCGAACCCGGCGAGGACGGCGCCAAGGCGGTGTTCGACGCGGACGCGCTGACCACGCGCCAGATCAACCTCGAGCTGCGCCGGCTCGTCTACGACGAGGGCGTCGTCGACGTGACCATCCGCAACCCGGGCGCGAAGCACTCCATCGCGGTCGGCATCCTGACCCGCTGCCGGATCACCATCGACGGCAGCCTCGGCTACTTCGGCTGCGGGCTGATCGACGGGCCGGAGATTCATATCAAGGGACGGGTCGGCTGGTCGGTGGCCGAAAACATGATGTCCGGCGTCATCGTCGTGGATAAGAACGCGGGTTCCTTGACCGGTGCCGCACTGCGCGGTGGTGACGTCGTGGGCCGCGGTGACGTAGGCGCCCGATCCGGCATCGACCAGAAGGGCGGCACGATCATCGTCGGCGGGAACGCGGGCACGATGACCGGGTTCATGCTCCAGCGCGGTCGGCAGGTCATCTGCGGCAACGTGGGCGGCGGCCTGGGCGACTCCATGTACGACGGCGCGATTTACGTCGGCGGCAAGGTCACCTCGCTCGGCGTGGACTGCGTCGAGGCCGAGCTGACCGACTCTGACGACGAGTTCCTGGCCAGGAAGCTGCGCATCTACGCCATCGAGCCGCCCCCGGCCTGGCGCAAGTTCGTGTGCGGGCGCAAGCTGTGGAACTACGACAACCTCGAGCCGGCCGAACGCAAGCTCGTCCTCTAACCGACAAAGGCCAATAAAGACGTGAGCGAAATCGAAGACGGCGGTAAGGCGATACTCGGACACAGCAGCATCTTCACGCCCGAGGTGATAAACGACATCCACGTGAAGGCCGAGCTCGGCCGCTACCGCATGCGCGGCTTCTCGATGTTCAAGCGAATCCCTCACTGGGACGAGCTGATGTTCCTGCCGGGCACGCTGACCAGGTTCGTCATTGAGGGCTATCGCGAGAAGTGCGACACCAAGACGGTGCTCGGCGCGCGCTTCGCCAGCCATCCGCTTGAGCTCGACATCCCCGTCTACATCACCGGGATGAGCTTCGGCGCGCTGTCCCTGGAGGCCAAGATGGCGCTGGCCAAGGGCGCCTCGATGGCGGGCACGGCCACCTGCTCGGGCGAGGGCGGGATGATCCCCCCGGAGCGCGACCTGTCCACCAAGTGGTACTACCAGGTGATCCAGAGCCGGTACGGTTTCAACCCGCATCACCTCATGCTCGCCGACGGCGTCGAGTTCTTCATCGGGCAGGGCTGCAAGGTGGGGCTCGGCGGCCACCTGATGGGACAGAAGGTCACCGAGCAGGTGGCGGAGATGCGCTCGCTGCCCGCCGGGATCGACCAGCGCAGCCCGGCCCGCCATCCGGACTGGCTGGGCCCTGATGACCTGTCACTGAAGGTCCAGGAGGTCCGCGAGGCAACGGATTATCAGGTCCCGATCCAGCTCAAGCTGGGCGCTGCCCGGGTATACGACGACGTCCGGATGGCGGCCAAGTGCGGCCCGGACATCATCTACCTCGACGGCGCCGAGGGCGGCACGGGCGCCGGGCCACACGTAGCCGCCGAGGAGACCGGAATCCCGCTGATGGCCGCGATCCCCGAGGCCAGGCGAGCGCTGGAGGACGTCGGCCTGGTTGACGAGATCGACCTGGTGGTGGCCGGGGGGATCAGGAACGGCGCGGACGTCGCCAAGTGCCTGGCCCTCGGGGCCAAGGCGGTCGCGATCGGCCACTCCGCGCTGATGGCGCTGAACTGCAACAAAGAAATCCCCGGCGTCACCGACTACGAGGGCACCGTGGGGGTCCCGGCCGGCCGGTGTTACCACTGCCACACGGGCCGCTGCCCGGTCGGCATCACCACTCAGGACCCGGAATTGCGGAAGCGGCTGAGGGTCGATGAGGCCGCCGAGCGCGTGTACAACTTCCTGCACACGCTCACGCTCGAAACCCAGATGCTGGCGCGGGCCTGCGGAAAGACCGACGTGCACAGCCTGGAGCCCGAGGACCTGTGCGCGCTGACCGTCGAGGCCTCCGCCATGGCCAAGGTGCCGCTGGCCGGTACCAACTACATCCCGGGCCAGACCGAAGAGCGCGCGCTCGCCGAGATCAAGGCGCTGCTGGAAAAGCAGTTTCTCGGTGACGGCGGGAACGGGACACGCCATGTCTGACGAGCACCCCGTCCAGCGGCTGACCACGAAGATCGGCATCGACACTGAGGAGCTGACCGGGCGGACGTTCCCCTACCAGTTCGACCGCTCGCTGGTCGAAGACGTTGACCTGGTCGCGGCCACGCCGGGGGCAGACATCAACTGGCTGGAAGACGTCCACCTGATGTACGAAGACGGCGTGCCGGCCGTCTTCGACCGGTACACCAATGCGTTCCTCAAGATCTATTTCGAGATCCCGGCCGGGGAAGAGGACACCTATGCGCGCAAGGTGCTCATCACCCATCTGCGCGAGGGTAACTCCTACGGCATCTGGCTGAAGCGCAAGCACGCGAAGTTCCCGCAACCCGAGCTTGGCCCCTGGCGTGAGGACTCACCCAAGGTAGGCGAGCAGTGGCGGCCCGCAATACTGGAGGACTGGGAACCGCCCCAAGGTCACTAGCGGACCGCCATCCACCCCCGCGTCCTGCTTGTCAGGACGTCCACTGCCAGTGGACACAGTTTCATCAAGAACCTATGCTGGCCATGCAGCAGAGATCGTCCGGCCGGCCCTCCGGGAGGAACGCTGTGGAAGCAGCCCGCACCGCGAGCCGCCGCTCCAGACCCCGCCGGCCGCCGCGGTATTCGGCGCTCGCGCTGCTCCGCTACGGCCTGTCCGGCCGGGACTGGCCGCGGACTTGGCCGGCGCATCCGCTGCGCGGGAGCTACGACGTAGTCATCGTCGGCGGCGGCGTGCACGGCCTCGCAGCCGCCTACTATCTCGCCGTCAATCACGGGATCACCGACGTCGCCGTGCTCGACAAGGGTTACATCGGCGGCGGCGGCTCCGGGCGAAGCACGGCCATCCTGCGGTCGAACTACCTGACGCCCGAGGGAGTCCGCTTCTACGACCGGTCCATGCAGCTCTACCGGACGCTCGCCGCGGACCTCGACTACAACGTGATGTTCTCCCGGCGCGGGCACCTCACCCTGGCCCACAATGACTCGTCCCTGCGCACGATGCGCTGGCGGGCCGAGGTCAACCAGCTGCAGGGTGTCAATTCCGAGGTCATCGACCCCGCCGAGATCAAGCGGCTGGTGCCGTTCCTCGACACCTCGGCGCACCCCCGCTACCCCATCCTGGGCGCGCTCTACCACCCGCCCGGCGGGATCATCCGCCACGACGCGGTCGTCTGGGGCTACGCGCGGGCCGCGGCCGCCCAGGGCGTACACATCCACCAGGACACCGAGGTCACCGGCTTCGACGTGGCCGCCCATTCAGACGGTGGCGGCGAGGTCCGCGGAGTGCACACGAACAGAGGGGACATCTCCACCCCGGTGGTCCTCAACGCGACGGCCGGCTGGTCCACGCTGGTGGCCGCGATGGCCGGGCTCAAGTTGCCCATCCAGACGTTCCCGCTCCAGGCCGCGGTCACCGAGCCGGTGCGGCCGTTCCTGCACGCCGTCGTGGTGTCCGGCAGCCTGCACGTGTACGTCAGCCAGACCGACCGCGGCGAGCTGGTGTTCGGGGCGAGCGTGGATCCGTTCGCCGCGTACTCGACCCGAGGCACCCTGGAGTTCGCGGAGGGGCTCGCGACTCACGTCATCGAGCTCATGCCCGGGCTGTCGAAGATGCGCCTGTTGCGCCAGTGGAGCGGCCTGTGCGATATGACCCCCGACTTCTCGCCCATCATGGGTGCCACCGAGGTGAAGGGCTTCTACGTGGACGTCGGCTGGGGCACCTACGGCTTCAAGGCGGGCCCGGTCTCCGGCGAGGCGATGGCGGAGTGCATCGCCACCGGCCGCACCCCGGAGATCATCGAGGCGTTCGGCCTCAGCCGGTTCGGTGCCGGCGTACTGGTAGGCGAGAAGGGAGCGGCCTCGGTCGGCCACTGAACTAATGGGCACTGAACTAATGGGCACTGAGCTAACGGACACTGAGCTGACAGCCGCGGAGCTGGGAGGCTGCGCATCATGATTCTCATCCGGTGTCCCTGGTGCGGCCCGAGAGACGCGGCCGAGTTCGTTTACTCAGGGGAGACCAGTCCGCGGCCCGACCCGGCTTGCGCCACCCCGCGGGAGTGGCGCGAGTACCTGTACTTCCCGGCCAATCCCCGCGGCGACGTGACGGAGACCTGGTACCACCGGATGGGTTGCCGCAAGTTCTTCGCCATCGAACGCGACACGGACACCAACGAGTCGCGGCCGCCGGCGGGCTCGGCCCATGAGAGGCCAAGGTGACCGCCGCGGTGACCGCCTCGATGCCGATGAGGCTGGTCCCGCAGCCCGGCGAGGAGATCGACCGGGGGCAGTCCTTCACCTTCCGCTGGAACGGCACCGCCGTCCCGGCCTACGCGGGAGACACGATCGCTTCCGCGCTGGCTGCCACCGGGCGGCGGGTGTTCTCGCGCAGCTACAAGTACCACCGCCCGCGCGGCCTGCTCACGGCCAGTTACTACGACCCCGGCTGTTTCTTCCAGGCGGGCGACGACCCGAACGTCCGCGGCGCGCACCGCCTGGCCGAACCGGACATGGACGTGCGCTCCCAGAACACCTGGCCCTCGCTGAGCTTCGATCTCAAGGCTGCCAACCAGCTGGTCGGCAGGTTCCTCGGCCCCGGCTTCTACTACAAGACGTTCATCAAGCCGCAGCGCCTGTGGCCGGCCTACGAGCGCGTCCTTGAGCGGTTCGTGCACGCCGGGCAGGTGTCCGCGGACACGCCGAGGATCCCGGTGGACAAGCGCCACGCCCACCCCGACGTACTGGTGGCCGGCGGCGGCCCGGCCGGCATGGCCGCCGCCGTGGCCGCCGCGCAGGCCGGAGCGCGGGTCATGCTGGTCGAGGAGGAGCATCGGCTCGGCGGCCATCTGCGCTGGGGCGGCGCCGCCGACCTGGCCGCGCTGGCCGAACTGCGTGACCTCGTCGCGGCCACGCCGGGGATCGAGGTGCACACCGACGCCGTGGTGTTCGGGCGCTACGACGATAACTGGACCGCGGTCGTGCAGCGCGGGCTGCCGGGCGGGACCGAGCAGCTCATCAAGGCCCGCGCGAAGGTCCTGGTCGTCGCGCCCGGCCTGATCGAGCGTCCGTACGTCTTCGGCGGCAACGACGTCCCCGGGGTGATGCTCTCGACCGCCGTCCGCCGGCTCATCAGGCTGTACGCGGTCAAGCCGGGACAGCGGGCCGTGGTGCTCACCGCCAACCCAAGCGGCGACGCGGCCGCCGCCGACCTGCAGCAGGCCGGGGTCGAGGTGGCCAGGGTGCTGGACGCCAGGGTCGGCGACAACATCGTAAGGGTGCGCGGCCACAAGAGCGTCCGGGCGGTGGAGACCGCGGACGGGGCGACGATCGAGTGCGACCTGCTGGTCACCGCCACCGGCTGGACCGCGCCGACCGCCCTGCTCAACATGGCAGGCGCCCAGCCCGGCTACGACCCGCGAGCGGCCAGGTTCTTCCCCGGGAGCCTGCCCCCCGGCGTCCTGGCCACGGGCGGCATCGCCGGAGACGGAAGCCACGACCAGCTGATCGCCCACGCCCGGGCCGTGGGCCGTGAGGCGGCTCGCAGCGCGGCCCGGCTGCGCCGGGAATGGCAGGCGGCCGTGCCGACCCGGATCTCTGCCAACGGCGACGGCCTGCGTGCCAACGGCGACGGCCTGCGTGCCAACGGCGACGGCCTGCGCGCCAACGGCGACGGCGAACCGGTCGTAATCCCCGATCTCCCGGTCGACGCCCATCTGGAGCTGTTCCGCGCCGGTACCCACGGCATCGTGGACTTCTGCGAGGATGTCTCCTCCAAGGACATCATCTCGGCGGTGCGGGAAGGCTACGACTCGATCGAGCTGGCCAAGCGCTATACCACCGCCACGATGGGCCCGACCCAGGGCAAGATCGAACTGGTCAACACGATCGCGGCGGTGGCCGAGGCCACCGGCCGGACCATCGCCGAGACCGGCACCACCACCTGGCGGCCGCCGTATGCCCCGGTCACGCTGGGCGCGCTGGCCGGCCGTCCGCTAGAGCCCGTCAGGTACTCCCCGATGCAGCCGTGGCACGAGGCACATCGCGCGAGCCCGCTTATTGCCGGGGCCTGGATCAGGCCCGATCACTACGGTGACCCGGAAGCCGAGGTCAGGAACGTACGGAGCAAGGTCGGCATCATCGACGTCACCCCGATCGGCAAGCTCGACCTGCGCGGTCCTGACGTACCGCTGCTGCTGAACCTGGTGTACGTCAACAAGTGGTCCAAGCTCGGCATCGGCAAGGTCAGGTACGGCGTGATGTGCACCGAGGACGGCGTGGTCTTCGACGACGGCGTCACCGGGCGCCTCAGCCCGGAGCACTACCTGATGAGCACCACGTCCTCGGGGGCCGCGGCGGTGTGGGAGTGGCTGGAGAACGTGCTGCAGACCCTCCATCCGGACTGGGCGGTGCACATCACCCCGGTGACGACCGCCTATGCCAGCATGAACGTGGCCGGCCCCGCGTCCAGGGACCTGCTCGCCCGGGTGATCCGGGGCGTCGACCTGGCCAACGAGGCGTTCGGCTACATGGAGGTCAGGACCGGCCAGGTGGCCGGGGTGGAGGACTGCGTGCTGTGGCGGATCGGCTTCACCGGGGAACTCAGCTACGAGCTGCACGTCCCGGCCGGCTACGGACTGCACGTGTGGGAAACGCTCATGGAACAGGGCCAGGACCTTGGCATCGCGCCGTTCGGGGTCGAGGCTCAGCGCATCCTGCGGCTGGAGAAGGGCCACCTGATCGTCGGGCAGGACACCGACGGCCTGACCCGCGGCTTCAGTGCCGCGCTTGACTGGGCGATCAAGCTGGACAAGGACGACTTCATCGGCAAACCCGAGCTCGCCTGGCAGCACGACGCCGAGAACGGGACGTCCGGCGGGTCGCGGCTGGTCGGCCTGCAGCCGGAGGACGGCTCGCTGGTGCCTCCCGAGGCGAGCCAGATCGTCGACGGACCGCACATCGTGGGCCGCGTGACCTCGAGCCGCATGTCTCCCACCCTCGGCCGCTCGATCTGCCTGGCCCAGGTCGAGGCCGCCCTGGCTGTGCCGGGCACCCGGGTCACCGTCAGGCTGCCAGGCGGGCGGCTGATCGGCGCCCGCGTGATCGAGCACCTTGCCCACGTGGATCCCGAAGGGAGCCGGATGCGTGTCTGAGCACCCCGTGCCGGCCGACGGCCCCGCCGCAGCCGACGCCAACGACACCGCAACCGGAGCCGACACCGCAACCGGAGCCGACACCGCCGCAGCCGTGGCCAGGAGCCCGATTGCGCCGGCTGCACCGGTGCGAGTGGAGTCCGGCTGGGAAGTAAGCGGATGCCGCAGTAATGCCCCGCTCACGATCGCCGATCACACCCCGCTGGCCAAGGTTCACCTGCGGGCACCTTGGAACGGCGCCATGGCCAAGGCGCTGGGCGTGCCGTTCGGGCGCGCCGCCAGGGACACCAGCCGGGACGGGGCGTGGCTGGTCGTCGGCTCCGGGCCGGGCGAGTGGTTCGTGTTCGCCCCGCCCGGCGCGGCCGGGCAGGCGGGTGGCTGGCTGGACACGCTGGCGGCCGACTCGGCTGCGGGGGAATTGGTCAGCGTCGTCGACCTCACCCACGGGCGGGCGCTGGTCCGGATCACTGGCCAGGACGCGGCGGAGCTGATGGCCCGGCTGTGCGGGGTTGACCTGCACGACGACATGGCCCCTGACGGGGCGGCCCTGCGGTCGGCCGTGGCGGGCGTGGCCACCGACATCATCAGGGACGACCGTGACGGCGTGCTCTCGTACCTGCTGCACTGCGAGCGGTCGTCGGGCCAGTACCTTTTCGACGCACTGGTCAGCGCGGGCGAGTCGCTTGGCATCGGCGTCGACGGCTTCCGCCTACCCGGTATCTAGGTTGAGTTCCCACGAAAGAGGACACCATGGACTTCCCGAGCGACCTGGAGATAGCCCGCGGCGCAGCCCTGAAGCCACTCGAAGACATCGCCGAGGGGATGGGCATCGCAAGTCACCTGCTCGAGCCGCACGGCGAGGAAGTGATGAAGATCAAGCTCGAAGCCATAGCGGAACTGGCCGACCGTCCCGCGGCCAGGTACGTGGTGGTGAGCGCGATCACCCCGACGCCGCTCGGCGAAGGCAAGACCACCACCACGGTGGGCCTCGGGCAGGGGCTCAGGCACATCGGGAAGAAAGCCACCGTGGCGATCCGGCAGCCGTCGATGGGGCCCACGTTCGGCATCAAGGGCGGCGCGGCCGGGGGCGGATACAGCCAGGTCGTCCCCATGGAGGCGCTCAACCTGCACCTGACCGGTGACATGCACGCGGTCACGGCGGCCCATAACCTGCTCGCGGCGATGATCGACAACCACATCTACCAGGGCAACACCCTCGGCATCGATCCGCACAACATCACCTGGCGCCGCGTGCTCGACGTCAACGACCGCGCGCTGCGCAACATCATCGTCGGCCTCGGCAGCCGGGCGGACGGCGTGCCGCGCCAGACCGGCTTCGACATTACTGCCGCCTCCGAGGTCATGGCGACCCTGGCCCTGGCCAGCTCGCTGGCCGACCTGCGGGCCCGGCTCGGCCGGATCGTGATCGGCTACACCAGGGACAAAACGCCCGTAACCGCCGAGCAGCTGACCGCCGCCGGGTCGATGGCCGTCATCATGCGGGACGCCATCAAGCCGAACCTGCTCCAGACGCTGGAGAACACCCCCGTGCTGGTGCACGCGGGCCCGTTCGGGAACATCGCGACCGGCAACTCCTCGGTGATCGCTGACCTGATCGGGATACACGCGGGAGACTTCCTCGTCACCGAGGCCGGTTTCGGCGCGGACATGGGAGCCGAGCGGTTCTTCAACATCAAGTGCCGGACCTCGGGGCTGCGGCCCAACGCCGCGGTCATCGTCGCCACCGTCCGCGCGCTCAAGGCGCACTCAGGCAAATACAAGGTCGTCGCCGGCCGTCCGCTGCCTGAGGACCTGCTCCGCGAGAGCCCCGACGACGTGGCTGCCGGTGCGGCGAACCTTCGCAAGCAGATCGAGAACATCCGCCTGCACGGCATCCCCCCGGTGGTGGCGATCAACAGCTTCCCCACCGACCACGCCAGCGAGCACCAGGTGATCAGGGACGTCGCCGCGGAACTTGGCGCGCGGTCGGCGGTGTGCACGCACTTCGCCGAGGGCGGCCGGGGTGCCGCCGAGCTGGCCGAGGCGGTGAGCGAGGCGGCGGACGAACCGTCGGATTTCCGTTTCCTCTACCCGGACTCGGCCAGCCTGCGCGAGAAGATCGCCGCGGTCGCGACCAGGGTGTACGGCGCGGATGACGTCAGCTACTCCTCCCAGGCCGCGGCCCAGCTCGACACCTACGAGCGGGCCGGCTTCGGCCGCCTCCCGGTCTGCATCGCCAAGACCCACCTGTCGATCTCGTCCGATCCCTCGCTCAAGGGCGCGCCGACCGGCTGGGTCCTGCCCGTCAATGAGGTTCGGGCGTCGGTCGGCGCTGGCTTTGTGTATCCGATCTGCGGCGACATACGGACGATGCCGGGGCTCGGCACGAATCCGGCCGCGTCCCGGATCGACCTCGACGAGGATGGCCTGGTCGTAGGACTCTCGTGACCTCGTCGGTGAACCAGCCGGTAGGAGAGTTCCTTGACCGGCTCGCGTCCCGGACGGCGACTCCCGGCGGCGGGGGAGCGGCGGCGATAACCGCGGCCCTGGCCGCCGGACTCGTCGCCATGGCCGCGCGGTTCTCGGTCACCCAGCTACCAGAAGCCAGCGACCTGGCAGTCCGGGCCGACGAGTTGCGCCGCCGCGCGGCCGACCTGGCCGACATCGACGCCCGCGCCTACCAGGCCGTGCTCGACGCCCGCCAGCTACCCGCGGACGGC
>Ga0335075_10002024_pt1 | contig 32944 bp, 32 predicted proteins | sample Lox_Sample_24_FD_206723 | JGI IMG/M metagenome (GOLD analysis project Ga0335075, IMG submission 206723) | Soil microbial communities from Loxahatchee National Wildlife Refuge, Florida, United States - Lox_Sample_2.4 | ecosystem: Environmental > Terrestrial > Soil > Wetlands | place: USA...
AGGGCCAGGCGCTGCCGTGGGTGGTGACCTACGGCGGCCGGTTCGCGGGCCAGCTCACGGTAGGCAGCATCGTCTGGGGCTCCGCTCGGTCGGCACAGGTGGGGTACTGGATCGACGAGGAATTCGCGGGGCACGGCATCATCCCGACGGCACTTGCGCTGGCCATGGACCAGTGCTTCTTCGGCATCGGCCTGCACCGGGTCGAGGCGACGATCCGGCCGGAGAACATGGCCAGCCGCCGCGTGGTCGAGAAGCTCGGCTTCCGGGAAGAGGGCCTGCGGCGCCGCTGCCTGCACATCGACGGCGCCTGGCATGATCACATCTGCTATGCCCTCACCGTCGAGGACGTGCCGAACGGGCTGATGCCCCGCTGGCGGAGCGCGGTCATGTCAAGCCGGCTGCGGACCGGCTGACGGCTTGCTTAAGCATCGGTCGCTCAGGCTCGGCCGCTCGGGGCCGGTCGCTCAGTCTCGGCCGCTAGAGGCCGACCGCTCAGTGCCGGGTTGAGCGGAGGCCGAGCGCGTACGCGACGTTGATGATCGCGATCGCGACCCAGATGATGGCGAGCCCGTCTAGCTGGTGGCCGGAGCCAAGCCCGAGCGTGATCGCGCTGAGCGGGACCCCGAGCGCGATCGACGTGATCGCCAGGCCAAGGCTCCTGCTCTGATGCTGCTGCTGGGCCTTCGACTGCTGACCCGCGGCGAGCCGGGCATCGACGCGTGCGTCGATTTCCTTGCTCACTCGCTCGAGGAACGAGCCGATAACCGCGTCCCCGTATTCCGGCCCGAGTTCGCGGTGGGTCTCAGCCGCGATTCTGATTTCCTCGGGCGATAGCTGCGCACTCACGGAAGACAAGATATATCGGATCCAGACTGCTGCACCAGGGCGCTCGCCCACGGCTGATTCGACTGCCGGACGCGGAGCGCAGTCGGCTATCTCGCGACACACCGGGCTGAATGCTCGTCAACTCCGGCGCGGGCCCTTACCGTGCGTAACATGATCACTGCCGGATCGCTACTGTGCGCCGTGCGCAGTAACACTTCGGCACTGACTCAGACGCGCGCTGGCCCGGCCTGGGCGGTACCGGCATGAGTAGCGTCTTTCTCTACGTCGGCATCGTGGTCATCTGGTTGTTCGTGCTGGTCCCGCGGTGGGTACGGCGGCATCACACCGGGGCTCAGCTCGATCAGGGTGCGGCCGAGTCGCCGTACGAGCAGGATCGCGAGGACCTCCTTGACGAGGAGGACGACGACTGGGCTGCTCCGGACGAGGCTGCTCCGGACGAGCGGGCGGAGGTGAGGAGATCCGCCGACGCTGCCGCTGGTCCCCCAGCCGGCCCGTCTCCAGCGCGGCGCTCCGCCGCCCCGAGGCCGCTGACCCGGTCGAGGGTGCTCATGGCGCGGCGGCGGCTGCTTGTCTTGCTTCTGCTGCTGGCAGCGGCCGCAGGTGCCTGCGCATATCTCAAGATCACAAGCTGGTGGACCTGCATCCCGCCGGCCGGAATGCTAGGCATGTATCTCCTGGTCCTGCGGGAGGCGGCCGTCGCGGATGCCGAGCAGGCGCGCGAGCGGGCTGCAGCGGAGTGGCGGGCCGAGGTCGCCCGCGAGCGCGCCTGGGCGGCCGAGGAGGCTGCCGTCGCGGAAACCGAGTACGTGCAGTACGAGCAGCAGCCCGCCGAGGTCATCGACATCTCGGAGCGGGTCGCCGACCAGCTCTACGACCAGTACGCCGACGCCACCATGCGGGCGGTCGGCGACTGAATCCGGCGGCCGCTGCCGGCAATTTTGATGACCGCGGAAAGTTAGGTGCGCTATAACACACCAAAGTCTCCGCGATCATGAAAGCGCTGCGTCGCGCATCGAGTTGCGGTTGCCCCGCGGCAACCTCGTAGCCTCGGCGCTGTGTCCCTGTCAGCACCGGACCAGCCAGGTGAGCGGCTGCTCAGCGTCGGCATGCTCGCCCGCCAGGCCGGCCTCACCCCCAAGGCCGTGCGGCATTATGACCGCATCGGCTTGCTGCGGCCTCAGCTGATCGACGCTTCGGGGTACCGCTGGTACTCGGCGGCACAGGTCGAGGAGGCCCGGCAGATCGCCCGGCTTCGTCGTCTCGACCTGCCGCTCGATGAGGTCCGGCGTTATCTGAGCGATCCCGGCACGCTGTCAGCGGCGCTCGAGGCACACCGGCGCAGGCTCGAGGCCCGGCTGGCGCGCACGCAGCGACAGCTTCACGATCTTGCACACCTGCGCGACGAAGGAATGGAGCACAGCATGCCGCAGACCGACACCAAACTCAGTGCGGAGGAGGACCGGCGGATCGGCATCGCGCTGTTTAACGCGACCTGGACGCTGATGGAGAAGGAGAACCGGACCCGCGACGAGGACGACGCCATGCTGCACATGGCGCACGCGTCAAGGCATCACTGGGGCGCGTCGGGCACCGACGCGGCGCATCTGGCCCGAGGTGAGTGGCAGTGCTCCCGGGTGTATGCGCTCCTCGGCCGCTCCGAGCCGTGCCTCCACCATGCTCAGAGGGTCCTGGATCTCTGCCAGGAGAACGGTATCGGCGACTGGGACCTCGCGTTCGCCTACGAAGCGCTGGCCCGCGGGCATGCCGTCGCCGGCGATGCCGAGCAAGCACGCGCCTACACCGAGCAGGCGCTGGCTGCCGCCGAAGACATCGAGGAGGAGGAGAGCCGCGAGCTGCTGCTTGGCGATCTCGAGACAATCCCGGGCCAGCGCCGGTTCTGGTAACCCGCGCGCTTTCCAGTTCGGTGAGGCCTTTGGTGCGCCATGCCACACCCAAGTCCTCGCTCTGACGCCAGGACGGGTTCAGTCGGTTCGGCGGGGGCGCACCCGGAGCGCAGCTGCCAGATCGGCGGCGAGCGTTGCCGCATCCGCTGCGGTAAGAGAGGCAATGCCGATCCTGATGCCCGGCGGCGCGGCGATCCGGAAGCGCTCCCCCGGTGCGACAGCCCAGCCGCGGTCAAGCAGCGCGGAGGTCGTCCCCACCTCGTCGGCGACCGGCACCCAGACAGCCATGCCAGACCGTCCGACGGCCGCGATGCTTCGATCGGCAAGCTCGCCGAGCAGCCGTTCCCGGCGCCGCTCGTAACTCGCCGCGGCACGCTCGAGCAGGTCAGCGGTCTGCGGGTCCGCCCAGAGATCCGCGACCGTGTCCTGCAGCAGGTAGCTCACCCAGCCGGTGCCCAGCGCCTGCCTGCCCTCGACTCTCGCGACGGTGACTGGATCACCTGCTAGCACGGCAAGGCGGAGATCTGGCCCGAGCGACTTCGAGACCGACCTGATCGCAGCCCACCTGCGGCGCCCGGTCGTGACCGTGGCCGCAGGTGCCCCTGCCACCTCGGCCGCGTGATCATCTTCGATCACCAGCACGTCCGGCTGCGCTGCCAGCTCGTTGCCCAGTTCCCGCACGCGGTGCTCGTTCCACGCGGCCCCGGTCGGACTCTGCGCGCGCGGGACGAGCAGCACGGCCCGGCAGTCGGCGCTCAGTGCATGCGCCAGCGCGTCCGGCCGCACGCCGTACTCGTCCAGCGCGACCGGCACGATCTCAAGGTCCATTGCGATCAGCAGGTCGAGCAGCGGCGCGTATCCGGGATCCTCGACAGCCACCCGGTCGCCGGGGCGAAGCCAGGCGCCCAGTGCACGCTCCACGCCATCGAGTGCGCCGCCGACGACCGCGAGGTTCGCGGGATCGATGCCGTCGGCCGTCAGCCGCTCGGCTGCGAGCTCGGCCAGCAGCGGCGACACCGGCGAATCGCCATAAAGCCTGGGTGAGACCGTCACTGCCGCTGGCCGGCGCGGAGAGGGCAGGCGCGGCAGCAGCGCCGGGTCCGGCGAGCCGCTGATCAGATTGCGGACTCCGGCCGGGACGGCGAGCGGGAGCCGCGGCGCGGTCGGCGGGGAGCCGGTGATCCTCGTTCCGGCCCGGCGGTGCCCGCGTGCTATCCCCTTCAGCCGGAGGTCCCGGTAGGCGGCGGCGACAGTGGTCGGGCTGAGCCGAAGCTCGGTTGCCAGTGTCCGGACTGGCGGCAGCGGCGAGCCGGGCAGTAGCCGGCCGTCCCGGACCGCTGCCTCGACGTCTGCGGCAATCTCGCTGGCGGTCCGGCCAGCGGGCGCATATTGTAGAGACATAATCAATCTTATGTACTGTAACATAATTGGATTGCGATGGCGATGGCGATGGGGTGGCGGGACTGATATGACGGGGCTGACGATGACAGGCCAGGAACCGGAGCTGGTCGGCCGCGTGGTTCGGCTTGAGCCGCTCCGAGCGGAGCACGTTCCCGCCCTGGTGCTGGCCGCACAGGGCGGCGCGGACCTGTACCGGATGACCAGGGTGCCGGCCACCGACGCGGAGGCGCGCGCCTACGTCCAGTCGGCGATCGCTGCCAGGGATGCGGGGACCGCGGCGCCGTTTGCGGTGGTGCGGCTGGCCGACGAGAGCGTGATCGGCTCCACGCGGCTCTGGGACCTGCAGTGGTGGCCGTGGCCGGAGGGTCACCCGCGGCACGGTCGCGTCTGTCCGGACACGTGCGAGATCGGGCACACCTGGCTGGCGAGGTCGGCCATCAGGACCGGCGCCAACACCGAGATGAAGCTGCTCATGCTCACCTGCGCCTTCGAAACCTGGGGCGTGCAGAGCGTCTGCTTCCACACCGACGCCCGCAACGAGCGATCCCGCGCGGCGCTGAGCCGCATCGGCGCTCGGTACGAGGGCATTTTGCGATCGCACCGGCTGGCTCCGGACGGGCAGCCGCGGGACTCGGCCAGGTTCTCCATGACGGCCGCCGAGTGGCCGGCGGTCAGGGCCCATCTGGCCGAGCTGAGCCGGGACCGCGCCCTCGCGAGCTGAGGCCCCGGTGCTGTCAGGGCGGCCGGTTGGCGATCGCCAAGAGCGAGGAGTGCCTCGCATTTGCTACGCTGACTGCCGTCCCAGGGGCTGTAGCGCAGTCCGGTAGCGCACCTCGTTCGCATCGAGGGGGTCAGGGGTTCAAATCCCCTCAGCTCCACCGCAGGTCAGAAGGTATTTAGTGGAGGAAGAAAGATCAGAAAAGGGGCCTGAGAAGGGGCCTACTGCCAAACGACGTGGCAGGAGCGAGGGGTCGGCTTGCTTCCAGCACAGTGAGCCGTGCCGGGACGAGGCGAGGCACCGGAGCTGCAAAGGTGTCTGGCGCGGGGAGCTGACGGCCGGGGCATTCCGTCGCAGAGTCAGCGGCAAGACCAAGACCGAGGTCCTTGCCAAGCTCCGCGATCTGCGCGAGGAGCTGGGCAGTGGTATCAGGTCGTCGGCCAGCTACACGGTTCAGCAATGCGTCGATGACTGGATAGGCCAGCCTCAACCTCTCCCCCCAAGACAGTCCAAGCGCAGCGCGAGCTGCTGGCCCCGGTCGTCAAGATCCTCGCCAAGCAGAAGCTCCGCAACTTCACCCCGGACGACGTGACCAGCGCACTGAGAGCCACCGCGGCAACGCGGACCACCAGAACAATCCGCGACAGTCGGCTGCGCTCGTGCGCGCCATACGCCACGCCCAACACGAGGGTGTTTGCCCCAAAGACTGGGGTAAGGACGTGGTCCACTACTGCAAATGGGAGGTCCGGTCAATTGACTGGTTCGGCGGGGCGACCGTAACTGACGAGAAGAGCATCCCGGCCACGCCGGGTTACTACTGCGGGCCCCAGTCGGCGGGCACCCACTTCAACAACGACTACGGCACGGCTGGCCAATGGTCCAGCAATTTCCAGGTCGGGGCAGCGCTCGGTCTCAAGTGCTTGAACCTGAAAGCGACCTACGGCACCACAACCCAGACCGGGTACGACGTCAACGCGCTCATGTACTACCACTTCAACCGCCGCGGGTATATCTGCGGCACGAACGGGCCGCCCTCGACCGCGGCTCAGCTGGTGGCGCGACCCCACAAGACCTAGCCTGACAGGCAGCCCTTCTTGGTGGCAGCGATCTCGTTCTCGAAGTAATTCCTGGCAACGTAACTGCCCGCAGCGTCGCGGTAGTAGACCAGGATGCCCTGCGATGTCGACCATCGACCCGCTCGGATCGCGGCCACGCCCAGCACCATGTTGAACTCTTTGCCCGATGCGAGCCGGAAGCCATGCACAGCCTGACGGTCTTTCCATGCGGCGGGCAGCGGAAAAAAGTGTGTACTTCGGGGCGGCCACGGAATCGTTCCGACGAGATTGAGCCCCGGCACGGCATAGGAGCCGATCAGCCGTTGATTGTGCGGGTCCAGCAGCGTGACGCGGTCTAGCACCACCTTTGTGCGCCCGTAGTTCGTGTAAATCTGAACGCCGAAGGTGAAAGGCCCCTCGCCGCCGGGCGCGCAGTCCGAGCCGCGCGGGATCTGCGTCCGGGTCAGGCCGCTGCTCAGCGGGCCCTCAGCCGACGGACCGCTGCTCTTGCTGCTGCTACAGGCGGCGATACCGCAGGCCAGCAGGGCAACCAGGGCCAGCGCCGTTAGCGACGACTTCACGCGCATATGTGGCGCCCGCATGCCCGAAGAGTACCTGGATGCCCCCCGTAGGGGCGGACCACTACCCGTCCGCCGCTGTCGGCACCGCTACTCCCAGCCAGGCTCGGCACAGTGACTGCATGGGCGCCAGCCGATCAGGCTGCAGCCGAGACCGACAAGATCAGCAGATCGAGTATTCGTACCTCGCTGAGTCCGTAACCGTGCCTGGCGAGTTCCTGCCGGACGGCTCGGACCGCCGCCTTGTTGCGGCCCAGGTCGCGTTGGTAACCGCGGACGAGGCCGAGCGCGCGCTCGGTGAACGGAGCCTGGGCTCCGAGGTCGTCGTCCCGGAGGTATTTCTGGACAATGCTGTCGAGCATGGGGATCAGGGCCGGGCGCTTCGGGTGCAGCGCCTTGGTCATCTTCGCAAAGCCGATCCCGCTGATGCCCGCGAAGGCGTCGAAGAGCTGCCCCAGCGGCAGCCACTGCACCGCGTCCGCCGGGCCTGCCAGCGAAGCATCGGGAGCGATCTTCTGCAGCGCTCGCTCGATAGCGCTGCGCCGCTCCAGGATCGTGGCGGCCTGAGCCGCTGAAATACGCGCGCCCGCCCGGTTGGCCAGCCGGAGGTCCGACTCGCCGAAGGACACCGGCCGGGACGGATCGCTGGCATCGAAATACCAGCGTGCCTTGACGAAGCCGAGTACGACGCTAACCGGATCGTCGATATTGACGCCGTCCCGAAGGGCGATCTGCGGAAACGAACTCGCCGTCACCCGGCCATCGTAGGAGGGCGCCAGCAATCTCCTCTTGCTCCGGGGAGAGCCTTACTTCACCAGCGACATTAACTATCTCGCGGCCTCGTGCGGGCATAACCTGACGGGCTGACCCGTCGCGCCCAGCACGCCCGCTACCGTTGGCTTAGTTGAGCGTCACCGGGAGGCCACATGCCGTACGTCGTCGACTTCGAGAACGTGTCCGCCGTCGGCCTGGAATCGTCCCCGGTCGCGGAGGCTCTGGCCGGACTGCGCGCCAACGAGGCCCGGTACTACAAGAACAAGTACGATCACGTTTTCACCGTCACCCCCGCAAGTGACGCGCCAGAGGCGGTGGAGTATCTGAACCGCATCCTCGCCGACGAGCGTGATCTCGTCATCCAGGCCCGCCCGCTCGAGGTGACCTCATTCGAGGTGGACGGCCTGCGGATGACCTACGTGTTCTACGAGTCCGGTCTGGCTATCAACGTGATGTACGGCATCAAGGAAGGCGAGAAGCGCGCGGTCGGCTTCAAGCTCTCAGAGGGCATGGCGGTTCCCGAGGAGCTGGCGTCACGCTTCAAGTTCGCGCGCCAGAAGTCAAAGCTGGCCGGCGTGATCCGGGGCTCCTTCTTCGTGATCAAAGGCGAATACTGAGGCTGAAGCAGCAGGCCGGCGATGGCATCGAACGAACGCGGCGGATGAAGCTGCATAGTCGCAAACTTTGCCGCCTACCGGGTCATAGCCGAGACGAAGTAGTCGCTGTTCTGCCTCAGCCATGCATGTCGTTTCAGCATGTGACTCGGCACTCCGGCCTCAGCCAGCCTCCTTGCCGACGGCCTGCCTTGCTTAATCGCCTGCAGCTGCTTGTCGCGCGTGGCGAGCAGCAAGTCGAGCATCCGCGCAGGTGTCACGCTGCGCTGAGACTCGGCTAGCCCATAAGCATCAGCAAGCGCCCGGGCCAGCCGCGCGCTTTCCCCAGGGCCGCCTGCACTCTCATGTTCACCTATCGACAGGTACTGCAGGATGCCGTACGCGACATCGTCAATCCGTTGCCCCGGATGCGCCCAGTCCCAGTCGATGAAGGCGACGGCCCTGCCCTCGCGGTAGACCGTATTGGCGTAGCTGAGGTCGCCGTGGCAGATGCACTCCTGCCCGTTTGCAAGCTCGCTGCCGCTGGTCAGGTCGTGCAGGTGCCTGATGTGGCGAAAGATGTCCTGCATAGTCTCAAGCGACCAGGTCTGCTGCGGAACCTCCTGGCCATGCGGGACGTAGCCATCGATGAAGCTCAGCACTTCCCGGCCTTGCTCATCCACGCCGAGGAACCGCGGAGCCCAGTCGAACGCGGCATGTTCCAGAAACTCGAGTACTTGATGTACATACGGGCTCTGATCCGACTGCTGCCGATGAACGGTTTTGCCAATCCTTACCGGCTTTGAATCCTTGCCCCAGCCGCCCTCTAGCAATTCCTGCTCGTGCTGCACGACCACATGCTAGGACGGCACGGCACCTCGCTGCGGCAGCTAAGCGGCTGGCCCAGCGCCGCAAGGAGCAAGCCGGCCTGGCTCAGCACAGGCCCGGCGAGACGCCGGCAGGGTGCCGGGCGCGGCAGGATGCGACGAGCAGAGAAATTCTTGGAGAACCATTCTTCCGCCGCGCGAAAAAGCTTGACGGAAAACTAGTCGGGAGGTGACCTGTTCCCAGCCAGCACTGCGGGGAATGATCCGCGGGGCCCCGAGGCCTGCCCGCCGAAAGGTACGGACATGCTCGTTTCCAGGATCCGGGTCGCTGTCGCGATCGGCGCGGCTCTGTCCTGACCGCCGGCTCCGCGCAGGCCCAGGGCACCTGGACCGCTGTCACGGCGCCTCCGACTGGGGACCGTCGTTCGCCGGCTAAGAAGCGGAGCGTGCCCAATGAAGCACCTCATGGACCCGCGGGCCGGCGCAACCGCCGTTTTGTCCGCGACCAGGCCCATGATCGGCCTCACGGCCACCGGCCTGATCAGCGAGATCCGGTACAACAGTCGCTCGCTGCAGCCGCCCGCGCCCGGGCCAGGTGCGTCCCCGACGGCCAGGGCGGAGCAGCTGGCTGAGTTCTACCGCGCCTACCGCGCTCTGGCGACGATCCTGCTGCGGCCACAGCTAACCCTTCGCTTCAGCCTCGAGCCTGGCGACTGCGTGGTGTTCGACAACACCAGGCTGCTGCATTCCCGCACCGGCTTCACCGCGACCGGCGCCCGGCACCTCCGGGGCTGCTACGCCGACCTCGACGGCGTCGAGTCGACCGTGGCGGTCCTGGCCAGACGGGCCCGGCCACACGCCACCTGACCGGTACCGTCAGCCGACTACTGGCGCCATAGAGACGAACGTGTCCTGCACGACGTCGAGGTAGGGAGTCGGCTCCAGAAGGGCAGCCAGTTCTGCGGTGAAGGCGTCCTGGTCCTGCTTGCTGTAGCTGAGGAATGTGCCGCGGGTGCGCTCGAGCCCGAGGACCGTCTCCGCCGGAAGCCGCAGCTCGCTCTCGTGCTGGAACTCGACCGGCTCGCCGAACAAGCTGGTTTCGCGCAGCCCTGCGACCCAGCGCGGCTCGTAGGACAGCTGCACTGGCTGACGGCTGTACTTCTGCCATAGCTCCCACAACTGCGTCCGGAGCGGCTCTGCATACCTCTCTCCGTTGGAGAGCAGTGCGAGCCAGCCACCGGGCCGCAGCAGCCGGGCTGTCTTGGCCCAGCCGACGGCCGGGTCTACCCAGTGAAACGCCGTGGCCGACACGATGAGATCAAACGGCCCGCTGCCGGCGAACTCCTCGAACGAGCACGCCTCGAACGTGACCGTCGGATCGGGCACGTTGCGCCGGGCGGCCGCAACCATCGCGGCACCGAGATCGATCGCGGTCAGGTTGAATCCCCGCCCGGATAGCTGCCGGGTTAGCTGACCGGTGCCGCAGCCGATCTCGAGCACGACAGGAGCGGCAGCCGCAGCAGCAGCAGCAGCAGCAGCAGCAGCAGCCGAACCTGACGGCACCGAGCCGAGCCCGGCAGTGGCGATAACGGTGCCGACGATCTCCTCCGGGTAACCCTGGCGAGTGGCGTCATAAAGCGAAGCGACGTCGTCGAAAAGACCCCGCCACCCCTCCCGCCTCGCTCGCTCTGCTGCAGTCTCTGGTTCAGTCCCGGCGGCCATGACAGCAGTCTCCCAGCCCCGCCGATGACGGGGGCCGCGCTGCCGGTCAAATTTCGGCAGTTAGCCTGGGAGTTCAGGTTGTCCTCGTAGCAGGGAGGTCGCATGCCGCTTCCCGAACTCGGAATCATCGGCTACTTCCTTGGCCTGGTCGTGCTGGTCGTGTTCGGCATCTGGGGATTCCGGATCGGCAGCGGCGGGCCACACAGGGGCCACGGCGGGGGCTCCAAGAGGCCCCGCATCGAGCCACCTCCGCCGCCAGGCGGCCATGAGCTGACCGACGACGACTTCCAGGCCTGGGAGAAGCAGTTCCAGGCTTCCGAGCACGAGCCCGCCGGAACCCATCGAGACTGACGAGGATGGTCGGGCGGGCGGCGGCTGATGCGGATCACGGCCTTACCGCGCAAGCCGCCGCTGCGGAGCTGCTCAAGCACCTGGCCGGCCGCATCCAGCCCGACGGTGGCGCGGATGCGCGTGGTAATTGTGCCCGCTGCTAGTAGTTGCGCCACTTTGGTCAGTCCTTCTGCCGAGATCAGGGGATTCGCGCTGGACGCATGGTTATGCGCCGTGATCTGGCGTTGAGCGAACCATGCCTCGTCCGCCGCGAAAATCGTCGAGACCAGCCGGCCGCCGGGCCGGATGATCTCGGCGTCCCTCCGGATCGCGTCCGGGCCGCTGATCAGGTCAAGGACGGCGTCGACACCGGGTGGGTGAGCGGCGTGCACCGCGTCGATCACGTTAGCGATCTTGCTGTCGTGCGCCCCGAGCCGTCGAGCCTCGTCGACGTCGCCGCGAACCGTGGCGATGACCTGCGGGCCGCGGGAGCGCGCAAGCTGGACCGCGTAGCCGCCAACCCCGCCGGTCGCGCCCATCACCACGACGCGCTGGCCAGCAGAGACCTGAAGCACGTCAACTGTCCGGAGCGCGGTGATCGCCGAGGTGGGCAGCGCCGCAGCCTGGTCGTCGGCGACGCCATCGGGGATGCGGGCGACAGGCTCGAGCCTGGCGGCCGGCCCGATCGCCGTGTACTCGGCATACGAACGGTGCGTCCGTGCCATGCCGAACATCCGATCGCCGGCCCGCAGGCCGTGATCTCCCGGCGCGACGCGGTCGGCAATCCCGGCGAAGTCGATGCCCACCACGAACGGGTACGGAGAGTCAGCCTTCAGTCGCCCGAGCAGGCTGTTATCCAGCGGATTGACGCCCGCGAACCGCACGGCGACGAGAAACTCCCCGTCGGCGGCAGGAACCGGCAGATCCAGGATCGACGGCGGCTCGCCGAAGCCGCGCACCGCGAACGCGCGCATTCTGACCTCCCGCACGGCACCCGTCCCGGAAAAACTGTCCGTTACTACCAGCCCTCTCAGGACGGGAACGTGGCCGCCCCCATCCCCGGCTTCGCCTGCGCAGCCCGGCAGCCGAGGCAGCCGGTCATCAGACCTCTCGCCACGGCCGCGGCAGCGGCCGCCCGGCGAGCAGCGCCTCCAGGTTGCCGAGGCAGGCAGACCATGCGCGCTCGTGCCAGGCGACGGCTCGCGGCCAGTCGCCATCGTCGCCGAACCCCACGTGCCGCATCCGCAGTTCGGTGGCATTGCCAGCACGCGCCAGGCTGATCGTGACGTGGGTCGGCGGCGGCGGATCGCCCTCGTTCATGAGCGAGCTGAGCTCGTCCGGCCCGCGCCAGGTGAAGGCCAGGTAACGGCACGCGGCGATGGCGGTGATGCGGCATCCGATCGTGCTCTGATGCTCAGGATCGTCCGGCAGCCAGAACAGCTCGTACGCGCCACCTCGCTCCGGAACGATCCTGGCTGCAGCCGCGAGCCACCTACCGGCCTGCGCTGGGTCGATGAGCGCGTCCCACACCCTGTCGGCGGGCGCTGGCAGCCGGCGGTTCATCTCGATCACACCGACCATAGTCGCCCGTCTTCCAGCCACCTGGAAAGCTCTGCGAGGTTCGCAGGCAGCAGATCCCGGAACAGCCGGGTATCGGCCGTGTCGCGATGCGGATTGCAGAACATGGCGACGGCGCTGGCGATGTCGTCCAGGTACCAGCGCAGCCGGTACAGCATCACGACGGCCGGATCCAGCGCTCGTCCCGTCAGCTCCTGGTACCGGCGCAGATCCTCGTCAGAGCCGGCGATCAGCCACATGTCGCGCTCTGGCGGGCCGAGCGCCACAGTGTCCCAGTCGATCAGCACGACCCGGCCGTCCACCGACATGAGGTTGCCCGGGTGCGGCTCGCCGTGCGTGATCACCGCGTGCGCTCGCGCCGGGGCGGTGGCATCGACAAGGCGATCGAAACCTGAGACGAGCCGGGCTAGCTCCGCGGCCCGAGCCGCCAGGATGTTACGAGCTGACTCGGCGAACGGTCCGCCGTCCCAGGTGCGACCCGGGTCGGCGAGGAATCTCTCCAGCTCGGCACGGTCTCCGACACCGGGGACCTGGCTCACCGCGATGTCCAGGCCGGCCAGCGCGGACCGATGCAACGCCGCGATCATCTCCACTGCCTCGGCGCGCAGCCACGGATCGTCGTGCGCGCCGAACGGGTAAGAACGACCGGCCAGGAACGGGAAGACCGAGACGGCGTACCGGTCATCCAGCCTGCGCACCGGCTCGCCGCCACGACCGGCGATCGGTGCGACCACGAACTCCAGGCCCGCCTCCTCCCGGAGCGCCGCGGCCGTACCCAGGGCGTGCCCGAGTCCGTCGAACACGGCATCTCGCCGGTCTCCCAGCCAGGGCTTAGCGTCGAGATTGTCGACCGTGACGAAGTGAAGGCCGCCCTTGGCACTGGCCAGACGCCAGTGATGGCTGCCCGCGCCTTTCGGCAGGTACTCGATCGTCGTCGGGTCCAGGCCCCAGCCCTCGGCGACGGCCGCCAGCAAGCTGCCTGTCTCGAGATCGCCGGGCGCGCTCCGCACTCCTGAGAACCTAGGCCGCTGCCGAAGCACGGCACAACCCGGTTTACGTCCGACTGGAACCCAGCCTCGAACCGCACGGATAACATCCCGCTCTCCGGCAACGCGTGGCATGCGGCGACCCGAGGAGTATCAGCTCTCTCGCATTCAGGGAGCGCCGGGTGCGGTAACCGGGGCCTGTATGGTGACCGTCCCGGCGTGGCGGAACGTGAGGGTCAGCGCCACGGTCTGCAGATTCTCGAACGGTGACGGGTCGCGGAGCACGATATCGTCTCCGAACGGGGTCAGGTTCAGCGTGCCATGCGGCGGGATCTCTAGGCTGCTCACCGTGATCCTGCGCCCCCCCGGTCCGGCGCGCTCGGTCAACACGGCATGGCGCGTGATCGGGCTGCGGACGGCGATGAGTGCGTCTCCCGTTCCGCTGAGGTTCCGGATGGTGAGGAATGTAGTTGCGGCGCCGACCCTCGCGGCCGCCTGCCTGGTGTAGGCGCGCATCGGAACGGCCGCGAGACTGACCTGCAGCCGGATCCGAGTAAGGGTGCCGGCTCCGCCGGTGCCAACCCAGGCCGACAGTACGCCGATCAGGATGACAGCGGAGATCAACGGGCCTGCCACAGCCCGGATTAGGTCGCTGAGGCGACTCCTGCGTTCCGCATCTGCTACCTGGCTGGTTGCGGCTGGTGCGGCCGTCACTGGCTGTCCTCGGCCAGCGCAGCCGTTCGGTCGGCTATCGGCGTTGCCTGCGCAGTAGCCTGCGTTACCCGCTGGCGCGAGGCTGCGGTCGGCTGATAGCGCAGCAGCCGCAGGCTATTGGCTAGCACGATAAGCGAACTGGCGGACATTGCCACGCCAGCGAACAGTGGGTTGACGTAGCCGAGGGCGGCAAGAGGGATGGCTATCACGTTGTACCCGGACGCCCAAACCAGGTTGGCCCTGATTGCCCTGACGGTCGCACGGGCGAGCTGAATGGCAGTGGCTAGGTCGGACGGGTCGCCGCCAACCAGGGTGAGGTCGGCGGCCCCGATCGCCGCGTCGGCAGCGGCGCCGATTGCGACGCCCAGGTCGGCGTGAGCCAGCGCCGCGGCGTCGTTCACGCCGTCGCCAGCGAAGGCGACCCGCTTGCCTTCCGACCGAAGCTGCTGGAGGACGGCAACCTTTCCTTCTGGCGGCACGTCAGCGTACACGTCCTCGGCTGATATCCCGAGCTCGCCTGCGACCTGCATTGCTGCGCGCTCGTTGTCTCCGGTCAGCAGCGCTGGCCGCAGGCCAAGATCGCGGAGGCTCGCGACGGCCGGCGCTGCTAGTGGCTTGAGCCGGTCGGCCAGCACAATGGCAGCCCGCGCTTGTTCGTCCCAGGCGACCAGGACGGCCGTCCGGCCAGCGATCTCTGCCGCGCTCACGGCGTCCCGCAGGCGCTCGGGTACTGCTACGGACAGTTGCGTCAGGAGGTGACGGCTGCCGACGGTGATGAGTCGGCCGCCCGCGGTACCGCGAACGCCGGCCCCGGGCAGCGCAGCGAAGCAAGTCGCGACGGGCAGGGGACCGAGGCGAGCGGCGGCTTCCCTGGCGATCGCCTGGCCGATCGGATGCTCGGAGGCATCTTCTACAGCTCCGGCCAGCAGCAGCGCGTCGGTGTCCGGTATGCCGGGCATCGCGATGACCTCGTGTACCGTCATCTTGCCGGTAGTGAGCGTGCCGGTCTTGTCCATGATGACGACACTGATGCGCCCTGCTGCCTCTAGGGCTTGCGCGTTCTTAACCAGAATTCCCAGTTCCGCGCCGCGCCCGCTGGCGGCCAGCATCGCGGCAGGGGTGGCCAGCCCGAGTGCGCACGGGCACGCCACGACCAGAACGGCCACGGCCGCGCTCCAGGCGGCTGCGCCCGGCAGGCCTGCCCCGAGCCAGAATCCGAGCGTGGCAACCGCAAGCGCTATTACGCAGGGGACAAATACCGCGGCGATCCGGTCGGCTAGTCGCTGTGCGCTCGACTTGGTCGCCTGAGCCTGGCTGACCAGTCGGCTGATCTGGGCGAGCAGCGAGTCAGAGCCGACCCTGGTGGCCCGGACAATGAGCCGCCCGCTCATGTTGATGGTGGCGCCCGTCACCGGGTCGCCCGGCCCCACTTCCGCGGGGATCGACTCTCCGGTGACCAGTGAGGCGTCGACAGCCGAGCTGCCCTCCGTCACTATCCCGTCTGTGGCGACCTTCTCACCAGGCCGGACGATGAACAAGTCACCGACGACGAGTGCATCGACGGGCAGGCGCTCCTCGGCGCCATCGCGGAGCACCGCCACAGTTTTCGCGCCGAGCGCGGCGAGGGCGGCCAGCGCGGAAGCTGACCGGAGCCTGGCACGCGCCTCCAGGTAGCGGCCGGCCAGCACAGCTGTCGTGACGCCTGCTGCGACTTCAAAGTAGAGCGTGTGTGAGCTCGCGGCCGCGAAGGTGAAGGCAAAGGACATTTTCATGCCGGTCATATCCGCCCCGCCGACCAGCAGCGCGTACACCGACCAGCCGAACGAGGTCGCTACGCCGATGCTGACCAGGGTGTCCATCGTGGCGGTCCCGTGCGCAAGGCCTGTCCAGGCGGCGCGGTGCATCGGCCAGGCACCCCATGTCGCAACCGGCGCGGCAACTGCCAGACTCACCCACTGCCAGCCGTCGAATTGCAGCGCCGGTGCCATCGCCAGCGCTATGACCGCAATCGCCAGCGGAATGCAGAGTGCCAGTCGCCGTCCTAGCGCCTTGGTCGCCTGATCTGAGCCTGGCTCATCGTCGGCGTCCGCAGGCAGCTCCGCGGTGTAGCCCGCGGATTCCACCGCGCTTATCAGGTCGCTGGCATCACGGCCGCCAAGGCTGGTGACGTACGCCCTTCCGGTGGCGTAGTTAACAGTGGCCGTCACTCCGTCGAGCCCGTTCAGCCTCCTCTCAACACGGGCCGCGCACGATCCGCAGGTCATCCCGCCGATAACGAGCTCGGCCTCCAGTCGCCCTTCGGCCGGAGCGTAAGTGTCGCTCACCGGCTGGTGCCGAAAGTGGTTGGGGCGGGCGACTGCCCGTCGCCGCGCGACTGGCCCATGTTCATGCCGCTGCCATTCATGCGGCCGGTGCCTGGATAGCTGACCTGAGAGTGGCTGGTGCTCACGGGGCCGAGATGTGATCCGGCCGCGATAGCGCAGACAAAGATCACCGCTAGCAGGATAATGAACCCTGCCAGCCTCGCCTCACGACTCACCAGGTCACCTCCCGCAGACTGACGGACACAGCGCGCCCACGCTGGCATGCTACCCGGCAGTGACGGCGCCCCAATGCGCAGGTCAGAAACATGATCCTATTGTCATCGGGCCGTGAGCAGGCTGGCCGGCTGGCTGGTCGGGCGACGGAATGATCAGCCTCAGCCGCCATGCTCCGGCGGCCGCGGTCTATGATCCACGATCGTGGAAACCCGCTCCCTCCAGGTGACCGGAATGACCTGCGACCACTGTGCCATCGCCGTCCGGTCCGAAATCAGCAAGCTCGCCGGCATCTCCAGTGTCAAGGTCGACTTTGCCACTGGCGCTGTGCTGATCTCCGGTGACCGTCTGCCGGATGACACGGCCTTGCGTGCTGCCGTTGAAGAAGCCGGCTACCGCCTGGCTGGCTAGGTCCCGGCCGTCAGGGCGCGGACCATATGTGAGGCAGTTTGCACGCTTCGCGGCCAAGCCGACGTCCTGTTCCCTTGATCCGACGGGGCCAGGCCGGGTGCTTCGCCGAGCCAGGCTCAGCTGGACGATCCGTACTCGATCGGCACGTTGATCACCTGCGCGCGCGTCCATGCCTGCCCGCTAGCGGCAAGCTGCCAGACCGTGAGCGTGCTCTCGTGGACGGCGAGAGCATCGGCCCCGGCGGTGCTGAGCGCAAGTGTCGCGCTGCCCGGCGGCAGGGCCGGCAGCCGCTGCCACGAACTCGCCGAGTTGGTGATCACTGCCGCCGTCCCGCCGCTAGTGACGGCAGCGACGGTTCCGGCCGGGCCGAACGACGCAGACGTGAGCGCGGCACCATGGAGTTCGAGCGGCGGCGAAACGCTCCACTGGCCGGCGGCCGCACCTGACCATGCGACCAGCAGGCTGGTGTCGCGCCCGGTACCAGCCTTCAGCAACGCCACGGTCTGGCGACCAGCAGTGAGCAGGCGCAGAACGTCGACATCCTGGCCAGCCAGGCTAGACGGGACGGCCGGCCCGGCAGCCTCCCAGCTCCCGTCCTGGTCGGCAAAGACCCCCGCAATTCCAGGACGGGAACACGCCCCGGCCAGCAATGGTGCGCCGGACGGCAGGTAACCCACGGCGGTAAGAGCGCGGAGCCCGCATTGTCGGCCGACTGGCGTTGCGGACAGCGTCCGCACGCTGGCGAGCGTTGCCCATTTACTGGCAGTCGGACCGGCCTGCTCGGCAGTGCCCGTGGTGGTGAGGGCGAGCAGCCCCCCATTGCCAGCCGGCTCGACGGCCAGCGCGGCGGGGGTACTGGCGAGCGGCGCGTCTAGCGGACTCAGCGCGGACCATATGTGTGCGCCGTCCGTGGTCTGGATGAGCGGGGTGTAGGTGAGCTCCTGGCTCGGCCGGAATGCGGTGATCGCGGATGGCCCTGAACCGGCTGCGAGCACGAGGCCACCGTTATCAGCGGTGCCTGGCGGGGTTACGAGCTTCCAGGTGCTGGCACCGGTAGGGCGGATGAACAGCTGCCAGAAGTTGTTGAACTGCGCGGCTGACCCGCCCATCACCACCGTGGCCCAGGTGCCCGCAGCGCTGCCCACAGACGTGTTCATCGACGCCACCGGAACGACGGTCGCCGAGTCCGGGTGCGCCGCCTGGTCCGCTGGTTTGCTGCCGCAGCCCGCTATCACAACGGCGGCTGCCGCCGCTGCGCAGGCTACGGTGGCCGATGCTCGCCTTGTCATGATGAAGCCAGCAGCTGACGCGCGGTGTCACTGAGCTCCGCCGCGAACGACGACTCAGTTGCCGTGGTACCGGGACCGGGATCGAAGTTCATCTCGTAGCGGACCCGGCCGTGCGGGTCGATGGCGAAGGTGACCTCCGTGTGCCCGATCATGGCCCCGGCCGGCTCGATGTCCGCCGCGATGCCGTAGTTACGCCATACCTGCTCCAGGCTGGTCAGACTGCCGGTGAGATAGAGCCAGTTCCGCACGCCAGTCAGACCTTCCTGCCGGTCGAACGCCTGAGTGTAGCCGAGCTGATAGTCCACCGGGTTGGTGACGATCGCCACGAGTTCCACTCGCTGCCTGTCTGCGCTGAGGAGCTGACCAGCCTGCTTGAACTCCTGCGCTATAAGCGGGCAGTCGCTGGTGCACACCGGGTCCAGGAAGGTGAGGAGCACCACCTTGCCGCGAAGGCTGGCTAGTGACACCTGGCGGCCGTTCTGGTCGATGAGCCGGAACGGGGAGGCTGCGAAGTTCAGCGGGGCGCTCGACCCGTCGACTGCCTGGGCCAGGATCGTGTTCGCGACCGGGCTCGCCTGAGCGGCAGCCATCGGCACAGCGCCGAGAATCATCGTCCCGATCGCGCCGATTGCTGCGACCGACCCGAGCCTGGCCGAGGCCAGCGATCCGGGAGTCAGCGTCGCCTGCGACCGGCGCCGCCAGCTTGTCAGGCTGGCCGACTCTGCCGCCGGGGCGACGTCGTGCTCGGTGGCTAGGCCTGTGACTGGCTCGGGCCCTGAGACTAGTGCAAGGTAGCCAGCCGTTGCGAAGAGCATGAACGGGATCATGCTGTTCGGGTCTGTGCCTAGCCCGCCGAAGAATCCGAAGTCCTCGATCAGAACCCAGTCCGCGAGGGACAGGACAACAAACGCGATAAGAGCCGGCCGGATCAGCCGTGGCCTGGCACTGAGGAACGCTAGTCCGATTACCGCGAGCGCAACCACCACGAACAGGTTCACCGCGAAGCCATGGGCTTCATCGAACCCGGTGAACGCGGTTATCCAGGATGACAGCAGGTGAGGCTGGGGAGTAGGTGCCATCGAGCCGGTCATGGCCGCGAGCGTGCCGGGTTTGTGGTGCGCAGTACCCTGCCAGAAGCCGCGCCCCGGCCACGCCTGCAGCGCGGCCATCCCGATCAGGAATGCGCCGACTGCTGGCAGCAACAAACGGCTGGGTAGCCGGGAGCGCCAGGCCGACTCAGGCAGCGCTATCAGCGCCCCGGCAACGGCGTAGATGAGCACGGCGCCTGGCGCGCCGAACAGCCACGTCAGACCTGGCGCGAAGACACCGCCGAAGGCCTCGCCGAATACCCAGACAACCAGGCCCCAGGCGACACTGACGACTCCGGCCAGGCGTGACAACGGCCCGCGAGCCGCGGTAAGCAGCCAGATGCCGATCCCCAGCTGAATCCACACGGCCGCAGCGCCGGCCTGCAGCGGGTGATACGACCACGCGGTCCCGGCCCAGTTCACCACGTGCTGAACCCAGTGCGGCGAGCTTGCCGCGATCGGCTCGATCACCTGCGACGGCAGGCCGACCGCCATCTTAGGCTGCGCCTGGAGAATGCCGTCGAACAGCCACAGGATGCCGAAGCCGATTCGGAGGACCTGGCGCCACGATGGCTCTGCCGGCAGCGACGGGGTGGTTGTCCTGGCCGAGCGTGCTGCCGCCGGCACGAACTCCCTCAGGCTCAGCCAGGCCACCCCGAGCAGTACGAAGATCAGGACCACGATCAGGCCCTGGTGGAGCAGCGTGCTGCGGAAGGCCGCGACCACGGTCGGGTCGCTCAGGTTCACGCCCGAGTTCATTCCAGGCACGGGACCGTCTCCTCATCTGACTCTGTCGGCACTGTTTCTGACCGGCCGTGCTGTTGCCTGGCTGACTGCGGAGGGTCAGGAGGGCCCGCAGCCTCGCCGAATCGGCGCAGCCGCACGCTGTTCGCGACAACGAAGGCCGACGATGCTGCCATGGCCGCCCCGGCTATCAGCGGGTTCAGAAGCCCCACTGCGGCAAGCGGGATGGCCGCGACGTTGTAGCTGAACGCCCACGTGAGATTACGCCGGATTACTCTGTGAGCCTCCCTGGCCAGGCTGATAGCCTCCGGCACAACGCGAAGATCACCGCGCAGCAAGATCAGGTCAGCAGCGCTGATGGCCACATCCGTGCCGGACCCGAGCGCTAGGCTCAGATCCGCGGCAGCGAGCGCGGGCCCGTCGTTCGTGCCGTCACCGGCCATCGCCACCCGACGTCCTTGGGCCTGCAAATCCGCGACGACTGCAGCCTTGCCGTCAGGCAATGCACCGGCGATCACCTGGTCGACCCCGACCCCTGCCCCGACCGCATGACCGACCACGTCGCTGTCGCCGGTGAGCAGCACGGTACGAAGTCCGAGCCGGCCAAGGTCGCGAACAGCCGCAGAAGCGGACGCCTTGATCGTGTCGGCGACTGCGACGGCCCCACGGGCCTGGCCGCCCCAGCCCACCAGCACGACTGTCTGGCCAGTCGCGGCCCACTCCGCGCACCGGCAGGCCAGCGATTCCGGAATGCTGATGCCACGCTCGCGGAACAGCATCTCTCGCCCTGCGATCACCTCGATACCGTCCGTGACCCCGCGGACTCCCAGGCCAGGCAACGACTCAAATCCGACGGCAGGCGGCAGCGCTCCGAGCTCAGTCCGCGCTAGGTCGCTGATCGCCACCGCGAGCGGGTGACCGGATGGGTGCTCGACCGAGCCGAGGCTCCTCAGCAGCCGCTCCCGATCGGTGCCGGGTGCTGTCTGCACCGCAGTCACCGCCATTACCCCGGTCGTGAGCACCCCAGTCTTGTCCAGCAACACCGTGTCCACGCTGCGGGATGCTTCGAGCGCCTGGTACCCCTTGATGAATATGCCGAGCTGCGCGCCCCGGCCGCACGCGACCACCAGAGCGGCAGGCGTCGCAAGTCCAAGCGCACACGGACAGGCGATGATCAGCACCGCCAGCGCCGCGCTGAACCCGCGCTCCGCCGTGGCCCCGGCCGCCAGCCAGCCTGCGAGCGTCAGTGCCGCGGCGGCCAGGACCGCCGGGACGAACACGCCGCAGATTCGGTCGGCCAGGCGCTGGACGGCCGACTTATCCGCCTGCGCCCGCTCGACGAGCGCAACTAGGTGTGCGAGCTGCGTGTCATTGCCCGTCTCGGTGGCCCGGACTACCAGCCGTCCGGTGACCACCACGGTGCCTGCGGTCACCCGCCCACCAACGGCGGCCTCGGCCGGCACGGCCTCGCCAGTCATGGTGCTGGTGTCGACCGCCGACTCGCCGAACTCCACGACCCCGTCGGCGGCGATAACCTCCCCGGGCCGCGCGATGAACCGGTCGCCGGGCCGCAGGTCTGCCACTGGTACATGCCGCTCGGTCCCGTCAGCATCGAGGACGCACGCGTCCTTTGCCCCCGCCGCGGCAAGCTCGCGCATGGCATCACCAGCGTTCCGGCGGGCCCGCGCCTCATACCACCGCCCCGCCAGGAGAAACGTGGTCACCGATGCCGCGACCTCGAGATAGATCCCGCCGCCAGCCGCATGAACGAGCAGATGGAGCGGGCTCACCCGCGCCTGGGAGGTGTCGAGCACGAACATCGCGTAGGCCGACCAGCCACAGGCGGCCAGGATGCCGACCGACACGAGCGTGTCCATTGAGGTGGTGCGATGCCGGGCAGCCTTGACGGCCGCGGCATGGAACGGCCAGGCTGCCCAGCCCGCCACCGGCACGGCGAGGGCCACCAGCACCCATTGCCAGCCAGGAAACCGGAACGCCGGGAACAAGGACAGCTGAACCGACAGATCGCTCAGCGGCACAAAGAAAACCAGGGCGACCACCAGTCGCCGTCGCAGGTAGGCGACTCGGTCCGCATCGGGTCCCGCCTCGTTGGCGGCGTCCTGGCCTGCTGTCGCGCTGAGCGGCTCAGCGCCGTAGCCGGCCTGCTCAACGACCTGAACGAGCCGAGGTAGCTGCACCGACTTGGGCGCGGTAACCGTGGCCCTCTCCGTCGCGAAATTCACCGAGGCGACAACGCCCGGAATCTCGCCGAGTTTCTTCTGCACGCGAGCGGCACACGCAGCACACGTCATCCCGCGGATCGAGAGCTGGACTTCCCTCAACCCATCGGAAGAGACTTCGTCACTGACTGCAGCGGAGGACAAACAGCATGCCTTCAATCACATGACCGGGCTCTTAACGCAGCTCCCCAAGCGCCGCCTGCCAGCAAGCGGCCGCTAGCAGACGGCGTTTGCTACCTAACGCCGGAAAATCTACACCGTCCCGCTTATGGGTCTGACCGTAGCGGCAGGCTCGTCGGCCTCGTATCACCTGTTGACGAACCCCAGCGGCTGGGCAGCAGCCTCCGGCGACCCGATGCCGGCGCTCTGTCTGTTGCATAGAGTGCGTGCTGGCAGGACCGGGACAACGGGGAGGTACAGGCACCCGCGCCGCCCCGATAGGGAGAGTTGTGCTGACCCGAAGACGAGTCTGGTGCGCGGCCGTGCTCGCGGCGGCGATTGGCGCTGCCGGATGCGGATCTGGCACGTCCGCCAGCTCGCCTGCCTACCAGATACAGGCTCGCACCATAGATGGCCTTGGCAAGATCATCACCGATGGCAACGGCTTCACGCTTTACATGTACGGGCCCGACCACCAGGGGATGCCTCAGTGTGCCGGTTTCTGTGCCCGGCAGTGGCCGCCACTGCTGCTGCCATCTGGAGTGGACAAGCCCACGGCAGGTACCGGGGTGGTCGCATCGCTGCTGGGCAGCGTGCGGCGCCCTGGCGGGCGGCTTCAGGCGACCTACAACGGCTGGCCACTCTACCTGTGGATAGGCGACACTGCGCCGGGCCAGGCTACCGGCCAGGCTGACGACATGGGCCTCTGGTACGCGGTGTCAGTTACTGGCGCAGTCGACAAAGGGACGCCCGGATGATGATTGCCAGCGTCCAGTCGCGCGGGCCGACGGCTCCTTTTGGCTGTTTACAGCTAATACCCCTGCGGGGTTTCTGCGAATACCCTCCCCAGGTTTATTGGGTACCCCTGCAGGGTTTTCTTGGTCTCCGGCTGTATAGCAACTACAGCTCTCCTACCTGCAGGTTCTCTGCGGCATAAACTCATAGCCATCCTTTTACCAGAATCAGGCTTGAGCTGCCGAAAGGCGAACGCTAGTATTCTCTCGCGAATTCTCCAGGGCCGCTGAAAGGCGCGCTGTCGACAGACTTGGTAACTCGATACCGAGGTCGGCATGAACCTGGGGCGTGGCGTCCAGCGCCGGGTAACGCGAGGAGAGCTGATGACTGAGATCGCTGCGGCTGGTGTCCGTCCAGGGTGGCGGAGCAGAATAGACGCCGGAGTTAGTACGGCGCGGGGTACGCCGGACGTGAGGCGGCGGCTGCAACTCGGGCTGGCAGGGATATGGCTGCTCGTCGCCCTCCTGCAGTACCAGTCCTTCATGTTCTCCAGCGGATTCAACCAGATGATCAACGCAACGGCAGCCGGTAATCCGCGTGTGGTTGCCAGCCCGATCACCTGGGACGCGACTCTCGTATCACATCACCCAGTGCTGCTGAACTCGATCTTCGCTACGATCCAGCTCCTGATCGGGATCGGCATCGCATTGCGGCCGACTGTGCGGCTGGCGCTGGTCGCATCGATTGCCTGGGCGCTCGGCGTGTGGTGGTTCGGCGAGGGCCTTGGCATGGTGCTGACCAGTAGCGCAAGCCCGGTCAACGGCGCCCCCGGTGCGGTGATCATCTATGCATTGCTGGCGATCCTGCTGTGGCCGGCCGACCGTGAGGGAAGGCAGGCTCCGTTTACGGCGGCACGAGCCATCGGGGCTCCTATCGCCCGCGCGCTGTGGCTCCTGCTCTGGCTCAGCCTGGCCTATTTCGCGCTACTGCCGGGCAACCGGGCCCCGCAGGCGCTGAATGGCATGATCGCGAGCATGGAAAGCGGCGAGCCGGGATGGCTGGCTGCCCTGGAACGTAGTGCCGCGTCGCTCGTCGCTCACCAGGGCCTGACCGCATCGATCGTGCTGGCCATAGCCTTGGCGATCATCGCCATCGGCGTGTACCTGCCAGCTTCGGCCGCCAAGGCCACGCTCGTCCTGGCCATCGTGGTGGCCGCCGTGATCTGGGTGTTCGGCGAGGCCTTCGGAGGCATCCTGACCGGCGGCGGCACCGACCCCAACTCCGGGCCGCTCCTCATCCTGCTGGCCCTCAGCTACTGGCCCGTCCGGGCCACAGTCACTGCATCGGCACGCACGGCCGTCATCCCGGCCACTGGCCAAGAAGGGACCACCGCATGATCCCCGCATCGATCCTGGACACATTTGCCGCGATTATGCTCGCGGTCGCAGCGGTGAGCGCTGCCAGGCTGGTCGTAGCGCGGCCGTGGCAGCAGGGGACGCAGGCTATCCTCGCCGACACCGACATCTCGCACCTGCTGATGGCCATCGCCATGGCAGGCATGCTGGTCGCCAGCCTGCAGACCCTGCCGAACGCGGCGTGGGCGGTGGTCTTCGCAGTGCTGACAGCCTGGTTCGCCTACCGGGTAATCAGGGACGCCCGGGCCAGCGGAGTCCGCGCGTTGGCCGGCGGGCACTGCGCTCCGCACCTCATCCACGCCGCCGCCATGCTGTACATGTTCGTGGCCTTCACGGCACCCGCGGCCCACGCATCCGGTGGCATGGGCGGTATGGCCGGCGGCATGGGCGGCATGGGAACCCTTCAGGTGCCGTTCCTGGCATTCGTGTTCGCGCTAGTGCTGATCGGCTACACCATCTGGGATCTAGACCAGCTCTCCGGCCCGGGCGCCGGCGGTCATTACAGCCTGGCAATCGCTCGTACGGCGCCGGCGGCCGCCGTCCTCGTCGGGGCCACAGCCGGGTCCGGCGCAGCCGTCCTGTCCGCGCCGAGCGCCGCAGCGCCGGCTTCCGCTACGGCCCCGGTTTCCGCGGCGGCGACGGTCGGCCAGCAGGCGGACGCCAGCGCCCTGGCAAGCCCGGCCGGCCAGGGTGTTCTCGCCCCGTGGGTCGCAACAAGCTGCCGGATCGCCATGGGCGTCACCATGGCATTCATGCTGCTGATCATGATCTAGCGAAAGGGTGCCGATCCAGTACCGCTCATCGAGCTGACCGGTTCGGCGTTTCGTCCAGGCCGAATGAGGCCACCTATACAGATATGTCAACCACGAGCAGCGGCCAGACCTCAGCCGCCCAGCCAGCCGATCCCGGCGCGACCATCTTCGTGCTCTTCGGCGCGACCGGTGACCTGGCCAAGCGCATGGTCATCCCGGCGTTCTACCAACTCAACCTCGAGGGCCTGCTGCCCGGCCGGTGGCGGCTCATCGGCAACGGCCGCGGCGACGTGGCGCACGAGGACTTCCGCAAGCACGTGCACGATGTGCTGACTGAGTTCGGCCCGAAACCGGAGCAGCCCGCCTGGGGCGCCTTCGAGCAGCAGCTCTTCTTCGCCGGCGGCGGATTCTCCGCCGACAGCCCCGGCAGCCTGCTGGACGTGATTGCCGACGTCAGCCGCGATCTCGGCGGAGATCCGCAATACGTGCACTATCTCGCGGTGCCGCCGGTCGCGTTCGGCGGGCTGACGACCGCTCTCGGCCACCACAGCCTGGTCCGGGACGCGCGGGTCGTCTACGAGAAGCCATTCGGAACGTCGCCGCAGTCATTCCGCGAGCTCGACAAGGCCGTCCACGCGGTGCTGGCGGAGCAGCAGGTCTACCGGATCGACCACTTCCTGGGCAAGGAGGCGACCCAGGACCTGCATGTGCTGCGCTTCGCCAATGGTCTGTTCGCCGGGATGTGGGACCGCGACTGCGTCGAGTCTGTGCAGATCGACGTGCCGGAGAACCTCGGTGTCGACGATCGCGCGCAGTTCTACGACGCCACAGGAGCGGTGCTTGACATGCTGGTCACGCACCTGTTCCAGGTCGCGGCGGAAGTCGCCATGGAACCACCGGCCAGCCTCGGCGCCGCCGACCTGCAAGCCGCACGCGAGGAGGTGATCAGCTGTTTCCGCCGGATCGACCCGGCCGAGGTCGTGCTCGGGCAGTTCACCGGATATACCGACGTTCCAGGTATTAAAAAAGGATCGCAGCAGAACACCTTCGTCGCCGCACGGCTGTGGGTCGATACCCCCCGCTGGCAAGGTGTGCCGTTTTACCTGCGGACAGGCAAGCGGCTGGCCGCCTCCCGGCAGCGCGTCAGCCTGATCCTGCGCACGCCCACCGGACCGCTCTCCACCCAGGTCCCGCCAGCGTCGAACGTGCTGTCGTTCTCGCTGGCCGGCGACGGCGAGATCGACCTCCGCCTGGTGGCAAAGAAGCCGGGCCCCGGCCTCAATCTGGACATGGGCAAGGCGCCAATTGCACTTGCCGGGCTGCCGGGCGCCGATCCGCTCCCGCCCTATGTCCGGCTGATTCACGACGTGCTGATCGGCGACCGCTCGCTGTTCACCCGGCCGGACGGCCTGGAGGCAGTCTGGAACGCGGCCGAGCCGCTGCTGCGGCATCCGCCAGCCCTCGTGCCGTACGCGCAGGGCTCGTGGGGTCCGCCGGAGGCAGCCGACCTGATCGCCCCTGGCAGCTGGCTGCTCGGCCAGTAGCGGTATCCTCGCCCCGTCACCTGGCCCCGTCACCTGGCCCCGGTCACCTGGCCCCGGTCACCTGGCCGGAAAGTACCGGCCTCGCCTGATAGCCACGAGTGTCCACCCCGCGACCGCCACGATCAGGGCGGTGATCAGCGTCAGCACCGCAATCTCGTACCCGGTCGCGCCCGGCGGCCTGGTGCGCGCCAGCCAGAGCATGGCGTCCTGCGCGCCAGTGGCGTAGGAGAAGGTGAATGCCCAGAATCCCGCCGAGAACGTCAGCCGCGCATAGATCGGGACGAGGCGCAGCTGGACCAGCGCCATGAAGACCGCATAGCCGGCCAGCGCGCGGGCGATCAGGTCGATCCGCCCGCTGTCGAGGGCGAAATACGCGACTCCCGCCACGACCGGCGGCGCGAACTCGATGGCCATCGTCGGTACGAGAGCGGCCGGGAGCCTCGGGCGGAAGAACAGCCGGTTCCACATCAGCGAGCCCATCACGAGCCACGAGATAACGCCGATGCCGAACGCCGCCTCCGCCAGCGCATGCAGCCGGACAGCGCTGAGCGCGTCAGCCGCGACCAGCGGTCCGGCCACGACCGGCAGGAAGTACACCGGATGACTGCGGTCGATGTCGATATCTGCCGTGATCCACTCGCCCACGATTGACGCGCCAAAGACCAGCATGAGGACGAGGAAGACGATGACCAGCACCCTGGCCGCGGTGAACGCGCTTGGCGCGAGAGCCGCGGCCAGAATCAGCGGCGGGAACGTCCAGACTGGCAGGTAGGCGCCGAGCACAGCGTCGTGCGCATCCGCTATCGGCTGCCGCGGCCCCTGGGCGGCGTAGCCCGCGACCACGATCAGCCAGACAACGGCTGTGACGATGAAGATCGCATCGGGCACGCCCTGCGGCACTCCAAGCGCCGGCACCGCGGCCCGCCAGACAGCGCCGAGGCCGGCCAGCCCGAACGGAATGGCAAAGATGTTGGCCTCGATACGCGGCAGCCGATGCATGGCGGCTAGATGCCCGGCGGCTTGCAGCGGAAAAACATGGGCGTCGTCCCGGCCTCAGTGTCTAATCCGGGTCGCGCCGATCGTCGTCACTATGCGGGCCCTGTTCGCTCTGACCGCAGGGCCTACTGAGGCAGCCAACGATAGCGTGGAACGACTCGCAGGAAACGGAGCAGCACCATGAGCGGAGTTCGGGTACTAGTCGGCACGCACAAGGGCGCGTTCGTGATTACCGCCGACGGCAAGCGGGACAAGTGGAAGATCAGCGAGCCGCACTTCGGCGGCTGGGACATCTACCACATGAAAGGCTCGCCCGCCGACCCCAATCGCCTGTACGCGTCCCAGACCAGCAGCTGGTCGGGCCAGGTCATCCAGCGGTCCGACGACGGCGGCGTGACCTGGGAGCCGGTCGGCAACAAGTTCAGCTACGAGGGCACGCCCGGCACGCACGAGGGCTTCGACGGCACCCAGCATCCGTGGTCGTTTGTCCGCGTGTGGCACCTGGAGCCGTCGCTGACCGACCCGGACACCGTGTACGCGGGCATCGAAGACGCTGCGCTGTTCATCTCCACTGACGCCGGCGACAACTGGGCGGAAATGCCGGGCCTGCGCGGCCATGGCAGCGGCTCATCGTGGGGGCCGGGTGCCGCGGGCATGTGCCTGCACACGATCATCGTCGACCCGCAGAAGTCCAGCCGGATGTTCGCCGCGATCTCCGCGGCCGGCGCGTTCAGGTCTGACGACTCCGGTCAGACCTGGAAGCCGATCAACCGCGGTCTGCGCTCGGAAGGCATCCCGGACGAGGACGCGGAGGTCGGTCACTGCGTGCACCGGATCGCGCTGCACCCGTCCCGCCCCGATGTGCTGTACATGCAGAAGCACTGGGACGTCATGCGCAGCGACAACGGCGGCGACTCCTGGCGTGAGATCAGCGGTAACCTTCCGACCGACTTCGGTTTCCCGATCGACGTGCACGCGCACGAGCCGGAGACCATCTACGTGGTGCCGATCACCAGCGACTCGCTGCATTTCCCGCCGGACGGGCAGCTCCGGGTGTACCGCAGCCGCACCGGCGGCGACGAGTGGGAGCCGCTCACCAACGGCCTGCCGCAGCAGCACTCCTATTGCAACGTACTGCGGGACGCGATGGCAGTGGACTCGCTGGACGAGTGCGGGATCTACTTCGGGACTACAAGCGGCGAGCTTTATGCCTCGCCGGACTCGGGCGACACCTGGTCGCCGATCGCCGAGCACCTGCCCGCCGTGCTGTCGGTCGAGGTTCAGACCCTGCCGTAAAGGAAGCACCGCCGTCAAGGAAGCACCGCCGTAAAGGAAGCACCGCCGTAAAGGAAGCACCGCCGTAAAGGAAGCACCGCCGTAAAGGGAGTACTGCCGTGAGCGACACTCCGTCAATCCGCGTCGTGCTGCCGGCGCACCTGCGCCGGCTGGCCGGGATCAGCGGCGAGGTCAGCCTCATCGTGCCGGAACCGGTTACCCAGCGCTCCGTGCTGGACTCGCTGGAGGCGAGCTACCCGATGCTGCGCGGCACGATCCGCGACCAGGAAACCAAGCGGCGCCGGGCGTTCATGCGATTCTTCGCCTGCGAGGAGGACCTCTCGCATGATGAGCCGGACGTCCCGCTGCCGGAAGAGGTCGCGGCCGGAAAGGAGCCGTACCTGATCGTCGGGGCGATGGCCGGCGGCTAGCAGGTCAGCAGCCGGCTAGCGGGCCAGCCGCTAGCCCACGTCCGCGCGCTGTTCCGCAAGCTGGATCGCGATGTCGATGATCATGTCTTCCTGGCCGCCGACGTAGCCAGCCTCGCCGACCTTCTGCAGGATCTCATGTGCCGGCACGCCGTACCGCTCGGCCGCGTGCTCGGCGTGCAGCAGGAAACTGCCGTACACCCCGGCGTAGCCCTGCACTATCGCGGAGCGGTCGGCGTTCGGCAGCCGGGTCAGCGTCGGGCGGAGCACGTCCTGCGCGGCGGCCATCGCGGCGTTGGCGTCAACCCCGGTCGGAATGCCGAGGCGCTCGAACGTCGCCACCAGCACCTCAGTCGGCGCGTTGCCGGCTCCGGCCCCGAGTGCGCAGAGCGCGCCGTCCACCTGACGCGCGCCGCCTTGCACCGCGAGGACGCTGTTTGCCACGCCGAGCGACAGGTTCTGGTGCCCGTGGAAGCCAACCTGCGCGTCGGCGCCGATCTCGGCCACCAGTGCCCGCACCCGCGCCTGCGCCTGCGCCAGGATCAGCGCCCCGGCCGAGTCGACCACGTATACGCACTGCGCGCCCGCGTCGACCATGATCCGGGCCTGCCGGGCCAGCTCCGCCGGGCCGATCCGGTGCGCCAGCATCAGGAACCCGACCGTCTCCATGCCGATGTCCCTGGCGGCGCCGAAGTGCTGCACGGACACGTCGGCTTCCGTGCAGTGCGTTGCGATCCGCGCCACCGACGCACCCTCGTCGCGGGCGTGCCGCAGGTCGTCAATGGTGCCGACGCCGGGCAGCAGCAGCACCGCGATCCGCGCCTGCCGCGCCTCCTCGACCGCCGCGGCGATCAGCTCGAACTCGTCGCGGAGCGAGAAACCGTAGTTAAACGAGGAGCCGCCGAGGCCATCGCCGTGCGAAACCTCGATCACCTCTACCCGCGCGGCATCGAGCGCGTGCACAACAGCCCGGACCTGTTCCTCGGTGAACTGGTGCGCCAGCGCGTGCGAGCCGTCCCGCAGGGTCGAGTCGGTCAGCCGGACCCGCAGGTCGTCTCCCGCGGACGCTGCCACGGTGGCCGGCTCGGTCCCCACGCTCATGCCGTCACCTCCGGCGCCCCGGTCACGTGGCCCGTGGTCAGGTGCCCCGTGGTCAGGTGCCCCGTGGTCAGGTGCCCCGTGGTCAGGTGCCCCGTGGTCAGATGTACAGCGAGCAACTCGCCGACGTGCGCCGCGGCCGCGGTGATGATGTCCAGGTTCCCGGCGTACTCGGGCAGGTAGTCGCCGCGCCCGCGGATCTCGAGGAAGACCCCCACCCGCGCCATGCCGCGCCAGCGCGGATCTGGCGGGTCGTATTGCGGTTCCGCTTTCAGGACATAACCGGGAACGTAGCCGCGCACCGTCTCCGCCATTGCCGCGATGCTGTCGCTCACCGCATCCTGGACCGGGCCAGGCTCCGCGGCCTCCGGGGGGATCGAGCAGAACACCGTGTTACGCATGATCATCGGTGGCTCCACGGGATTGAGCAGGATAATCGCCTTGCCCTGGGCGGCACCGCCGACCTCGCGCAGCGCGGCAGCGGTCGTCTGGGTGAACTCGTCGATATTCGCCCTGGTGCCAGGACCCGCGGACTTCGACGCAGTGGACGAGACGATCTCCGCGTAGCTGACGTCGACCACTCTGCTGACCGCGGCCACGATCGGGATCGTCGCCTGGCCGCCGCACGTGATCAAGTTGAGGTTCGGCGCATCGAGGTTGACGTCCAGGTTGACCGGCGGGCAGACGTACGGCCCGATCGCCGCTGGCGTGAGGTCGATCGCCCTGATGCCAGCCTCGGCGTAACGCGGCGCGTTCGCTGCATGCGCCGTCGCGCTCGTCGCCTCGAACACGATGTCCGGCAGCGGGTCCTGGGCCAGCAGCCAGCTCACGCCCTCCGCGCTGGCCGCCAGCCCGTGCGCGCGAGCGCGCGCCAGCCCGTCGGACGCAGGGTCAATGCCGACCATGTACCGCGGCACCACGGCCCCACCTGCCCGCAGCAGCTTCATCATCAGGTCGGTGCCGATGTTCCCCGAGCCCACGATCGCGGCGGTGACGGACTCCACTGGGATTACCTCCATGACGGCGGGCGCGACTTGGGTGAGCAGTCTCGGCGAGGTCGGCTAGTCGAATACGGCCGTGACCGAGCCGAGCCGGTCGAAGCTCGCCGTCACCGCGTCGCCAGCAACGACCGGGATGGCCGCGGTAATCGAGCCGGTCAGGATGACATGACCGGGCTCAAGTTCGGCGCCTCGCCCGATCAGCTCGTTGGCCAGCCAGGTCGCCGAGTTAAGCGGGGAGCCGAGCACAGCAGCCCCGGCGCCGGTCGACACGATCCGTCCGTTGCGGCGGAGCACGCAGCCGGTCAGCGACAGATCGAGCCGGTCCACCGGTACCGGTGACTGACCGAGCACGAACCCGCCGCTTGACGCGTTGTCCGCCACCGTGTCGAGGAGGCTGATCTTCCAGTTGGCGATGCGGCTGTCGATGATCTCGATGGCCGGGACAGCGTACGCAGTCGCGGCGATGAGGTCGCTGACCGAGAGCCGTGTCCCGCGCAGCGGCTTGCCGAGCACGAGCGCGATCTCGGGCTCGGCGCGCGGCTGGAGGAACTCCGTGACCGGCACTGAGGCGTCAGCCGCGTAGGCCATGTCAGTCAGCAGATGACCGAAGTCGGGCTCCGTGACGCCGATCTGCTGCCGCATCGGCTCCGACGTCAGCCCGACCTTGTAACCGGCGATAACGGCGCCAGCCGCGAGGCGGCTACTGACCTGCAGCTGCTGGATCGCGTAGGCCTCGTTCAGCGTGAGCCTGTCATAGGTCTCGACGAGCGGCGGCACCGGCGTCTTCGTGGCGTAGGCCTCCAGCAGCCGCGCTGCCACCGCGCCGAGGTCAGTCACCGGTCCGGCCAGTCATCAGGCACCCTCCGTCCGCTTCGCGATCATTATCACAGCGGCGGGATTGCTGCCAGGCCTCAGTTGGCATCAGGTGCTGACTGAAAACAGCAAGAGCAGGATCTGTCCCGGCTTCATGCACTTTGATCCCGGCCCATCCGGCACGCTGGAGCGCGATCTAGCCGATTCCGGCCATACCGGACAGCCCTGCGTGCGTCGTACTGCTAGCGCTGGCCAGTCTGCTGCAGATGCTCGACGATGGCATCGGGGCCAGGGAACACCAGGCTGGTGTGACCATCGTCAAAGTTCACGAGGTACGGAGGCTCTCCCCCGCCTCCGTGCACCTCGATGATCTTGCCAGCGTGCTCGGGCTGG
>Ga0335075_10002025_pt1 | contig 32944 bp, 37 predicted proteins | sample Lox_Sample_24_FD_206723 | JGI IMG/M metagenome (GOLD analysis project Ga0335075, IMG submission 206723) | Soil microbial communities from Loxahatchee National Wildlife Refuge, Florida, United States - Lox_Sample_2.4 | ecosystem: Environmental > Terrestrial > Soil > Wetlands | place: USA...
GATGAACGCACCTCTGGTGTATCTGTTGTCCTGCCAAGGGCATAGCAGGCTAGCTACGTGTGGATCGGATAACCGCTGAAAGCATCTAAGCGGGAAGCCGGCCTCAAGATGAGCTCTCCCATCCCCTCGAGGGAGTAAGACCCCTGGTAGACCACCAGGTTGATAGGCCGGATCTGGAAGTGCGGCGACGCGCGAAGGAGACCGGTACTAATGGGTCGAGGGCTTGACGGATTTCTTTGCTCCGCAAGGAGCGTGACACCCGCTGTGGCGCTGTGCAGTTTTGAGGGACCGCGGGGGCGTGGTCTTTCGTCGTTTTCCGGTGGCTTTGGCGAGGGGGAAACACCTCTTCCCATTCCGAACAGAGCAGTTAAGCCCCTCAGCGCCGATGGTACTTGGCTCGCAAGGGCCTGGGAGAGTAGGACGCCGCCGGTTCTTTCGATCAGGTGAGCCGCCCACGAGGCGGCTCGGGGTCGTTCTAACGTCCGGTGAGCGTCGCCCGGGCGACTATCGTGATCGGAAAACCACGACCACGACCAGAAAGGCTTTCGCGATGAGCGTGAAGATCGAAGGCAGGGCCGAGGAGCTGTTGAAGGGCAAGAACTTCTGCACCGTCTCGAGCGTCCGGGCCGACGGCACGATCCACGCGTGCCCCGTGTGGGTCGACGTGCAGGACGGCAAACCGGCGCTCAACACCGCCCAGGGACGCGCCTGGCTGCGCAACCTCGAACGCGACCCGCGCGTCACGCTCGCCGTGCCGAACATGGAGAACCCCTACGAATACCTCGAGGTTCGCGGCAAAGTGGCCGAGCGCACACACGAGGGCGCCGACGAGCACATCGACGCGATGGCCAAGAAGTACCTCGGCAAAGACGAGTATCCCTTCCGCCAGCCCGGCGAACAGCGCGTGATCGTCCGCATCGAGCCGGAAGTCGTGCGCGTAATGGGAGACTGAGCGCGACGCGAGCGCGGCCGGCGCCGAAAACGCTCGCCCGGAGCGCCGGGCTCAGCTGCGCCGGCGGCCGGCTAGCCCCGGCGAGCGCCGCTGCGACGCCTCGGCTCGCACGTCTCCCCGGCGCCCGCCGACCCGCCCGGGGCCTGCTCCGGACGTGCGGATGCACGCGAGCGGAGCGTCCCTCGGCGCTCCACGGGAGACAGGCACACGTGGCAGGCCGGCGCCGGGGCGCCCGGCCGGCGCGCTGGGCGCCGGCTGCGCAGCGGCGCTCGATGCGCGTGCGCCGGCCTTCTCGGCTCGTCCTCGTCGACCTCCCAGTCGACCGGACAGTCGCCCTCGAGCAAGAGGAACGAGCGAGCCAGACGCAGCGCAGCGACTGCGCGCTGTGCAAGCTTTGTGCGGGGTGGACAGAACATGTGTTCGTAAGCTAGGCGGGCTCTCGGACGGACCGCGTGCGAACGTGTGTACGTGCGCTCTTGCGACCACCGAAATCGGCTTCCTAGAGCCAAAAACATACGCCGAAGGCTGCAACCGGAGTTGCATCGTCGTCCAGCCTCGCTCGTTGCGCAGACCCGATGCACCCGCCTTGGAGGCCGTGCAGGGGCCCGGCGCGCGCCCTCGAACTCCACTGCGTAGATGGCTGTTACGCTTGCCAGGCGTCTGACCGGTGGGGCGGGTGGGTCCTCGTTGACCGGCGGCAGACGCCGAAAGCTCATGGAGAAGTTCGTGATCGAAGGCGGCGTTGCGCTGTCGGGAACGATGGTCCCGGCGGGGAACAAGAACGGTGCGCTGCCGATCCTCGCCGCGAGCATCCTCACCGACGAGGAGGTGCTCGTGCGCAACGTGCCGCGCATTCGCGACGTCGACGCGATGATCGAGATCCTCCTCGCGGTCGGCGTCAGCGCCGCCTGGCGCGGCCCCAACGAGATCGCGCTGTGCGCCGCGGGCCTCGCCCAGACCGAGATCGATCCCGAGCTCGCCGAGTCGATCAGGGCCTCGTTCCTGCTCGCCGGCCCGCTGCTCGCGCGGCTCGGGCGGGCGGTGATGCCGCCGCCCGGCGGCGACGTGATCGGGCGCCGGCGCCTGGACCCGCACCTCGACGCGTTCCGCGCGATGGGCGCGCTCACCGACTGCGCGCGAGAGATCGTGCTCGACGCCCCGCGCGGGCTGCGCCCGAGCGACGTGTTCATGGACGAGTCATCGGTGATGGCCACCGAGAACGCGTTGATGGCCGCCGCGCTGATCCCGGGCACGACGATCATCGGCAACGCCGCGTGCGAGCCGCACGTCCAGGACCTCGCGCGGATGCTCGTCAAGATGGGCGCCGACATCCAGGGGATCGGCTCGAACCTGATCACGGTCAACGGCGCCGAGCGCCTGCACGGCTGCGAACACGACGTCGCCCCCGACCACATCGAGATCGGCAGCTTCATGGCGCTCGCGGGCGTCACCGGCGGCGAGCTGCGGATCAAGGACACCGTGCCGAGCGACCTGCGCATGATCCGCCTGGTGTTCGAACGCGTGGGCCTGCGCTCGGAGCTGCATGGCAACGACGTCGTCGTGCCCGGCGACCAGAAGCTCGTGATCAAGGCCGACGTCGGCGAGTACAAGAGCAAGATCCAGGACGGGCCGTGGCCGGCGTTCCCCGCGGACCTGACCTCGATCGCGGTCGCGCTCGCGACCCAGGCGCACGGCTCGATCCTCGTGCACGAGTGGATGTTCGAGAACCGCCTGATCTTCACCGACAAGCTGATCCTGATGGGCGCGGACATCGTCATGTGCGACCCACACCGAGCGATCGTCACCGGGCCGCGACGCCTGCGCGGCGAGCGCGTCGAGTCGCCGGACATCCGCGCTGGCATGGCGATGCTGCTCGCCGCTTTGTGCGCCGAGGGCCGCAGCGAGATCGGCAACATCCGCCAGATCGATCGCGGCTACGAGCGCATCGACGAGCGCCTGCGCGAGCTCGGGGCACGCATCGAGCGCGTCGCCACCGAGCCCGTCCACGCGTAAGCTCGCGGTTCACGCGTAATCTCGGGTCCCATGATCCACCCGATTCCGAGCGGCACGCGCGACGTGCTCCCCGAAGAGACGCGCGAGGTGCGCGCGATCACCGACACGCTGCGCGGCGTGTTCGAGCGCCACGGCTACGGCGAGCTGTACACGCCGGCGCTCGAGTACGAGTCCGTGCTCGCGCGCGCCGACATGGCCGACGCGAGACCCGCATATCGCGTATACGACGAGAGCGGCGCCGTGCTCGTGCTGCGCTCGGACATGACCGTGCCGATCGCGCGCGTCGTCGCCACGCGCTACGCCGCCAGCGAGCCGCCGCTGCGCTTCTGCTACTTCGCGCACTGCTACCGCGGCGTGCGCCCCCAGCGCGGGCAGCCGCGCGAGCTGCTGCAGGCAGGCATCGAGCTGATCGGCGACCCCGCTCCGCACGGCACGGCGCAGGCGTTGACCGTGCTCTGCCACGCGCTCGACGCGACCGGCCTGCAGGACTACCGCGTCGGCCTCGGCGACGCCTCGCTGTTCCCCGCGCTGATGGCCAGCCTCGAGGTCCCCGCGGCCGCGCGCGCGGGCCTGCTCGAGTCGCTCGTTCTGCGCGACTTCGTCGGGCTCGAGCACGGGCTCGCCGAGGTCGGGATCTCCGGCGAGGCCGCACAGCTGCTGCTCGACGTCCCCCAGCGTCGCGGCGGGCCCGAGATCCTCACGGACACGCCCGCCGAGGCCGAGGAGGCCGTCACCGGCCTGCGCCTGGTCCACGAGCTGCTCGAGCCGGGCGTCGCCGAGCGCGTGCTGTTCGACCTCGGCCTCGTGCGCAACATCGGCTACTACACGGGCGCCGTGTTCGACGTCTACGACCCGGCGCTCGGCGCCCCGATCGGCGGCGGCGGGCGCTACGACGAGCTGCTCGGGCGCTTCGGGCGCAACCTCCCGGCGGTCGGCTTCGCCCTCGGCGTGGACCGCCTGCACATGGCGCTCGCGGGCGAGCGGCGCGGCACCGGAGCGCTGCTCGCAAACGCGGGCGTCGACGCGGCCGTCCGCCCACGCCTCGAAAGCGCTCTCCCGGCATCCGCCGGCTACAACGAGGATGACCGGTGAGCGCCCTGCACGGCCTCACGATCGCCGTCCCGCGGGGGGCGCTGTTCGACCGGACCGTCGACCTGCTCGCCGCGCTCGGCATCGACACCGCCGAGCTGCGCAGCAACGATCGCAAGCTGCTGTTCGAGGAGGTCGGCGTGATCACCATGCGTCCCTCGGACGTTCCCACCTACGTGGAGGCCGGCGCCGCCGACCTGGGCGTGACCGGCAAGGACGTGCTGCTCGAGCAGGGAGGGCCGGCATCCGGTCCCGGTGCGGGCGCGCGCGAGGTCTACGAGCTGCTCGACCTCGGCTACGGGCGCTGCGTGATGGTGCTCGCCAGCAAGGCCGGGCCGGACCCGGCGCTCGCCGCCCTGCGCCATCTGGGCGTGATGCGCGTCGCCACCAAGTACCCGCGGATCGCGGCGCGCTATCTCGAGGAGACGGGCAGGCAGGCGGAGATCGTCGAGGTCAAGGGCTCGGTCGAGCTCGCGCCGCTGACCGGGATGGTCGAGGCGATCGTCGACCTGACCGCCACCGGCACGACGCTGCGCGAGAACAACCTCGTCGTGCGCGAGGAGATCGCGGTGTGCACCGCCCGGCTGATCGCCAACCGCGTCGCCCACAAGCTCAAGGCGCCGGCCATCGACTCGCTGCTCGGGCGCCTGCGCGAGCTCCCGCCCGGGGCCCGCGGACGCAGCGCGCCGGAGGCGCCCGACCTGCTCTCGAGCGCCTGAGCGAGGCGAGCGGGCGGATGCGCATCGAGCGTCTCAGCGCAGCCGACGTGCAGCGCCTGGGCGGAGCGGCCGGCGCCGGCGCCCACCTGCGCGCGCTCGTGCCCGACGGCTCCTCGGTCGCGGCGCCCGTCGGCGAGATCATCGCGGCGGTGCGCGCCCGCGGCGACGCCGCGGTCCTCGATTACACCCGTCGCCTGGACACCGGCGGCGGCGACCCGCGCCCGCTGCGCGTCGCGCCCGAGGAGCTCGACGAGGCGATCAAACGCCTGCCGCTCGAGCTGATCGCCGGGCTGCAGGTCGCGATCGTGAACATCGCGCTCGTCGCCGACGCGGGCGTCGCGCGCGACACGGCCGTCGAGCTCCCCCAGGGGCAGCGGATCGTGCTGCGCGAGATCCCGGTCGCGTCCGCCGCCGTGTACGTGCCCGGCGGGCGCGCCCCGTACCCGAGCACGGTCGTCATGGGCGTCGTCACCGCCCGCTCGGCCGGGGTCCTCGACGTCGCGGTGTGCGCGCCGCCGGGCCTGGACGGGCAGATCGACCCGGCGATCCTCGGCACCTGCCGGCTGTGCGGCGTCGAGCGCGTGTACCGGATGGGCGGCGCCCAGGCGATCGCCGCGCTCGCGTACGGGACCGAGACCGTGCAGCGGGTCGATGTGATCGTCGGCCCGGGCAACCTGTACGTGCAGGAGGCCAAGCACCAGCTCGCCGCGCACGTCGGGATCGACGGCTTCGCCGGCCCGAGCGACCTGCTGGTCGCGATCTCCGAGAACGCGGGCGAGCACGGGCTGCGCCTGGCGGCGCTCGACATGCTCGCCCAGGCCGAGCACGGCGAGGGCAGCCTCGTGGCCGCGGTGTGCCCCTCGGCGCCGGCGTGCGACGCGATCGCCTCCTATTTGGAAAGACTGGTGCTCGAGCGCCCGACGGTCGGCGACGCCGCGTTCGCGATCGTCGAAGTCGCGGGCGCGCGCGAGGCGGCGGCGCTCGCCAACGCGTTCGCGCCCGAGCACCTGCAGCTGATGGGCGCCGACATGGAAGCGCTCGCGCCCAAGATCCGCTGCGCCGGCTGCCTGTTCGTCGGCCTGGAGAGCGCGACCGCGTTCGGCGACTACGTCGCCGGCTCGAACCACGTGCTGCCGACGGCCGGCGCGGCGCGCTTTGCCTCGACGCTCTCGCCGCGCCACTTCCGCCGCACGATGGCGCAGGTGCACGTCGGCGCCGGCGCGAGCGTGCTCGCGGCCGCCGGCGCGCCGATCGCCCGCGCCGAGGGCTTCGAGGTGCACGCCGAGTCGATGCTCGCGCGCGTGCGCGAGAATCCCCAGCGATGAGCCGCACGGCGAGCATCGAGCGCAAGACCGCCGAGACCGACGTCCACCTGACCCTCGCCCTCGAAGGCTCCGGCGCGGGCACGCGCAGCACCGGCGTGGGCTTTCTCGACCACATGCTCGACCTGCTCGCGCGCCACGCGCGCATCGACCTCGAGCTGTCCGTCAGCGGCGATCTGCAAACCGGCTCCCACCACACCGCCGAGGACACCGCGATCGTGCTCGGCCAGGCGCTCGACCGCGCGCTCGCGCAGCGCGCGGGCATCGCCCGCTATGGCGCGGCCGTCGTGCCGATGGACGAGGCGCGCGCGAGCTGCGCGATCGACGTCTCCGGGCGCCCGTTCACGCTGTTCGAGGCCGAGCTCCCGCCGGGCGCTACGGGCGGCTTCGAGCACGAGCTCACCGAGGAGTTCTTCCGCGCGCTCGCCAACGCCGCCAAGCTCACGCTGCACCTGCGCGTCGAAGCCGGCAGCAACGCCCACCACATGATCGAGGCCGCGTTCAAGGCGTTCGCGCGCGCGCTGCGCCAGGCGGTCGCGATCGACCCCACCGAGACGGGCGTGCCGAGCACCAAGGGGACGCTCACCACATGAGCGTGGAGATCGCGGTGGTCGACTACGGGATGGGCAACCGCCGCTCCGTGGAGAAGGCGCTCGAGCACGTCGGCGCGGACGCGCTGGTCAGCAGCGAGCACGCGCCGCTGCGCGCCGCCGCCGGCCTGGTCGTCCCGGGCGTCGGCGCGTTCCCGCGGGGAATGCAGCGCCTGCGCGAGCTCGGGCTCGACGAGCTGCTGCGCGAGCGCGTGCGCGCGGGCACGCCGGTGCTCGGCATCTGCCTGGGCATGCAGCTCGCGTTCGACTCCTCGAGCGAGCTGGGCGGGGCGCCCGGGCTGGGCATCGTCGCCGGCGAGGTGCGCCGGCTGGACGCCGGCGGGCTGAAGCTGCCGCACATCGGCTGGAACGAGGTCGGCTTCCGCGACCCGCGCTCGCCGCTGCTCGCCGAGCTGCCCGAGCGCTGCGCGTTCTATCACGTGCACTCCTTCGCGCCGGTCCCCGCGAACGACGAGGACGTGCTCGGCAGCGCCGAGTACGGCGCCCCGTTCGCGAGCGCCGTCGCCCACGGCTCCTTCTACGGCGTCCAGTTTCACCCCGAGAAGTCCTCCGCCGCCGGGTTGCGCCTGCTGGCGAACTTCGCGCGCATCTGCATCGCCGCCGCGACGCCGGTCGCGTGAGGCTGTACCCGGCGATAGACGTCCTCGGCGGCAGCGCCGTGCGCCTGGTACGGGGCGACTTCGAGGCCAAGAAGGTCTACGACGAGGACCCGCTGTCGGCGGCGCGCACGTGGGTGAGCGCCGGCGCCGAGTACCTGCACGTGGTCGACCTCGACGGCGCCAAGCGCGGCGAGCCGGTCAACCTCGGGCAGCTGCGGCGGCTGGCCGCCGGGGCGGGCGTGCCCGTGCAGTACGGCGGCGGCCTGCGCTCGCCCGGCGCGGTCGCGCGCGCGCTGTCCGCGGGCGCCGCGCGCGTGATCCTCGGCACGGTCGCGTTCACCGATCCTGACGTGCTGCGCGCGGCGCTCGACGCGCACGGGGCCGAGCGGGTGCTCGTGGGCGTGGACGTGCGCGCCGGGCGCGTCGCGACGCACGGCTGGCTGCACAGCACCGACACGCCCGCCCGCGAGGCGTTCGCGGCCTTGCGCGAGCTCGGCGCGCGTGACTTCGTGTTCACGAACATCGACCACGACGGCATGCTCGACGGCGCCAACCGCGAGGAGGTCGCGTGGGTGGCGCGGGCGGCGGCGGCGGGGGAGGGCAGCGTGATCGTCTCCGGCGGGATCGGCACGCTCGCGCACCTGCGCGAGCTCGCGCGCGTGCGCGGCGAGCTCGCGCTCGACGGCCTCGACGGCGTGATCGTCGGCACGGCGCTGTACGAGCGGCGCTTCACGGTCGCGCAAGCCAAGGACGCCCTCACGCTACGGTGAGCGCGTGCACTACAAGCGGGTGATCCCCTGTTTGGACGTGGACGCCGGGCGCGTGGTCAAGGGCGTCGAATTCATCGACATCCGCGACGCCGGCGACCCGGTCGAGCTGGCCGCGCACTACGACCGCGAGGGCGCCGACGAGGTCGTGTTCCTGGACATCACGGCCACGCACGAGAAGCGCGAGACGATCGCCAAGCTCGCCCGCCAGACCGCCGACGAGGTGTTCGTGCCGTTCACGATCGGCGGCGGGATTCGCTCGATAGCCGACGCGCAGGCGGTGCTCGACGCGGGCGCCGACAAGGTCTCGGTCAACTCCGCCGCGCTGGCGCGCCCGCAGCTGCTCGACGAGCTCGCCGAGGTGTTCGGCGCGCAGTGCGTGGTGCTCGCGATCGACGCCAAGGCCCGGCAGCGCCCGGCGAGGACCTGGGAGGCGTATCTCGCTGGCGGGCGCGAGCCGACCGGACGCGACGTCGTCGCGTGGGCGCGCGAGGCGGCCGAGCGCGGCGCGGGGGAGATCCTGTTGACGAGCATCGACCGCGACGGCACGAGCGAGGGCTATGACCTGGCGCTCACGCGCGCGGTCAGCCAAGCGGTCGGCGTGCCGGTGATCGCCTCGGGCGGCGCCGGCGAGCTCGCGCACCTCGCGCAGGCGCTCGCCGCGGGCGCCGACGCGGTGCTGTGCGCGTCGATCTTCCACTACGGCCGCCACACCGTCGCGCAGGCCAAGGCGCACCTGGCAGCGGCGGGGATTCCCGTGCGCGTGACGTGATGAGCGGGGAGCGCGTGCTCGAGGCGCTCGCCGCGCGCCCCGGCGGCCGCCAGCTGCTGGCCCTGTGCGAGGGCCGCGAGGACGTCGCGCTCGTGGGCGGGGCGGTTCGCGATCTGCTGCTCGGACGCGAGCCGCGCGAGCTCGACGTGGTCCTCGCCGGTGAGGCGGGGTCGCTGGCGGGGCAGCTCGCGGGGGCGCTCGGGGGGACGGTGAGGGCGCACGAGCGCTTCGGCACGGCGCTCGTCGAGTGGCGCGAGGGTGGTGTCGGACGGCGGCGACGGATCGACATCGCGGCGCGCCGCGCCGAGTCCTACCCGGCGCCGGGCGCGCTGCCGCAGGTGCGCGAAGGGAGCCTCGAGCAGGACCTCGCGCGCCGGGACTTCACGGTCAACGCGATCGCGGTCGTGCTCGGCGGCCCCAGCCGCGGCGCGCTGCACGGCGCGAAGCACGCCGTCGATGACCTCGCGGCGGGGCGCCTGCGGGCGCTGTACGAGCGCAGCTTCGTCGATGACCCCACGCGCCTGTGGCGCCTGGCGCGCTACCAGGCGCGGCTTGCCTTTGACGTCGAGCCGCACACCGCCGAGCTGGCCGCCGCGGCGGTGGCCGCGGCGACGCCAGCGAGCGTCTCGCGCGCGCGCATCGGCAGCGAGCTGCGGCTGGCGCTCGGCGAAGCCGACGCCCCGGGCGCGCTGGACGCGATCGAGCGGTGGGGCCTGCTGCGGGCGCTTCACCCCCAGCTGCGCTTCGACGCCGCGCTAGCGCGCGCGGCGCTGGCGCTGCTGGGCGCGGCGGACGGCGACGGCGACCCAGACGCCGAGCCCGACGGCGCGAGCCGCTCGCCGCGGGCCCAGCTGCTGCTGCTCGCGGCGCTGCTCGCCTCGATCTTGGGCGCCGGGGACGTGGAAGTGGAGGTGGCGGGCGGGGTGTACACGCTGCTCAACGACCTCGAGTTCCCCGCCGGCGACCGCGACCTGGCGATGCGGGCGGCGAGCGGCGCGCGGGCGGGCGCCGAGCGGCTCGCGCGCGCCCTCGCGCCCTCGCAGATCTACGCGGCGGTCGAGCGGATGTCGCCCGAGGGCGTGGCCCTGGCGGGCGCGTGGGGCCAGACCCGCGATCGCGCCCCACGCGCGAGCGCGGCGGCGGGCGAGTGGCTGTCGAGGCTGTGCGGCGTGGGCTTGCTGATCACCGGCGAGGACCTGCTCGCGGCGGGCGTCCCCGAGGGCCCGGAGATTCGCCGCCGGCTGGAGTCCGCGTTGCTGCGCAAGCTCGACGGCGAGCTCGACGGCGACGGACGCGAGGCGGAGCTGAGCGCGGCGCTGGAGAGCGCGCGATGAGCGCGGCCGGCGAGGCGGCGCTCGCGCCGTCCGGCGCGGAAGCGGTTCTGGAGCTGCCGGGAGGCGGGCGCGTGCTGTTCACGACGCGCGCCGCGGGCAACCTGTCGACGGGCGCGGGCGCGGGCGCCGAGCGCGGCCTGGAGCACCGCGCGCAGCTGTGCGAGCGGCTGGGGGTGCGCTGGTTGTGCGCGGGCGCACAGGTGCACGGCGCGGACGTGCACGTGATCGAGCGAGTAGCGGGCGCGGGTGGAACGCCGCTGGCGATCGACGCGGACGGCCACGCGACGAGCCTGCGCGAGGTGGGCGCGATGGTCATGTGCGCCGACTGCCTGCCGGTGGCGATCGGCTGCACGGGCGCGGTCGCGATGCTGCACGCCGGCTGGCGCGGTCTGGCCGCGGGCGTGCTCGAGCGGGGGGTGCGGGCGCTGCGCGAGCTCTCCGGAGGGCGGCGGCTGCTCGCGATCGTCGGGCCGGGCGCGGGCGCGTGCTGCTATGAGGTGGGAGCCGAGGTCCGCTCGGCGTTCGCGGGGGGCTTCGTCGAAGGCCGCGCCGAGGCTCGGGAAGGGCGGCGCGAGCGCGCACGCATCGACCTGCGCGCGATCGCGCGCGAGCGGCTGCTGGCGGCGGGCGTGCGCGAGGTGCGCGACGTGGACGCGTGCACGATCTGCGACGCGCGGTTCTTCTCGCACAGGCGCGAAGGCGAGCGCGCGGGACGCCAGGCGGGGATCGCGTGGCTGAGCTGATCACGGGCCTGCGCGCCGAGGTCGTGCGCGCGAACCTCGAGCGCGTGCGCGACCGGGTCGAGCAGGCGGGCGCGCGCGCGCGCTCGCGTGGCCTGGCGCGCGGCGGGGGCGAGGTTGAGATCCTGGCGGCGACGAAGTACGTGGCGGTGGGCGAGCTGCCGGTGCTGGCGCAGGCGGGGGTGCGGCTGGTCGGCGAGAACCGCGCGCAGGACCTGCAGGAGAAGGTCGCGGCGCACGGGGAGCTGTTCGAATGGGACTTCATCGGCCAGCTGCAGAGCAGGCGCGTGCGCGCGATCGTGCCGCACGTGCGCCTGATCCACTCACTCGCCTCCGAGTCGGCGCTGCGCGAGCTCGCCCGCCACGCGCAGCTCGCGCGTCCGGGGCTGCGCGTGCTGCTCGAGGTGAACGTCGCGGGCGAGCCGGGCAAGGCGGGGATCGCGCCCGAGCAGATCGGCGCGTACGTCGCCGGCTGCCCGCTGCCGGTCGCGGGGCTGATGACGATGCCGCCGCTGTCGGCTGACGCGCACGACAGCCGCCCGTGGTTCGCCGCGCTGCGCGAGCTCGCGGACGAGCACGGCCTCGAGCACCTGTCGATGGGGACCTCGCAGGACTACGTGGTCGCGGTCGAGGAGGGTGCGACAATCGTGCGAATCGGCACGAAGATATATATTTAGGGGATCGACGCCGGCACGGGTCCGCGCGCGCACAGGGCCGCGAGCGCGTGCCTGCAACCACTAGCATCAGCAGGGAAACCGGCGCCCCGCGCGAACACGCACCTATCCGATGGCTTTCCGCGACTCCTGGCACAGCGCACTCGTGTACTTCGGCCTCGCCGAGGAGTACCACGACGACTACGAAGAGGACGACCAGGCGGCACCGGAGGCGGAGATCGAAGACCGCTACCGCGAGCGCCCGAACGTCCGGCGCCTGCGCCGCCGCCGCGACGAGTTCGACGAGATCTTCGCCGACGACGACGCCGAGGCGGGCGGCGCCCGCGGGGGGCGACGCGGCGTGACGACCGTGCTCAAACCGGTGGGCGCCCGCGGCAACGGCGACGTGCAGGTGCACCTGGTCGTGCCCAAGTCGTTCAACGACGCGCAGCAGATCGCGGACAAGTTCAAGGACTCGATCCCCGTGATCCTCAACCTGCAGAGCTCCGACACGGACCTGTCCAAGCGCCTGATCGACTTCGCCTCGGGTCTGACCTACGCGCTCGACGGCGGCATGCAGCGGATCGCCGACAAGGTCTTCATGCTGACCCCGCGCAACGTCGAGATCTCCGCCGAGGAGCGGGCGCGGCTCATCGAGAAGGGCTTCTTCAACCAGTCCTGAGGTGCGATAGCCGGCGCCTGACTGCGTCCTCGCTCGCTCATGTGCGAAGCAACTTCGCTCGCTGCGTCCTTGTCGGGCTCGGCTTTCGCGCCTCAGGAGCGCTCGCCAATCGCCACTAGTCTGCACACCACATGCGGGTAGGCCTGATCGGTTGCGGGAACATGGCTCGCGCGCTGGCGCGCGGGTGGGGGCGCCCGCTGCTGTGCGCGGACCCGATCGCGCAGCGCGCGCGCAACCTGGCGGCGGAGGTGGGCGGCGAGGCGCTCGCGAGCAACGCGGAGGTGGCCGCGCGCGCGGATCTGCTGGTGCTCTGCCACAAGCCCGTCCAGCTCGCGTCGGTGGCCGCGCAGATCGGCCCGGGCACGACGCCGGTCGCGTCGATCCTCGCGGCGACGCCGCTGGCGGCGCTGCGCGAGGCGTACCCCGGGCGGGCGGTGTACCGCTTCATCCCCTCGCTGCCCGTGGAGGTGCGCCAGGGGGCGGTCGTCCAGGCGGCCGGGTCCGGCGCACAGGCCGGCAGTGGCGCAGGCGCGGATCGCGGGAGCGAGCTCGACGCGAGCGTCGCCGCGCTGTTCGCCGAGCTGGGCACGCTGGTGGTGCTCGACGACGCGCTCGTCGACGTGGCCACCGGCCTGATGTCGTGTGCGCCGGCGTACGTGGCGCTGGTCGCCGAGGCGCAGGTCGACGCGGGCGTGCGCCGTGGCATCCCGGCGGCGCAGGGCGCGGAGCTGGTCGTGCAGACGCTCGCGGGCACGGCCGAGCTGCTGCGCCGGCGCGGCTACGACACGCTGGCCGTCCGCCGCGAGGTCGCCTCGCCCGGCGGGCTGACCGCGCGGGGCGTGGACGCGCTCGAGCGCGCAGGCGTGCGCAGGGCGTTCAGCGACGCGCTCGACGCGGTGCTCGAGCCGGGCGGGGACGCCGGGCGATGATCCTCGCGAGCGCGCGCACCGAAGTCGCGGACTACATCTCGACGGTGATCTACGTGTACACCCTGATCATCATCGTGTACATCGTCGTGAACCTGCTGTTCAGCGCCGGGATCCGCCCCCCGTACTCGCGCACGACCGACCGCGTGCTCGGCTTCCTGCGCGACGTGTGCGAGCCGTTCCTGCGCATCTTCCGACGCTGGGCGCCGAGGTTCGGCGGCCTCGACCTCAGCCCGCTGCTGGCGATCCTGACGCTGTACATCATCAACCTGGTGATCGTCCAGGGCGTCATCCACGGCTGAGCGCCGGATGGGAGAGGTGCAGAGGCCCGATGGCCCACCAGCGCGCGGCGAGCAGGCGCCGGCCGCGCCGCGCCGCCGCGCCCGCGCGGCGCTCGCGTGGTTGCGCGCGGCGCTCGTGCTCGGGGCGGTGGTCGCCGCCGACCAGTTGACCAAGCGCGCGGTCGAACGCTCGATCGTGCCGGGGGAAGAACGCAAAGTGCTGCCGGGCATCGAGCTCGTCGACACGCGCAACCGGGGCGTGGCCTTCGGCCTGTTCCCGGGCGACCACGTCGTGGTGACCGCGCTCGTGTCCTTCGCCCTGCTCGTGCTGCTCGCGTACTTCGCGCTGCACGCGACGCGCGCGTTGACGTGGCTGCCGACGGGGCTGATCGCGGGCGGCGCGCTGGGCAACGTCGTCGACCGGCTGCGCCACGGCTCGGTGATCGACTTCATCAAGCTGCCGCTCGGCTGGCCGCCGTTCAACCTCGCCGACGCATCGATCACGCTCGGCGTGGTGATCCTGTTCGTGCTGGTCGACCACGCCCGCCATGCACGGTCGCGCGCGCACGCGATGAGCCCGCGCCGCACGTGAGCGACGCGCCGGCGAGCCCGCCGTTCACGATCGCCTTCGAGGACGAGCACCTGATCGTCGTGGACAAGGGCCCCGGCGTGGTCGTGCATCCGGCGCGCGGTCACCGCGAGGACACGCTCGCGCAGCTGCTCGCGCCGCTGCTGGGGGGCGAGACCGGCACCCGGGAGCAGCGCCGCGGAATAGTGCACCGCCTCGACCGCGACACCTCGGGGCTGCTGGTGCTCGCGCGCACCGACGAGTCGCACCGGCGGCTGGCGGCCGAGCTCGCGCGGCACGCGGTCGAGCGCGAGTACCTGGCGTTGGTCGAGGGACGCCCGCCGGCGCGCTCGGGCACGATCGAGGCGCCCGTCGGGCGTGACCGGCGCGTGCGCACGCGGATGGCGGTCGGCGGCGCGGGCGCGCGCGAGGCGCGGACGCATTTCACGCTCGAGCGCGCGCTCCGCGAGACGACGCTGCTGCGCCTGCGCCTGGAGACCGGGCGCACGCATCAGATTCGCGTGCACATGCGCGCGATCGGCCACCCTGTGTGCGGAGACCCCGAGTACGGGACGCCGGGGCTGCTGGGCCTCTCGCGCCAGTTCCTGCACGCCACCCGACTGGCGTTCGAGCACCCGCTGACGGGCGAGCGGGTGGAGCTCAGCTCCCCGCTGCCGCCCGACCTGTCGGCCGCGCTGGAGCGCGCGGGCACCGCCGGCGGAGCCGGTGGTCGGGTATCCTGAACGGTTCATCTGCACCTCTACCCGCGTGGCCACGGATCGCGGCCCTGCCCGAAGCCGGCACGAAGGTGCGCTTCGGGTCCGCGCTCCGCATGCGGACAACCTCAAAGCACCGAAAACAAGGGAGTAGCCCGTGGCTGACGTTGGCATCGCGGAGCTGCTGGAGGCCGGCGTCCACTTCGGCCACCAGACGCGCCGCTGGAATCCGAAGATGCGCCGCTTCATCTATGGCGAGCGCGGCGGCATCTACATCATCGACCTGCTCAAGACGCAGGCGCTGCTCGCCCAGGCGCAGGAGTTCGCGGGCACGCTCGCGCACCGTGGCGGCACGGTGCTGTTCGTGGGCACCAAGAAGCAGGCGCGCGACACGATCCGCGACGTCGCCGAGGGTGCGGGGATGCCGTATGTCAACCACCGCTGGCTGGGTGGCCTGTTGACGAACTTCCAGACGATCAACCAGCGCATCCGCCGGCTGCACGATCTCGAACGCTACGAGACCGAGGGCCAGCTGGAGCTGCTGCCGACGCGCGAGCGGATGGCCGCACAGGCCGATCTGGTGAAGCTGCGCGCGAACCTCGGCGGTGTCAAGAACATGCAGCGCGTGCCCGACGCGATGTTCGTGATCGACCTCAAAACCGAGGCGATCGCGGTCAAGGAGGCGCAGCGCCTGCGAATTCCCGTGATCGGGCTCGTCGACACCAACTGCGACCCGGACGGCATCGACTTCGTGATCCCGGGCAACGACGATGCGATCCGCTCGTGCGCGCTGATCACGCAGGCGATCGGGCAGGTCGTCTCGGAGGGCCATTCGGTGTTCCGCGCGCAGGAGGAACGCGCGCGCCAGGAAGCCGAGGAACGCGCGCGCCTGGAGGCCGAAGCGCGCGCCAGGCGCGAGGCCGAGGAGCAGGCGGCGCGCGAGGCCGAGGAGCAGGCGGCCCGGGAGGCCGCGGAGCGCGAGGCGGCCAGCCGCGCCGCCGCCGCTGCGCAGGCGGCCCAGGCGGCAGAGCACGCGGCGCCGGTTGCGCCCGCAGAGCACGCGGCGCCGGTTGCGCCCGCGCCCGCCGCGGCGGCGCCCGCGGCGCGGGCCACGAGGACCGAGGCCGGCGAACGGGCCTCCGGCGAGGGTGAGGACGCCGTGCACGCCGAGGCGCAGGCGCAAGCCGATCCCGAGCTGCGCCCCTCCGAGGAGCCGGAGCCGGTGGCGGAGGGCGCGACCGAGGGCGAGGATGCGGTGCACGCCGAAGTCCTCGCCCAGACCGGCGGCGACGCCCCGGCGCGAGCCGATCAGGCCGACGCCCGGGCGCCGGGCGAGGCGCTGGCGCAGGCGGGCGAGAAGACGACCACGGAGGCGAGCGCATCATGAGCACTGTCGAGATCGCGGCGAAGGACGTGAAGGCCCTGCGCGATCGCACGGGCGCGGGCATGATGGACTGCAAGAAGGCGCTCACGGAGGCGCAGGGCGACGTCGAGAAGGCGATCGAGCTGCTCCGCGTCAGGCAGGGCAAGAAGATCCAGGACCTCGGCGAGCGCGCCGCGACCGAGGGCACGGTCCAGGCGTATGTGCACGCCGGCTCGAAGGTCGGCGTCCTGATCGAGGTCGACTGCAACACCGACTTCGTCGCCAAGAACGATGACTTCGTGAGCTTCGCTCGCGAGGTCGCGATGCAGGTCGCGGCGACGCCGACGGTCAAATACGTCAGCCGCGAGGAGGTGCCCGCCGAGCTGCGCGAGGCCGAGTCGCGCATCTACGCGCAGGAGGCGGCGGACAAGCCGGAGAACGTACGCGAGAAAATCGTCTCGGGCAAGCTCGACGCGTGGCTTGCGACGATCGTGCTGCTCGAGCAGGAGATGCACAACCCGAAGTTCGAGAGCAAGACCGTGCAGCAGCTGCGCGACGAGCTGACGGCGAGCACCGGCGAGAACGTCGTGATACGCAGGTTCGCACGCTTCCAGATCGGTCAGTAGACGCGCCTGCGCGGCAAACGAGCGAGCGGGTAGGCTCCCGCCCGATGCCACCTGTCTTCAAACGCATCCTGCTGAAGCTCTCGGGCGAGGCGCTGATGGGCGAGCTCGAGTACGGCACCGACCCGCAGCGCGTGGCGGCGGTCGCGCGTCAGGTGGCGGCGGTGCGCGACGAGGGCGTGGAAGTGGCGATCGTGGTGGGCGCGGGGAACATCTACCGCGGCATGGTGGGCGTGGCGGCGGGCATGGACCGTGCGACCGCCGATTACATGGGCATGCTGGCGACGGTCCTGAACGCGCTGCCGTTGCAGGACGCGCTGGAGAAGATCGGCACGGACACGCGCGTGCAGTCGGCGCTGGGCGTCTCGGAGGTCGCCGAGCCCTACATCCGCCGCCGCGCGATGCGCCACCTGGAGAAGGGCAGGGTGGTGATCTTCGCGGCCGGCACGGGCAACCCGTTCTTCACGACGGACACGGCGGCGGCGCTGCGGGCGGCGGAGATCCACGCGGAGATCATCCTGATGGCCAAGAACGGCGTCGAAGGCGTGTACAGCGCCGATCCGGCGCTCGACCCGGGCGCGCAGTTCATCCCCGAGATAACGCACATGGAGGCGATCGAGCGGCGGCTGCGGGTGATGGACTCGACGGCGCTGGCGCTGTGCATGGAGAACGGCATGCCGCTGAACGTCTTCAACATGGACGACGAGAGCGCGCTCTCACAGATAATCTCGGGCGTGCGCGTGGGAACGCTCGTGAGGACACCGGCAGGGGAGGCTGATGGCGACTGAAAACCTGATCGACGAACTGCTCGAGGACGCCGCCGAGCGGATGGCCAAGTCGGTCGAGTCGGCTACCCACGAGTTCTCGACGGTGCGCACGGGGCGCGCGAGCCCGTCGCTGCTCGACCGGGTGCTCGTCGACTACTACGGCGCGCCGACCCCGCTGAACCAGCTCGCGACGATCTCCGCGCCGGAAGCTCGGCTGCTGACCGTCCAGCCCTACGACAAGTCCTCGATCAAGTCGATCGAGAAGGCGATCAACGAGTCCGACGTCGGGCTGACGCCGTCGAACGACGGCAACGTCGTGCGCCTGATCGTCCCCGAACTGACCGAAGAGCGTCGCCGCGACCTGGTGAAGGTCGTGCGCAACCTCGCCGAGGAGGGACGCGTGGCGGTGCGCAACGTGCGCCGCGACACGATGCAGCACCTGCGCGAGCTGAAGACCGAGGGCGAAGCGTCCTCCGACGACGAGCACCGCGCCGAGGCGCAGCTGCAGAAGCTGACCGACGCGCGCATCGCCGAGCTCGACGGCATCCTGAAGGCCAAGGAAGAGGAGATCCTCGCAGTCTGATGCCCGCCCCCCGGGAACCCGCGGTGGGCGGGCGGGTTCGCTATCTCGCGATCATCACCGACGGCAACGGGCGCTGGGCGCGCGCGCGGGGAGTGCCGGTCAACGACGGTCACGACGCGGGCGCGGACACGGTCAAGGCGCGCCTGCGCGACGCGGTCGAGCTGGGGATCGAGGAGCTCACCGTGTACTCGTTCTCGACCGAGAACTGGTCGCGCCCGCCCGCGGAGGTGCAGGGGCTGATGGACATGTTCTCGCGGCGGATCGCCGGCGAGACGCCCGAGCTGCACTCAGAAGGCGTGCGCATGCGCTTCATCGGCCGGCGCGAGGGCGTGGATGAGCGCCTGGCCGAGCAGATGCGCTGGGCGGAGGAGCTCACGCGCGCGAACACCCGGATCACGCTGTTCGTCGCGTTCAACTACGGTGGGCGGGCGGAGATCGTGGACGCCGCACGAGCTTTCACCGGCAGCACCGAGGAGGAGTTCCGCGCGTGCCTGTACGCGCCCGAGATGCACGACCCCGACCTGATCATCCGCACGAGCGGCGAGCGGCGCCTGTCGAACTACCTGCTGTGGCAGTCGGCCTACTCCGAGCTCGTGTTCCGCGAGGAGCTGTGGCCGGACTTCACGCGCGAGGCGCTCGAACAGTCGCTCGCCGAGTACGCCGAGCGGCGCCGGCGCTTCGGCGGGCGCTGAGCGGATGCTGATGGCAAGCGACCGCTCAGAGCTCGGACGGCGCACGCATGCGCGGGCCGACGGGGACGACGCGCGGACCGTGAGGCTGTCCGCGCGGCGCTCGAGCCGGCAGGCGCGCCGGGCGCCGGGCGGGCGGGGACGCGCCCGCGGCCGCGGGCGTCGCGACGAGCGCGGCTCCGACCTGGGCGCGCGCGTGCTCGTGGCGATCCCGGCGATCGCGCTCGCGCTGTTCCTGGTGATCGAAGGCGGGCTCGTGTTCGCGGCGGGCATGTTCGTGCTCGGCGCGGCGTGCATGCACGAGCTCTACGCGATGTACGAGCGCGCGCGCCCGGCGCGCCTGGCCGGCTTCATCGCGCTCGCCGGCCTGCTCGCGGCGGCGCTCTACGGCGACCAGTTCCAGGTGCTGCTGGTCGCGGTCGCGGCGCTGCCGCTGGTGTTCGGCCTGACGCTGCTCTCGCCCCGCCCGTCGGTCGGCGGGGTCGCGCTGACGCTGCTCGGGGTCTATTGGATCGGCTTCGCGCTCGCGCACGCGGTGCTGCTGCGCGGCCTGCCGCACGGCCTGGGCATCGTGATCGACATCGCGGTCGGCACGTTCCTCGGCGACACCGGCGCGTACCTCGGCGGGCGCATGTTCGGGCGGCGCCCGCTCGCGCGTTCGATCTCCCCGAACAAGACCGTGGAGGGACTGGTGTTCGGGATGCTGTTCGCGGTCCTCGGCGTGTGGGTCGCCGGGCGCTACCAGGAATGGCTGCCGGGCACGCACGCGCTCGTGCTCGGGCTCGGCGTCGCGCTGTCAGCGCCCGTCGGCGACCTGTTCGAGTCGTTCGTCAAGCGCGAAGCGGGCGCCAAGGACTCGGGCGGCCTGTTCGGCGCCCACGGCGGCGCGCTCGACCGCCTCGACGCGATCCTGTTCACGGCGGTCGTCAGCTACTACGTGTGGGCGGCGTACGTGCGCTAGCGCCCGGCTGCTCGGCGCTCGCCGAACGGCGCGCGCGGCGGTCGCCTGCGCCGGGCGCACGGGCCTCGCGCGAGCCGACCGCGCAGCCCGCGATAATGGTCGCGTGTGGCGCTGGCACAGACACAAGTGGAGCGAGTGGGAGCGCGCGTGGGGGAAAGGCAGCGCCAAAGGCTACGTGCTCGAGCGCAAATGCGAGCTGTGTGGCAAGACCCAGACGCAGGTCATCCGCTGAGCTGAGTCGCGGCGCGCGCCGCGTCAGCGGCTAGATTCCGGCGCGTATGCCCGACCGCAAGCGCCTGCTGATCCTCGGCTCGACCGGATCGATCGGGACACAGGCGCTTGAGGTGTGCGAGCGCAGCGAGGAGCTCGAGCTCGTGGGCCTCTCGGCGGAGCGCTCGTGGGAGGAGCTGCTCGCGCAGGCGCGCGAGCACGGCGTCGAGCGGGTGGCCCTGGCGGACGCGCACGCGGCAGCGCGCGCGGCCGAGGCGTGGACCGACGGGCGCGTGCTCGGCGGCCCCGAGGGGCTGGTGCGGCTGGTGATCGACTCGGGCGCCGAGCTCGTGCTGAACGCGCTGGTCGGCTCGGCGGGACTCGGGCCGACGGTCGCGGCGCTCGGCGAGGGGATCGACCTGGCGCTCGCGAACAAGGAGTCGCTGGTCGTCGGCGGCGAGCTCGTGACGGCGCTGGCCGAGGCGACGGGCGCGCTGATCGTGCCGGTCGACTCCGAGCACACGGCCCTGCACCAGCTGCTCGCGGGCCTGGCGCCGGGCTCGGCGCGGCGCCTGACGATCACCGCGAGCGGCGGCCCGTTCCGGGGGCGCACGCGCGCAGAGCTCGAGGAGGTGACGGTCGCGCAGGCGCTCGCGCACCCGACGTGGGCGATGGGGGGCAAGATCACGATCGACTCGGCGACGCTGATGAACAAGGGCCTCGAGCTGATGGAGGCCCACCACCTGTTCGGCACGCCGTATGAGCGGATCGACGTGGTCGTGCACCCGCAGTCGCTGGTGCACGGGCTCGTGCAGCTCGCCGACGGGGCGATGCTCGCGCACCTCGGCCCGCCGGACATGCGCGTCGCGATCTCCTACGCCCTGCACGGCGGCGAAAGCGCGCCGCTTGCGATCGCGCCGCTGGACCTCGCGAAGGTCGGCGAGCTGACCTTCGAAGCGGTCGATCTGCAGGCCTTCCCGTGCCTGCGCCTGGCCGGCGAGGCCGCGCGCGCGGGCGGCACGGCGCCGTGCGTGCTGAACGCGGCGAACGAGATCGCCGTGCACGCGTTCCTCGGCGGACGGCTGCGCTTCCTGGAGATCCCCGAGGTGATCGAGCGCACGCTCGACGAGCTCGGCAGCGAGCCCGTGACCTCGTTCGAGACGTTGTACGCGGCGGACCGGCAGGCGCGAGCGACCGCCGGGGAGGCGATTGCAGGCCTGCCAAACTGAGACCCGTGGCCTGGGTCCTGACCATCCTCGGCATCGTCGCGCTGATCGTGCTGCACGAGCTCGGGCACTTCACCGTCGCCAAGCTCGTGGGCATGCGCGTCGAACGCTTCTCGCTGTTCTTCCCGCCGACGCTGCTGCGCGTGCGCCGCGGCGAGACCGAGTATGCGATCGGCGCGCTCCCGTTCGGCGGCTACGTGAAGATCGCGGGCATGAACCCGGAGGAACTGAAGGGCGCGCCGGATCCCGACCTGCTCCGGCGCGCGTACTACAACCAGGCGCCGTGGAAGCGGATCGTCGTGATCCTGGCCGGCCCGGGGGTGAACATCCTGATCGCTTTCGTGCTGTTCTGGGTGATGCTCGCGGCCGGCAACCTGAACGGCGTGGGCACGCTCGAAGCGCTGAACCCCTCGATCCAGACGCGCGAAGCGACGACGTCGGTCGCCGGGGTCATCGCCCACGAGCCCGCCGACGGGGTCCTGCGCGCGGGCGATCGGATCCTCGCGGTCGACGGCCACGCCGCGACGGTCGCCTCGGCCGAGCGCGCGATCGAGGAACATCGCTGCGCCGGCGCGCTGAGGGACGGCTGCCGGGCCGCCACGCCGGTGACGCTGACGGTCAGGCGCGCGGGGCGCGCGCTGACGCTGACGGTGTACCCCCGCTACGACGAAAAGGCCCGGCGCATGCTCGTCGGCTTCGACTTCGGCGAAGCGGCGAAACACTTCGGCGTGTTCGCCGCCGCGGGCACGGCGCTGCACGAGATGTGGAGCGCCACGACGAGCATGATCGGCAACCTCGGGCGCGCGTTCACGAGCTCGAAGGTCCGCCACGAACTGCACAGCGTGGTCGGCATCACCGAAATCACCCACGAAGCGGTCGCCGCGGGCGCCGGCTACGGCCTCGTGTTCCTCGGCTTCATCTCGCTGGTGCTCGCGGTCATCAACCTGTTCCCGTTCCTGCCGCTCGACGGCGGGCACATCCTCTGGGCCGCGGCAGAGAAGGTCCGCGGGCGGCGGATCTCGCTCGCGGCGATGTACCGCTACAGCACGGTCGGGATCGTGCTGCTGATCTTCCTCGTGATCAACGGCCTGAGCAACGACATCAGCCGCATCGCCCACTGATCTTTGTCTTTAGAGAGGGGCCTGCCGGCCCCGGGAGCGGCGAACGCACACCCAGCTCTTGACGAGCGGTCCCAGCCGCTCCGGGCGGGCGGGCCCGAACAGGGCCTCGAGCTCGCTGCGACCCAGCAGCCGGATCCGATCGGAGGGATCGCCGCTTGCGCCCAGGCGCCAGTAGGCGCGGCGCGCGCGCGGGGGCAGCCAGTGCGCGCCGGGCAGCAGCGAGTGCGGCTCGATCGGGAACGCGCGCGCGGGCGTCTGCACGAGCCAGCCGCGGCCCACGCGCCGGACCTCCGCGGCGAACGCCGGCCGGCGGGCCGGGGGGACGTGCTCGATCACGCTCGAGCAGTACACGAGGTCGAACTCGCCGTCGACGAACGGCAGGCGCTCGGCGGCGTCCGCGCGCACGAACGGCCCGGGGTAGCCGGGGCGCTCGTCGAGGTCGACGCCGGTGATGTCCAGGTCGGGCTCGAGCGCGCGCAGCCCGAGCGTCCCGCAGCCGACGTCCAGCACACGCGCCCCCGGCGCCAGCCCCGTGAGGGCGAAGAAGCGCTCGTGGCGGCGCGCGCGGGCGCGCGCGGCAAGCGGCGAGGCGAGCGGTGTGAGCAGACGCGCGAGCGGCCCGCGCGCGGTCGCGTAAACGGCCTCGGGCGGTTGCATCGTAGAATCAGCCTATGGCCTCGGAGCGCCAGATTCACGTGGGCCCGGTGAAGGTCGGCGGCGGCGCGCCGGTCGCGGTGCAGACGATGACCAAGACCGAGACGGCCAACCTGCAGGCGACGATGGCGCAGATCCGCACGGTCGCGGACGCGGGCGCGGACATCGTGCGCGTGGCCGTCCCGCGCGAGCAGGACGCGGAGGCGCTGAAGAGCATCGTCGCGCAGTCGCCGATCCCGGTGATCGCGGACATCCACTTCAACCACACGCTCGCGCTCAAGGCGATCGAGGCGGGCGCGCACTGCGTGCGGCTGAACCCCGGCAACATCGGCGGCCCCGAGAAGGTCGCCGAGGTGATCGCGCTGGCCAGGCGGCGCGGCACGCCGCTGCGCGTCGGCGTGAACTCCGGCTCGCTGCCCAAGCACCTGCGCCGGCTCGAGTACGAGAACCCCGTGGAGGCGCTCGTGACGGCGGCGATCGAGACCGTGCAGCTGATGGAGCGCCTGGGCTTCGAGAACTTCAAGGTCTCGATGAAGTCGACCTCGGTGCCCAACACGATCGCCTCCAACCGCCTGCTCGCCGAGAAGATCCCCTACCCGCTGCACCTCGGCGTGACCGAGGCCGGCACCAAGCTCGCGGGCTCGCTGAAGTCCGCCGTGGGTCTCGGCGCGCTGCTCGCGGACGGGATCGGCGACACGATCCGGATCTCGCTGTCCACCTTCCACGCCGAGGAGGAGGTCAAGGTCGCGTGGGAGATCCTCAAGGCGCTGAAGCTGCGCGAGCGCGGCCCAGACCTGATCGCATGCCCGACGTGCGGGCGCCTGCAGTTCGACATGGACTCAGTCGTCGCCGAGGTGCAGCGGCGCCTGGAAGACTACGAGGACCCGATCGAGGTCTCGGTGCTGGGCTGCGCGGTCAACGGCATCGGCGAGGCGCGCCACGCGGACTTCGGCATCACCGGCGCGAAAGACATGGGCATGATCTACTCCAAGGGCGAGCCGCTGAAGAAGGTCCCCACCGCGCGGCTCGTCGATGAGCTGTTCAAGGAGATCGACCGCTACTACGCGGCCGGCAAGAAGGTCCGGCGCGACGAGCGCGCCGCCGCCGAGGCGCGCGCGTGGCTGGCCGAGAACGAGGATGCGACGGCGATGACCCCGGAGCGCGTCGCCGCCCTGGAAGCGGCCGCGGCCGAGGACGACGAGGGCGCGGCCGCGGTGCTCGAGTCGATGCTCGCCCCCGCCGGCGCCGAAGGCAACGGCGCGAGCGAGGCGACCGTCGTGCTCGACGAGGCCGTCTCGCCCGTGGCGGGCAGGCGCTTCTCTCGCAACTGACGCGCGCCGGCCCGCCCGCCGGCCGCCGACCGGGGGGCGGCCCGAGCGCACGGCGCCGGCGGCCGCGGGCCGGGCAAGCCCGGCTCGCTCACGCCGCCGCGAAGCGCTCTGCGACCTTCGGCCAGTTCACGACGTTCCACCACGCGTCGATGTAGTCGGGGCGGCGGTTCTGGTACTTGAGGTAGTAGGAGTGCTCCCACACGTCGACGCCGAGCAGCGGCGCCTGGCCGTTTGAGATCGGGCAGTCCTGGTTGGCCGAGCCGACGACCGCGAGGCCCGAGCCGTCTTTCACGAGCCACGACCAGCCCGAGCCGAACTGGTTGACCCCGGTTTCCTTCAGCTTCGCCTGGAAGTCGGCAAACGAGCCGAACGCGGAGGCGATCGCGCTCGCGAGCTCGCCGGCGGGCTCGCCGCCGCCGCCGGCGCTCATGTTCTCCCAGAACATCGTGTGGTTGTAGTGGCCGCCGCCGTTGTTTTTGACGGCCGTCTTCTTCTCGCCGAGGCTGTCGAGGTTCTCGAGCACCTCCTCGATCGGCTTCTCGGCCCACTCCGTCCCCTCGAGCGCCGCGTTGACTTTGTCCACGTAGGCCTGGTGGTGCTTGTCATGGTGGAATTCCATCGTCGCCTTGTCGATGTACGGCTCGAGCGCGTCGTAGGCGTAGGGAAGCGGGGGAACCGAGTAGGCCATGTCGGGACTCCTTCTTGGATTGGGCGTCGAGTTCTGTCGGTCCCGGCTTTTCTATCAGAGGGCGGCAGCGACTAGGCTGTGAGCATGAGCCCGCTTGCCACCGGCCGTCCCGGACGGCCGGCAGCCTCGACGCGGGAGGCAGCGCTCGAGCTCGCGACCAAGCGCTTCCTCGCCGGCGAACGCGTAGACGTGCAGGCGATCGCGCGCGAGCTCGGGCTCGCGCGGGCGACGATGCACCGCTGGTTCCAGACGCGCGATCTGCTGCTCGCAGAGCTGCTCGCCGCGCTCGCCGAGCGGCGGCTGTCGGCGATTCGCCTGGACGTCGGCGGGGGCGGCCCGCGCGCGCTGCTCGAGACCCTCGACCGCTTCAACCGCGAGATCGCCGAGAACCGAGGCATGCGCGCGCTGCTCGGCCAGGAGCCCGAGCGCGCGCTGCGGATCCTCACCTCCGGGGCGGGCATCGTGCAGCCACGCGTCGTCGCCGCCATGCAGCGCATGATCGAGGCGGAGGTGCGGGACGGAAGCTTCGTCCCGCCGGTGCTCTCGGACGTCCTCGCGTACGCCACCGTGCGCCTCGGCGAGGCGTTCATCTACAACGACGCGCTGACCGGCATCCGCGGCGACACCGAGCGCCTGCGCCAGGTCGAGGCGGCGCTGTTCGGCGTCCCCGCCGGCTGATCCGGCGCGCCCGCGCGCGGGCTCAGCCCGGATTCGCTTCTTTCGAGATCATGTGTCTAAAATTGCCGCAACCGCGGCGAGCCACAGACGGCCGGCCGCACGAGCAGAGGAGAGAGGGATGCGACACGGAGGGATGACCGGCTCGGCCGGCGACATCGCGCGACGCATGCGGTTGCTCGCGCTCGCGGGCGCCGCGGCGTTCGTCGTGCTCGGGCTGATGGCCGGTCCGGCGCTCGCAAGCAAATCGGGCACGACGTGGCTGTGCAAACCGGGTAGCAAGATCACCGTTCACAAAGGCGAAGAAACGGTCAGGGAGAAGGACCCGTGCACTGAATCGCTGACGACCACGGTCGTGCAGACCGACGGCGAAACCAGCGAAGAAAAGAGCAGGATCCCGAAGAACACGCCGGTCAACTGCTTCTACGTCTACCCGACGGTCAGCGAACAGGCGACCGAAAACGCCAATCTCGAAATCGAAGACAACGAGACGCAGGTGGCGATCGACCAGGCGTCGCGCTTCTCGCACGACTGCAACGTCTACGCGCCGATGTACAAGCAGGTGACGTTGACCGCGCTCAACAGCGGCAAGCCGGTCACCGAAGCAGCCAGCGTCAGCGCGTTTCTGAGCGTCTTGGGCGGGTTCGACGAATTCATCGCCAAGTACGACCACGGCAAGCCGTTCGTGCTGATCGGCCACTCGCAGGGCTCGCTCATGCTCGAGGCGCTGATCAGCCGCGTGATCGAATCCAGCCCCGAACTGAGCGATCTGCTCGTCTCGGCGGTGCTGATGGGCGGCAACGTGCTCGTGCCCGAAGGCCAGCTCGTGGGCGGCACCTTCCAGCACGTGCCGGCCTGCCAGTCGGCGCTCCAGACCGGCTGCGTGATCGCCTACTCGACGTTCCTCAAAGAACCGCCGGAAGGCGCGTACTTCGGACGCGAGAACAGCCCGCTGCTGGGCGGCGAAAACACGGGCAAAGAAGTCGTGTGCGTCAACCCGACGCTGCTCACCCAGAACGGCAACGCCGGGCCGCTGCTCCCGTACGCCTCGACGACGCCGTTCCCGGGCGAGCTCGGGCTCTTCCAGCAGCTGCCGACCGGCACCACTCCGTGGGTGTCCTCGCCCGGCGAGTACACGGCCCAGTGCCACCACGAAAACGGGGCGAACTGGCTGCAGGTCAACCCCGTCGGCACCGCGGTCGATCCCGACACATACGTCGAAGAATCGCTTGGACCCGATTGGGGCCTGCACCTCTACGACATCAACATCGCGCTCGGCAACCTCGTAAAGACGGTCGCGATCCAGGAGCAGTCCTACCTGTTCGCGAACTAACGAGACCGGGGGCGCGCGAGCACGAGGCTCGCGCGCCCCCGACCCGCCACGGCCCGGAGGGCCGGGGGCGCGCCGCCTTCGCGGACGGCGCGAGCGCCGGCCGCCGGCACGCGGGAGGGCCGGCAGCGGCTCGGGCCGGGTCGCTGGCATCGAATAGGCTCTGGCGCCGGTGACCCGCCTCTCCGAGTACCTCCTGCCCACCGAGAAGCAGCCGCCGGCGGACGCGGAGGCGCTCTCGCACAAGCTGATGGTCCGCGCGGGGCTCGTGCGCCAGTTGGGCGCCGGCATGTGGACGTGGCTGCCGGCCGGCTGGCGCGTGCACCAGCGCGTCGCGCAGATCGTGCGCGAGGAGATGGACGCGATCGGCGCTCAGGAGATGCTGATGCCCGTCCTGCAGCCCGCCGAGCCGTGGCGCAAGACCGGGCGCATCGAGATCGAGGAGCTGTTCAAGCTCACCGACCGCAAGGGCTCGGAGCTGGTGCTCGCGATGACCCACGAGGAGGCCGTCACCTTCCACGTCGCCCAGGTCGTGCGCTCCTACCGCGACCTGCCGTTGATCGTCTACCACTTCCAGGTCAAGGAGCGCGACGAGCCGCGCCCGCGCGCCGGGGTGCTGCGCACGCGCGAGTTCATCATGAAGGACTCTTACAGCTTCGATCGCGACCCCGCGGGCATGGAGCACAGCTACGCGCTGCACATCGGCGCCTACGACAGCATGATGCGGCGCACCGGGCTGCGCTTCTACCGCGTCGAGGGCGAGGTCGGCATGATGGGCGGCAGCGGCGCGCACGAGTACATGGCGCCGTGCGCGGCCGGCGAGGACCAGGTGGTGCTCACGCAGTCCGGGTATGCGGCCAACGCCGAGGTGGTGCGCGCGGAGCTCCGCAAGGAGCGGCTCGACGCCGACGCCGACCGCATCAACGGCGAGCCCTTCGTGCTCGAGAGGGCGATCGAGATCGGCAACATCTTCAAGCTCGGCAGCCGCTACTCCGAGCAGCTCGGCGCGCGCTTCCTCGACGAGCACGGCGCCGAGCGCGCGATCTGGATGGCCTCCTACGGAATCGGCCCAGCGCGCATCGTCGCCGCCGCCGTCGAGCAGTTCGCCGACGAGCACGGCATCTCCTGGCCGCGCGCGCTGGCGCCGTTCGCTGTGCACCTCGTCGCGCTCGGCCGTCCCGGCACCCCCGAGCGCGACGCCGCCGACGCGCTCTACCGCACGCTGCACGCCGGCGTCGAGGTCCTGTATGACGATCGCGACGCCGGCCCGGGCGAGAAGTTCGCCGACGCCGAGCTGCTCGGCTGCCCGCTGCGGCTGACGGTCGGGCGCCGCTCGCTCGAGTCCGGCGAGGTCGAGGTGCAGCTGCGCCGCGGGCGAGAGGACGGCCCGCCGCTGGCGCTCGGGGCCGAGCCACGCCAGCTGCTCGCCGCGGTCGAGGAGCTGCTCGCCCGCCTGCCCTGACGCGCGCCCCGCGCGGGCGCCGCCCACGCTCGCGGAGCCGCTCGCAGGGATTTGCGTCATCTGGCCCGCTGTGCCTAGAATGCGCGAGGAACAGCGGCGGACGCCGCGTGGGCCCGCCGCACAAGCAAGGAGGGTAACCATGACGGATCATCCAGCGAGAGGGTCCTCGCGGGTGGCAATCGGCGTGCGCAGCCTCGCGCTCGCGGCGCTCAGCGGCGCCGCGTTCGCGGCGTGCGCAGCATCGGCCCCACCCGCGTCGGCCGCGACCACATGGCTGTGCAAGCCCGGGCTTGCGAGCAACCCGTGCCTGAGCAGCGAGGAAACGACCGTCGAGCTGGCCAACGGCTCGAGCGTCGTCGAACACGCCCAGCCGGCCAAGAGTCCGCCGATCGACTGCTTCTACGTGTACCCCACGGTCAGCAGCCAGTTGACGGAGAACGCCAACGAAGAAATCGACCCCGAAGAGACCGCGATCGCCGAAAGCCAGGCCTCGCGCTTCTCGCAGGTGTGCGACGTGTACGCGCCGATCTATCCGCAGCTGACGATCCCCGCGATCGACACCCCCGGCGGGATCACGCCGGAAGGCTCCGAGAAGGCGTACATCGGCGTGCTCAGCGCCTTCGAGGAATACCTCGCCAAGTTCAACAAGGGACGCGGCTTCGAGCTGATCGGGCACTCGCAGGGAGCGGCCATGCTCGAGCAGCTGGTCAAAGAACAGATCGACCCCGACCCCGCGCTGCGCAAGCAGCTCGTCGGCGCCGTGATCCTCGGCGGCAACGTGATCGTCCCGGAAGGCAAGGACGTCGGAGGCACGTTCAAGACGGTCCCCGGCTGCCAGGTGGTCGGCGAGGTCGGCTGCGTGATCGCGTACTCGAGCTTCCTCAAAGAACCGCCCAACCCGTCGGACTTCGGCAGGCCCGAAAGCCCGCTGCTGGCGCTCGGCGGCGGCGGCGAACCGGTCGAAAAGCCGCAGGTCCTGTGCGTCAACCCGACGGTGCTCGTGCAGGCCCCGGTCGCCGGGCCGGCGCTCTCCTACTATCCGACGCTCAACGCCTACGGCGGCAAGTTCCCGGGCCTGCTCGGGAGCGTCGTGCAGGCGCCCAAAGCGTCGACGCCGTGGGTGGCGACGCCGGATGAGTACTCGGCGCGGTGCGAACACCGCAACGGCGCCAGCTGGCTGCAGCTGAACCTCAACAGCGAAAAGGACACCCGCGAACGGATCGAGGAAACGCTCGGCCCGCTGTGGGGGACCCACCTGGTCGACGTGAACGTCGCGCTCGGCAACCTCGTCCCCGACGTCGGGCTGCAGGCAGGCGCTTACCTGCTGACGCACCCCTAGCCGCCCCTAGCCGAGGCGGACGGCCCGCGCGGGCGCTCGCAACGGACCACAGGGGCCTCGCCGCCGCTCCCGGCGGCGAGGCCCCGCCGCGCGCGCCGGCCCCTGCGCCGTATACGCTCGGCGGCCCGTGCGACCGCTTCGCCTGCTTGGACTGGACCGCTCGGGGCCGCCGCCGCGCGAGACCCAGGCCGGGCAGCCGCTGCGCCCGTGGACGCTCCCCAACGCGATCGGCTTCACGCGCCTGGCGCTCGTCCCGGCGTTCCTGGCCGTCGCGCTCTCCAGCCGCGACGGCGTCGGCGCGCCCCAGGCGAGCCTGTTCGCGGTGATCGGCTGGGGCGACTACGCGGACGGGATCGCCGCGCGCCTGTCCGGCCAGTACAGCCGCCTGGGGGCGCTCATGGACCCGGTCACCGACCGCCTGCTCGTGATCTGCGGCGTGATCGTCGCCTGGCGCTTCGGGCTGCTGCCGCGCTGGGCGCTCGCGCTGCTCGCCGCGCGCGAGCTCTCGATGCTGCTGATCGGCCGCTACGGGCTCGCGCGCGGTGTGCAGCTGCGCATCAACTGGCCCGGGCGCCTCGCCGTCGCGCCGGTCATGGGAGCGCTGTTCTTCGCGATGACCGGCCTGCGCGGCCTCGGCGAGGCGCTGCTGTACGCCGGGCTCGCGCTGGCGCTCGCCGCCAGCGCGCTGTACGTGCGCGCCGGCGTGCGCCAGCTGCGCGCGCCGTCCGGGCAGTAGCCGCGGACGGCCGACCGCGCGTCGCGGCCCCGCCCGAACGCCTACTCATACTCTAAAGCTCAGCTTGACCTTGTGGTCTATACTGGCGCAGTCGCCGGCTGTGCCCCGCAAGGGTGCGCCGCCGGCGCCAGTCAGCAACCGGCTCGAAGCGGCGTCAGCCCGCGAGAGGAGAGAGGCGAGATGGACGAGACGTTCCCCGACCTTGGCTCGTTGACCGATGCCGAACTCAAAGACGTCATCCGCCAGCTAACCGAGGAGGAGACCGAGGTCTCCTACCAGCGGCGGATCCTGCACGGCAAGATCGACATCCTGCGCGCCGAGCTGGTCAACCGCCTGCGCCACAAGCACGACGACGGCGAGATCGCGATCACCGGCGAGGACGTGCAGCGGCTGACCGACATCCTCGCCGGACGCTCCCCGGGCGAGTCCCAGCAGTAGACCACGATGGCGGGGCACTGCGCCGAGTGCGGGTTCGTCAACGACGAGAGCGCCAACTACTGCCAGCGCTGCGGCGCCCTGCTCGCGCGCGCCGAGGGCGCCGGCACAGCGGTCCTCGCCGGCGCGGGCGCCGCCGAGGGCGAGTCGGTCACCGCCACCTACCGGATCGACGAGGAGACCGGCGAGCTCGTACCGGTCGAGATCGGCGAGGTCACCGCGCGCGGACCCGCGCTCGTGATCCGCGCGGGCGGCGGGCGCGTCGGTGAGAGCTTCGCGCTCGAAGGCGAGCGGCTGGGCATCGGCCGGCGTCCCGACTGCGAGGTGTTCCTCGACGACATCACCGTCTCGCGCGACCACGCGCTGTTGATCAACCGCGCCGGGCAGTGGCATCTCGACGACTGCGGCTCGCTGAACGGCACCTACGTCAACCGCTCGCGGATCGACTCCCACCGCCTGGAGGATGGCGATGAGGTGCAGATCGGCAAGTACAAGCTCAGCTTCCACGCCCGCTGATGGCCACGCACGCGACCCCAGCCGACGCGCTGCCCGAGGAGCTCGACATCGAGCTGACCGCCACGGACGCCCAAGAGGAGGCCGAGCCCGCAAAGCGCCACAAGTCGCTGACGATCGGCGCCGTGTGCAAGGCGCTCGCCCAGGAGTTCCCGGACATCTCGATCTCCAAGATCCGCTATCTGGAGGACCAGAAGCTGCTCGCGCCGCGGCGCACGCCCGGGGGCTATCGCCTGTACACCCAGGGCGACGTCGCGCGCCTGCGCACGATCCTGCGGATGCAGCGCGACGAGTTCCTGCCGCTGCGCGTCATCCGCCAGGAGCTCGCCGCCGGGCGCGGGGGGGCGGGGGGGGCGGGATCCGAGATGCCCCCAACGCCCGGGCGCGTCGGGCGCGAAGGCGCGCGCGTGTGGCGCCCGAGCGTCAGCGTGCGCCAGGCGACGGGCGCGCTGTACTCGATCGACGACGTGCTCGAGGAGACCAAGGCCGAGGCCAAGCTCGTGCGCGAGCTCGAAGAGTACGGCGTCGTCAAGGGCGAGCTGCGCGGCGGCGTGCGCTACTTCGACGAGACCGAGCGCGAGATCATCGCCGCCGTCGCCGAGCTCGCGCGCTATGGCGTCGGCGGGCGCAACCTGCGCGTGTTCCGCTCCTCCGCCGACCGCGAGGCCAACCTGCTGCAGCAGATCCTCGCCCCCGCGTTGCGCTCGCGCAACCCCGACCGCCGCAAGGAGGCGGTCGAGGCGCTCGAGAACCTCGCGGCCGTGGCCACGCACCTCAAGCACCTGCTGCTCGTGCGCGACCTGCGCAAGATCGTCCGCTGACGCCCGATGACCGAGGCATCGGCCGACCTGCGCTCGCTGATCCGCGACATCCCCGACTTCCCGCGGCCGGGGATCGTGTTCAAGGACATCACGCCGCTGCTCGCCGACGCGCGCGCGCTCGCCTACGCCGTCGGCGCGCTCGCCGGGCACGCGCGCTCGCTGCGCGTGGACTGCGTCGTGGCCGCCGAGGCGCGCGGCTTCCTGCTCGGGCCGGCGCTCGCACTCGAGCTCGGCGCGGGCTTCGCGCTCGCGCGCAAGCCCGGCAAGCTCCCATATGAGACGGTCAGCGCCGAATACGAGCTCGAGTACGGCGAGGGCGTGCTCGAGCTGCACACCGACGCGATCGCAGCCGGCAAGCGCGTGCTCGTGCACGACGACCTGCTCGCCACCGGCGGCACCGCCGCCACCCTGTGCGAGCTGGTCGAGCAGCTCGGCGGCCAGGTCGTCGGCTGCGGCTTTCTGATCGAGCTCACGTTCCTCGACGGCCGCGAGCGGCTCGCCGGGCGCGACGTGCATGCGTTGCTGCGCTATCGGTCCTGACTAAGCTACTTGCCGCGGAAAAAGTAGCTCCTAAAGGGGCCGGTTTTCTGTCCGTGCTGACGGCCAGAATCTCTTGCAAGTAATGGGGTTTCGGGTCGAAAGGGGTGTGCATGCTGACGCTCTTGGCAAGCCA
>Ga0335075_10002026_pt1 | contig 32928 bp, 33 predicted proteins | sample Lox_Sample_24_FD_206723 | JGI IMG/M metagenome (GOLD analysis project Ga0335075, IMG submission 206723) | Soil microbial communities from Loxahatchee National Wildlife Refuge, Florida, United States - Lox_Sample_2.4 | ecosystem: Environmental > Terrestrial > Soil > Wetlands | place: USA...
ATGCTGGGCACGCATGTGCGTGGCCGCGAGAACCTGCCCACAAAGGGACCTGCGATTGTCGTCGCCAACCACAATTCGCATCTCGATACGATGACGCTTGTGACGATGTTTCCGATGCGGCTTCTGCCGAAGATCAGGCCGGTCGCGGCGATGGACTACTTCATGCGCAACGGATTGATGGCGTGGTTCGCGACGCGGATCATCGGCATCATTCCTATAGTCCGCGGCGGACATGCGGCGGGCGCCAATCCGCTTGCACCGTGTGAAGACGCGCTCGACCGCGGCGAAATTCTGATCATCTTCCCGGAAGGATCGCGTGGCGAGCCGGAGAAGCTTCAGCAGTTCAAGAAGGGTGTTGCCCATCTCGCCAAGGCGCGGCCCGAAACGCCGGTGCATCCGCTGTTCATGCACGGCCTCGGCAAGGCGCTACCCAAGGACAGCGTTTTCATCGTGCCGTTCAATTGCGATGTCGTCGCTGGCGAGCCGTTCTTCTGGAAGGACAGCGTCGAGACGTTCATGGACACGCTCCAGACCCGCATGGCGGCGCTGTCCTCCGAACTGCATGTGACGCCATGGGATTGATCTGGATCGCCGCCGCTGCGGGGTGGGGCGTGGCCGAAGCCACGCTGTTCTTCTTCGTGCCGGATGTCCTTCTAACCTATATCGTCATGCGCTTCGGGCTTCGCGCCGGTTTGCGGCTCGCTGTGATAGCCGCCGCTGCCGCTTCGACCACCGGAATCGGCATGTGGTTCTGGGCGAGCCGCGACCCGGAAACAGCGCGGCATGTGATGCTGATGGTGCCGGCCATCGGTCCCGATCTGCTGGCGCGCGCGCATGACGAGATCGCATCGGGCTGGCCGCTGCACCTGTTCACCGGTGCGATGACCGGTGTTCCCTACAAGCTCTATGCGGTCGAAGCAGGCGCTGCGCACATCAATCCGCTGCTGTTCGCGCTCGTGTCGTTTCCCGCCCGGTTAACGCGGTTTGTGTTGACGGCTGTTGCGGCCGGACTGGGACGCGAGTTCCTTGTGAAACTGCGGCGGCCGGAATGGAGATACTGGGGTTGGGCTGCGGCCTGGTGCTGCGTGTACGGCTTCTACTTTTATACGCGCACCGTCGCGCCGTAGATATGGAGTATGCCTTCAGCCCATAGTAGAGTGAGAGTTGCGGCGCGGGCGCGCTGCAAGGGCTGGGGGATATCATGAATTTTTGTCGCTTTGCGGCGGTGAAGGCCGTGCTTGCCGTGGCTTTGCTGCTGGGCGGCGATGTCCTGGCCGCACCGGTTCCGGGAAAGAAAGCCGAGGCGGTTGCGTTCCAGATCAACCCCGCCCATTCCGGATCGACCACGCTCAAGAAATTCAACACGCCGCTCAAGCTCAAATGGAATGTGGCTCTCGGCGGCTGGGTTTCCTATCCGCTGATTGCCGACGGCAAAGTGTTCGTCACGGTCTCAAACCACGACACTCTCAAGGAGTGGCTGTTCGCGCTCGATCAAAAGAACGGGCACATTCTCTGGCGCGCGCAAATCTTCGACCCATTCTGCCTTTGGTCGAATGCGGCCTATGACGACGGAACCGTCTACGTCGTGAACTTCGAGCAGCAGGTGACGGCGTTCGACGCCAAGACCGGCGCCGTCAACTGGAACATCACGTTGCAGGGGCAATCGCAGGTCACCTCTCCGCCGATCGCGAGCGGCGGCAAGGTGTATCTTGCCGCCGCGGGCAGCGGCGGAACCGTTTATGAGCTGGACGGGAAAACGGGCAAGACCTTGTGGACGCAAAACGTGGATGGCGGCGATTTCAGCGCGCCCGCGCTCGGCGACAATGGCCTCTATGTGGCCTACGACTGCAATGCCTATGGTCTCAATCCCACGACCGGCAAGCTGCGCTGGCACTATTACGCAGGCTGCGGCGGCGGTGCTGGAGAAACACCGGCCTACAGCGCGCAGTTCGTCTATGCGCGCAGCGCTGCTAGTTCCAACATGATACTGCGCGCCAAGAACGGCGCGGTTAAGGGCGTGTTCGCGGCGACGCGCATTCCGGCGTTCTACAATGACCAAAATGGCAACCCGATGGAGGCTGTCGTCTCCGGCGAGGTGCTCTACGGCATCCATGCCGATAGCGGGATCGTCGCGTGGTCATTTGGCGGCGACGGTGCCCTGGATTCCGCGCCGATCGTGGTGAACGGTCAGGTGATCGAAGGGTCGAGCCAGGGCAACCTCTATGTCCTCGATGGCGCAACCGGAAACGTGAATTGGACAACGAATACGGGCTTTCCGATCTATCAGCCCAACGAGCTCAGCGTGAACGAGCCGCTCACCGGCCTTGGTGCAGGCGCAGGGCTGTTGGTCGTTCCTGCCAGCTACAATCTGCTGGCGTACCAATCTCAGTAAAACCGCGCAGGAAAAGCGACGGGATGGCATGGGGATGAAGATGGGTTTTCGCTCGAGCTGTTTGATTGTGATTTTGGCGTCCCTCGCCGGCCTGACGATGCAGGACGCCACAGCCGCGCCGAAATCGGCTTCGACCAGCTTCCAGATCGACGTCGCGCACACAGGCTCCACGCAGTTCGCGAAATTCAACACGCCTCTGAAGCTCAAATGGAGCATTCAGCTCGGCGGATACGTATCCTATCCGATCATCGCGGACGGCCGGGTGTTCGTCACGGTTGCCAATCAGGATCCTTTCGATGCCGAGCTCGTGGCACTCAATCTCAAGAACGGCGCGGTTCTGTGGCGCACGCCCATTCCGGACAATTTCGCGCTCTGGTCCAATGCGACATACGAAAACGGACTTGTCTTCGTCTTGAATTCCGATGGCGCAATGCTGGCCTACAACGGCAAGACCGGACGGGTTCGTTGGGGCGTTCAGCTACAGGGGCAGTATCAATTCGCATCACCCCCGATCGCGAGCGGCGGGACAGTGTTCGCGTCGGGTATCGGCTCGGGCGGAACGATCTACGCCATCGACGAAAAGCGCGGCAAGGTCATGTGGTCCCAGAACGTCGCCGGCAGCCTGTTTGGCGCGCCAGCCCTCGGAGATAACGGACTCTATTTTTCCTTTGGCTGCGATTCCTACGACTTCAATCCGCAGACCGGCGCGCAGATCTGGCACAACAACTATGGATGCTCCGGCGGCTCCGGAAAGACGCCGGTCTACAGTTCGCAACGCCTGTATGCCCGCACCATAACGGAGGGCAACACGATCTTCAGTGGAGTCGATGGGACGTCGTTGGGCACCTACAATGCGGACGAGCCGCCGGCCTTCTATACCGACGCGGGCGGCAATCCGATGGAAGCCGTTCTCTATAACGGAACGCTCTACGGTCTGCATGCTGACACCGGCGCGCAGGCCTGGACGTTCATCGGCGACAAATTTCTCACCTCCGCGCCGCTGGTCATCAATGGAAAGGTGATTGAGGGATCGGAGTTCGGGCACCTCTACGTCCTGGATGGTGGCACCGGCAACGTCGACTGGAAAACCACTATCTCTGACATCTATGCCCCCGACGAGTACACGCTTGACCAGCCGCTGACGGGTTTCGGTGCGGCCGACGGCATGCTGGTCGTGCCGGCGGGCTTCAGTATATTCGCTTACAAATCCCGCTAGTCGCGGAAGCCGAATTTCTGAAACCACATGGCGACCCGGCGTTCATTGAAGGTTCACGCCCGCGAGCCTATGGTTGAGCCATGACGAATTCCGCCGAAAATGCGGTCCGAAAGGTCCAGCGCCTTTATTCCCGTCATGAAGACATCGCCGATGCGGTGGTGCATGTTCTGGGCATCCTGTTCGCGATCAATGCGAGCCTGTGGCTGCTGTTCCATGTGACCGGGCTTTCGGTCGTGGTGTCGGTCACGATTTATTGCGTCGGGTTGCTGGCGATGATCGGTTTCTCCGCCGCCTACAACATGGTGCCGCATCATCGGCCTTCGAAGCAGGTGCTCCGGCGTCTCGACCATGCCGCGATCTTCATCATGATCGCCGCGACCTACACGCCGTTTGCGATGAACCGACTCGGCGAATATGGCACGACGATACTCGCCATCATCTGGTGCGCGGCGACATTCGGCGTGGTGTTGAAAGTGCTGTTTCCCAAGCGTTTCGAGATGGCCAGTCTCGCGCTCTATATCGGCATGGGCTGGCTGATCGTAACCGTGATTTCCCCGCTAGCCCACGCGATGGCAACATTCGATTTCTGGCTGCTGATAATCGGCGGCTTCGTCTACACCGGCGGCGTCGTGTTCTATGTGATGGAGCGCATCCCCTATCACAAGGCGATCTGGCACGCGGCAGTGCTGGTCGCGGCGGTGCTGCAATTCTCGGCGATCGCCTTGGAGTTTGTCAGGTGATCTCGTAAGAGATTGGCATGACAAGGGCCATCATCTTCGATTGCGACGGCGTTTTGGTCGACAGCGAAATCATCGCGGTCGAGGTCGAGCGCGCGCTCCTTGCCGAACACGGTCTGCACTACGAAAAGCCGGACTTCATCGCGCGCTTCATGGGCATGAGCGACAAGGCATTCTATGCCGCATTGGGTGAGGACTCATTGGCCCGGTTGAATCGCGCGTTGCCGGATGATTTCCAGGCACGGGTGAACGCCGGCAAGCGGGCAATCAGCGAGAAATCTCTCGCGGCCATTACCGGAATTGAACGCGCGCTTGATGCATTGCAGTGTCCGGTGGCAGTGGCCAGTTCGAGTCACACGCATCAGCTGGAATACAAACTGCGCCGGACCGGCCTGTGGGACCGCTTCACGCCGCATATCTATTCGGCCGATGACGTCACGCACGCAAAGCCCGCGCCCGATCTGTTTCTGCACGCCGCGAGCGCGCTTGGCATCGCGCCCCGCGATTGCCTCGTCATCGAAGACAGCGTGAACGGCGTGAAGGCCGGGCTAGCGGCCGGCATGCGCGTGTGGGGCTTTGCCGGCGGCGGACATATGGACGACGGGGGCGCTGCGCGGCTGACGAAGGCCGGCGCGGAACGCGTGGTCCCAAACTGGAAGACCGCGGCGCTGCTCTTCGCCGAGCTTCAGGCCGCGAGCGTGTAGCGCACCGGCAGCGCCTTCAATCCGGACACGAACGTCGATTGTATCCGTTTCGGATCGCCGGCCAGTTCGAGCGTCTGAAGCCGCCCGACCAATTCCTTGAAGAACGCTCTGATCTCCATCTTCGCCAGATGCTGGCCGATGCAGACATGCGCGCCATATCCGAACGCGACATGGCGGTTGTTCTCGCGATCGATCTTGAACTCGAACGGATCGGCAAAGACTTCCTCGTCGCGGTTGCCAGAAAGGTAGAGCAACTGCAATGCATCGCCTTTTTTGATCGTCTTGCCGCGCAGCGTGTAATCCTCCGTGGCGGTTCGCATGAAGTGCTGCACCGGCGTCGACCAGCGGAACATTTCGTCGACGGCAGAGCCAAGAAGATCGGGATTGGCCTTCAGCTTCGCAAGCTGATCCGGATTTTCGGCCAGCCCGCGCAATCCGCCCGCAATCGTCGCGCTCGTCGTGTCGTGGCCGGCTGTTGCGACGATGATATAGTACGACGCCGTTTCCAGATCGCCGAGCGGGCAGCCATTGACCTTGCCATTGGCGATGACGCTCGCGAGATCCTCGCCGGGGTTGGCGCGGCGTTCCGCGCTCATTTTGTTGAAGTAGACGAAGAAATCCATGATCGTGCTGGTGTTGCTCGCGGCATCTTCCTTGCGCTTCATGTCGGGATCGCTGCCGCCGAACAGTTCCTGCGTCAGCTTCAGCATCAACGGCTCGTCGCTCTCCGGAACGCCCAAGATCGACATGATGACGTGGAGGGGATAGTAGACCGCGATCTCGCGCGCGAAATCGCATTCGGGTCCTTTCGCCATCATCAGGTCGACATAGCGTTTCGCAAGTTCGGTCGTGCGTGCATCGAGCTTCTTCAAGTTCGCCGGCATGAACCACGCCTGCGTCAGCCCGCGATAGGCGCGGTGGTCGGGGTTGTCCATATCGATCAGCGTACGGAACGGCGACACACGTCCCGTCTTCGGATCGGGCCCGCCCCACATCGATGCCAGATCGTGCTCGGTCTTGATGTCCATCAATGTCGAGCGCGGCTCGTTCAGGAATTTGTCGTTGAGCTTCTCGATCTCGAGGATGTCGGCGTATTTCGTGATCGCCCAATAGGGACGAAAACCGTCCGGCGTCGTCCAGTGCACGGGATCGTTGTCGCGCAGATCCTTGAGCATCGCGTGAATGGCTTTTTCATCGCCGTACGTTCTTGGATCGGCGATGGCGTTGTCGAGTTCTGACATGATGGAACCTCCGGCATGCGGCTGCTGCGTTTATTCTTGAAGTTCCGCGACGTCAGTCAATTGCCGGGAATTCATGCAATCGCAATGACTGTGCAGGCGAAGGCCGCGTTAGGATTGCCCTGGATGGGGTCAGAAGAAAGACACAACGAATGTTTGGAAAATCTTTTCTCGCCGTCATCGCCACAGCAGGCTTTGCCGCGTTGCCGCTGACATCGGCTTCGGCCTATCCGTGCAATCCCGTGACCGGCGTTTTCGGCGCCGCCGCGACGGTCGCGGGTGCGGCGGTGACCATCGGCACGGCGCCGCTGGTGATCCTGTCGGGTCATGAGCCGCGTTTTGCCGATTACACGTGCGGCGATCACCCCGTCTATCGCAACCGCGGCTATTCGGTCGTCTATGAGGGACCACGCGGTTACGACGGGCCGCCGGATGGCTATTACGCGCCGCCACCACCGCCGGCCTATTACGACCGGCCGCATCGCCCGCGCTGGTATTGGCGGCATGGTTATGCGCCGCCACCGCCGCCGCCTCCTCCGCCCCCAGGCTGAAGTTGGAATCCTGCTCTAGCGGCGGGCGACGAACGTGACGCCGGAGACGTCGTAACGTTCCTGCCCGCCCCACTTCCCGCGTTCTATCGCATCCAGCAGATCGGATGGCGGCCCCTTGAAGGCATTGTCGAGCCGCTCGATCAATGCGAGCCCGCTATTGTCGAAAGCCTCGCAAATGCTGCGATAGCCAACGCGATTGATCTTCACACTCTCATAGACAAAGCCGGCGATCAGCTTCGAATCGAATTCCGGCAAACCGCGACGGATCATTTCCTCCGTCATGCTTGCCTGATCGAGAACCAGGTGCGTCCAGTCCTGTATGGGATTGGCCTCCGGATTGCCGAACCGGTAGTGCTTGGCCTGGCCGACAACGCCCAGATGATGCCCTTTGGCCGAGGTCCAGATCGGCCCGCCATGGGCGTATAGCAAACCGTCGGCAGAGAGCGCGTGCCGCACGCCGGCAAAGAACGCATCCAACCCGTCGATGTGCTCCAGCACCGCAACGCCGAAGATGATGTCGATGCTGCCTTCGGAAAAACTCTCTGCAATGCGGCGCGCGTCCAGAATCCGCCGTTCGATCGGGCCATTGACGTCTTCAGGCCAGTTGTCGCCGAAATTCGTGCTGATCACGCGGCGGGCGCCCGCCTCGACCAGCATCGTGGCAGAGATGCTGTCCTTGTCGGCGCCGATCTCCAGAACGGTCGCGCCCGCGAACGGACGATAGCGTCCCACATTCGCTATTTTGCGCGCCATGTCCTCGCGGCGCTTCTCGTTCATCATGACGGCATTTGACCTGAACCGGGTTCGCGGCGACGATAATGTCAGGCTCCGGGGTGTGTCAGCATGAATCGTAGGGATTTGCTTCTTTCGGGCGGCGCATTTGTTGCGGTCGCGCAAGCGAACGCTCTGGCCGCGGACGGCGATGGCGTTTCCCGGCAGGCGCATGAGCTTTACGAGCGCGCGATCGTGTTCGACGCGAACCTTTCGCCGCCGGTTTACGGCGACCTTCCGCTCAAGCCCGAAGACCTCGCCATGATGAAGAGCAGCGGCGTCACCGCGATGAAGACGTCGCTGGGCGGCACTGACGCGAATTTCGAGGATACGATCGCCGAGATCGCGTATTTCCAGCGCGTCGTTGAATATTATCCCGACGTCTTCCTCCAGATCCGCCAGGCATCGGATTTCGCGCGCGCGAAGCGTGAAAACAAGACGGGCATCATCCTCTCGTTCGAATCCGCGGACATGTTCGAAGGCAAGATCGAACGGATCGAGTTGTTCCGCGGTCTCGGCGTGCGCGTGGCGCAACTCTCCTACAACAAGACCTCTCCCTGGGCTTCGGGCGTCATGGCGAATCCGCCGACGGGATTGACCGAACTCGGCCACAAGGCGGTTGCCGAGATGAACAAGCAGGGCATCGCCATCGACATCAGCCACGCGAGCGAGCCGACATCGAAGGATGTTCTCGCCGCCTCGAAGCCGCCGGTGATTATGACGCATGCGGGTTGCGCTGCGATTCATCCGCATCCGCGCAACAAGCCTGACTGGCTGTTGAAGGCCGTTGCCGATAAAGGCGGCGTCGTCGGCATTTTCGATCTGCCCTATCTGACGGCGAGTCCGAAGCAGCCGGCGCTCGACGACTACATGGCGCACATGACGCATGCGCTTTCGGTGTGCGGCGAGGATCATGTCGGCATCGGCAGCGACAGCCAGCTCGGTCCGTTCGATCTCTCGCCGGCCGGCATGGACGAATTTCGCAAAGAAACCGAGCGCCGGCAGAAGACCGGCGTCGCGGCGCCCGAAGAGGATCGTCCGATGTATGTGATCGGCCTCAACACGCCGCGCCGCAGCGAGGTAATCGCCGATGCGCTGCTCAGGCGCGGTTATCCGGCGCGGGTGGCCGAAAAGGTGCTGGGCAGCAATTTTGTCGGTGTCCTGGGCAGCATTTGGGGCTAGCCGGGAACCCCGATAGTCCTTGTTTTCCTCAATTCCCTTTCTATCTCAGGGGTAACAAACGATCCCGCGAGAGGGAAAACATGGGTTTTGCCGGCTTTTTGTCGAGGAAATGGCTGTCCGTCGCCACGGTCGTGTTGGGCGCGACCGGCCTTTCGGGCTGTTTTGACCTCGCCCAGAACGTCGCTGTCCACAGGGACGGCAGCGGCAGCTATGCGGTCGCAATCACGGCCGACGGCATCGTGGGCAAAGGCCTCGACAAGAAGCAGGCGGATATCGACTTCGACGAAGACAACCACGCGGTCACCCATCTGGTACGCCATGGCGACCAAACGACCCAAACCTCGGAGATCGCCTTCCACGATCTCTCTGACCTGAAGCTCGGCGATGAAACCATCACCATGCATGTGCAGGGCAAGAAGGATGACGGATCGGCCGTGAACTTCCATCGCACCTTCCACATCGACCACGCGCGCAAGGAACGCGACGAGGATGAGGAAGGCTTCGGACGTGACGTCCTTCATTCCATTTTTGGCGATCACACCTACACGTTCACGGTGTGGCTGCCGGGCAAGGTCGACCACATCGCGCCTGTCGTGGTGCACGATCAGGTCGTGCATCCCATTGTCTGGGCCGACAAGTACGGCCACACGATCACCTGGAAGATGCCGCTGATCGACATGTTCCTCGCGGACAAGATCGATTTCGACGTCAACTTCGTCGCCGACGGCAATTTCCACGACACGCAGACCTCACCGAGCGTGCATCATCACTTCCGTCACCATCCCAAGGATAGTGATGACGACGATGATGACGACAGCGATAGCAACAAGAGCTGATCGCAGCGCTTCTCAGTATGTCGGCAAATGTAGCGGGTATTTGTTGATGTACCCGACCTTCGCGATTTCTGCGGCAACATCCGGACGGGCGCGAATGGCGATCCACGCTTCGTGCATCGCCGCGCCCCGCTTCGTGGGGTGCGGATCCGGCGCGTAGTCCTGTAAGTAGCCGAGGATATCGGAGCGCTGCGCAGGGTCCTGCAACTCGGCGATGACTTCCGCTGCGACATCGTCCAGATGTCCCGTGAACAGCATGACATTCAGATAGGGCTGTGTGCCGTCGCGTTTGTGCGCCCGGATGTAGTCGAGAACCTTGTTCAGGTTGGCGGTATCGCCGAGGCTGAAATAGGCGCAGCCGCGCGCGTCCTGAAGGGCCATGCGGCCAAAATCGCTCGCATTGGAGAGATCAAGCGACGCCACGGCGTTCAACGCGTCCTTCGGCCGGTCGCGCAAATTGTATTCGTCGGCGAGATTGATCGGCTGGCTTACATTGACCTGTCCGTTTTCCTTCTCTGCAGCGCCCGCGGCCAGAGCCGCGAAGCCCTCATCGTCCCGGCCAAGGTTGAACAGCGCGCGCGAATGGATGTCTTCGGTCCAGTTACGCTTGTCGGCTGCATCGCTGAAAGCCTTGGGGTCGGCCTTGAGCCGGTCGAGCGCGGAGGTGGTCATTGCCAACGCCTCGTCATACCGGGTCATGGCGATCAGCTGTTCGGCGATCGTGTTGACACCGTCGAGCTTGTCCGGTGCCAGCGCCGATTTCGCCTTGAGATCGGCGAGAGAGGTTTCATAGGCCTTCATGACGTCAAAGTGCGCAGGGTCGTCCCGAACGACACCGTCGAACCTTTTGTCGATGCTCAGAGCGAGGACGGAGGCGGGATCGCGCAACTGCGCGGCCGCCGCCTTCGCACCCGGGGTGTCGCCGTGTGCGAGGCGCAAGCGAATGAGGGATAGCGATAGAGTGTCGGCCGTCGCGAATTCATTCTTCGGCTGCCAGCCCGCCTGATGCAGCGCTTCGAGGAAATTGTCTTCGACATCCGGTGCCAGCTTGCCGGCCTCGCGTGCGAGAAGGAATATCCCATCATCGGTGTAGCGCGAGAGCTTCCCCGGCGATGTCCGCGCGAGCTTTGTCGCGGCGGCAACGGCATCGGGATAGTCGCGCAGCCCGAAATCGTTCGCGAGACGCAAATCCCAGTCGAACGCGCCGGCTTGCGGCATCTCGGAAGCTGTCTTGATCGGGCCCTGCGCCGCCACCCAGTTCCGCGCATCGTGCAGAAGCCCGCCGTAGATGAAATAGGCTATGTGGCGCTCTTCGTCCGACAAGGCTGCAAACGCCGGATCGTCGAGGACCGCCTTTAGCGAAGCCGTGAGCGTGGCGTTGTCGAAGCCTTTCTTTCTTACGTCGGCTATTACCGCCTGGAGCTTCGACCGCTCCGGCTGGAGTGCATTCGGAGAATTCGTTGTTTCATCGGAAGTCACGGCCGATGCCGCGCTGATCAGGCAGGCCAGCATCGCCGCGCCCAATGCGGCAATCGTGATTTTCATGATACGCCCCGCTACACCCACGCCATTATAGGGCAGCGGAATACCGTTGTCTGCTCAGGGTTGTGTCAGCGCGGCAATGCGAACGCGATCACCTGGTCGCCGCGCGTGGTGTTGAGTTTGGAGTGGCCGCCGGCGGCGATCACCACATACTGCCTGCCTTTCCATTCGTAGGTCATTGGCGTCGCCTGTCCGCCGGCAGGCAGACGGCCTTTCCAGAGTTCCGCGCCGGTCTTCGCGTCGAAGGCGCGCAGATAATTGTCCATCGCCGCGCCGATGAAGACGAGGCCGCCGGCCGTCACCATCGGGCCGCCGAGATTGGGCGTGCCGGTCTTGCCCAGGATGTACTCGCTGAACGGCGCGAGATCCTCGGTGGTTCCGAGCGGCACCGACCACAGAACTTTGCCACTGTGCATGTCGATGGCGTGCAGTTGTCCCCATGGCGGCGGGTTGCACGGCATGCCGAACGGCGACACCAAGGTCTGGCGCATCATCCCGAACGGTGCCCCTTCGTTGGGCGAGACCTCCTTGTCGAAGAACTTTTCCTGCGTCGCGTTGAAGTCCTTCTGTTTGATCAGCGTGACGAGGTGCATTGCGCTTGAGGTGTTCACATAGACGATGTCGTGCGCCTGATCGAAGGCGAGCCCGCCCCAGTTCGTGCCGCCGCCGGTGAAGGGATAGAGGATCGTGCCCTGCAAGCTTGGCGGCGTGTACAGCCCGTCGTGACGCGCGGCAGCGATCATGTCGCGGCATTTTCCGCGGTCCCAGAACGTCATGCCGAACGCATCTTCCGGGGCGATGTGCGTCGGCGCCAGCGGTGGCGGGGCGACAGGGAAGGGCTGCGTTGGCGAGAGCACTTCGCCAGGCGCGGGACCTTGCGGGACTTTGCGCTCGACAACGGGAATAAGCGGTGTACCGCCATCACGCTGCAGCGTGAACAGAAGGCCCTGCTTGGTGGGCTGCAAAACCGCATCGATGGTTTTTCCGTTGTAAGTGACCGTGCCCAGCGTCGGCTGCGCGGGAATGTCGTAGTCCCAAACATCGTGATGCGTCGTCTGGAACGACCACGCGACTTCGCCGGTTTCGATCTTCAGCGCGACGACGGAATTGGCGTATTTGCCGGCGCCCTGGCGCAAGCCACCCCAGAAATCCGGGCTGGTACTCGACACCGGCAGGAAGACGAGTCCGCGCTGTTCGTCGACACTCATCGGCGCCCACACATTTGCCGCGCCGCCGCGGAACGGCGTCTTCTGATCGGTGAGCGGATCGAAACTCCAGCGCTCCTTGCCCGTCACCGCGTCGAACGCATGAACGGTGCCGCGCAGTTCATCGACTTTCTGATTGTCGTCGATGGAAGACCCGACGATCACGAGGCCATGGGAAACCACCGGCGCCGATGTCGTGTGGATGCGGCCGAAGCGTTTGGTACGCCCCTCGCGCTGTTCACCCGGTGGAATGATCACCGTGCCGTTGTTGCCGAAACTCGCGATCGGCTTTCCGGTCCTTGCATCCAGCGCGATCAGCCGGCGATCGGCGGTGTTCAGATAAATTCGACCGCTCGAATAGGCGACGCCGCGGCAGATGTAATCGTTGGGATAGCGGATCTGGATGTTGAGTTTCGGGTCGAAGCGCCAGAGTTGCTTGCCGGTGCCGGGATCAAGCGCACTCACTTCATTGAACGGCGAGCAGATATAGAGCTTGCCCTCGGCCAGGATCGGTGTGTTCTCGAACGAGGCGCGCTTCATGACATCGCCCTTGGTCGCCATGTCGCCGGTCGAGAAGCTCCATGCTTCGGTCAGGGTCGCGACATTGGCGGGTGTGATCTGGCGTGCGGAGGAGAAGCGCTGCCCACCGGCATCGCCGCCGTACTGACCCCAGCCCGCTTCCGCCGCATGGACGCAAGGCGCCGTCAGCATTGCCGCCACGCCGAGCCCCACTGCCACATCCCTTATCCGTGCCATAAGCTCCGCCCATGTCCGTCGTTCCACCCTCTCAATCTGGGTCAGAGATCGCGCCCGTGAAAGGGGCTCGGGCCGGGTCGCGCCGGATTGGTGATATCTGGCAATGGCTTGGGATAAGCGGCGACGCTCTGGGGACGAACGGCACGCTGCGCCGGACGTTCTTCACCGGGTTCACGACCGCGGCGGTGATGGTCGCCGCAGTGAACGCCATCAACGTCATCACCATCGTCCATGAGCAGCCCGGAGACGGGTTGGCCGGACCGATCATCTGGGAGGGATCGAGCTGGGTCACGCTCATGCTCTTCTTCTGGATCCCCTGGATCGCCTACCGGATCGCGCCGCCCTTCGTCCGTCCGCGCTGGAAACTTCTGGTCCATGTTCCGGGCGCGCTCATGTTCTCCCTTGTCCATGTCGCGGGGTTTCTCTGGCTGCGGCAGTTCATCTATTGGCTGTTCGGCGCGCACTATCGCTATGGCGCGTTCTGGCCGCAGTTCTTCTATGAACTGCGCAAAGATGTGCTCGGGTACGCGCTGTTCATCGCAGGGTTCGCGCTGATCGAACATCTGCTGCGCCAGCAGCAGCTGATCGAGACGCCGGGGCAGACCTTCACCTTCGACATCCGCGACGGCGCAAAGCTCACGCGCGTTTCGCTGTCGGATATTCTCGCCGTCGCTTCGGCGGGCAACTATGTCGAATTCGTTCTGCGGGATGGACGGCGCTTGCTGATGCGCTCGCCATTGTCTGGCGTGGAAAGTGAGCTTGCGCCGCGCGGCTTCTTGCGCACGCATCGTTCATGGTTGATCAACGCCTCGAAGATGACGGCGCTGAAACCCGAGGGCTCGGGCGACTATACCGTCGAACTGGAAAGCTTGAACGTGCCTTTGTCGCGGCGCTTTCCGGACGCACTGGCAAAGCTCCGCGGCTGACTATTTCGCCTCGCCCATCACCTGTTCGCCGGCGACGCTCAAGAGCTCGTCCATCTTGGACCGGATGGCGCGGTCGGCATGGGAGAGTTTCGCCGCTGCGAAATCGGCTTTGACCTTGTCGAACACATCTTCGTCGCCTGGCTTCTGGAAATCGGCCTGGACGACGGTCATGGCGTATTCGTTTGCCCTGTCGCCGCCGATGCCCATTTCGCCGGCCGCCCAGAGCCCCAGAAGCTTGTTTCGGCGCGCCATGACCTTGAAGCGCATCTCCGCGTCATGGGCCCATTTGTTCTCGAAGCCCCGCTCGCGATCCTTGAAACCGTCGGTCATAATCAACCTCCTGAATTTAAAGGATAAATTACACGGCCATGCCAGCCATGCGTTCATACACAGGTAGTCATGAATGCGGCCAATCGCAACGTTGCCGGGGCCGATGCCGCTCGCTATTTTGGTTTTTTGACGGGATTCCCCAACATGAAACGCCGCCGCCAGATCTACGAAGGCAAGGCCAAGATCCTCTATGAGGGGCCGGAGCCGGGAACCCTCGTTCAGTATTTCAAGGACGACACGACCGCGTTCGACGCCACCAAAAAAGCGGTGCTCGACGGCAAGGGCGTTCTGAACAACCGCATCAGCGAATATCTGATGACGCAGCTCAATGCGATCGGCGTGCCGACGCATTTCGTGCGCCGCATCAACATGCGCGAGCAGCTGGTCAAGGAAGTCGAGATCATCCCGCTCGAAGTCGTGGTGCGCAACGTTGCGGCCGGTTCGATGTCGAAGCGTCTCGGCATCGAGGAAGGCACGCCACTGCCGCGCTCGATCATCGAGTACTATTACAAGAACGACGCGCTGCACGATCCGTGGGTCAGCGAGGAACACATCACCGCGTTCGGCTGGGCGTCCCCGCAGGACCTCGATGACATGGTGAACCTCACCATCCGCATCAATGATTTCCTGTCCGGCCTGTTTCTTGGTGTCGGCATCCGTCTGGTCGATTTCAAGGTGGAGTTCGGGCGGCTGTGGGAAAACGATTTCATGCGCATCGTTCTCGCCGATGAGATCAGCCCGGACAGCTGCCGTCTGTGGGATGCGTCGTCCAACGAGAAGATGGACAAGGATCGTTTCCGCCGCGATCTCGGCGGCGTCGTCGAAGCCTATTCGGAGGTGGCGCGCCGTCTGGGGATCATGCCGGAATCCGCGCCGCCCGAAAACAAAGGTCCTCAGCTCGTCCGATGAAAGCACGCGTCTTCGTCACATTGAAAAACGGCGTTCTCGATCCGCAGGGAAAAGCCATCGGTCACGCGCTCAACGGCCTGGGCTTCGGTGCTGTGGGTGATGTGCGTCAGGGCAAAGTCATCGACATCGATCTTTCCGAGAGCGATGAGGTGAAAGCGCGCGCGTCCTTGAAAGACATGTGCGAAAAACTCCTCGCAAACACTGTGATCGAGAAATACGAAATCGAACTGAAGGCCTGACGGCCAAGCCGCCGGGTGTGTTCCGGTACAGCGACAAGGGTAGCGTTATGAATCGAGTTCTCCGTCAATGGGCCATGCGAAGCGCGCAGCCGGCCGCCATCATTTGTTGTCTCATGCTTGGCACGGCCGCGGCTTTTTCGGCTCCGCCGGCGGCGCCTGCCGCGGCAAAGCCGCCCGCGGATGATGCCGCGAAGGTCGCCGCCGCCAGAGAATTCATCATCCTGTATCACCCACGCATGGATCCGGCGAAGACCAAGGACATGCTCGACCGCGGCATGGCGAACGCCATCGCGCACGCAAAGCAGGGCAACCCGAAACTCGACGCGAAGAAGTTCGAGCAGGACACCAGAACCCGCATCATGGGGGCCGTGAACAAGTCCCTCGACCTTCAGTCGCGCGTCGTTGCCCGCAACTTCACGATGCAGGAACTGCAGGACCTCATCAAATTCTTCAAAAGCCCGCTTGGGCAGAAGCTGACGGCGGTCACGCCGACGATCGTGCGGGAAGTGCTGCAGGAAAAACGCGAAGAGGGTGGGGCCCCGCAGAATGGCGGACCCAAGTTTAAGATGCTGCCGCCCGGTGCGGCGCCAACCCCTCCTGCGCAGAAGACGAAGTGATTCCATGAAATCCGCTGTTGTCGTTTTTCCGGCTTCGAATTGTGATCGCGATGCGGCGACGGCGCTGGAGCAGCTGACCGGCAACAAGACGCACATGGTCTGGCATCAGGACACAGAGCTTCCCGAGGTCGATCTTGTGGTGATCCCCGGCGGGTTCTCCTATGGCGATTATCTGCGTTGCGGCGCGATGGCGAGCCAGTCGCCGATCATGCGCGCGGTGAAGGCGCATGCGGAAAAGGGTGGCGCGGTGATCGGCATCTGCAACGGGTTTCAGGTGCTGACCGAAAGCCACATGCTGCCCGGCGCGCTGGTGCGCAACGCGGATCTCAAATTCGTCTGCCGTCCGGTGAAACTTGAGGTCGAAGAAACGCAGTCGGCCTTCACCCGCAAATATGAGAAGGGCCAGACGGTCAGCTTCCCCGTCGCGCATGGTGAGGGCAATTACGTCGCCGACGAGGAAACGCTCGACCGCCTCGAAGCCGAGAACCGCGTCGTCTTCCGCTACGCCGACGGCGACAATCCGAACGGCTCCGCGCGCAACATCGCCGGCATCTTGAACGAGAGGCGAAACGTCTTAGGTCTGATGCCCCATCCCGAGCGCGTGGTCGATCCGCAGCTTGGCGGTACGGACGGCGTCGCGTTGTTCCAGAGCCTGATCGAGGCGCTGGGATAGGCGCGTTCCAAAAAAAAGTTTTTGAGAACGCGATATTAAGTCTCAACATCTTGTGGTTTTTAGAAAATGCCATCTATCACCAGCGAACAGGTCAAGGAACACGGCCTCTCTGAGGACGAATACGCCCGCATCCTGAAGCTCATGGGCCGCGAGCCGTCGTTCGTGGAGCTCGGCATCTTCTCCGTGATGTGGAGCGAGCATTGCTCCTACAAATCCACGCGCGTGCATCTGCGCAAGCTGCCGACTAAGGCGCCGTGGGTGCTGCAGGGGCCGGGTGAGAACGCGGGCGTGATCGATATCGGCGATGGCGACGCAGCGATCTTCAAGATGGAGTCGCACAACCATCCGAGCTTCATCGAGCCTTATCAGGGCGCGGCCACCGGCGTCGGCGGCATTATGCGCGATGTTTTCACCATGGGTGCGCGTCCGATCGCGATGATGAACGCGCTGCGCTTTGGCGAACCGTCGCATCCCAAAACGCGACATCTGGTCAGCGGCGTGGTCAGCGGCATCGGCGGCTACGGCAACTGCATGGGCGTGCCGACGGTCGGCGGTGAGGTGAATTTCCACCGCTCCTACAACGGCAATATCCTCGTCAACGCGATGTGCGTGGGCCTTGCGCGGCAGGACAAGATTTTCCTCTCCGCTGCCAAGGGTGCCGGCAATCCGGTTGTCTATATCGGCTCGAAGACCGGCCGCGACGGCATCCATGGCGCCACGATGGCGAGCGCGGAGTTCGACGATGCGTCTGAAGAAAAGCGCCCTACGGTTCAGGTCGGTGACCCCTTCACCGAAAAGCTGCTGCTCGAAGCCTGCCTCGAGCTGATGGCGACGGACGCGATCATCGCCATTCAGGACATGGGCGCGGCGGGTCTTACGTCGTCATCCGCCGAGATGGGCGACAAAGGCGGCAGTGGCATCGAGCTCAATCTCGACATGGTTCCGCAGCGCGAAGCAAATATGACCGCCTACGACATGATGCTGTCGGAATCGCAGGAGCGCATGCTCGCGGTGCTGAAACCCGGCCGCGAGAAAGAAGCCGAAGCGATCTTCAAGAAGTGGGAGCTCGACTTCGCCGTCATCGGCATCACGACCGATACGCATCGTCTGGTCGTGAAGCACAAGGGCAAGGTCGAAGCCGACATGCCGATCACGGCGCTCTCCGATGCGGCACCGGTCTATGAACGGCCCTACAACAAGAACACGCCCGCGAGCGGCAATCCGAAATTCCATGCGAAGAAGCCGATCCTTGAATCGCTGAGGAAGATTCTTGGGAGCCCCGATATGTGTTCGCGCCGTTGGGTGTGGGAGCAATACGACCACACCGTCATGGCCGACACGGTGCAGCGTCCCGGTGGCGATGCGGCCGTCGTGCGCGTGCATGGCAAAAAGAAAGGCCTCGCGATCACGACGGACGTGACGCCGCGCTATTGCCACGCCGATTCGTTCGAAGGCGCTAAGCAGGCGGTCGCCGAGGCCTATCGCAACATCTCCGCGGTCGGCGCGCTGCCGCTGGCGGTGACGGACAATCTCAATTTCGGCAACCCGCAAAAGCCTGACATCATGGGCCAGATCGTCGGCGCTGTGGACGGCATTGGCGAGGCCTGTCGCGCGCTCGACTTCCCGGTCATCGGCGGCAATTGCTCTCTCTACAACGAGACCAATGGCGAAGGCATCCTGCCGACACCTGCGATCGGTGGCGTTGGCCTGATGGCGGATGTGAGCCGTATGGCGACGGTTGCGCTGAAACGCGATGGCGATGCGTTGATGTTGATCGGCGACACGCGCGGACATCTGGGCCAGTCGATCTATCTGCGCGAAATCGAAGGCAAGGAAGAAGGCGCCGCACCACATGTCGATCTCGCTGCCGAACGCAAGTCCGGCGAATTCGTGCGCAAGCTGATCGAGAACGGCGGCTGCGACACGGCCCACGATGTTTCCGATGGCGGTTTGCTGGTTTCGCTCGCGGAGATGGCGCTGGCCGGTGATATCGGTCTCGAAGTTGGTGTCGCCGGTACGACCGTCGACGCGATCCCATTCTTCTACGGTGAAGATCAGGCACGCTACGTAATCGCGGTGCCGCAGAAAGACGCCGACAAGATCGAAGGCGAACTGCGCGAGGCCGGTATCGTCCACGCCATCATCGGCAAGACCCACGCCGCCAAGACCATGCGCGTAACGGGCGAGGGCGAAGTCGCGCTCGCCGATCTGCGCAAAGCGCACGAAGGTTGGTTCCCGTCTTATATGCGCGGCGAAGAAATTCCTGCGCGAAACTAACCTCGTCATGGCCGCCTTTAAGACGGCCACCCATCCGGCGCGCGTCTGCGCGCCGAAGAGATTCACTCGCTCGCGGGCGCGAGCGCGATGGATGGCCGGGTCAAGCCCGGCCATGACGAATGGAGGATAAGGAGTTAGAATAATCCCATGCCCATGTCCGCAACCGAAATCGAAGACATGATCAAACAGGCGTTCCCTGACGCCGAGGTGACCATGACCGCGCTCGCCGACGACAACGACCATTGGTCCGCGTCCGTGAAATCCTCAGCCTTCAAAGGCAAATCCCGCGTGCAGCAGCATCAGATGGTTTACGCGGCCCTCCAGGGCCGCATGGGCGGCGTGCTCCACGCGCTCTCGCTTCAGACGGCGGTGAAGGACTGATCATGTCTTCCGGCGCCGTTGCTGTTGAGCAAATGCGGCACAGCGATCTCGACGTGTTGCTCAATGCCGATGGCGGCGTATGGTGGCAACGCGATCGTGATGTGTGGCTTGAAAGACTCAAGGCGCAGGACGAGGGCCGCATGCATCTCTCGCTGGCGCGGCAAGATGGCAAGATCGTCGGTTATGGCTATCTGAAATTTGCGTCAGCCTATGATCGCTTCGCAATGTTTGACATTCCTGAAATTGGCGATCTGCGCGTGGCCGAACGCTGTCGGGGTCGCGGCATCGCAACGCAAATGATCCGCTATCTTGAGAACATTGCGGCGACGCGAGGCGCAGGGGAGATCGGGCTCGCGGTCGGCCTTTACGCAGATTACGGTTCGGCTCAGCGGCTGTATGTTCGTCTTGGGTATGTTCCGGACGGACGCGGTCTTACGTACCAAAATGAGCCGGCTCCGGCGGGAAACTCCGTGCGCGTTGACGATGACCTCACGCTCTGGCTGGTTAAATCGCTACCTTGACGCGTCGGGGCGGCGGACCTACTTGATAGGCTGATGGCTATCTGAGGCCGCTAAATAGCGGAGAAAAATATGTCCAATTCCGTTCACGACCGTATCCAGCAGGAAGTTTCCTCGAACGACGTGCTGTTGTTCATGAAGGGCACGCCGGTGTTTCCGCAATGCGGGTTCTCGGCCGCGACGGTCGGCATCCTCACCAACCTCGGTGTGAAGTTCAAGTCCATCGATGTTCTGAAAGACCCCGAGATTCGTCAGGGCATCAAGGAATTCTCGAACTGGCCAACGATCCCGCAGCTCTATGTGAAGGGCGAATTCGTCGGCGGCTGCGATATCCTGCGCGAGATGTATGAGGCCGATGAGTTGGCCCCGTTCCTTGCCGAAAAAGGCATCGTGCTCGAAAACGCCTAGGCGTTGTTCATCAGGACGGCGCTCAACGGCCTTCTCGCAGAAGGTAGCGCTTCGTGCTCGGCATAGCCCAGCCGGAAACAGAACGTCGCTTCATAGTCTGTCGATTTGGCGAATCGTTTCAGCGTGGGCGCGAACTCGTCGTTCCTTCCAAGCTGCGCATTGCGATCGACGCATTCGACCGGCTGGTTCAGCGGTTGCGCAGCCAGCCCCATCGTCGTCGCTGCAAGATGCAGACGCTGCCATGCACGGCCGGCGGCAATCGCGCCGCCCATGTCCAATCGGTCGCGCACCAGGATCAACCCCAGCACCGGCGCGATCGTCTGCACGTCGCGCGTCATATTCAGCCAGTATTTGTCGGCGGTTGCCGCATCCTGATCCGGCAAAATTTTTGAGGCCGCGGCCAGCAACGGGGAGACACCGGCGGTGTCGATGCCGATGCCGTCGCGATGCGCGTTCACTTCCTGCTTGCCGGTTCGGAACCAGCGCGCGCTATCGGCCGACATTTCCGGATCGGCGATGATGCGCTCCGTCGCGGACACGATGGTTGCGGCGAGGTCCTTGCGCGCATGCGCATCGGTAATGAACACAAGCTGCACTTCGTGATCCGACACAAGTTCGATCAGCTTTAGCAATTCTTTCTGTGTGACCGGCTTGTCGAGATACGGCCCGCGATTGGTGTGGCGGTGCGGGATCGCCTCGAACAGCGGATCGCGCGAGGCCGGCGCTGCGTCGAGCCAGAGATGCACCGCTTTGACGGGATCGTTTTTCGGTGACGGTGTCAGCTTTCCGCCATGGATGATCACGTTCATCGACCAGCCGTATACCGTCGCCGCGCGCATCAGATTCTCGACCGCGCAGCCGACGCCCAGATGCATCTCGCGCCGGAACGGATCGAAGCTGCCGAGATTGCGCGAGCGGTCCGCCAGCACGGTGATCGATTCACCGGCGGCCTGGAACAGCCAGGGCTGGGTGTCGTGCGGATTGGCGGCAAGGATCGCCGCGTTCAGCGGCTGCTTCGGGCCATCGGCAGGATTGCCGCGCCAGTTCTGCCAGGGCTCGAATGCGTCGCCCTGACCGACCTCGAACACGCCGCGGTCCCACGCGCGATAGCCCAGTCCGGCGCCGGCAAGCACCAGAGCACCCGCGCCGCCGATGACAACCCGTCTGCTGGTACCCATGCGCGCCTCCGGTTTCGAAGACAGCATATCGCCTAGGCGCGATCTCCAAAATGACGTTTCCAGACAGGTGCAATGGCCGGACGTCTGGAGACGGCCGTCGCGAGACTGTCGAGCTTGGGGATATGGCCTTCGGCCAGCCATTCCTTGCCGATCGAGCCGCGCCAGCGGCTGAACATCGCCGCATAAATATCGACGATGGAAAAGCCGGACGCCAGGAACCACGGCCCGTCGCACATCCGCTCCACGATCAGCAGGCGCTCGCGAATGCGCTCGCGTGCCGTCTGGCGCATCGCTTTGACATCGCCGTCGTGCACGAAGCGCTCGGGATAATCCGAAATCTCGACCATGGGATAGATTTCCGACGCCATGAAAGCGAGCCAGCGATAGGCCTGCGTACGCGCGGGGCTGCCCTGTGGCGGCAACAGCCGCGCATTCGGGAAGTGATCGGCGAGCGTCAGAAGGATCGCGAGCGACTCGGTGACGATCGCGCCTTCCGGCAAGCGCAGTGCCGGCATCTTGCCGCTTGGGTTGATTGCCAGAAATGCGGGCTCGCGCTGTTCGTTCTTCTCCAACGACACGAGCTTGAAATCGTATGGCGCACCGGTCTCGGCCAGCACGGCCTCGGCGCTGAACGCGCCCGATCCCTTGTCGCCGTAAAGAACGTAGCTCATGGGATTCCTCGCCCGCGCCGCAACCTCTCAAATAAGCCCCCGGCCCGAAAGCACAAGGCGGATTTTCGCCTCCACGCGCGATGCAAATCCGGAAAGATTTCAGGGGCATAGAATTGGTTTTGCGTTATGCCGGCACGGCCAACACATTGCCGTGACAACACGGCGGCCTCGGTTTTGCGCAACGCTGCAAAGCCCTATACTTCAGATGGTGAAGGGGAGGTCTCATATGCGCATTTCCGTTCTGACGGCATCGGCGTTTCTGGCGTCGGTCGCGTTTGTCACGTCGGTGCAGGCCGAGGAGTCGTGGTCGGACGCCTGCATGAAAGTCGCGGGCGCCAAGGTGGCGGAGTGGAATCAGGCACGCGTGATGCGCGATCGCATGGACACCTATGCCGACGGGAGCAAGCTCGACACCCAGATCTATTTCACCGAGAACGGGATGTTCCAGTTGATCAAGGGCGTGTGGCGCACGGGACAGGCGACGCGCCATCAGCGCAGCGCCGGCTCAATGAGCAGCGCGGCACACACCATGGGACTTACGGCCTGCACGGCCGATGGCGCGGACAATGTCGATGGCCAGAGCGCGCTGGTGTATTCGTACGAGCAGGGCCCGGACATGAAGTCGCGCATGTGGGTTTCATCGGCAACGGGTCTCCCGCTGCGCGCCGAGATCGACCAAAAGCCAGCGCGTTACGACATTCCTGCGAAGATCGTGATGACCTATGCCTACAATGACGATGTGCGTGTGCCCAAAGTGGCGCAGCTCAAGAACGACATGCGGATGAAGTACAGCCAGGACTGGCTGCGCTACATGGCGACGGGTACGCCTGGCACCAGCCACTGAGGGTAGTCATTTTTCCTTCGTGAACACGACGTCGCGTTCCTCGCGGCGGCTCAGGAAGCCCGTGACCTTGCCCTTTGCGTCGCGCTGGAAAATCCGGCGCGTGCGCGGGGCGCCGGGCGTGAAGAGGACGTCGGCGAGCTCCGCCTTGATCTCCACGGCTTTGCCGCCATTCGTCGCGCTGTAGAGTTTGCCGTCCTTCTTGGTGATCTCGACGACGTAATCCGGTCCCCCGCGATAGCGGCCGACATAGGCGTCGCTCATCGCATCCGGCAGAGACACGGCAGGCGGATCCTGGCGCAACGCAATGGTCTGTGTCGCGACCAGCTTCCAGTCGCCGCCTTCCTTCAGCCATGTCGACGTCTGGCGATATTGCGCGTGCAGCTTCTGGCCGTGGAAATCCTCGTGTTCGTCATCCAGCTCAGTTGAGACCGCGCTGTCGCCGAGGATTGTCGCCTTCCAGTCGGTTACCTTGATCGTTCCGGACGAGCCTGCCGGCAGCGGCGTCACCTGCGCGATCATCTCATCGTAGTTCGACACAATGCCGTTTTCGTCCGTCGCAGTGAACCGCTTGTCGAGGATCGCGAGCCAAGGTGTCTTGTCGCCCGGCGCCACCGCGTCCATCAGTGCCTGCATCTTGGCTTTCAGAACATCGCTGTCATTGGCCTGTGCCGAAGCAGGGATCAACGCGAGGCAGGCGAGCAGAACAGTGCGGCGCATGGGATGTCTCCTCTGTCGAGCGCGAGCAGAGATGAGCCCGGGTCCTTGCGCAAATAAAAAGACCGCGAGGTCGCCCTCGCGGTCTTTTCGATTTCGATGGTTCGCGAACTAGCGCGAGTAATATTCGACGATCAGGTGCGGCTGCATCTGCACGGCGTATGGGACGTCCGACAGCTTGGGCACGCGGACGAGCTTGGCGCTCATCTTGTTGTGATCGGTTTCGACGTAATCCGGCGTGTCGCGCTCGGCGCTCTTGGAGGCGTCGATGACCAGCGCCATGTCGCGGGCCTTCGCGGTCAGCTCGACGGTCGAGCCTTCCTTGACCTGGTAGCTGGCGACCGTCACGCGGCGGCCGTTGACCTTCACGTGGCCGTGGCTGACGAGCTGACGGGCGGCGAACGGCGTCGGCGCGAACTTGGCGCGATAGATGACAGCGTCCAGACGGGTCTCGAGCAAGCCCACCATGTTCTCACCGGTGTCGCCCGGACGGCGCGAGGCCTCGGTGTAATACTTGCGGAACTGACGCTCCGTGATGTTGCCGTAGTAGCCCTTGAGCTTCTGCTTGGCCTGCAGCTGCGTGCCGTAGTCCGAGAGCTTCTTGGCGCGGCGCTGGCCATGCTGGCCCGGTCCGTAGGAACGCTTGTTGACGGGGCTCTTGGGACGGCCCCACACACTTTCGCCCATGCGGCGGTCGAGCTTGTACTTGGCGTTGGCGCGTTTTGTCATCGAGAGTCCAAAAAAGTGGCGGAAAACCGCGGTTTCCGGCCTCCGGGCCGCGGAAAGGCGGGGACTATACCCATGGGCCTCGCCCTGTCAAACGCTGGTTTTGGCGCGCGGGTGCTGGCTTTTCCAGTATAGAGGACACGGGGACGGAATCGGGAGTTTTCCTTGAGAATCATCGTGCTGGGCGGCGACGGGTTCTGCGGCTGGCCTACAGCCCTGCACCTGTCCGAACGCGGGCACGAGATCGCCATTGTCGACAACCTGTCCCGGCGGCGGATTGACGGCGAACTGGGCGTGCAGTCGCTCACCCCCATTCTTCCACTCAAGGAGCGGCTCTCGGCGTGGAAAGAGATCTCAGGCCGGGACATCGCCTTTCACGAGATCACCGTCGGTCAGGACTTTTCGGCGCTCCTGAAATTGCTCAAGGGTTTCAAACCCGACGCCATCGTGCATTTCGCCGAGCAGCGCGCCGCGCCCTATTCGATGAAGAGCGCCGAGCACAAGCGCTACACCGTCAACAACAACCTCAACGCCACCAACGATGTGCTCGCGGCGATCGTCGAGAGCGGGCAGGACATTCATCTCGTCCATCTGGGTACGATGGGCGTGTACGGCTACGGCGTCGCCGGCATGAAAATCCCGGAAGGGTATCTGACGATCAAGGTCGATACGCCGTCCGGCGAGAGCGAGCAGGAGATTCTCTATCCGGCAAATCCCGGCTCGATCTATCACATGACCAAGACGCAGGATCAGCTGTTCTTCTTTTTCTACAACAAGAATGACGGCGTTCGGATCACCGATCTGCACCAAGGAATCGTCTGGGGCACGCAGACGGAAGAGACCAAACGCGACGAACGTCTTATCAACCGCTTCGACTATGACGGCGACTACGGCACGGTTCTGAACCGCTTCCTGATGCAGGCGGCGCTCGACTATCCGCTGACCGTACATGGCACCGGTGGGCAGACGCGCGCCTTCATCAATCTTCAGGACACGGTGCGTTGCATCGAGCTCGCGCTGCGCAATCCGCCGAAGGCGGGCGAGCGCGTGAACATCCTGAACCAGATGACGGAAACGCACCGCGTGCGCGATCTGGCGAAGATCGTGGCGGGAATCACGGGCGCCGACATCGCAAACCTTCCCAACCCGCGCAATGAGGCGGAAGAGAACGAATTGCACGTCGTCACTTCGCGCTTCATCGGCATGGGGCTTGAGCCGATAACGCTGCAAAACGGGCTTTTGACGGAGATCACGGAGATCGCGCGCAGATACGCCGCGCGCTGCGACACCTCGAAGATCCCTTGCGTGTCGTGGTGGAACCGCGCGCGCAAAGAACAGGCCGAAAAAGCTTAAGAGTCGAAGACGGTTTCGGACGTCTTCAATATCTCTTCGTAAGCCTCGAAGCATCGCTTGTTGAGCTTCGCGAGCACGGGATCGCGGAGCCACTCTGCCATCAGCGCTTTCGTCGCCGGCACATGCTTCAGGATTGTCGTGTCTTCGACGTCATTGCGGTTGCGCAGGTCGAAGAACTTCTTGTGCAGCTTCTTGTCGTTGTTCGCTGCCGTGCCGCGATATTTCTTGGCGCGAAAGTCCGCCCAGGTTCGCACGCAGTAATGATTGAGCTGCGCATGGCGCATGCTGCGCGCGGCGTCAGGGAGGCGGGTAGCGCGTTCCACAAGCCCGGCGATCTCTTCGCCGCCGCCATTGAACATTCGGGGCAGCGTTGCGGCGTCTTCGGCAAAGACCGGCATGTGATTGGCGGTGAGACGTTCGAAAGCCGGAACATTTCGCGCCAGCGACTTCACATTCGCGTTGTGCTCGAAGCTTTCTTCTGAAGCATGGGTGAGATTTTCGATAACCAGTCCATTCGGCATCTCTGCGTACCCGCTGTCGCCAAAGAACCGCATCTGGACGCAGATGCCGTCGGCGTCCGGTGCGGTCGCGATCAGATCGGCGATGCGGCCTTCACCGGTTTTGATCATCAGGAATTCGTCGGGATCGATCTGCAGCACCCAATCGGCGCGCGTCACCAGCGGATGATCGGCCGCGCGATTGAGCGCCTTGTTCTGCGGCTGCTCGCCGGACGCTAGCGGGTTGGGAACATGAACCGCGATTCCCATCTCTGTGAGGCGATCGAGAAGGGCCGGCGATTCATCTTCGCAATCGTTCGTGTAGACGAGGAAATCTGTGACGCCGATCAACCTATGATAGGCGATCCATTCCAGCAGAAACCGGCCCTCATTCTTGGTGAAGGCGACTTCGGTGATGCGGGATTGACCGGGTGCTGACATGGGCTGTTTGCGGTTCTGCGGCACCCCGCGCAGCTTGTCAAAAATAGCTGGAACGTTTCCTGAACTGATAGAAATATCCAATATAAAACAGTTGCTTATACAGGCGCTTGCGATTGAGAACAAAGTGTGTACGAAGTTCGTTCTCGCGGGGCCCCGATTTCATTGGGAAAGGGGGGAGCGCTGTGGAATAAGGAGACGAATCCATGAGTCAGGCGGCATTGCGGGTCGTAGGCAAAGAAGACAATTCCGAGCGCAAGCGCGCCCTTGAGGCGGCGCTGAGCCAGATCGACCGCGCCTTCGGCAAAGGCTCGGTGATGAAGCTCGGTCAGCGCGACCTGAGCGTGGATACCGACACAGTTTCTACAGGTTCCCTGGGCCTCGACATCGCGCTCGGCATCGGCGGCTTGCCCCGCGGCCGCGTGATCGAGATCTACGGTCCGGAATCCTCGGGTAAGACGACCTTGGCGCTTCACGCTGTGGCCGAAGCCCAGAAAAAGGGCGGCATCGCCGCCTATGTCGACGCCGAACACGCGCTCGACCCGGTCTATGCCAAGAAGCTTGGCGTCGATATCGACGAAATGCTGATTTCGCAGCCTGACACCGGTGAGCAGGCGCTGGAGATCACCGACACGCTGGTGCGCTCGGGCGGCATCGACATCATCATCATCGACTCGGTCGCGGCGCTGACGCCAAAGGCCGAACTCGAAGGCGAAATGGGCGATTCTTTGCCGGGTCTTCAGGCGCGTCTGATGAGCCAGGCGCTGCGCAAGCTGACCGCTTCGATCTCCAAATCGAACACCATCGTCATCTTCATCAACCAGATCCGCATGAAGATTGGCATCATGTTCGGAAGCCCTGAAACGACGACCGGCGGCAACGCGCTCAAATTCTATTCCTCGGTCCGTCTCGACATTCGCCGCATCGGTTCGATCAAGGATCGCGACGAAGTCGTGGGCAACCAGACCCGCGTGAAGGTGGTCAAGAACAAGGTCGCGCCGCCGTTCAAGCAGGTCGAATTCGACATCATGTACGGGCAGGGCGTCTCCAAGGTCGGCGAGCTCATCGACCTCGGCGTGAAGGCCGGAATCGTCGAAAAGTCGGGCTCCTGGTATTCCTATGACGGCACCCGCATCGGCCAGGGCCGCGAGGCAGCCAAGACATTCCTGACCCAGAATGCGGAGATCGCCGGCAAGATCGAAGCCCAGATCCGCGAGAACGCAGGCGTGCTCGGTGGTGCTCTGTCGCTCGGTGGCGAGGAGACTGCGGCCGCCGAAGAAGACTGATCAGCGAAGAGGTTTGTTGTTCCCTGTTGGCATGGGGAGCAGCTCCAGAAGGGGCGCCGGAAACGGCGCCCCTTCGCTTTTCTGAGCCCCGCTTGTGGCGGGGTTAAGGAGTGTCGTCCTAGACACTCAAATCCCCCTGCCTGTACAAGCAACATATGAAAAGCCTGAACGATATTCGCGCCGGATTCCTCGATTTCTTCCGCGACCGCCAGCACGCGGTGGTGGCGTCGTCGCCGCTCGTCCCGCGCAACGATCCGACCCTGCTTTTCACCAATGCCGGCATGGTGCAGTTCAAGAATGTCTTCACCGGTGCCGAGAAGCGCCCCTACACCCGCGCCGCGTCGAGCCAGAAATGCGTCCGCGCCGGCGGCAAGCACAACGATCTCGACAATGTCGGCTACACCGCGCGCCATCACACCTTCTTCGAGATGCTGGGGAATTTCTCCTTCGGCGACTACTTCAAGGAAGATGCGATCCGATTTGCGTGGGATCTGCTGACGAAGGATTTCGGGCTTCCGAAAGAACGGATGCTCGCGACCGTCTATGCCGACGACGACGAAGCGTTCGGCCTGTGGAAGAAGATCGCCGGTTTCTCCGACGACCGTATCATCCGCATCGGAACGTCCGCGAATTTCTGGTCGATGGGCGACACCGGTCCCTGCGGTCCGTGTTCGGAAATCTTCTACGATCACGGCGATCACATTCCGGGCGGTCCGCCGGGTTCGCCGGACGAAGACGGCGACCGTTTCATCGAGATCTGGAATCTCGTCTTCATGCAGTACGAGCAGGTCGACGCTGCGACGCGTCTGAACTTGCCAAGGCCTTCGATCGACACCGGCATGGGGCTCGAGCGCATCGCCGCGGTGATGCAGGGCGTACACGACAATTACGACATCGACCTCTTCCGCCATCTCATCACCGCATCCGTCGAACTCACCGGCGCGAAGGACGCGGGCGAAGCGCATTTCTCCCACCGCGTCATCGCCGATCATCTGCGTTCGTCGTCATTCCTGATCGCCGATGGTGTGCTGCCGTCGAACGAAGGCCGCGGCTATGTGCTTCGCCGCATCATGCGCCGCGCCATGCGCCATGCGCATCTCATCGGCTCGCGCGATCCGCTGATGTACCGCCTCGTGCCTGCGCTCGTGGCCGAGATGGGCCAGGCCTATCCCGAACTCAAGCGCGCCGAAGCGCTGATCGCCGAAACGCAACGCCTCGAAGAAGAACGCTTCCGCGTCACCCTTGCGCGCGGCCTGAAGCTTCTGGACGAAGAAACCGCAATGCTCCGTAGCGGCGAGACGCTCAATGGCGAAATCGCGTTCAAGCTCTACGACACCTATGGTTTCCCGCTCGATCTGACCGAAGACGCGCTGAAGGCGCGCGGCATCGCGGTCGACAAAGCCGGCTTCAACGCTGCGATGGAAAAGCAGCGTGCCGAAGCCCGCAAAGCTTGGGCCGGTTCCGGCGAAGCGGCCGCCGACAGCCAGTGGTTCGCAATCCGCGACGAACTCGGCGCGACCGAATTTCTTGGCTACGACACTGAATCTGCCGAAGGTGTCATCGTCGCGATGATGAAGGGCGCCGATCGCGTCATGAGCGCGACGGAAGGCGAAACCGTTCTGATCCTCACCAATCAGACGCCGTTCTACGGCGAATCCGGCGGTCAGGTCGGCGACCAGGGCACGATCCGTTCGGCCAAGGGCGAAGGCAAGGTCATCGACACCGACAAGAAGCTCGGCAGCCTGCATGCGCATGTCGTCGAAGTGACCAAGGGCAGTTTTGCTGTCACCGATGGCGTCGATCTCAAAGTCGATGGCGAGCGCCGCCGCGCGACGCGCGCGAACCACTCCGCGACGCATCTCCTGCACGCCGCGCTCAAGCGCGTGCTTGGTCCGCATGTTTCGCAAAAGGGATCGCTTGTTGCGCCGGATCGCCTGCGCTTCGATTTCAGCCATCCCAAGCCCGTGACGATGGACGAGCTCGAGCGCATCGAGAACATGGTCAACACCATCATTCGCCAGAACAGCGATGTCTCTACGCGCCTGATGGCGACCGACGATGCGATCAAGGCCGGCGCCGAGGCGTTGTTCGGCGAGAAATATGGCGATGAAGTGCGCGTCCTCACAATGGGCGAAGAGATCGACAAGGCCTATTCCGTCGAACTCTGCGGCGGCACGCATGTGCGCCGCCTGGGTGACATCGGCCTGTTTACGATTCTGTCGGAAAGCGCTGTCGCATCTGGCGTGCGCCGCATCGAGGCGCTGACCAGCGAAGGCGCGCGCAAATACTTGTCGCATCAGGCGGAGATCGCGCGCGAAGCTGCGGCAGCACTCAAGACCTCGACCGCCGATCTGACGACGCGCGTTTCGCAGCTTGCCGACGCCAATCGCAAGATCGAGCGCGAACTCGCTGAAGCACGCAAGGCGCTTGCGCTCGCCGGCCCATCGCGCGGCGAACATGACGATGTGAAGACGGTCGGCGACATCAAGGCGTCGCTGCGGGTCGTCGAAGGCGTGAACGCGAAAGACCTCAAAGGTCTTGCCGATGACGCGAAGGCGAAGCTCGGATCCGGCGTTGTCGCGTTCGTCGCCGTTGACGACGGCAAGGCGTCGCTGGTTGTCGGCGTCACAGACGATCTGACCGGGAAGATCAGCGCTGTCGATCTGGTGCGTGCGGGTGCTGCGGCGCTCGGCGGCAAAGGCGGCGGTGGCCGCCCCGACATGGCGCAGGCCGGCGGCCCGGACGGCGGCAAAGCGCGTGACGCGCTCACCGCAATCGAAAGACATCTGCGTGGTGGCTGAGATTTCCTCCGCCCATATCGACGAACGGCTCACGACGCCGCGACATCGTGTTTATGTCATCCTTGAGGGCGGCCGCACGGGCGGCATCATCGGCCACATTGTCGAGGGCGTGCTCATCACGCTGATCGTCAGCAATGTGCTTGCCTACACGCTGCAAAGCATTCCCTCCATCGATAAGCAGTTCGCGGGATTTTTCTCCATCCTGGAATGGGTCTCGGTCGCGATCTTCACGGTCGAATATCTCATTCGCCTGTGGACGGCGCTGGAAGATCCGACATCGCAGAAGGGCCGGTGGTGGGGACGCTTCACGTATGCGCTGCGCCCGATGATGGTGATCGATTTCCTCAGCATCGCGCCGGCCTATATCGCGGTGTTCATCCCCTTCGTCGATCTGCGCTTCCTGCGTCTCATCCGTCTCCTGCGATTGCTCAAGATCGCGCGCTATTCCCCGGCCCTGTCGACCCTGGCGCAGGTTCTCGCCGAAGAACGCCGTGCGCTGTACGGCACCGTGCTGTTGCTTCTCTGCGCCATGGTGTTCGCGGCAGCCGCGATGCATGTGGTCGAAGGCGGTGATCCGACCGCGAGCGTCGCGTTCAAGACCATGCCGGGCTCGATGTATTGGGCCATCACCACGCTGACGACAGTCGGCTATGGCGACGTCACGCCCACGACCGCACTGGGACGATTCATTGCCGGCATCACGATGATCGTGGGTCTCGGTCTGTTCGCGCTGCCGGTTGGTATCGTGGCGACCGGTTTCGTGAATTCGATCCACCGTCGCGACTTCGTCGTGACCTTCGGCATGCTGTCGCGCGTGCCGATCTTCCGTGGCATCGATGCGCAGATCATCGGCGAGATGATGGTGATGTTGCGCGCGCGTGCCGTCGCCGCCGGAACGATCATCTCCGCCACCGGCGCGCGCGCCGATGCGATGTATTTCGTCGTCTCCGGCGAAGTCGAAGCCAACCTTGCCAACCGCCGAATCCGATTCCGCACCGGCGATTTCTTTGGTGAGCTCGCGCTGCTGGAAGAAACCATGCGCGCCGCGACGGTCGTCGCCGTGGAAGCGTCACGCGTGCTGACGCTCTCCGTCGATGATTTCAACCATCTGCTGACGAAGCATCCCGGCCTGATGCGGCGTATTCACAAAATGGCGGCCGCGCGCGCCGAAGACATTGCACAGGCGGGCGCCATCTCGGAATCCGAGATCAAGGCGGCGCGCCGCATGCGCAAGCGCGCGGAGCGCAACCCCGACGCCGAACCTGAAGTCGGCAGCTAGGACTTGCAGTAGACGCAGAGCTTGTTGCCGGTCGGATCGCGCAGATACGCGCCGTAGAATTCCGTCTTCTCCGGCGGACGATAGCCGGGCTTTCCTTCATCGCTGCCGCCGGCCGCCAGGCCCGCCGCATGCGCCGCTTTCACTTCGTCCTGGCTCTTCGCCGGAAAGGCCAGCATCGACCCGTTGCCGAATGTCGCCGCTTCGCCATTCGCCGGCGGGCAGACATAGACGCCATGACTGTCCGAACCCTTCGGCCCATAGCCGATCCAGCCACCATCGGCGAATTTTCGCTCATGCCCGAACGCGCCGAAGAACGCATCATAGAATTTGCCGGACGCTTCACCGTCCCTGGCCCCGATCGTCACATATCCAATCATCGACATGGTTCTCTCCCGAAAAAGCGAAGACGCACTCTATGTTTGCGATCGAACAAAGCAAGAACATATTCGCCGGGAGGGGGCTGCAGGAATCGCATGGGCTTGAACCGGCAGGCCGGTCGAACCATCTCAAACCCAAGCGGGGAGGCGCACATGTTCATCGGTGAGATAGCGGCACAGGCTGGCGTCAGCGTGCAGGCGGTGAGGCTCTACGAACGCCGCGGTCTGATGCGGCCTGCAACGCGCTCGGCGTCGAACTATCGTCACTACGATCCCGTCGATCTCGACATTCTCAAGACCATTGCGCAATGCCAGCGTTTTGGCTTCACGCTCGCCGAAATCCGGAAAATCCTGAGCCT
>Ga0335075_10002027_pt1 | contig 32909 bp, 27 predicted proteins | sample Lox_Sample_24_FD_206723 | JGI IMG/M metagenome (GOLD analysis project Ga0335075, IMG submission 206723) | Soil microbial communities from Loxahatchee National Wildlife Refuge, Florida, United States - Lox_Sample_2.4 | ecosystem: Environmental > Terrestrial > Soil > Wetlands | place: USA...
CGATCGACGCTTCCGTGGCCCTGGTCGCGCTGTCCGCGGCGGTGGCGTGATCGGCGTTGGCGGAGGTCGGAACGGTCCCGAGCGCCCCCAGGTCGATCTGCGCCCTGCCGATCGCCCCCTGCTTGATTTTCGCCGCGGTGACCGCGCCCACCTTGATCTGCCGGGACCCGACCGAGTTCTTCGGCAGCTTGAACGCGGCGTAGCCGGTCCCGCCGAGGGCGATGAACAAGGCGGCGAAAGCGACGACATTGGCGACGGTCAGGTGCTTCCTGATCCTCTTCACGGTGCTCCCTGAGTAAGTGGCGGACGAGACGAGCGCAGTCTCCCAGATCCAGCGCGAGGCGCAACGGCCCAGGCGGCGATTTGCCCCTCGCCCCGAGGGAGGCGATCGCGAACGTCGGCTCTCCTCTCTGAACGTCGGCTCCCTGGTGGAGCGGTGGGCAGACGAGCGGGCAGCCGTCGGCAGGGGTGCCCGCCCGGTGTCGCATCAGAGTCCTCCTATGGGGGAACGAGACAGGAACGGGTCGTCGAGCGGTGGCGACGCACCATTCCGGGCTACTTGCGTGCCTTCTTGGCGGCGCGGACGCAGCGGGCGTGTGCCTTGCCGTGCTTGCGCCTGCACTTGCGGAGCGCCGCGGCCCGTCGAGCCGCCGCCAGACACCTGGCGCGCCGCGCCTTCGAGCCGGAGGCGCAGCTGCCGCTCGGCGCGGGAGCCGGCGCAGATGCCGGTGCCGGCACGGGACCCGAGGCCGGCAGGCCACGCTGCGGTTCGCGCGGGCCCGGGTTCACCGGCGCCGGGCCCCAGTCGGGGTAGGAGCCGCCGGGAAGGATCAGCCGCGGCGGGGGCGAGGCGCAGTTCCCGGCGTCGCGCTTGACCCAGATGCCTTCCGGGTCGGCCATCGCCAGCGATTCGCCGTCCGGTGACCAGGTCGGGCCGTCGATGCCCTCGTCGGCGCCGGTCACGCAACGCATCGCCGGCGCGGCGGGCAGGCCGCCGAGGGCGTTGCCGTCGACGTCGTACCAGACGACGGTGGCAGCGGGTCCATAGCCGCGGACCAGCGCCAAGCGCGTGCCCTGGCGATCGAGCTCGCCGTCGCCGAGGTCGGTTGCGTCCGCCTGGCCGACGACGTCGTAGTCGTCGAACCAATGGACATCGCTCGCCGCCCCAACGTCGTGGACGTTCACCTGGTGGGTATAGCCGCCGAATTGCAGCGTCCGCGAGTTGGTCGCCCAGGAGGGATCGCGGAGGTAGGTGGTGCCACTCTGCTGCGGGGCGGTGAGGTGATCGGCGTCGGTGTAGGCGGTGACCGTCCGCCCGCCGCAATCCGCCGCGATCGGGCAGGAATAGCTCGACATCGTGTATGCGATCCGCGTGCCGTCCGGCGAGATCGCGACGTCGACCGGCGGGCCGTCGACCGGCTCGCCTACCGAGTTGAGGATCGCCGGCGGGTCGATCCGGTTCAGCACGGCCCCGTTCTGCCTCAGCCGCAGGATCTCGTTGCCGAAGCCGACGGCGATGGTGCCGTCATCGGCCTGCGACGGCGAGCGGTAAGGGTGCTCGGCGGTTCCATCGGTGGTCACCTGGTACTGCCCCGATCCATCGGGATCGGCAAGCCAGACGTTGCTTTCCCTGACGTAGACGATCGAGTCGGCGGCGGCCGGAGCCGCCGCGACGAGCAGGCAGGCGACGCAGCCGAGGGCGAGAAGCACCGCCCTGCGTCCGCCGACCAGCCTGGTGCGCGTCCTTCCTCGTTGTTTCATCTTGGGCTCCTTTCGCGACGTGAGAAGTCGCTCGGCTCCTCACAGGTCGTTGTGTCGAGCCGCAAGCGTCCGCGCCGCCGAGCCGCTTGTCATCGGGGAGGTCCCTATCCCCCACCCCCAATCTTTCGGGTGGGTCTTCTTTGGGGTGCGGGATGCCACGCGAGCAAGGGCCGGCTCGCGAGTTCAGCGGCCGGATCGACCGGGCCCCCGCCCGCTCAGCCGAGAACGGTGAAGGGGGCGATCGCCGAGGAGGGCCCCGCGGTCGCGGTCAGACGGTAGGAACCGGGCGCGAGCGCCTTGCCGCCCAGCACGCCCGCGAACCTCACCGTGTCGGCGCCCGCCGTCCCGGCAAACCCGAAGCTGCCGGGCACCGTCCGGTAAAGCGAGCACTTCGGTTTCGTCGTGTTCGCTTGCGTGGCCCTTACGCAGCCCTTGCCCGACTTACGGCCGGGCGCCTTGCGGGCGACGGTGAAGACCACCCGGGAGGCGGACGAGAGGCTGAAGGTGATCTTCGTCCCGACGGGCCCGCGAGCCTTTGCCTTGACCTTGCCCGTCGGTGCCAGATGAAACGCGGCCGGGGTGAGCGTCAGGCCCCTGAGCGTGACCGGCGGGGGAGGCCGGCCGTTGGTCCCCGACGAACCGGAGGGGCCGTTCGCCCCAGGCGGACCAGAGGACCCGGACGAACCGTCCCCGCCGGCGGGCGGCGGCACGTACTCGTAGGCACCGATGTCCATCGATCCGCCGATCACCCGGGGATTGCCGGCGAGATCGAGCGCCGGGGCGGTGAACCCGGGAAGGCTCGCACCGGCGTCGATGGTCGGCGAGTCGGCAGCCTCGGCGTAGTCGTCTTCGGCCGGGGCGACGAAGTGTGGCGATGCGGTCAGAGTGCCGCCGAGGTCTTCGAGGGTCGCCGAATCTTCGAGCACGAGAGAGCTGACGTCGACGTTTCTGGCGAAGGTCTTCGAGGAGGACCCTTCCCCGTACAGGCCGAGGAAATCACCGGCGGCGATCGTGTTGCCGAGGCCGAGGTAGATATGACCCGGATCTCCGGCAGGCACCCTGACGGTGAGTCCGATCGAGCCGGTGCCGACACCGATCGCGGTCGATTCGCGGATCTCCGGTTCCACCGAGGTCCCCGATGTCTGCATCTCGATCCCTTCGGCGTTCTTCCCGCGAGCGAGGGCAAGGCTGTCGACGACTTCGCATTGTCCGTTGATGAGGATTCCTTTCGAGCTTTCCCCACTGGCGACGGCGCGGACCCGTTCCACCGATGCAAGGCTCGCGCAGATGATCGGGATGCCGTGGGCACCTTCGCTGCGGACTTCGATCCACTGAAGCGAGGCGCCGGGTCCCGACACGCGAAAGTTGGAGAGTTGGCTCCGCTCGATCACAACGGGCATCGGTGAAGCAAACTCGCCGTGGACGGAGACATCCGCTTTGGCTTCGACGTCTTCGGTCGTCGACAGTTCGTAGGTGCCCGGCTCGACGACGACCTCGTCCCCGGCGCTCGCTCCCTCCACCGCGAACTTCAATGAACAGCCAGTGGCTGCCGAGGAGCAGCTCCCGACTTTTCCGCCGGTCGGCTTCGCGTAGCGCGTCGCCGCCTGCGCCGTCCCGGCGCAGGCAATCACGATCACGACCAAGACTCCCATCCCCCAGACCCTCATCGGCGGCCAGCCTGACAGACGGGGACGTACCGGTCAACGAGGGCCGGCGCCCTACCCCAAAGGCGATCGGGAGTATGAGGTGACAAAGGCGGGAGCGATGGGACTCGAACCCGCGACCTCCGGCGTGACAGGAACCACAAAGACACGCCATTTCGCTCTATCAAGCGAAATCAGAGGTAGCTAACCGCACTCTCGATCGATCTCGAACCGGCAGCATCGTGCCCGACTTGGGGCTCAGACACTGCACGGCACGAGGAACCCCGGTGCAAGGCGGCGTCCTGCCAGCCAATAGGAAAGCGGGTCCCTTACGGCCGACAGGAGGTAGGTCCAGATGAGCAATACCTGCACTCGCGCCCGCGGCCCACTGACGCGGCGAGATCTTCTCCGAGGAGGAGGACCGGGCGGCCCAATCATCCTCAAACAGGGAGGTCAGGTGCTCGACGAGGAGCGACCTCGGCGAGTACCAGAGCCTCCCGATCTTGCGCGCATGGATGACGCCGCGGCGCATGTAATCGAGGGCGCTAGCGCGCCGAACCCGGGGAATCTCGGCGACATCGTCAGCCGTGAGCAGTTCCTCACGGGTGAAGCCCAGCTGGTTCGCCATCAGGGCCCTATCGCCGATACGCGCGCCCGCGAGGTCGCACGGCAAGCACGTCGATCACCTTGTCACCCTTGCGCTGGTCGAAGAGCACACGCCACTCCCCTACTCGCAGGCGCCAGAGGGGTTTGGGGCCTTGGAGTCGCTTGACGTCACCATCGGGGAGCCGGCCGATGGCGGCGGCGATCCTCTGTCGATCCTTGCGGCCCAACCGACGAAGAGACTTGAGGGCGGCCGGGCGGACCTCGATCCGCCACCCGCCGGGATCAGCCAGCGTTCAGCTCCGCCTCGACCTCGGACCAGGCGATCCCCGGCTCCTCCCGCGACTCCTGGATCGCCCGACGGTCCTCGCCGGTCAGCTCCTCGTCATCGACGGGCGCGGCGTCGAGCTTGGCGACGACCGGGTCTTGGGCACGCCGGAGCAGAATCGCCGCAGCGGGCAGGGATTCGTCGGGAAGCGCGTCGACGAGGCGATGGAGCTCGGTCTTGGTCATGGCCTGAAGGTAGCACCGAAGTCGTGCTGCCCGAATCAGGGATGAATTCGCGATCTTCTCGTCCAACGGCACCAGGCCCGGACTAGGCAGCCATTTGCTCGGGCTTTTCCTTGAGGCTGCCGAGTTTCTGTCCCAGTGCACGCGACACCTGCTGAAAGAGCCGTCGAGACGTAACGGGAGCGACGGGACTCGAACCCGCGAAAGAAACCTCAAGATCGAGATCCGGGGGTAACTCCTTGGGAGGCGACGCGGCCATGGCCCTTCCAGTACCTGTCCCCGTCCGGCGTCGATGGCGCCGACATGGGCCACGGGCCGGGGTCACGTCTTGAAGCGCACCGTGGCAGACCGCAGGACCGTCTCCTTGCCGCCGATCCGCTGGAACACGCCGAGCTTGGCCTTCAGGCTGCGGCGAGCGGCGAGCAGGCGTCGCCCGCCGGCCCCGAGCTTCACCTTCAGCTTCGCGGAGTGGCCGGGGCGGACCGTCTCCTTCGAACGTCCCAGGACCACGGCTTTGAGCAGACGACGGCCGACGGAGGCCGTGTCGGGCGACCTGCCATCGGCAGCGCCCGACCCGGTGATCTCCGCCGTGACCGCGCAGCTCGACCCCGAGGCCGGGCATGTGACCGGCACCGAGGCCGTGGTCCCGGAGACGGCGATCTTGCCGAGGGTCGCGTGGGAGCCACCGGATCCGGAACCCGAGGAACCGCTGCCCCCGCTCCCCGAGCCAGAGCCAGAGCCAGAACCCGCGGAACCGCCCGAGCCGGTCGAGCCACCTCCGCCTCCGCCCGAGCCACCGCTTGCGCCCGACTCGGAGTAGACCTGGATGTCGTCCTGGTTCAACACGTAGACGTCGTTCTCGGCATCCACCGCAATCCCGTGCGGCGGGTCGGTCGGGTTGGAATCGAAGGTCTGCCGTAGCGTCCCGTCGGGGTTGATCTCGACGACGTGGGCCTTGAGCGGGTCGGTGACGAAGACGTCGCCGGATGAGTCGGTCGCGACCCATTCGGACGCATAGAAGGGGACGCCCGCGCCCCAACCGCTCACCGGGTCGCCTGAGGTGTCGAGCTTGTCGATGGCGTTCGTTTCTCCGAACCCGCCGCCGGTGGCGACGAAGATGTCGTGTTCGCGGTCGACCGCGATCCCGTACGCGTTGGGGTCCTCGGGAGTCGAGGGGAGCGCCAGGGACCCCTCGTCGGTGCCGGTGGTGCTGAAGCGGTCCACCCTCGACATCGCCGCCTCGTAATCGTCGGTGACGAGGACCGTGTCGCCGTCGAGCGCGATGCCCTCGGGGTTGGCCAGGAACGAGTTCTGGTCGTTGTAGGCGTCGCTCCAGCTGCGCAGCAGATCGCCCGAGCCGTCGTACACATAGACGCCCTGAGAGGTCCGGAGGCCCGCGGCGGAGAGCCTCTCGGGGAGGTAGATGTCACCGCCGTCGGTCGCGATCCCATAGGGGACCGAGCCGGCGGGAAGGTTGAAGGAGCCGGCGACGCCGCCGGTGACGGTATCGACCATCTCGACTCCCCAGAGTTCCTGCCCGTTCACCGACTTCTGGGTGACGACATAGGCGAGCCCGTCAGCCGCGACGGCCATGCCGTCCTCGGCCGAGGAGCTGACCGGGACGGTGCGCTCCAGGGTCAATGAGGGCGCGGCGCTCGCGGGCGCGGCCGACACGGCGACGCCGGCGACGACCAGGCTGCCGAGGAGCAGCAGCCGCCATCCCCGGCGTCTCACCATTCGATCCGCCTGACCTCTGCCACCCAGAACCGGTCCTTGCATCTGCTGTCCTTTCGGAGGTCGGATCGTCACTTCGTCGTCCCACCGATCTTCGCCGTCAGGGAGACCGGACCACTGGCGCATCTGGCTCCGTTTTCGAGCGTCCGGCCGGCGCTGATCTTGCCGGTGAGGCTGCCGTTGTGATCGACCTGGAACTTGGCGGTCACCTTCGCGAAGCCGTCCTCGGGGGCGTTCACCTTGCCGGCGGCGCTGATCGACTCGCCCGAGAGGAAGACCAGTTCCTTGCTCGTTTCGCCACTCGACGGGCACGACATCGAGACGTCGAAGAAGGTGTTTTCGTTCGGCGAGGCGAGGCACTGGCCCTTACCGCAGGCCTTCACCCGCAGCTTCACCGGTTCCCCCTGGCTGGTCCTGCCGACGTAGAGACCGGGCCGGAACTCGGTCTTCGGCTTCGCCGCCGCCGGGGCGACGGCGAATGCCGCGAGCGCCGCCACACAGGCGAGGATCGCGGCGGCTCGCGTCGGCATGCTCCGCTGTCTCATGCGGACCCTCCTCGTCGCATCGTCATCGTCCTCGAACTCCTTTTATCCTCTGTGCCGCGGCCGGCCTCGCCCCGCCGGCGCGGCGGCGAGCGCCGCCACGACGCGGGCGCTCGCGAGGGAGGGCCCGATCCTCGCCACCGCGGGACGCCGTTCCATCGCTAGGCCCCGGCCTTCATCTGGACGGTCACCGGGGAGCCGCTGCAGGCGACCGTCGTTGCCTGCTGTTCGGGTTCCACCGAGGTGCTGGCGTTGACGGTGACCGTGAAGGACTTCGTACTCGTGAAGTGCCCCTTCATGGACAAGTTGATGTAGAGGTTGTTGACGGTGTCGCCGGTCCCGGGGGTCTTTCCCTTGAAGGAGAACGATCTGCCCTTGACCTTGACTTCTTCCTGCACTTCCAGCAGGGCCCCGCCGCTGACCCCTTCGTTGGTGCAGGTAACCGGCACCGGGATCGCCAGGAAGACCGAGTACTGATTGCCTTTCTTGTGGACCCCTCCGTACGCGGTAACGGAGGAGCCTTCGTTCTTAAAGATGCCCCTGTAGTTGCCGACGTAGGGGGTGAAGCCGCCCTTCGGCCTTGCCCCCGCCGAGGAGACGCCTATCGTCGCCATCGCCACGATCAGGACGGCGAGGACCGCCCCCCGCAACCAGGTGTGTCTGACCTTCATGCCTACTCCTTCCGTTCTTTCTGCTCTTCTCGGGAGACGGGGCCGTGCTCAGCCGCCGCGGACCGCATAGCGGACCTTCTTGGCGCCCTTCTTGAGTTCGCTCGGGATCAGGCCTTCAGGAGCTTCGAACTTTCCGAGCACCGACTTCCAACCGGAGGGCTCCTTGCCGCTCAGCGTGTCGCGGATCAGCTTGTAGGCGTCCGCGCACGTGACGCCGCCTTCGACGGTGATCGCCTTCACCGGGATGTGATCCGTCGGACCGCCGTTGGCGATCGCGAACACCTTGTTGGCGCAGGGGGTCCCGGCCTCGGCCGAGGCGGCGGAGGGGGCGATGGCGACGGTACCCGCCAGCGAGGCGGCGCAGGCGAGGATCGCGGCGCCCCGCCTGAGGTTCAGCTTGCTCTTCATCGAGTTCCTTTCCGGCGTGCCTCTCCCCCGAGCGCGCGCATCCGGATGTTCCGGCGGGGATCGTTCAACCGATCGATCGGCGAGCGTTAGGACGAGAGCGCACGATCTTCGGTACGGCTGCGCACTTTTCGGGCGATTTCCTACGCCTGGATCGCTTGCCGCGGAAACGATCTCTTCGTAAGGTTCCGTCGCCGTGGACGTTCGGCCCTTCATCTTCGGGGTGACCGGGCTCGCCGTGCACCGGTCCGTGGCCTCGGGATCGCCCGAAACGGCCTCCGAGCGTCACCGCGATGCAGTCGTTGTCGATCAGTTCGCTCTCGGTCGGGGCCTTCCCGACGGTCGCGATTGCTTCATGGGTCCCGTCCGCGTCGGAGCAGGTCCCGTGGTAGGTCGTGGCCAGGGGATCGTCGCTGTCAGTCCGCGCGAGCCGTTCCTGCGCTACTTCAAGGCCGCCGAGGCCCTGGATGCCCCTGGCGGGACCGAGGCAGATTTCAATAGCGGGAGCGACGGGACTCGAACCCGCGACCTCCGGCGTGACAGGCCCGTGGACCTCCGGAGACAGGTGTAGGTACAGAGCGAGACCCGGGGGATGGGAGGCGCACTTTGTAGCGAGGATGTAGCTGTCGAGCCCTCACCGGCCGCAGCCTTCCCCACCGACGACCCCGTCTTCAGACGATGAGGACCTGCCGACCGCGCCATCCCCTGAGGGTAGCGCCGGTGCGCCCATGCCCCAGGGGTGGGGCATCCGATCGGCGGCCGCGTGGCCGCCTCAGCCGATGACCTCCCTGATCTCGGCGTGGCTCCGGTGCAGCGCGTGCGTGTAGACCGAGATCATCGTCGCCACCGTGTGCCCGGCCACCGCGGCGAGATCGGCGTCGTCGATGCCGGCGGCCCTCAGGTTGGTCACGTAGGAGTGGCGGAACTCGTGCGGGGTCGGGTCGAGCCCGGTCGCCCGCTGCGCCGGGACCCAGACGTCGCGGTAGAAGTTGCGCTCGCGCCAGAGCCTGCCCCTCGGCGTCGGGAAGAGCCACTCTGTGTCGACCGGGCGCGGCGAAGCTGGGATCAGCCTCGCGAGGCTCGGCGGGACCGGCACGCGGCGCTCGTGGTTCTTGTGTTCGCTGGAGGCGACGAGCTCGCCGTCGTGCGTCGAGTGGCGAAGCCGGAACTCGCCGCCGTCGAAGTCGGCCTCCGCGAGTCCCAGGAACTCGCCCAGCCGCAGGCCGGTGAGGCCGGGCGTGAGCAGGAGGGCCTCGTAGTCCCGCGCCGGGTAGAAGCGGGCCTTCGCAGTCCTGCCACCTTCGCGGCGAGGGTCCCGCGGGCGTCTGGTCGCCGCGCGGACCCCCGGCCGACCGCCGACGGCGAAGGCCCGCATCTGCTCGAAGCTCCAGAGACGGACCTTCCTCGGCGGCTTCCTGACCCGTGGGTCGCCCGCCCGGATCCGCACGCCGACGAAGCCGTTGTGGGTGGCGGCGTCCTCGCCGATCGCGTCCTCGGCCATCGCCGAGAAGACCGAGAGGACGCCCCTCACCCCGCCCGCCGCGCGTCCTTCGACCCGCAGCATGTGGTCGACCAGTTGCGAGACCTGGGGGCGGCGGACCTCGTCGAACTCCCACTCCCCCAGCGGCCTGCCCTCGATCTCGACCCCCAGCACGTAGCCGAGCCGGGTGGAGTTCGTCTCGTTGGTCCGCGCCGACCTCGGGTAGCGCTCGAGCCAGTCCGCCGCGAAGTCGCCGAGCCGCCGCGGCCGCCCGGCGCCCCCGTGCTGGCGTGCGAGGGCCTCGTCGATCGCCCGCTGGGCGTCGACCCGCCGGGCGAAGGTGGACTTGCGACCGTGCCAGACCGGCTTGGCGTAGCGCGCCTTGCGGCTCAGGTCGAAGTAGCGGGCGACCCAGACCACGCGGCCGTCCGGATAGGTGCGCCTGCAGGGGGACTGGCGCGGGGCACTGCCCGGCGTCGCGCGGCTCATCGGCCTCCGTCGCCGGCGTCGCGGAAGCGCGCGAGGAAGGCGTCGACGTCGTCGGGGTCGAAGCGCCTCGAGCCGCTGATCTTGTAGGAGCGCAGCTCGCCACGGCCGACCCAGTTCCTCACCGTCCGCTCGGAGACCTGCAGATGATCGGCCAACGTCGCCAGCGTGAACCAGGCGCGACGCTCGCCTTCCGAGGCGCTCAGAGGGACACCGACCGACGGCGCCTCGATTCGCGATCAGGGCGAAAGTCGACGGGTTGGGACCGGACCCTCGAGCCATCGGGCCGAAGGCCGGGCGTCACGATCGTCACGGGGTGACACCTCACACCACGGGGCGATTTCTCGGCAGGGGTCGGCATGCGCCCGACGATATCCACGCGACGAACATGCTCGCATTCCGGCGAGGCCGCGTGGGAGAGAACGTGCCGACCCGGTGACCCGGCCCGTCGAGCACGCGATCCCCTCGAGGCGGCCCGAGCGGTACCCCGGCTCAGGCCGGCGTCGTCAGCACGTCGGCGTCGAGCACGACCTTCAACGCCATTCGTCCTCGGCGTCGAATTGCTCCAGGTATCCGGATGGGTAGGCGCCGGTGAGCGCGCCGAAGGCGCTCTCTCGAAGGTGGGCGCACCACGGCGGATCCGCACCTCGCCCTCGCCGAGGGCCTCGATCACCACCCCGTCCCCGGCATGCAGCCCGGCCTCCTCGAGCACGGCGACGGGGACGGTGACCTGGTGCTTGGTGGATACGGCGTACGGGCGTGGGCGCAGGCCACGCGGACAGGCGACGCCAAGAAGACGGAGCCTCGGGCGGCGCCGAAGGGCCGACCGTCGCGCGCCTGAACGACGGAGCCCCAGGGGGATCACCGCCGAAGCGGGAGAGCCTTACCTGGGGCATACGCCAACTAGTCTAGCGCGACCTCCCCATCTCCCATGCAGCCATCTCAAGCCGAGAAATGGATCACCGAGGCGCGGTTCGCTCCTTACGTCGCCGAGACCGGCGGCGACCACGACGGTGCCGTCGCCCTCTATGTCTGGAACGCCCGCATCTCCGCCGCGATGTTCGTGACGCTGCATCACGTCGAGGTGTTCCTGCGCAATGCCGTCGACTCCCGGTTCCCCCCGGTCGACGCCTGCGCGGCGCCGCGGGAGACCTGGCTCGAGGATCCGGCGATCCTGAACGACGCCTCCCGGCGGCGAGTACATGAAACCATCGCGAGGATCTCGCGCGAAGGCAAGGCACCGACCCGCGGGCGGGTCGTCGCAGGCCTCTCGTTCGGGTTCTGGCGCGCCCTCTTCGACAAGAAGTACGACGGACTCTGGGTCTCCCGTCTGCATGGCGCGTTCCCTGCCGGCTCGGGGGACCGGGCCGAGGTCGCGGCACTGATGTCGAAGCTCGTCCCCTTCCGCAACCGCCTCGCCCATCACGAGACGATCATGGGCCGGCCGATCGACACCCACTACGAGGAGATGCTCACCCTGGTCGGCCTGATCGATCCTGCCGCCCGGGTGTGGACCGAACAGATATCCCGAGTCCCTGAGGTTCTCGACACGCGACCGAGCTGACCCCGACGTGCTAGCGCGTCTGTGCCAGTTGGTCGGAGAACAGGTGAAGTAGATACTGCTGAAGCGTCTCCTGCTCGACCTTCCGCCCACTGGCGGCGATCGCTGTCCGAAGATCCTCCAGTGGCCCCGCGTTTCCGTTGAGCCGTGCGAGTTGGTCGCGATCCCAGTCACTGAGGTCCAGCGCACGCGGAGCTTCAGCAAGAAGCTCCGGAGACATCGCCGCAACCTCGATATCGATGCCGGTCCGCTCCCGCACAAGCGAGGCAATGCGGATGCCAGCGGGGTCGAGGTCGAAAGCAGCGTGAAAGGCCAGGTTGGGCGCCAGGGCCGCCAAGCGCTCGATCAACTCACACTCGGCTGGCGGCGGACCGCCGGGCACGTGAAGTACGACCCAGCTCTGCTCGACAAGCACAGCCAACGTCCTGAAGGTCTCGGCGTTCTCCACGAGGATCACTCCGCGCGCCTCGTCGGCGACAGCGAGATCAATCTCGGCGATCGCCGAGGCCCAGATGCCGCCCTCGGGATGTGTCAGGGGTCCTCGAATCCCGAGTTGACGATCGAGGACATTGACGATCTCCCCGAAGGGGAGGCCGATCAGCTCGGCCAAGAGCTCTTTGCGGCGTGGGGTCCAGGCCTTGGTGTGATCCACAAGGCCCGCCAGCTCTCGGGCGCTGGGCTTGAATCCATGCTCGCGAAGGTCGAGGACTCTCTCGCCGGCGCGCAACACGAAGGCAAACGAACGCCAGTCGATCCCACCCGGGGGACCGTCGGCCAGCGCGGAAACGATCCGAGGTCGACTCAGCTCCTCCTCGAGCTCTGCTCGGAGGACATCGGGGTCGACAAAGCCCAACCACGTACGCATGCTCGGCTCGACGCTGAAGACGTCGACGACCCAGCGGCCGAGATGCCAGGTGTCCTCGACAATCAATCCGGCCCGACGGCAGAGATCGTCGAGGATCTCGGTCTCGACGAGTATCGGCGAGAAGTGGGGGCCGCTCTTGGAGCGCAAGGTCGACCACCGCCGACGTCCACCGATCCCCTCTCGCAGCACACGCTCGGCCATCGTCGCTCGCTCATCATCGAGCCTGGACAGCGCCCCGTCGGGGTCAGGAGGCTCGATCGGGATCCGCGTCCGCCGGAGCGGCTTCGGCGGATAGCGCACCCGTTTGAGCTCGAGGGTCCGGTAGCGAATGCCGTGGCGCTCTTCCGAGGTCTCAATCCGCAAGAGCCAACTGCCCCATCTCGGCGTAGCGCTCACCGTCGACCGGCCTTCGAGTGAAGATGCGAACGGGTGGAGCGAAGGGCTCGCCCGCGGGGCGGGGATAGAAGGCGAACTGGTGATCACACCATCGGAGGCGCCCGGCCTCGGCGTTGGTGGGCGTTGCCAGGATGAACTGCACCTTGTGCTTGAGGGCGTTCATGATCTCGGCCACGGCGTCGATGTTGCGGGAATCGAGGTGAGCAGCGTGCTCGTCCATGATGAGCAGGTCGGCCGAGCCTTCGAGCCCCATCGCCGCCAGGAGGATCAACAGAGAGATCTTCGCCCGCTGCCCGCTCGAATGGGCCGACGAGCGATATGAGCGCTTCGGCTCTCCTTGGACGTGAGCGACCCTGACGTCGATTCCGAACTCACCCTCGGTCTCCCCGGGACGCAGCTCGATGTCGCCGTCCATGCCGGCCTGACGGCAGACCTCACGGAACCGCCTGGCCAGCAAACCGACGACCTGACGGATGTGCTGGTCGTATCGCTCCCGGGCCCTCTGGACTTCGGCCGCGACGTTGTCGAGGTCCTCGCGCCGACCTTCGAGCATCTCGCTCACCTCGGCGACCTTGCGCTCCTGGGCATCCTGATGAGCGAGGATGAGCTCGCTGCGGACCTCCTCGGGGAAGCGTTGATCATCGGCCAACCGCTCCGTGACCCGTTCGATCTCATGTGTGAGGGTCTCGACCGTGCCAAGCGTGGCTATCTCAACGTCATCCGGTATATCCGGAAGGGCGTCCAGCTCCGCGTCGAGGTCCGTCAGGCGCCGGTCGTAGGTCTGGATTTGCGGGCCACGGGTCCTGACCTCGCGCTCGACGACGACGAGCCTGTCTCTCTGCGCTCCCAATTCGCTCTCGATCCGACCAATCTGTCGATCGATCGTCTGCAACTCGCCGGCCATCTGGGCGTAGGCTTCGCTCGCTCGGGTCAACTGCTGTTCGGCGACGGTCAAAGCCTCGCGCCGTTCGGCGATCTCCGAAGCGGCTGGCACTGCCTGGGCGACCGCGAGGGCGGTGCGTTGGGCAGCCTTGGCGTGCTGACGGAGGTCAGGCAGAAGCTCATCGAGTCCCTTCACACGTGCCTGCACCGCCGCGAGTCGCGATGCACGGGCCTGGTGTCCGAGGACGGGGCGCTCCGGCGCACGCAGCGCCGCCCACGTCCGACCCCTCACGACCCCGTCATCGCTGACGCCGGGCTGCCCAAGCGGAAGGTCGATCTCCGCCAGATAGGCGCCGGCCCTGTCGAGGCCGGTCGACCCACCCAGCGCGCCCTCGGCCGTCCCTGTGCCCGCAGCGATAAGAGGAAGGCGGTAGCCGCGCTCGCGAGCCATCGCGAGCGCGGCGTCGAGATACTCGGCACCGACGACGAGGCCCCAGACACCCTGGCCCAGAGCCGCCTCGGCGGCGACAGCCCGTGGAACCTCCAGTTGCTCGGCCACGAGCTCCGACTCGATTCCGGCAGTGCGCAGCGCCTCGCGAAACTCATCGAGCGTGGCGGGCCGGGCCGGGCGTCCGGCCTCCAGGTCGGCGACCTCGGCGGCCAAATCCTCGCGCTCGCGCTCGGCGGAGACAAGCTCATCGCGGGCACGGGCCGCCGCATCCTGGCGACCCTCGGCCAGAGCATGATCGAGTTCTTCGTCGCCGACAAGCGTGCGCGCCGCATCAATCAAATCCTGCCGGGTGCGCACCTCGGCTCGTGCCAGCGCACACACCTCAGTTGCGGCACCGTGCGCGTCGCGGGCTTCGCGGTCACGCTCACGCAGTTGGCCAGCTTGGCCTTCGAGTTCTTTTTCGCGGCCCTCCATCTCGGGGATAGAGTCGCGCAGCTCGGCCTGCTCCTTACGCATTTTCTCCAATGCCACGGCCTGACCCTCGCGCTCGGTGGCGAGCTGGGTCCGAGCCGCGGTCTTGGCGATCCGGGTCGCACTCGGTAGGCCGACTTCCTCGATCCACGACTTTCGCCTGCCGAGCTCGATGAACTCCTCGTGCTGGCGAGCTTGCAGCGTCAAGGCCTTGAGCTGGTTGCGTTCCGAGGACAACCGCTCCCTGACGTCGTCGTGGTCCTGGCGGGCTTCGACCAGCTTGGACTTCGCCTGTCGGAATTCATCGAGGGTCTCCTGCTTCCCGGTCAGCTCCAAGACACGCCGCAGGAGGGCCTCGGGTGGGCCCTCGATCGTCTTGTCGGTCTCGCCCTGCTTGACCGAGATGACCCCCAGGAGCGCTCTTGAGACGCCGGCCCGGGCCAGCAGCTCCGTCCACGCGCCCGAGTTCAGCCACTGGTTCGCGGTGATCTCGGCGCGAAGAGCATTGACCTCGGCGTCCAGGTCCTCTCCGCCTTTGCCCCAGACCCGGGCGCCGGGCACCATCGCGTAGCGGCGCCTACCGTCGCGCGTCACCTCACAGATGGCCGTGACATGCACGCTGGCCTCGCAGCCGCGTCCAGCGGCCGCGAAGAGGCGTCCCGTGCGGCCCGGTCCCTCCGGGTTGGCGAAGATGGCCTTGACGAGAGCTCGACTGGCCCGGTCGGCGCCTTCCCCTCCACCACCGTCATAGATGTAGTCGGCCGGTCGGCGCGAGAGATCCGAGACGCCGAACATCAGCTTCAGAGCGTCGAGCGACGTGGTCTTGCCTGAGCCGTTGGGGCCGGTTGCGACGTTGATCCCGTCCACGGCCAGCTCGATCGGATCGGCGCGAAGCGGACCCCAGTAGTAGACCTGGATCTGCTCAATCTGCGGCATGGTCGTCCTCGAGCTCTGAGGCTCTCTGTTTGAGATAACGCCGCAACTGGAAGCTTCCCAAGGCGACCTGAGACCGCTCATCCGCCTCGATCTCGTTCAGCGTCGCAAGGTAAGGCCCGGCGTAGAGCCGGTCGTTTTCACGACGGACGAAGCCGGCATTGCGCAGATGGCCGACGACGATCTGAGAGATGAAACGGGACGAGTAACCCGGGAAGCCCCTCAGGAGCTCTTCGACTGCAACAGACGGCTCCTCGCCATTCTCGTTGCGGTTGGCATTTCGCGGGAGGTACCGCAGATGCAGGTAGAGGGCGGCGATCACCGCCAGCTCGACCGTATTCAGCGCGAATGCGGGCTCGAAACCATCGATGTCGTCGGTCGGAGCGTGCTTCGGGCGGGCCAGCCACTTCCCGGAGGAACCGACGAGCTCCAACCCGACCATGTCCAAGCGATCGCCGACCTCACCAGCGAAGTCCTCGTCGTCGAGCTCCGGCCACTGCGCCCGGTCGAGCGTGCCGGCGACGAGCATCGCGGCAGTCTGCGCCGGCGTCCTCAAATGTCCATCTCGATCGTCGTCTTCGACACGCGCCAGACCTCGGACTGCTCGAGCTCCTCCCAGCCGGGTTCATGACTCAGGTCGGGCAGTTCGGTCCAGCGCGAGTAGACATCGAGCAGAGCGGAGTGCCGGGCGATCGACTCCTCCCATGCCTCGCGAACCGTCAACTCAACGATCGTGGTCGGTTCATCGAGCTCGCGGAGCTCGTCGCGCATGACTTCGGCCGGATCGAGGATCGCCTCCGGCGGTTGGCGAGTGAGCACGATCGGCGGCGGCATGGTCGGCGGCGTCGAGGCGACCCGCCCTGAGGCTTCGGACAGGGAGTCGAAGGCAACCATGGGCGAGATCGCCACTATGAACGGCGACGGCGCGGCGAGATCTGCGACGAGCGTCGCCAGGTCGTCCACCTCACGCGAGGCAAGGAAGTCGCGGATGTCCGTCCGGTCCACGCGAAGTCCGGCCTTCATCCGTTCGTCGGCCCGTCCGGAGATCGCCTGGATCACCTCGGCTGACAACGTCCCCAGCCTGGCGACAAGGTCGAGGGCTTCCTGATCCGCGTCGAGAAAGTCGACCCGGTCGCGGTGAGCGGCGAAGAAAGTCTGGTGCTCATCCAGCAGTTCACGCATGTCGTCGACATGGATCCGGACGAGCTCAGCTGCTTCGAGCAGCGCGTTGTCGGAATGATCGTCGAGCAGGCGGGTCAGATCGTCCCAATCGCCTTGCAGGACGGCGATGGCCGACTGGAACTGCCGCAGGACGACATCGTCACCGGCTCCACCGGCCTGCGCCAAGGCCATGGCCTTGTTGAGGAATTTGATCAGCGATCGCGGGTGAACCTCCGGAATCGTCATGGCGTCGAGCAACGCCGTGACAACCCGCGCGTTCGGGTGTCAATCGGTAGAACCCGGTGATCGGCTCGTAGGAGAGGACATCGACGGTCTTTAGCTCGGCGACGATGTCGGTAACCGAGCTTGGCTCCAACCAGTGGACGATCTCCTGCAGCCGTCGGATCTTCCATCGGCCAGCACCATCGCCCTGCAACGTCTTGAGGAGGGCAATCTTGAACCGAGCTCGCTTGCGCCCGACGACCGTGGCGAAATGCTCGAGCAGAGGCATCGCCGCATCTACCGCGGGTAGCGGCGTCAGGCCCTCCGGAATGCGCAAAACGGGCTCAGGCCCACCGTCTCCGACGGGATCGATCGCGTCTTCCCGCCTGTCGACCAGCCCAGGCGAAGGACGATCCTGCCCGTTGCCCGACCCCAACGTCAGCACTCCGTACCGATATCGGTCATTGTCGATCCTGACCCTAGACGCTGACGGAACCAGATTAAACCCGATCTGGGCCACAAGGCAGTCGATCGGCTCGAAGTCAAGTCGCGAGTGGTGGTGTAGCCAGACTCGCCTGTGAACCCCTTCGCGATGCGCATTCGGGAGCACCTGGCACAAGGCAGGAAAGCCTCGACAATGGCATTCGCATACGACTGCGAAATTTTTTTGGAACGGATATGTTTCAGGGCTTCGCTTATGAACGTTCAAAGCGAGATCTTCGAGTGGGTTCAGGGATTCGAGCCCTGGAAACAGGAGCTCTTCATTCGAGCCGCATCGGCCCCCGAACTGCCATCGAAGGATGCGGGGGAGATCGCGGCCATGCTGCTCGCCGAGGACGGAGCCGATACGGCCCGTCCGCGCGAGATCCGAAAAGAGGACCTTTTTCAGGGCGACGGGGTAGACGAGCCGATGGTGATCGAGAAGATCACCGAACTGCAAGGCGTGAATGCCATCGACGATGGCCAGACCATGCCCTTCGACGCGAAGGGGGTGAATGTGATCTGGGGCGCCAACGGCGCCGGCAAGACCGGGTACTCGCGCGTGCTGAAGAAGGCGGGGAGAACGCTCTACGCCGAAGAGGTGCTCTCCAACATCTACGAGGAGGGCCGACTCGGCCCGAGGGCGACCGTGGTGGTCAAGGTCGGGAAAAAACAACACAGTGTCGAGCTTGACCTCGAAGCCGAGCCACCGCCACTCTTGGCTCGAATACACATCGCCGACTGGCGAGCCGGGGAGGTCTACCTAACCAAAGAGACCGAGGTTGACTACGTACCGATAACGCTGTCAAGCCTGAGTCGTCTAGCGGCAGGGCTTAACGCTGTCAAGGCCGAGCTGGAGAAGCGCCGCAACGCCGTCGATGTGTCACCGATCGACCCTCGCGTCTTCGAGGACGGCACTCGAGCGGCCACTTTTGTCGAGTCCCTCGCAGCGGACAGCTCGGAGCCTGATCTCCGAGAGTTGGCCAAACTGAGCGATGCCGAGGAGGCCAGACGGTCAGAGCTTCGTAAGGCGATCGCGGAGATCCAGGCGATGCAGGCACCACAGCTCCGCGCCACGGCCGAACGCGAAGCAAACGAGCTCACCCAGCTCCGCCAGGACCTGATGGACCTCCACGGCCTTCTCGGTATGCCCGCGCTGGAGACTTGGACCGAGCGGGAGAAATCCCTGGAGGAGGCTCGGGAGGCGGCCAACCTCATTGCCGGACGCTTCGGTTCTGAGCCACTTGGCTCGATCGGGAGCCAGCCGTGGCGTCTCCTCTGGAGTGCGGCGCGGGACTATGCAGCCCACCTCGGGCAGACCTTTCCGCCCGACCATGACCCGGCCCATTGCCCACTCTGTATGCAGGAGTTAAGCGAGATCACCAGAGAGCGTCTGCGCTCTTTCGAGGGGTTTGTCGCCGCCGACGTCAATGCTCACTTGGCGCGGCTGGAGCAAGAGAGGTCAGAGGCGCTCAAACGCCTCCCCGATGTCGAGGTCATCCGCGATCGTCATCGCGCCGCGTTCGAGCTTCTCGGCGGCGCGGCGGAAGAACCTGGCTTCGCTGTCAAAGCGTGGCTCGATGAGGTCGCTACCTCGCTCGACCGGATCCGTGGTGACGCCGGGGCCGAGCTTCAGCCGTCCGAGCCACCGCCGGAGCTCGAGCCCTGGATCAAGGCACGCAACGACGAGGCAAAACGGCAAGCCGGGGTGGAAGGGGCCGAAGAGACCGAGAAAATCCGGGCCGAGTTGTCCGAGCTCGAAGGCCGTCGGCTACTGGGCGAGCGGCTCACTGAAGTGCTCCGTCTGCTCGGTGCGCTGAAGGAGGTGGACCGGATCGAGAAGGCGATCGCAAAGGCCGGGACCCAGGCCGTCAGCAACAAGGTCCGGACGTTCTCTCGAGAGCTGATTCAGGCGGGCCTAGAGGAGGCTCTGAAGCGCCAGCTTGCGGCGCTCGAGTTCCGCAACATCGAGGTCGTGCCGAAGCCGCGCACGGTCAAAGGCCGTCCCCACACCGCTTTGAGATTCAAGTCCGTGGAGGGCGTGCCGCTCACCGCCGTGCTGAGTCAGGGGGAGCAGCGCCGGCTCGCCCTCGCGATGTTTCTGGCGGAGATGGAAGTACGAGCGGATGAGAGTCCGATCGTATTCGACGACCCGACCAGCTCGATCGACCAGGAGGGTCGGCGCCGCATAGCAAGGACTCTTCTCAAGCTCGGCGCGGGCCGCCAAGTCATCGTCTTCACCCATGAGCTCTCGCTGGTGCGCGAGCTCCAGCGAAACGCAACGAGCTCGTCGCCTGTCGCGGTCCAGTGGGTCAGGCGGATCGGCAAGACCGTCGGGCATGTGCAGCCGAGCCTTCCTTGGGAGGGACTCAGCCCGACTGCGCGCTTCGGTGACCTCAATCAGAGATTGGTGAAGCTTCGCACCCTCTACGACGAGAACGACCAGCCCGCATACGCCGAGAAAGCGGGCTCCTTCTGCAGCGACCTGCGGGCTTCATTCGAGCGAGCCGTCGAGGATCTCGTTTTGGCAGGCGTCATCACTCGTCGCAGTGACGACGTGCAGACCAAGAAGCTCCGGATTATCAACTGGAGTCCGGAGATCTGCGATTTGGTCGACCGTGGCATGAGCGAAAACTCTGCCTGGATGCACGACCGACCGCTCCCCGATGGAGCTTCGCCTCCTGCGCCCGATGAGCTCGAGGAAGGTCTGAAGATCTATCAGGAGCTGCTTGAGATGACGAAGGAGCTCGACGCGGCTCGCAAGAAAGCGGCGAAGAAACGAAGGCAAGAGAAAAAGAGAGAGCTCAAGGCAGTTGAGCCCCCGCCAGCGGATGACGAGGGTGATCAGGTGCAGGGGCGAGAGCTTCAAGTGGTGCCTGACCCCGATCCCGGTCCGACCAAGCTGCCGGCGGCCAATGGAAATGCAACGAGGGAGCAGCTCAAACTCGACTGATCCCACGAGCTCGTACCCGACCTTGTGGGCGACAGGACGGGTACCGTCGCCCGATGGATGGGCCTATCCTGCGGACATGAACGCCCAGGATGCGACGGGCGAATTGGCGCGCTTCGCGACCGGCGTCGAGATCGGCGGCCTCGAGGTCCGCGGGGCGAACATCGCTCTTGACGACCGCCAGGACGGCGAGCCGGTGACCCGGATCACGCTCCTGGTCGACGACCCGCGGGAAGGCGAGGAAACCTGGCGGCTCGACGCCGTCGTGGATCTGAAGCGGCGGCTGTCGCGGAAGGCCGTCGAACTGGGCCTTCCCTCCGCCAGCGTGACGCTCGTGCCCGACAGCGAATCCGCTCTCGTCGCAAGCACGATCCTCGCCAGGCAGGGTCGACATCTCCACCGGGAGGGGTAGTCGTCCCGCCTCACGCCGGGTTGGAGTCACCTTAGTCGGCAAAAAGACGAGGCCACAAGCGCTGGTGAACATGGCTTTCGCATTCGGCGGGCAGCTCTTACCCAGCATCCACGCGATCAAGGTCAACTAGCGAGGCTCCTGAGAAGCGCCGCTAGGCTCGCCCGACCTGGTCCGCGTCGCGATCGCCAATCGGGTGGATCGAGCCGGACGGCGCACAGGCGCGTCATGCAGTCAGCCCCGCCGCGCCTCCGGCGATTCCACGGTCGCAGCCTCTGGATCGACCCAATCTTCCGGTGGCTCGATCCGAGCTTCGATCCCCGCGTGCTTCTTGAGGAGGTAAAGAAGATTCGTTCCGTCGAGCAACTCCAGCGGCTTGTCGCCAGCGAACTCGAACGATGCCTTGCCATAACCACTGGTCGAGACGAGGATTCCCTTGCCAGCACCCTCGTTCACGACCGTCCCGTAGAGGTCGCGGACGGCACTCACGCCGACGGTGTTCTTGTACCGCTTTGCCTGGATGACGACCTTGCCTCCCATGACCGGGCGGTTGTCGTAAGCAACGCAGTCGACGCCACCGTCACGTGACGGTCGAGTCTGCCGCGTCTCCAAACCCATCTTTTCGAACAGGTTCGTGATCAACGACTCGAATTCCGACGGGCTCAGGTCCATCAGGTTCGGTCGCTGATCGAGTCCCGACAGCACATCAGTCTCGTCGACGAAGCGGTCGTCGACCATCTTGAATTCGAGAACCGGCCTGACGGGCGCCAGCTCCGAAGGTTTCTTGGAGACACCGGCATTCAGACCCTTGAGGCACTCTTCCGGGTCGACGCGTCGTAGATCTAGCTCCTCGAAGATGTCACGCGTGGTGCGAAGGGTCACCAGGCAGACCCGCGCGGGCCGGCCGGTCTTCTTGTCGATGCTGTCGACCATGCCGTTGTAGACGATGGTCTCCACGAACCCACGTCTGTCCGCCTCGAACATCTCGTGAACCGTCCGCAGTGCGGTCTGGGCGATGACCATCGCGTAGAGGGCCCGTCGCTGCGTCGCCGACTGAGCGGTCGCGGCGATCTCATCGCGAGCTTTGACGTACTTGAAGGCTTTGGCCTCCGGGATCACGTCGAAGGTCGGCAGATCGTGCTCCAAGACCAACTGCTTGCTCTCCGGCACGAAGGCCAACTTGTGCCCTTCGGGGAAGGAGTCCGGATAGCCGCTGGCATCAAGAACCATGCCGTGAAAGTCGACGACGGCCTCGGGGTCCCCAGCATCGAGCTTGGCCCGGAACTCCTCGATCTTTGCGTTCGCCGCGTCGGTGTCTTCACGCTTCTTCTGCGCCGCCTCGTCATGGAGTGCTTTGGCCGCAGCGATTGCCTGCTCGCGCTCCGCTTCGGCGTCCCGCCAGGCAGACACCGCTTCGGCGTGAGCCACCTCCGCGGCTTGTTCGGCCACAGCGTGCTTTGCCTTGGCTCCGGGGATGAGCGAGCCGAAACCGCTGAGCGGCGGGACCTGTTCCGGCTCCGGTTCTGACTTCACCGCACCGAATCCGGTCGCGTAGAACGTGGGCTGACGATAGGTCTGCTTCAGCGAGTCGAGGTCGATGTAGTCGTCGACCTCCAGAGTCGCATTAAGAATTCCTTCCAAGGCGGCGACGTTCCTGTCCAGCTCGTTATTGAGCGCTTCGGCTTCGCGCGTCCTGCCCTCCAGATACAGGCGTTTTCGCTCCTTCTCGTCCTTGGCCACCTGTCGTTCCTGCTCTCGCTGCGCTCGTTCTTGTTCGCGTTGAAGCCTCCGGGCTTCCCGTATTTCCAGATTGCGTCGCCGTTCGGCTTCTCGCTGCGTTTCCGCGAATCGACCCATCTCGCCCCCGTCTCTATTACGCCCGGCGAAATTAATACTGGATTCAGCTGCAGCAAGATGGCTGTTTTGGCTCGACCCGCAGCGGCAGGGTCGGACTGATCGTCATCCCTTTGCCCGGACGGGACTCGATCCAGATCATGCCGCCGCGCATCTCCACGCGGTCGCGCATGCCGAGGAGGCTGCGGCCGGGGCCATCGGCGGCCGACGAAGCCGGCTGCCGTCTTCTTGAACCATCTCGAGACCAGTAGCTGCGTTTTCGAACCGCCTAGGGCGAACTAGGAATTAGTGGCTGTGGGTGCCCAAATCGCCGCATATCCGGCCGGGAAATCGACGAACCTATGGCTTGACGGCCGTGACTTCGCTGCGGTTTACGTGACGCGACCTCGCCGTCCGCGAGCCTGACTCGCACCAAGAGGTCGGCGGTTCGAATCTCTTGGCTCTTACTTCGCAAACCGGTGCAAGCGACGACCCCCCATACCGGCGTGGTGGATCTACCGCTCGTACCAGACCCACCTCCCGGGCGGCGCACCGTGCAACTCTCGGAGCACTTCGTCGATCGCCGCCTGGGCATCCCGGCGCAGCTTGAAGGACGACTTGCCGCCATTCCAGTCCGGCTTCGCATAGTGGGCGACGCCGTCGAGGTCGTAGTAGCGGGCGACCCAGACGGCGCGGCCGCTCGGGTAGGTGCGCTTGTAGGGGGCCTGGTGGGGAAGGGATCGAAGGTTCGACAGATTCACGGTGATTCACCTCCGGCACTGCGTTCTTCGTTGGCCTTTCCATCGCTCCCACGTACCAGCACGAGGCCGCGCCCCCAACAACAGGACTGTTCCCATACCTGCCGCCCTGTGCCGTCAACTGCCGCCCACCTCATCGCTACGTGTTTGGGGCGAAATCTGGCCAGATGAAGCTCGCTAGGAACGAGTAGGCCACCCAAAACAGCTCTAGCAAGCCAAGTTAGGAACGGGAGCGACGGGACTCGAACCCGCGACCTCCGGCGTGACAGGCCGGCGCTCTAACCAGCTGAGCTACGCCCCCGAGTGGACTCGGACGGGCCGGCGGGGGCCCGGGGAGGAAAAGCTAGCGGATCGGGGGCCGGGGAGCGGGTTCGGGGGGACGGGGCGGGCGCTCGGTGGCTAGGCTGCGGCGCATGCGACTGGTGAGCTTCGACGCGGGCGATGGTGGACGGGCCGGGATGGTGGTCGACGGACGGGTGGTCGACGCGTGGGCGGCGCTCGGGGAACCGCACCGGGGGAGCCTGCGGGAGCTGCTCGGGCACGGGCGGGTCGAGGACCTGCGGGCGCGGGTCGGGGACAGCGGGGCGCCGTCGCATCCGCTGTCGGCGGTGCGGCTGCTGCCGCCGATCCCGGATCCGGAGAAGATCGTCTGCATCGGGCTGAACTACATGGAGCACGCGGCCGAGATGGGGGCCGAGCCGCCCGCCGCCCCGGTCGTCTTCGGCAAGTACCGCAACGCGCTCGCCGCCGACGGGGCGACGGTGACGCTGCCCGCCAACAGCGACAAGGTCGACTACGAGGCGGAGGTGGCGATCGTGATCGGGCGGCGGGCGAAGGACGTCGGGGTGGCCGACGCGCTCGACTTCGTCGCCGGCTACATGCTCTTCAACGACCTCTCCGCCCGCGACCTGCAGGGGCGCGGGCCGCAGTGGATGCCGGGCAAGATCTTCGACGGCGCGGCGCCCTGCGGGCCGGCGCTGGTCACCCCCGACGAGGCGGGGCCCGCCGACGCGATCGCGATCAGCCTGACCCTGAACGGCGAGACGATGCAGGACTCGAGCACCGACGACCTGATCTTCGGCATCCCCGAGCTGGTCGCCGACCTCTCCTCGCTGATGACCTTGGAGCCCGGCGACATCGTCGCCACCGGCACCCCGCCCGGCGTCGGCATGGGCCGCGAACCGCGCGTCTGGCTCGGCGACGGCGACGAGCTGGTGGTCAGCTCGCCGACGCTCGGCCGGCTGACGACGAAGATCGCGCGCTAGCGGCGGCGCGACGGCGCCAGCTCGTCGCGCCGCGCCGGCAGTGCCGCCGAGGCGGGCTTGCGGGCGGCATCGAGCAGCGGGCCGCTCGTCAGCGAGCTCGCGGTCGAGGCGGTCGCGCCCCATTCGACCTTGGTCGGCGAGTAGTTCATCAGCTGCACCCAGGTTTCGTTGCCGAGCTGACCGTCACCCGGGAGCCCGTGGGCTTCCTGGAAGGCGCGGACCGCGCGCCGCATCGTCCGGTTGAAGATCCCGTTGACTTCGATCTGCTCGCCCGCCGTCACCAGTCGCTCCTGCGCCCAGACGACCAGGTCGCCTTTGGCGCCGATCTTCAGCAGCGGGTATTCGACCTCGGCGTCCACCCCGGGCAGCATCCGGTTGCCCGACCTGGCCCCGAGCGCCCCCCACTCCGGCACCGTCGTCTCCTGCCAGTCCCACCAGCTCGGCACCGTGCCGTAGGTCGCCGAGTAGCGGCGGAAGAGCCGCAGCGGCACCCGGCCGGGTGCTTCGTAGGTCTGCCCGATCGGGAAGATCGGCCGACCCCAGACGCGGTTGTAGAGGTAGGAGTGGGCGAAGACCGCGCCGACCGAGGTGCCGATCGCCTTCCAGTACATCTGCGGCTGGTTGACCGTCGCCCCGCCCGGCCCGAGGAAGACCGAGTACGGGAAGGCCGGGTGGTAGTCCACATAAGGAAAGCCGGCGAGGGAGAGCGGGTAGTTGGCGCCGATCGCGGCGCGCAGGCGGGAGAGGTAGAGGTCGGCGGCGGCGTATTTGCCTTCGTACTCGGCCTCGGCGTCGATCACCAGGCAGTCGGCGCCGTCGGCGACCGCCTCGGCGCCGATCCGCGCCTCGGCCGCGGGCGCGTCGCCGTAGACGAACTGCCAGGCGCAGACCTTGAGCCCGCCGTGGTGGAAGGCGGCGACGAGAGCCGGGTTGAACTGGTCCCAGGTCGTGGTGCCGTCGCCCGCCTTGACGTAGACGGTGCCGATGTGGTGGCGGTGGGCGGTGGCGATGATCGCCGGGATGCTGCCGCCCTGGGACTGGGAGACGTACCAGATCCACATGCCCTGGCGGAGGAACGGGGAGCGCTTGCCGATCGCCGGGTTTTCGAACTGGCCGGCGCCGCCGGTTTCGGCGCGGGCGGCGGACGGGAGGGCGAGCGCGAGGGTGGCGAAGGCAAAGCCGGCGAGGACGACCGCGAGCGCGACGGCCAGGCGAGGGACGAGGGCGGCGTGCCCGCGGCGGTCCGCGGCGTCCGGGGCAGGGCGGCGGCGCGCGGGGATGGCGCGGGCGCGGATGGAGGTCGGCCTCACTGAATCTCTGAACACTGTCTCTGTCGCTCGGCTGCGGAGAACCGGCCCGTGGACGAGCCGAGCGGAGAGGGGCGGGCGCGGCCTCGGCGTACGATCACACCTTCCCGTTCTGCGGGGCGATATGCAGAGCCTCACCTTCATCCGCAAGATCGCATGCGCCGGCGCGAGGCGCCGCGCGGCCCGCGCAGGGTGGGCGAGGTCGGCGACGGTGGTCGCGGTCACGGCGGTCGGCGGCGCGTTCCTCGGCCTGGGACCGCAGGCGGGGGAGGCGCGGGGCGCGCGGGCGCCGCAGGCATCGCCGGCGCAGGGGGCGCGGGGATCGCAGGCATCGCCGGCGCAGGAGGTGCGGGGGCCGCAGGCGGTCCGTGCTCCCGCACAGCAGGCGGCGCGCGCGTCCGGGTCTCCTGCGCCGCAGGCGCCGCGCATCGTCGGCGCCACCGTCACGCAGGCGGGCCAGGACCTGGTCCTCATCGTGCGGACGGCGAAGCCGGAGGCCCTGGCGCGGCTGCAGCCGCGCCCGGACACGCGTCGCGCCTCGGCCGCCTACCTCTGCTTCGCCTTCGCCCCGACCAAGGCCGGCTCGGGCGCCGGGCCCGCCGGCGACGTCGCCGAGACGCGCCTCTGCCTCGGCGGCCCGAAGGCCCGCACCCGCGCCGGGCTCGTCACCGTCGACGCGGGCGAAGTGCCGCTGACCCGCACCGCGGTGCGGGTGAAGGTGAAGCGGCCCAGCCCGGAGCGGCTGGTGGTCTCCGTCGTCGCCGGCCCGACCCACCCGACCGGGCTCCGCCCCGGCCGCTACGCCTGGCGCGTGCTCGCCGGCGCGGGCGGCTGCGAGGTCCGCCGCCTCTGCGCGGTCGCCTATCCGCCGGGCGGCGCGACCCCGCTGCGCCTCCGCCCCGTGCGCGCCGTCGGCTGCACCGGCGGCGACGCCGAACTGGTCAGCGAAGCGTCGACCGGGCGCAAGGTCCTCGCCCTCACCTTCGACGACGGCCCGAGCGAATACACCGAACGCTTCCTCCGGGTCCTGCGCGAAAAGCACGTGCCGGCGACCTTCTTCGAGATCGGCGAGGAGATGCCCGGGCGCGCCGCCGCGATGCGCAAGATCCTCGCCCAGGGCGACGAGATCGGCGACCACACGATGACCCACGCCGAACTGCCGGGCTACGGGGAGATCGCCGGGGCGGCGACGCGGATCGAGCGGTACACCGGCTTCAAGCCCTGCCTCTTCCGCCCGCCCTACGGCGCGGTCGACTCGCGGGTGATCGACACGGCGGGCGCGCTCGGGATGAAGACGATCACCTGGGACGTCGACCCGCGCGACTGGTCGCTGCCGGGCACCGCGGCGATCTACTCCGACGTCGTCGGCAACGTGAAACCGGGCGCGATCGTCCTCATGCACGACGGCGGCGGCCCGCGCGACGAGACCCTCGCCGCCCTGCCCGAGGTGATCGACACCCTGCGCGCCCGCGGCTACAGCTTCGACACGGTCAGCGAACTGCTCGGCGACAAGGTCCTCTACCGACCCTACGGCTGACCCGGGCGGCGCCGCACATCCCGGCGCCATAGACCCCGCGCGAGACCCTCGCGCGGGGTCCCGCGGGGGATCGGGCCTGGACAACGGGTACAGCTATTCCCATGCGTCCGATCGAGCTTCCGCTTCGTAGTGCTTGACCGATGAAGATCGCGATCGTCGGCTCCGGCATCTCCGGCCTCGTCGCCGCCCACCACCTGCACCGCCGTCACCAGATCATGGTGTACGAGGCGGCGGCGCGGATCGGCGGCCACACGCACACGGTCACCGTGCCCGAGCCGGGCGGCCGCGACCAGGCGATCGACACCGGCTTCATCGTCTTCAACGACCGCAACTACCCGCGCTTCGAGGCGCTGCTGGCCGAACTCGGCGTCGCCACCAAGCCGTCCCACATGAGCTTCTCGGTGAGCGACGGGCGCGGCGGCTTCGAGTTCTCCGGCACCCCCTGGGGCCTCTTCGCCCGCCCCGCCCACCTCCTCTCCCCCGCCTTCATCCGCATGCTGCGCGACTGGCGCCGCTTCAACCGGCTCGCCCCGGGGCTGATCGGGATGAACGGGACCGCGCCCTCGCTCGGCGCCTGGCTCGAGCGGGAAGGCTTCTCCGCCCACTTCGTCGACCGCCTGATCGTCCCCCAGGCCGCCGCCGTCTGGTCGGCCGCGCCGGAGCAGATGTGGGCCTTCCCGGCCAGCTTCATGGCCGAGTTCTTCGGCAACCACGGCATGTACAGCCTGCGCGACCGGCCCCGCTGGCGGACCGTGGCGGGCGGCTCGCGCTCCTACGTCGCGGCGATCGCGGCGCCCTGGCGGGACCGGGTGCGGACCGCCGCCCCGGTGCGCCGGATCGAGCGCCTGCCCGACGAGGTGCGGATCGAGGCCGACGGCTGCGAGACCGAGAACTTCGACCGCGTCGTCATCGCCACCCACTCCGACCAGGCGCTGGCGATGCTCGCCGACCCGAGCGAGGCCGAGCGCGAAGTCCTCGGCGCGATCCCCTACCAGCCGAACGAGGCGGTGCTCCACACCGACGCCACGCTGATGCCGCGCCGCCGCGCCGCCTGGTCGAGCTGGAACTTCCACCTCACCGAGGAGCCTCCCGCCCGCACCACCGTCACCTACTGGATGAACCACCTGCAGCGACTGCGGGCGGAGAGTCAGTACTTTCTCACCCTGAACCGCGAGGAGGCGATCGACCCGGCCAAGGTGTTGCGCCGCTTCACCTACGACCACCCGGTGTACACCGCCGCCGGGGTCGCCGCCCAGCGCCGCCGGGCCGAGGTCAGCGGCGTGCGCCGCACCCACTACTGCGGCGCCTGGTGGGGTTGGGGATTCCACGAGGACGGTGTGGTCAGCGGGCTGCGCGTGTGTGAGGAGCTGAGCGCGGTAGGCGACGCGAAGCGGATCGGACGGTCGGGCGCGGTGGCCGAGGTGGGCGCGGCGGGTGCAGCAGGCGCGACCGGCGAGGTAGAAGCAGCGGGCGCGGCCACCATCGGCGGCGCGGCGGCGGGTGCAGCAGGTACGACCGGCGCGGCCGAGATCGGCGGCGCGGCGGGCGCGGCCGTCGCGCCCGCCGGCACCGGCGATCCCGACGAGGAGGCGCTCGCGGCTTGAGCGAGTCCGCCGTCTACGAGGGCTGGATCCGGCACCGGCGCTTCGCCCCGGTCGAGCACTCCTTCCGCTACCGCACCTTCCTCATGTATCTGGACCTGGCCGAGCTGCCCGCGGTCCTCGACCCCTTCCCGCTCTACTCGGCCCGCCGGCGCGCTCCCGTACGGCTCCGGCGCGGCGACTGCCTCGGCGACCCGGCCCGGCCGCTCGACGAGTGCGTCCGCGACGCCGTCGCCGCCGCCGGCGCGCCCCGGCCGGCCGGCCCGGTCCGCCTCCTCACCGGACTCCGCCATCTCGGCCACGGCTTCAACCCGGTCAGCTTCTACTACTGCTTCGACCCCACCGGTCGGCGGGTCGCGGCTATCGTCGCCGAGGTCGAGAACATACCCTGGGGAGAGCGACACGCCTACGTACTGGAACGGGGAGAGCGGGAAGGCACCGTGTTGGCCGCCGAGATCGAGAAGAACCATCACGTCTCACCCTTGATGGGGATGGCGCAGACTTACTCCTTCCGCGCCGGCACCCCGGGCGAGCGCCTCCAGATCCACATCGAGTCGCGGCCGCGCGGGGCGGCGGCGACGGACGGGCCGGGCGCCGGGCCGACCGCGGGCGGCACCACCCTGGTCGCGGCGCCGGCCGCGCCGAAGACCTTCGACGCGACGCTCTCGCTGCGCCGGCGCGAGCTCTCCCGCCCGCTGATGCTCGGCCTGCTCGCCCGCTACCCGGCGAACTCGCTGCGGACCGTCGCCAGGATCTACGCCCAGGCGGCGCGCCTGAGGCTGAAGGGCGCGCGCTACCACCCGCACCCCGAGGGGGCGGAGGTGGCGCGGTGAAAGACGCGGTGGCGCGGGCCGCGGTCGGCGCCGTTCTCACCCGCACCCGCGGCGGCCAGATCGAGGTCGTCGAGAACGGGCGCAGCCGCACCTACGGCGAGACCGGGACCGACCTCCACGCCACCGTCCGCATCAACGACCCGGCCGCCTGGCGCGGGCCGCTGCACGGCTCGGTAGGGCTCGGCGAGGGTTTCGTCGACGGCCTCTGGGAGACCGACGACCTGGTCAGCCTGATCCGGATCGGCGCCCGCAGCCTCACCAACCAGCACCGCGGCGTCAGCGCCGGCGTCGCCCGGACGCGCGGCTCCCTGCACCGCCTGCGCGGCCTCGTCCCGGAGAACACCCGCGGCGGCGCCCGCGCCAACATCAGCGCCCACTACGACCTCGGCAACGACCTCTTCGCCAGCTTCCTCGACCCGACGATGATGTACTCGTGCGCGTACTTCCCGCGCGCCGGAGCCGACCTCGAGGAAGCGCAGCTGGCGAAGCTCGACCGCATCTGCGAGCGCCTCCGGCTCGGCCCCGACACCCATCTGCTGGAGATCGGCAGCGGCTGGGGCGGGATGGCGATCCACGCGGCGCGCACCACCGGCTGCCGGGTGACGACGACGACGATCTCCCGCGCCCAGCACGAGCTGGCGACCGAGCGGGTGCGGGAGGCGGGGCTCGCCGACCGGATCACGATCCTGCTCGAGGACTACCGCGACCTCACCGGCACCTACGACCGGCTCGTCTCGGTGGAGATGATCGAGGCGGTCGGCTGGCAGTACTTCGACGACTACTTCAAGGCCTGCGACCGGCTGCTCGCCGACGACGGCCTCTTCCTGCTGCAGGCGATCACCGTCGACGACCGCCTGTACGAGATCGAGAAGGCGTCGAGGAGCTTCGCCAACACGCACGTCTTCCCCGGCGGCTGCCTGCCCTCGCTCCAGCGGATCGCCGACAGCATCGCCGCGGTCACCGAGCTGCGCCAGGTCTGGCTCGACGACATCACCGCGCACTACCCGCCGACCCTGGCGAGCTGGCGGGAGCGCTTCTTCGCCGCCTGGGAGAAGCTCCGCCGGCACGGCTACGACGAGCGGTTCCGGCGGCTCTGGGACTTCTACCTGTCCTCCTCCGAGGCGGGCTTCCGCGAGCGCCGGATCGGCGACGTCCAGGTCCTCTTCGCGAAACCGCACTGGCGGTAGGGGTGGCGAAGACGACGACCGGCGGGGACGCGCCCGCCGACGGCGAGCGGCCCGCGGGCCTGGCGGCCGGCAGCGGCGCGCGCGGGGCCAAGCGCGAGCCGCTGCTCCTCGTCCACGGGCTCGGCGCCTCGAAGGGCGTCTGGGACCCGGTGGTGCCGCTGCTCGCCCGCGAGCGCGCAGTGATCGCGCCCGACCTGCCCGGCTTCGGCGCCGCGCCCTCGCTGCCGGCGGGGGTCGAGCCGACCGCGGCGGCGCTGGCCGGGGCGCTGCGCGACCAGCTCGGGGTCCAGGGAGTCGACTCGGTCGACGTCGCCGGCAACAGCCTCGGCGCCTGGGTCGGGCTCGAGCTCGGCCGGCTCGGCGTCGCCCGCTCGGTCACCTGCCTCTCCCCCGCCGGCCTCTGGCGGGCGCCGATCGGCCCAAGCAAGGGGACCGCCCGGATCTGGGCGCGCCGGCTGCGCCCGCTCGTCCCGCTCGCCCTCCGCGTCGCCCCGCTGCGGCGCCGCGCCCTGCGCACCTTCTCCGCCCATCCCGACCGCATCCCGCCCGCCGCGGGCCGCGAGCTGGTCCTCGGCTGGATCGACGCCGACGGCTACGAGGGCGCCAACAAGGCGATGCGCGAGCACGTCTTCCGGCCCGCCGGCTATCCGCCCGAGGTGGCGGTGACGATCGCCTGGGCCGAGCACGACCAGCTGGTCGGGCCGCCGCGCGAGGAGTGCCGGCCGGCGGGCGCCCGCTTCCTCGTCCTGCCCGGCGTCGGCCACACGCCGATGTGGGACGACCCCGAGCTGGTCGCCAGGACGATCCTCGACGGCAGCGCCCGGGTAGGTTCAGGGCAGGCCGCGGCCGGCGGCACGATCACCAGCGAAGGAGGAGCAACTTGATCGTCGAGAGGACCGAGAACCCGCAGTGGCTGTCGAACGCCTACCTGGTCGCAGACCCGGAGCGCGGCACCGGCGTCCTGATCGACGGCAACGAAGACATCGACCCGCTGATCGACCGGGCCGCGGCCGACGGGATCGAGATCACCCACTTCCTCGTCACCCACCCGCACGCCGATCACGTCGCCGGGATCGCCGCCGCCCGCGAGCGCCTCGGCGGCCCGCCGCTGGTCGCCCACGAGGCGACCGCCGCCGAGCTCGACCAGGAGGTCGCGGTGCTGATGGGCGACGGCGACAAGCTCGACGCGGGCGGCATCGAGATCGAGGCGCTCTACACCCCCGGCCACGCCGCCGGCCACCTCGCCTTCCTTGTCGACGGCACCGACGTCTTCACCGCCGACGTCCTCTTCAAGGGCACCGTGGGCGGCACGATGGCGCCGGGGGCGAGCGGCTTCGAGGACCTCAAGGCCTCGGTCATGCGGCTGCTCGAACTGCCGCCGGAGACGCGCGTCCATCCCGGCCACAAGGAGCCGACCACGGTCGCCGAGCAGTGGGCCGAGAACCCCTTCGTGCGGATCTGGCGCGGGCTCGACGCGACCGGCGAGGAGGAGGTGACGGTCTGGGACCGCCCCGCGACGCTGAAGCTCTGGGCGCCCGACTACGACGGCGGCAACAAGGCCTGGATCGTCTTCGGCGACTCCGGCGAAGAGGCGATCGTCGGCGGCTCCCAGGTGGTGCGCGGCTAGGAAGGATCGGCGGAACCCCCGCGCGGCCCGTGTGGCGCGGTCGACCTGAGGCCCGGATAGCGGACCGCAGGTCGACCGCGGTCGGGGACCGTCGCGGCGGGGCACGGCAAGATTCGCGGCCCGGTCGATCAGGACGTCCGTGCTTCCGATCCTTGCGGCCAGGGACGGGCGTGCTCCGGTGCCCAGGCGGCCGGGGACGGCGCAATTCGCGGCCCGGGCGACGGGACGGCGTGCTCCGTGGCCCGGACGGCCGGGGACCGGCGTGCCGGGCGTGGGGGGGGGGGCCCGGGGGGCGGGGGGGGGCCCGGGGGCGGGGGCGGGCCCTGGGGCCGGGGCGGGCCCTGG
>Ga0335075_10002028_pt1 | contig 32898 bp, 25 predicted proteins | sample Lox_Sample_24_FD_206723 | JGI IMG/M metagenome (GOLD analysis project Ga0335075, IMG submission 206723) | Soil microbial communities from Loxahatchee National Wildlife Refuge, Florida, United States - Lox_Sample_2.4 | ecosystem: Environmental > Terrestrial > Soil > Wetlands | place: USA...
GCCGCAGGCCTTCGAGGAGGCCAGGGTCGTGCTGCGGGCGGCGATGGCCGTAGAAGCGGGCGCGCGGGAAACCCCGCGGCAAACAACGCGGACCGCGGGTCGCCGCCGGATCCGGTGGGGCGCGCGGCGCGCCGCGGGCCTGGGGGTCGTCGCCTTTGGCGCGGCGGCCGCGGCGGTGGCGCTGGTCGTGACCTCGACCTCGGCGCCGGCGACACACGGCCAGGTCGCGGGCGGTGCGTCGGCCGCGGGCGGTGCGTCGGCCGCGCCGGCGGCGGTGAACCCGATTCTGGCGCAACTGGCCGCGAACATCAGCGTCAATCAGGTCCACCTGCCGGGCAACGCGACGCTGGAGATCCGTAACCAGTCGCCGACGAGCGACGCGCCCGGCGACAACGGCGTCGACCTGTACACCGACAACGGCACCTACTACTGGGCGCTAAGCAAGAGCCAGTTGCCGCAGGTGATCGCCGAGAACCAGGATGTGGGCCAGGGCCAGTTCAAGCGCGACATGGCGGCGGCGCTCTACGCCGTGCACGGCAACCTCACCACCGCGCGCGCCCAGATGTCGATCGCGAACCTCATCCCCGGCGCGCCCGTGAACACGGCCCAGGGCGAGCAGATCGAGATTGAGAAGCTCAAGGCCTACGACAAGGCGCACCACCTCAAGTACACGCCGCCCAAGCCGCTGACGCCGGCCCAGAAGGCGGAGCAGACCGACAACTTCATCTGGATGAACGCCACCGACGCGCTGATCGCCGCGCCGCAAAACCCCCAGGTGCGGGCGGGCGTGCTGCGCCTGATGTCGACGATGCCGAACGTCAAGGTCACGCACACCACCACCGCCGGCCAGCCCACGCTCACGCTGGCGGACAGCTGGCCGCTGCTGGCGGGCCCGGGGCTCGTGGAGTCGCTCGTCGTCAACGCCAGCACCGGCCTGCCCATCGCCATGTTCAACACGGACCCGGGTCAGCCGCTTAACGCGACGTACTACCACACCTCCCGGGTGACGCTAGCCGAGGTCGAGGCCGGCCACTTCTGACCCGTTAGCCGCGAGATCGTGCGGGCCGCCGGTGGCCGGGCGGCCCGCACCGACGCGTTGCCGCTCATGGCTGTCCGGCGCTTTGCGCTCTAGGCTGACCTAAACGGCGAACAGTTCGGAGCGCGGATCCATGTTCCACGTCGATTCTGAGGTCGGCCGCCTGCGGCAGGTGATCCTGCATCGCCCCGACCTGGAGCTGAAGCGCCTCACTCCGGACAATGTCACCGACCTGCTGTTCGATGACATGCTGTGGGTGAGCCGCGCCCAGGCCGAGCACGACGCGTTCGCCGAAGTCCTGCGCTCGCGGGGGGTGGTGGTCCACTACTACTCCGACCTCCTGGCCGAGACCCTGGACATTCCCGAGGCCCGCGCCTACATCCTTGACCGGCTGTTCGACCCGCGCTGGCACGGCCCCCTGGCCGTCGCGACCCTGCGGACCGCGATGGACGGGCTTGGCTCGGCTGAACTGGCCCGGTACCTGGCGGGCGGGATCACCAAGCGGGAGATCGCCGAACTCGGGCCGGTGCCGAAGAGCATCGCCTTCCACTCGCTCGACGCGGACGGATTCGTGCTCGCGCCGCTGCCGAACCTGCTTTACCAGCGGGACACGTCCTGCTGGATCTACGGCGGCGTGTCGATCAACGCGATGCGCCGCCCGGCCCGCATCCCGGAGACGATCAGCGACGAGGCCATCTACCGCTGGCACCCGATGTTCGCGGCGGCTGACTTCGACGTCTGGTACCACGGCGCCGAAGCCGCGCCGGCCACCGTTGAGGGCGGGGACGTGCTGGTCATCGGCAATGGCGCGGTCCTGGTGGGGATGAGCGAGCGGACGACGCCACAGGCGGTCGAGATGCTGGCCAGCCGGCTGTTCGCGGCCGGCTCCGCTCGCTATCTGGTCGCCGTCGACATGCCGAAGGCGCGGGCCTTCATGCACCTGGACACCATGCTGACCATGGCCGATTACGGCGTCTTCACCAAGTACGCGGGAATGGGCATGCTGCCCTCGTACACGGTCGAGCCGGGCGCGACGGCCAGCGAGCTCAAGGTCACCGGCCACCCGCCGGAGGACATGCACCGGGCCATCGCCGCCGCGCTTGACCGGCCGGAGATCACCGTGCTGACCGCCGTCCAGGACCTGCATTCGGCGTCACGCGAGCAGTGGGACGACGGCTGCAACGTGCTTGCGGTCGAGCCGGGTGTGGTCGTGGCCTACGAGCGGAATGTCACCACGAACAGCTACCTGCGGGACCACGGCATCGAAGTGATCACCGTCCCCGGCAGCGAGCTCGGCCGGGGCCGCGGCGGCCCCCGTTGCATGAGTTGCCCGATTGAGCGCGATGCCTGAAACTCGTGAGCAGATGGGAAAGCAGCATGACGACTCAGCACGCCAATCCCGCCACGTCCACGCCCGTCGCGCGCCCGCTGACCGGCGAGGAGTACATCGAGAGCCTGCGCGATGGCCGCGAGGTATTCATCTACGGCGACAAGGTCGCCGACGTGACGACCCACCCCGCCTTCAGGAACTCGGTACGCGTTACAGCCCGCCTGTATGACTCGCTGCACGACCCCGCCAGGCGGGCCGTGGTCACCGCGCCCACCGACACCGGCAACGGCGGCTACACCCACCCGTTCTTCCGCACCCCGCGCAGCGCGGCCGACCTCTACAAGGACCGCGACGCGATCGCCGAGTGGGCGCGGATGACCTACGGCTGGATGGGCCGCAGCCCCGACTACAAGGCCGCGTTCCTCGGCACGCTGGGCGCGAACTCCGACTTCTACGCGCCGTTCGCGGACAACGCGCGCCGCTGGTACACCGAGTCGCAGGAGAAGGTCCTGTACTGGAACCACGCGATCATCAACCCGCCGGTCGACCGGGACAGGCCGCCGGACGAAGTCCGTGACGTGTTCATGCACGTCGAGGAGGAGCGCGACGACGGGCTGATCGTCTCCGGGGCCAAGGTGGTCGCGACCGGCTCGGCGATCACGCACTACAACTTCATCGCCCACTACGGGCTGCCGATCAAGAAGCGGGAGTTCGCCCTGGTCTGCACGGTCCCGATGGGGGCGCCGGGCATGAAGCTCATCTGCCGTCAGTCCTACGCCGCCAGCGCGACCAGTCCGTTCGACTACCCGCTGTCCTCGCGCTTCGACGAGAACGACACGATCTTCATCTTGGACAAGGTGAAGATCCCATGGGAAGACGTGTTCATCTTCGGTGACCCGGAGAAGGCGAGCACGTTCTTCCCCGGCTCAGGCTTCCTGCACCGCTTCACCTTCCACGGGGTGACGCGGCTGGCGGTCAAGCTCGACTTCATCGCCGGCCTGCTGATCAAGGGCGTGGCGGTCACCGGCGTCAAGGACTTCCGCGGCATCCAGTCCCGGGTCGGCGAGGTGATCGGCTGGCGCAACATGTTCTGGGCGCTATCCGACGCGATGGCGGCGCGGCCCGACGCGTGGATCGACGGCGCCGTCCTGCCGCACCTGGACTACGGCCTGGCCTACCGCTGGTTCATGACCGTGGGCTACCCGCGGGTGCGCGAGATCATCATGCAGGACCTCGGCGCCGCGCTGATCTACCTGCCCTCGCACGCGGACGACTTCAAGTCACCGGAGATCCGGCCCTACCTCGACCAGTACGTGCGCGGCTCGGGCGGCATGGCCGCGCTCGAGCGGGTCAAGCTGATGAAGCTCATCTGGGACTCCATCGGCACCGAGTTCGGCGGCCGGCACGAATTGTACGAGCGCAACTACTCAGGCAACCACGAAAGCGTCCGGGCGGAACTCCTGTTCTCGGCGCAGCAGTCCGGCCTGGCCGACGCCATGACCGGATTCGCGGAGCAGTGCATGGCCGAATACGACCTGGACGGCTGGACCGCACCCGACCTCATCAACCCCGACTCTTAACCGTGCGGGCGCTCATCTGCCCGGCAACGGACGGCATCGGCATCGCGTTCAGTTCCGTCCGTCCCGCTCGGCGGACCACCTGACGCGCGCGGGTTCCTTGCGACCGCGGTCCTCGAGGCCATCGAGGCCTAGTGCGATATAGCATGCGGTGATGAGCGGCAACCGTGAGTCGGCGGAGCTCTTCGTCACGAGCCTGGAGGCCAGGAACTGGGACGCCTGGGCCGAGCTGCTGCATCCGGACGTGGTTTACGAGATACCGCAATCCCGGGAGCGCATCCGGGGGCGGGAACGTTACCTGCGCTTCAACCAGGAGTACCCCGGTGACTGGCACCTGCGGCCAAAGCTGACGATCGCCGACGACAACCACGCGGTGGTGTGGTTCGAGTGGCTTCTCGACGGCCGCACCGATGACGCGATGGCGTTCTTCGAATTTACCGGCGGGCTCATCACCCGCGTGACGGACTTCTGGCCGGAACCGTACGAGCCGCCGCCCGGGCGCGAGCACCTGGTTGAACGCTGGTAACCGGTCCCGCATAGACCCTCTGGAGTCACCATGCAAACCTGGGAAGCCATTGTGTCGCGCCGCTCGTGCCGATCAAGAACCCCAAGCGGCGCCCATTCGACGCGGTGTTGCACCGCGGCCACTGGTAAAACGGACTAACACAATCATTGGCCCGCTCCACCGCCACCGGCCGGCCGGAGGTGATGGCCCGTGAGCGTCAATCGGCGATGCGCTGGCACAGCCAGGCCAGCGACAGCGGGTACCGGTAGTCGATGCCGGCGTGCGCCGCGTCGAACAGTTCGTAGCGGATCTGGCCCTCGGTGACCCCGGCTTCGAGCAACGCCGCGCGGAAGGCCGCCGCGCCCACGTCAAGGTTGAAGTCATCCATGGTCCCGGCATCGATCCAGATGCCGCGCAGCCCGCGCAGGGCGGCGGAGTACCGCGGGACCATCCGCACCGGGTCCCAGTCCAGCCACCGTTGCCACGCGTCCGGCCGGAGCACGCCGGTGACCGGGTCGAAGGGCAGCTCGGGGGCGGCGTCTTCACGGGCGGAGAAGCACGCGGCGACGCCGAGCGTCGCGAGCAGGGGCATGTCCTCGGGCCTGGTGAACGACACCCGCGACTGGAAGTCGTGCCACCAGCGGAAGATGTCACCGTCGTATTTCCGCAGATGGCGCACGACGACGGGGAACTCAGGGATGTAGCAATACTCGTAGAGCGCGTCGCCGGCGTGGGTCGCGAGCGCGCCGAACAGGTCGGGCCGCAGCATCGGCGTGATCATCGCGCCGAACCCGCCGCTGGACTTCCCGGTGATGGCCCGGTGCGCCGCGTCGGGGATCGTCCGGTACCGCGCGTCCACGTAGGCCACGACCTCGTCGCACAGGTACGAGTGATAGCGCCCGGTGCCCGGCGAGTCGACGAACTGGCTGCCGCCGTATGAGGTCCACGCGTCCACGTAAACGACGATCGCGGGCGGGGCGTCGCCCCGCGCGAACATCGCGTCGGCGGTCTCGGGGAAGGGCTGCCGGAAGGCGGTACGGTTCCGCCACATCGCCAGGTGCCCGGTGTATCCCTGGATCACGTACACAACGGGGTACGCGCGGTCCGGCTCGTCGTCGTAGCCGGGCGGCGTGTACACCAGCAGCGGCCGCTCGTGCGGGTCGCCGAGCGGGTTGCCGCGCAGCAGGTCACTGCTGATCACGTGCTCGTTCATCCGGCCGGCGAGGTCAGCGCTCCATGGCAACATAGGCAGGATCATTCCACCGGGCGGTCCCGGCTGCCACGCCCGGGTCGGACGCCGCCCACCTGCGCGTTCAAGCTCAAACGGAAAGTAATCAATCAGTCGCCGGGAATGGCTCGACTACCGGTATGGTTGGGACCACTGGTCGTAGCTTCTGTGTAGGTGCTCTCATGACACGCTCGCGGATTTACTGCCGGGCTCCCGCGCGGTGCGGGAGCAGTCTGTAGGCAAGGAGAAATGCGCGTGGCGCAGGGAACAGTCAAGTGGTTCAACTCGGACAAGGGCTTCGGGTTCATCAGTGTCGACGAGGGTGGACAGGACGTCTTCGTCCACTTCTCCGCGATCGAGTCGAACGGCTACCGTAGCCTCGAGGAGAACCAGCGGGTCGAGTTCGACATCACGCAGGGCCAGAAGGGCCCGCAGGCCGAGCACGTTCGCCCGCTCTAGTCTTGATCACGACGTAAACCCACCACCCGTTCAGACAAATCTTCTTTTGTCCTGAACGGGTGGTGGTTGTCTTTTTGCCGGTCGAAGCGGCGAGCGATGATCTTGGCATGCGCTCCGCGAGTCACGCGGTTTGCGACAGGAGCATCGCGGCGAGCACCACGACCAGGAGCGTGACGTAGCCCCTGGCGTGCACCCGGTCCGGAAGTCGCGGCGGCCTGCGTCGCAACGCGACTACGACCGGAATCGCGCCGGCCAGCAGCAGGGCCGCGGCCCGGAAGTCGACCGCGCCCGCCAGCCCCGCGTCGTGCGCGCCCGCCGGATGGCTGGTGAGCAAGAACACCAGGCAGGCGGGGAGGCTGATCGCGAGCGTCAGCGGATTGGCCAGCGATGCCGCGGTGCGCATCCCGAATCCCGCCCGGCGCAGCAGCGGGACCGTCATGATGCTGCCGCCGACGCCGAGGAAGGACGCGGTCGCGCCGATGGGCACGCCGAGTGCCGCCGGGATGGCGAAGGTGCCGGCCGTCTCCGTGGGGGCGCTGGCCGGGCGGATGAAGCCCGGCCGGAGCAGCACGTCCGTGATCGCGGCGACCAGGTAGACGATGTAGCCCCAGCCGATGACCGCCGGCGGCGCGAGCCGGGCGAGCAGTGCGCCAACGCCGCCGCCCGCGGCGAGCAGCGCGAGCAACGGGGCGCTGCGCCGCAACCACGCGAGAACGGCGGCCGGGGTGGCGGCGGTCGCGATGGCCGCGTTGATGACCATGACCACGGACGAGGTCGCGACCGCGACGGTCGGTGCGGCGCCGCCGAGGGGTGCGTCCGCCCAGATGATGACGGGCACCGCCACGAACCCGCCCCCGAACCCGAACAGCACCGTGGTCACTCCGGCGACGACGCCGATGACGACAATAAGCAGATCACTCACTGGGTTAAGTCCAGCCGGCCCGCGGCCCTTCCGACAATCGAATGTCGGCGGATTTCCTTCGAGAACCAGCCACTACGATGGCCCAGGTGCGCAACATCCCGCTCGCCGACATCGACCACCTGGCGCTTGACGTGCTGCCGATCGCCACGGACTACCCGCCAGGCCACCTCCTCGACTGGCACGCCCACCGGCGGGCGCAGTTGCTGTACGCGGCCACCGGGACGATGTCGGTCGAGACCGACGACGGGACGTGGATGGTGCCCGGCGAGCGGGCGGTGATGATCCCGGGAGGCACCAGGCACCGGGTCCGCATGCTCGCCGTGCGGACGGCGAGCCTCTACATCGAGCCGGCCGCGGTCCCCTGGTGGCCGGCATCCTGCGCGGTCGTCGAGGTGAGCACCCTGCTGCGAGAGCTGCTGCTCGCCGCCACCGGCCTCGATGCCGGCTACCCCGCTTCCGGGCGCGACATGGCGCTCGTCTCCCTCGTCTTGTTCGAGCTGTCCGCGCTGAGCGGGCTGCCGCTGCACATCAGCCTGCCGCGGCAACCGCCGTTCGCCCGGCTGTGCTCCGAGTACCTGGCGCGGCCGGACCTCGCGGTCTCGAACGCCTCCTGGGCGCGTGACGCGGCCATGAGCGAACGCGCGTTCACGCGGCGGTTCCGGCAGGAAACAGGGATCAGCCCGGCGTCCTGGCGGGTCAGGGCGCGCCTGCTCAGCGCCATACCGCGGCTGCGGGACGAGTCAGTGACCGCCGTGGCCGCGTCACTCGGCTACGCGTCGCCCGCCGCGTTTTCCTACGCCTTCTCGCGGGCCTTCGCGGTTGCGCCGTCTTCCCTGCGGAAATTGGGCTAACCGCAGGTCTGGGGGTAGCAGGGGCCAGACGATACCGACTGTCGCTTACCCGACGATCGATCCCAGGTCCTTGGCGGGCGCGTCGAGGCGGTCCACGACACTGGCCCAGGCCAGTTCCGGCACCAGTCGCGCCGCGTTCACCGTGCCGAGCCCGGTGACCAGGTCATAGCCTGGCCGCGCCTGGTAGCCGCGCACCGTGAACAGCTTCCCTGACGCAGAGAAGCTCACGGTGTTGTTGCCCCTGGTCACGTCCACCAGCCCCGGCGCGTGCGACCGGTACAGCTCGTACAGCGCCGGGTTGATCAGCCCAAGCCGGCGCCCGGCGTACTGATCGGCGACCGCCACGATGCCGGAGAACTCCGGTGTGGCCTCGCTGGTGCCGCCGCCCGCGATCCACCCGTTGAACGGGAAGTCGTTCCCGGGGAACGACGCGTAGACGAGCACGCCGGCCGAGATCGCGGCGCTCAACGAGATGTCCGGTACCCCGCGGCGGTTCCCGACGACGCCGCGCACCGGGTCCTGGTAAGACGGGCGGCTGAACAGCGTCGAGACGCCCCCGTTGCTGGCCCACGCGATCGGGGACGCGAAACCGTACGTGTCGTTCCACGCGGCGACCGGAGCGACGGAATTCCCCGCCGCGTTGAGGAAGAACTTGACCCCCCCGACGCCCGTGACCAGCGGGTCCGACGCCGGCCACTCGACGACCCGGTGGTGGTACAGGGTGTACCCTCCGGTGGTCACCCCGGTCGCCCCGTTGTCGTTGGACGCGGCGAGCACGGTGACGTGATGCGCGTACGCGTTCACGTACGTCCGGCGCAGCCGCTGAATGTCACCCCGCGGGAAGTTCTGCTCCGGCAGGCTGAAGCTCTGGCTGATGACGTCGCCGACATTGTGGTTGATCAGATAGTTTTCTGCCTTCATCAGCTGCGGGTATCCGCCGCCGGTGGCGGCGTTCCGCTGGGTGAGGCCCGGTGTCTCCATGAGCACGATGCTCGCCCCCGGCGCCATCGCGTGCGCGACCTCCACGTCGAGCGTGGTCTCGCCGGCCTTGGCCACCATCGCCGGGTTCGACGCGTTGAACGGCGGCACCTTCCCGGCCGGCGCGGCGATGCGGAACGACGGCGGCGCGGGCAGCCCGAATGCCCGGTCGAATACGCCCAGGTCGTGCCGGATCGTCGGCGACCCGAACGGGTCGGCGATCACGATCGTCCGGCCCTTGCCGTTGAAGCCGCACGCGTAGAGCGACGTCAGCCCGTACGCCCGTTGCAGCTGCAGCGGCGTGTAGCACCGGGGGAACGTGCCCTTCGGGAACTCCTTGGCGTAGTAACTGACGCACTGCGCCTCCGTGGGCGGCGCCGGGGCCGCCTTAGTCGCCGGGGCGGCCGGGGCCGCCGCGGACGTCAGTGCGACGGGCCGCGTGCCTCCGGCTATCGCCTGCAAGGGCGACGCCCCCGGCGACAGCGCCGGAAGCATGACCACACCGCTCATCGCCGCCGCGATGCCGATGCCCGACAACATGGACCTGCCCACCGTCACACTCCCCGCCGATGTCGTCGCTCTCCGTGACTAGCGGGCATCATGCCAGGTCGCCGCCATGGTTACGAGCAGCAACACCGCGTGGCGCGCGAGCGGCGCCACGTGCTCTATGACCTCGGTGAATGTCATGTCGCCGGCCTGGGGGCGAGCCGGGCGGCGGCAACGTAGGCGACCGCCACCGCCACGATGACCAGCGGCATCGCGGCCACCGCGTCCGCGCCCACCAGCAGGCTGGCCAGCAGGACCGAGGTCAGCGGCAGGGTGAGCATCACCGTGCCCATGGCGGCGATGCCCATGGCAATCGCGGGCACCAGCGGCAGGCCGGGCAGGTGGGACATGGCGATCCCGCCGGCGGCGCCGATGAAGAGGGCGGGGAAGACGGGGCCGCCGCGGAACGCGCTGAGCGATACCCCGTAGGCGACCCCCTTGCAGGCAAGCAGCAGTAGCAGCACCCCCACCGTGTAGCTGCCGGCGTGGCTCACCAGGGTCGGCATGTCGTCCTGGCCGGAGAACAGCACGTCGGCCGCTGGCTTGCTGGCAACCTCGGTGTAGATGATGGTGATCGCCGCGACCGCCGCGCCCGCGAGCGGCACCGCGATCAAGGGCCACGTGCCCGCGTAGCCGTGCAGGAACAATCCGAGCCGGTGGATGGCCGGCCCGACGACGGCGGCGGCCACGCCGATCACGATCGCCCAGCCGAACTCGGCCACGTCGGGCCGGCTGAAGTGGGGCAGTCCTGGGAGTGTCAGCGCGAACGTGCCCAGTCCGGTCAGGCTGTCGAGCCCGATGAAGATCAGCGCGCCGATGCCGGACGCCACCAGCCCGGGCATCAGCGCCATGTCCAGCGTGGGACCGCCGAGCCCGGACGCCTCCATAAGCAGGAACGCGCCGACGATGGGTGACCCGAGCAGCGTGCTGATGGCCGCGAAGCTGCCGATGGAGGCCACCAGCTTTACCTCTTGGGGTGGCACCCGGCGCTGACGGCCCAGCTTGGTTGTCAGCACGGCAAGGCCGCCGCCGATCAGGATGAGCGGCCCTTCCGGCCCGAGCACGACGCCGAAGGCGAGCGTGGCCAGTGCCGCCAGCACGACGCCGGGCAGTTGAATCAGGCTCGGCGGGGGGTGCAACGCGAAGCCGCCGGCCGGTGAGGGCCCGCCACCGCCCGGCAGGTACCGGATGGCGAGCCCCGCAAGCACGCCGCCGGCCAGCAAGATGGGCAACGGCCACCAGGCCGGCGCGGCGGAGAAACCAAGCCCGTGCGGCAGGTGAGTGAACAGCTCCTTCTGCAGGTAGCTGGCAAGGGCAAGGAAGCCGTAGGCGATCGCCGAGATGGGCGCGCCCAGGATCGCCGCCAGGACAAGCAACCTGATGTAAGCGGGACGACGCAGTAGCGCCGTCGCGTCCCGCGCTGGCGTGCCCGGCTCGGTCGACGCGTTCGGCCCCGCCGATGCACCGCGCGTGGACTGGTCACCTTGGCTGGCCATCACCCTATCCTTGGGTAATCGGAACCCCGACGACTCACCTGATCAGGGTGACCCGGACCGGTCGAAAGCCGGCAGCAGGAACCCGGGGCGGAAGTGAGGCGTTGTCCGAGCGTGCAGCTGAAGAGCATCGTGCGGTGGTTGCTGCAGAAGCCAGGAACGACGGAGCTTGAGCCGTTCCGTGAGCTGCTGCCCCCGGTGGGCGCGCATGCGGACCGGCTGCGCGGGCTGACCGACGGCGAGCTGACGGCGGCGGCGCAAGCGGCCCGTGACGATGCGGAGATCTGCGCTTGCGGGCGCGAGGCGGCGCGGCGCGCTCTCGGCGAGCGGCCGTACGACGTGCAGGTGCTCGGCACGCTGGCGATGCTTTCCGGGCTGATCGCCGAGATGGCGACCGGAGAGGGCAAGACCCTGTGCGGCGCGCTCGCCGCCGCCGGCTATGCGTTGCGCGGCCGGTCGGTGCACGTGATGTCGGTGAACGATTACCTGGCCCGCCGTGACGCGGAGTGGATGCGTCCGGTCTATGACCTGCTTGGCGTGACCGTCGGCTGGATCGGCCAGGATTCGACGGTGGCGGAACGGCGGCGCGCCTACGCGGCCCAGGTTACCTACGCGCCGGTCAGCGAGTTCGGCTTCGACATGCTCCGCGATCGCCTGGTCACCGACATCGCCGACCTGGTCGCGGGCGATCCGGACGTGGTCCTGATCGACGAGGCCGACTCGGTGCTCGTCGATGAGGCGCGGGTGCCGCTGGTCCTCGCGGGCGCGGCGGAGATCGCGGACATCGATCGCGAGATGGCGCGGATCGCGGCCGGGCTTCGCCCCGGGCAGCATTACGAGATCGACGTCGACGCTCGCAACGTGTACCTGACCACCGCCGGCGTACAGGCCGCGGAACAGGCACTAGGCGGCATCGACTTGTACACCGCCGAGCACGCCGAAGCACTGACCAGGCTCAACGTGGCCTTGCACGCCCATGCGCTGCTCCAGCGCGACGTGGACTACATCGTCAGGGACGGCGCGGTGCACCTGGTCAACGAGTCCAGGGGCAGGGTGGCCCGGCTGCAGCGGTGGCCGGACGGCCTGCACGCGGCGGTCGAGGCCAAGGAGGGGTTGGCCGCGAGTGAGAGCGGCGAGATTCTCGACACCATCACCATCCAGTCCCTTGTCCGTCGCTACCGGACCATCTGCGGGATGACGGGGACCGCGGTGGCGGTTGGTGAGCAGTTCCGGGAGTTCTACGGCCTGGAGATCGCCGTGATCCCGCCCAACCGCCCGTGCGTCCGCGCCGATGAGCCCGACCGGCTGTACCAGACCGTCGCGGAGAAGGAGAAAGCGGTCGTCGACGAGGTGACCGCGGCGCACGCCAGCGGGCGGCCGGTCTTGATCGGCACGCTCGATGTCGCCGAGTCCGAACGGCTCGCCGGCGATCTCGGCCGCGCGGGACTGCGGTGCACGGTGCTCAACGCCAAGAACGACGCCCTCGAGGCCGCGATCGTGGCCGAGGCCGGAGCCTACGGCGCGATCACGGTGTCCACCCAGATGGCCGGGCGCGGCACGGACATCCGCCTCGGCGGCACCAGCGGCGACCCGGGCCTGATCGCCGGCCTCGGCGGCTTGTACGTCATCGGCACCGGCCGGCACGCGAGCAGCAGGATCGACAACCAGTTGCGCGGGCGGGCCGGCCGCCAGGGCGACCCGGGCGGGTCCGTCTTCTTCGCTAGCATGGAAGACGAGTTGATCCTCCAGTACGCGCCCGACGAGGCACGGGCCAAGCTCCCTGACGCAGGAGCGCACTCGTCTTCTGGTGAACACTGGGTCCTGGGGCACGCCCAGCGCGTGGCCGAGGGCGTCAACCTGGAGATCCACCGGAACACCTGGCAGTACAACAAGCTCGTCGACGACCAGCGGCACATCGTCCTTGGTCATCGCGACCGGGTGCTGCGGGGCGACGACGCCCTGGCGGCACTCGGCAGGCAATGCCCCGAGCGCGTGGCCGAGCTGAGCCCGGAGGTGGACAGGAGCGTCCTGGTCGGCGCCGCGCGCCAGATCGTCCTGTTCCACCTGGACCAGGCCTGGGCGGAGCACATGGCCGTCCTTGCTGACCTCCGCGAGGGCATCCACCTGCGCGCCCTGGCTCGCGGTACCGTCCCGCTGAATGAGTTCAACCGGGAAGCGATAAACGCGTTCCGCACCCTGCTCGACACGGCGTCGGCGCGGTCCGCGGAGACCTTCCTGATCGCCCCGATCACCGCCGACGGCGTCGATCTCAAGGCCATCGGCCTGAAGCGCCCCACCGCCACCTGGACCTACCTGGTGCACGAGAACCCGTTCGGCACGGATATCGACCGGGCGCTGCGTAGTGTTGCCCGTCGCATGAAGAGCCACCGTGCTCCCGTTCGGAATGACTAAAGCTTTTATCCCGAACGGGTTCGCGGTGGCTCGTTGCGCGGCCGCGTCATCTCCAGGGGTCGGTCAGCAGGGGTCGGTCACCAGCGGTCGGTCAGCGGAGTGTCGCGGCTGCCGCGCGCAGGTCTTCCAGGGCGGCCAGCGCATGGGGGGCGAGCCCGGTCGCGTCGTCGCGGTCGCCTTCCGACCACTGGGTATAGCCGCGCTTGAACGCGAGGACCCCCAACTCGGCGGCGAGGTGCGCGGTCGGCTCGGGGACGCCGCGGCCGACGAGCGCGGCCGTCATGGCGGCCGCGAGGCCCACGCGCTTGAGTGCATCGCGCTCTTGGAGCTCGGTGCTGGCCGCCACGGCCGCCTTGAGCCGGGGCCCGAGCTCGCGGTTCGCCTGGCCCATGGCGCTCGAGGCGCGCTCCAGGCCGGCCGCGACCGCCTCGAGCGGGCTGGCGCCCGCGGGCGCATCGGTGATCCCTTCTGCGAGCAGCCTGCTCAGGGTCTCCTGGCCGGCCACGAGCAGCTCGCGCTTGTCGGAGAAGTGCCGGAAGAACGTGCTCTTGGTGACGCCGGCGCGCTCGGCGATCTGCGCCACCGTGGTGGCGTCATAGCCCTGCTCGGTGAACAGGTCGACGGCCGCGACGACGAGTCGCTGGGCCGCACCCGGTTGCCATCGAGCCATGGGCCCATCATAGGTGATGGGACTTGTGTCCCGTCGTCGGCTATAGTGATGGGACAACATTCCCATCACTTTCTGGAGAAGCTCATGCTCGTCTTCGTCACCGGCGGCACCGGCACCATCGGCTCGGCCGTCGTCGCCGAACTGCTCGCCAACGGCCACGGCGTCCTCGCCCTCGCCCGCTCGGACGGTTCGGCGCGGGCACTCAAGGACGCCGGCGCCGAACCGCTGCGGGGAGAGATCGCGGACCTCGACGTCCTGCGGGCCGGCGCCGCGCGGGCCGACGGCGTGATCAGCCTCGCCTTCGGCTCCTACCGCGACCCGGGCGCGCTCGCGCAGGCCATCGCCGAGGAGGGCGCCGCCCTCACCGCGCTTGGCGGCCAGCTCATCGGCAGCGGTCGGCCCCTCGTCACCGTCTCCGGCACGCCGTGGGCGCCTGACCGCCCCTCCACCGAGGCCGACCCGCTGCCCACGGACGGGCCGGTAGGCGGTCGCGGCCGGTCGGTCAACGCGCTGCTCGAGTTGGCCCCTCGCGGCCTGCGCGCCTCGGCCGTTCGCATGCCGCGCACCGTCCACAACCAGGGCAAGGGCGGATTCGCCGGCCTGCTGACCGACCAGGCGCGCCGCACCGGTATCGCCGGCTACCCCGGCGACGGCACCCAGCGCTGGCCCGCCGTGCACGCCCTTGACGCGGCGGTCCTGTTCCGGCTGGCCCTGGAGTCGGCGCCGGCCGGCACGTCCTGGCACGCCGTCGCCGACGAGGGCGACGCGGTGCGTGACATCGCCGGGGTCATCGGCCGCCGGCTTGGCCTGCCGGTCGAACCAGTGGCGCAGGAGAACTTCGGCCCGTTCGGCCCGATCTTCGCGATGGACCAGCCGGCCTCAAGCGCTCACACCCGTGCCGCCCTCGGCTGGCGGCCGACGCACCCCAGCCTGCTCGAAGACCTGGAGAACATCCAGCCCTGAGCCCTGCAATAGGCCCGCTCCGGGTGGACGGGAGTCGACGGGCGGCCTGGCCGTTCCCCGTGCTGTCGTTGGTGACCTGCCGGAGCGGCTGCAGGAACTACTCGGCTACAACATTTACCCCCCGTTCGTCGGCTACGTCGACGGCAGCCACCCGCGCCGGGTCCTGTCGGTCGATCCCTAGGACAAGATGCCGACAAATCCAGTATGAATGTGCGGGTACTTCCCGAATGCGTAAGATGCGTAAAAGCAGAGCACTGGCCTATCGGCGTTGCCAACGCGACATGAAAGGCATCGAGATGACCACCGACGAGGCCGACAGCACGGGCGGCCCGCTGCCATTCGACACCAGCAGGGCGCACCAGGCCCGGATCTACGACTACCTGCTTGGCGGCAAGGACAACTACGCGGCCGACCGGGCCGCCGCCGAGGCAGCGCTCAAGATCTACCCCGAGTGGGCCTTCACCGCGCGTGCGAACCGGGCGTTCCTCGGGCGCGTGGTCCGCTACCTGGCGGGCGAGGCGGGGATACGGCAGTTCTTGGACATCGGCACGGGCATACCGACCGCGGGCAACCTCCACCAGGTCGCACAGCAGATCGGGCCAGAGACGCGGGTGGTCTACGTGGACTACGACCCGGTGGTCCTCGCCCACGCCCGCGCGCTGCTCACCAGTGGCGAGGCGGGCGCCACCGAGTACATTGACGCGGACCTGCGCGACACCGGCACCATCCTCGCCCAGGCCACGCAGCTGCTCGACTTCAGCCAGCCGGTGGCGGTGACGCTCATCGCGATCCTGCACGCGATCCCTGATTCCGACAACCCGCACGCGATCGTGGCCAGCCTGATGGACGCGGTGCCGTCCGGCAGTTACCTCGCTCTTTCTTGCCTCGGACCGGAATTCCTCGACCCGGAGGCGCTCAGGGAAACGCAGGACGTAAACGGCCGCCTGATCCAGCAGCAGATGACCTGGCGCAACCGCGAGCAAGTGGCACGCTTCTTCGATGGCACGGACCTGGTCGAGCCCGGCCTCGTCCGGGTCGAGGAATGGCGCCCGGAGCCGGGCCCTGGCGACACAGAGAGATCGCCCCTGTGGTGCGGGGTGGGGCGCAAGCGCTAGTGCGCGGCCGCGGTGACTTCCGCACGTGATCTTGGCCAGGCATAATCACCCTCATGCAGGCGACTCGTCCACCTGAATGGGTTGGTCGCGATAATGAGCTGGCAGTTCTCCGTCATGCCGCCGAGGTCCTCGGCCGTGGCGAGGGCACCGTGGTCTGGGTGGAGGGTGAGCCGGGGATCGGCAAGTCGTCCCTGGTGGCCGAGGCGCTGGCGCCAGCGGTCCAGCCAGGGTGGGACGTCGGGTGGGGCGGGGCGGACCAGCTCACCCGGCTGCCGTTGCGGGTGATGCAAGATTGCCTGGGGGTGCGGCTGAGCTCGCCGGATCCGCGCCGGGTGCGCGCCGCTAGCCTGCTGCGCGGTCGCCTGGAGGGACCGGACGCCGAAGCCGGCGCGTCCGTGAACGGCATGGAAGTGCTGCTGACGCTGGCGGACGAGCTGTGCGCGGCCGCGCCCACGGTGCTGGTCGTCGATGACCTGCAGTGGGCGGACGAGGCGTCGCTGGCGGTCTGGCACGAGCTCGCCGCCTCAATCAGCCAGTTGCGGCTGCTGCTGATCGCGACCTGCCGGCCGACGTCGCGACCATCGGAGGTCCAGCAGGTTCGCGCGGCCGTCGTGCGTCGCGGTGGCCAGGTCCTCTCACTCGGCCCGTTGGCCGAGCCGGATGTGACCGCCCTGGTCACGGCGATGGTGGGGGCCGCGCCGGGTGAGGCGCTGCGCCGGGTGACCGCCCAGGCCGGCGGCAACCCGCTCTACGTGCGCGAGCTGGTCGATGCCCTGCTGCGCGAGCAAGCGGTACAGGTCAGCCCGGTCGCCGACATCACTCCGCGATCGGAGCAGCTCCCGGCCTCGCTCGCGGCGGTGCTTGAAGACCGGCTCAGCTCGGTGTCCGCCGAGACGGCTCAGCTGCTGCGCACCGCCGCGCTGATCGGCGGCCGGTTCTCGGTCACCGACCTCGGCGCGGTGCTCCGCCGTCCGGTGTCGGAGCTGACGGAAAGCCTGCACGAGGCCATGACCGCCGGCGTCGTGGAGGACTCGGGCACCGAGCTGGCGTTCCGGCACCCGCTGCTCCGTCAGGCGCTGTATGAAGGCATGCCGGAGGCGCTGCGCAGGGCGCTGCACGCCGAGGTCGCGCAGGAGCTCGCGGCCACCGGCGCCGATGCGCTGAGCGTCGCGCAGCAGCTCGATGCCGCCGGCCGGCCAGGCGGGGACTGGGCCAGGGCCTGGCTGGTGCAGGCCGGTCACACGCTGGTCACCCGGGCACCGCGGCTGGCGGTGGAGCTGTTGCGGCGGGAACTGCGAGAGACGCCCGCTGACCATGAGGCCAGGGACGACCTTGTTATCTGCCTCATCCAGGCATTGCTCGCCGTCGACGACTACCAGGAGGCAATCCGACAGGCCAGCCAGGCACTGACGACCGTGACCGACCCCGCGCGCCGGGGGGAAACGTCGGTGCTGCTGGCGCACGCTCAGTGGAGCGTGGGCGGCAACGGCGAAGCACTCAGGGCCTTGCGCCGGGCGCTGGCAGCGCCGGGCCTGCCGCCGGTGTGGCGGGCTCGGCTGCTCGCCCTGCTTGCGCAGATTGAACGGCACACCAACGGTCTCGATGCCGCCGAGACGATCGCAGGCCAGGCGCTCGCCGCCGCAGAGGAGGTCGGCGACACGTCCGCGACGGCCCAGGTGCTGAACGACCTGTGGCTAACTCATTCGATCAGGCGCGACCACGTCGCCGCCCTGGACTACATCGACCGGGAGCTCATCGTCCTTGGCGACGATCTCGGCCACGCCGACCTCCGCTCGATCGCCCTGGACTGCCGCACCTTCACGCTGCAGAACCTTGACCAGTGGCCGCAAGCCGAGCGGGCGCTGCGCCAAGCGCGCGAGTTCGCCCAGCGCAGCGGGAGCTCTGACCGCACGACGTGGGCCAGCGCGGCGGTCCTGCGCTACTGGCTCGGGCAGTGGGATGACGCGCTCGCCGAGCTTGGTTCCGACGCCCTGGGCCTGGTGTACTCCTTCCTGCGCGAGCGCTGGTGCACGCTGCTGATGCACGGCGTGACGGCGCTCGTCGCCGGGCGCAGGGAACAGCGCGGCGTGGCCGACCGGCACCTCAGGGCGGGCCTCGCGCTGCCCGTCGAGAACCTCGGCGACCGGGAGAACCGGGACTTCCTCGTCGCCGCCAACGCGGTCTCGCTTGAGCAAAGCGGGGAAACCAGGCAGGCCATGGTGGCACTGGCCGAGATGTTGCCACGGCGCGACGGTGAGATGACCCTGACCCACCAGTGGCTGCCCGACCTCGTGCGGCTCGCGCTCGCCGTCGGCGACCGGCAGCAGGCACGGGCCGCGGCGCGGTTCTGCCAGCAGGAGGCCGCCGCGGAGACCAGGCCCGCCCGGGCCGCCGCGGCCAGCCTGCGGTGCGACGGGCTGCTCGAGGCTGACCCGGGCCGGCTCGCCGAGGCTGTCGCGCACTACCGCTCGGCCGGCCCGGCGGTGGAACTACCCGCCGCGCTTGAGGACCTCGCCGCGGTGCTCGCCGAACGCGGTCATGAAGAGGACGCGCGGGCCGCGCTGAATGAGGCCGTCGGCCTTTACGAGGGCATTCAGGCGCGCTGGGACGTCCGCCGGGCCGAAGGCCGGCTGCGCCTGCACGGCGTTAAGCGGGGTCATGGACGGCGGGCACCGCGGCCGACGTTCGGCTGGGCGGCGCTCACCCCGACCGAGCTCAAGATCGCCGCGCTGGTCGCCAGGGGCGACTCGACGGCGAACATCGCCAGCAGCATGTTCTTGTCCAGGCGGACCGTGCAGACCTACATCTCCCATATGCTCGTCAAGCTCGACGCCAAGAGCAGGGTGGACATCGTGCGCGAGGCGTTGCGGCAGGGCGTGTCGGCCTAGCCGCGCGGTTGTCGTCAGCGCGGTAAAAGTATCGTCACATGACGATTCCCCGCGGCCCTGCCCGGCGGGTTCCATTCATGTATGGATGCTCGCGAGATCACCACGCTGGCGCCGGCGGCCCTCGCGTCCGGCGGCACCAGGCTGCGTGGCCGCCGCAGCGAATGCCAGGCCCTGGACGAGCTGGTGGCGGACGCCCGCGCGGGGCTCGGCCGGGCGGTGATCCTCCGCGGCGAGGCCGGTGCCGGCAAGTCCGCGCTGCTTGAGTACCTCGCCGGGCGGGCACAGGATGCGGGCTGCCGGGTGATCAGCTCGGCGGGCACCAAGCCGGAGATGGAGTGGGCGTTCGCCGGGCTCCACGGTCTGCTGAATTCCGTGCTTGACCAGGCGGAGCGGCTGCCCGTGCCACAGCGCGACGCGCTGCTGACCGCGCTGGGCCTGACCGCGGGGCCGTCGCCGGACCGGCTCTTGCTCGGGCTGGCCGTGCTCAGCCTGCTGTCGGGTGCGTCCACCGCGGATCCGCTGATCTGCCTGGTCGACGACGCGCAATGGCTGGATCGCGCCTCCGCGCAAGCGCTGGCATTCGCGGCCCGCCGCCTGGCCTCGTGCCCGGTCGCGCTGGTGTTCGCCACCCGCGACATGGGCGAGGAGCTGGCGGGTTTGCCGGAACTGACCATTGAGGGGCTGAGCGACGGGGACGCGCGGGCGCTGCTGGCGGACGGGCTGATCGAGCCGCTGGACGAGCGGGCGCGGGAGCTGATCGTGGCGGAGACCCGCGGTAATCCGCGGACGCTGGTTGACCTGTCGCGTGGGCCGAGGCTCGCTGAGCTGGCGGGCGGGTTCGGTTTGCCCGACGCAGGGGTGCCGGGGGACGCGAGCACCGATGGCTTCGCCGCTCAACTCGCGGCGCTGCCCCGGCCGAGCAGGCGGTTCGTGCAACTAGCGGCGGCCGACCTGTCCGGCGATCCGTCCCTGATGTGGCAAGCGGCGCGCCGGCTCGGCCTCCCGTTCCACGCGGCGGCGCCGGCCGAGGAAGCGGGGCTCGTCAGGTTCAGGGGCCACGCGCGGTTCCGTCATCTAGCCGAGCGTTCGGCCGCCTACTGGTCGGCGTCGTTCGCCGACAGAAGAGAGATGCACGAGACGCTGGCGGAGCTGACCGATCCGGTCACTGATCCGGATCGGCGGGCCTGGCACCGGGCACGGGCCGCCTCCGGGCCCGATGAGGAGGTGGCCGCGGAGCTTGACCGGTCGGCCGGACGCGCGCGGGCGCGCGGCGGGCTGGCAGCGGCCGCCGCTTTCCGTAGCCGCGCCGCGGCGCTGACCGGCGACCCGGGCCGCCGCGCAGACCGCATCCTGGCCGCGGCGCAGGCCAGCCTGTGGGTTGGCGACTTCGGCAAGTCACTGGAACTCCTGGTCACGGCGGAGACCATGGCGCTCGGCGAGCTCGCCAGCGCCCGGCTGGAACTGCTGCGAGGGCAAATCGCCTTCGCCTCGGGCCAGGGGAGCGACGCGCCCGTCACGCTGCTCAAGGCGGCTCAGCAGCTCGCCCAGCTTGATGCCGGCCTTGCCGGCGAGGCCTACCTGAGCGCATGGATGGCGGCGCAGTCGGCCGGCGGCCGCGATCCGCTTGAGGTTTGTCACGCCGCCGGGGCCCTTCCCTGCCCGGCAAACCCGGGGACCAGGGACCTCCTGCTCCGCGGCCTGGTGCTGAGCGTGACGGACGGCCCAGCCGCCGCCGCTCCCGTGTTGCGCGGGGCGTTGAACGCCCTCACGGACGCCGACATCACCGTCGAGGAAGCCTTCCGCTGGGGCTGGCTGGCGCCGGCGGCAGCCAGCTTGCTGTGGGACAACGCCGCTAGGCGCGCGCTGGCCGGCCGGCTGATCGGGCAAGCCCGTCGGACCGGGGCGCTCGGCCACCTTCCGTTCCTCCTGATCACCCTGGGCACGGCCGTCGCGGCCACCGGCGATCTGACCTCAGCCACCGCCCTGGCGGCGGAAGCGGACGTGATCCGCTCGGTGACCGGGGCCGGCGCGGATCGGGACATCGCGATGATCCTTGCCTCGATGCGGGGCCACCGCGCCGAGGCCCTCAAACTGATCGATGCGACCATCACCGAAGCGGAAGCCTGCGGGCAGGGGATCGCGGTAGCGCGCGCGCACTGGGGCGCCGCCATCCTGCACAACGGCCTTGGCCAGCACGAAGAGGCCCTGATCGCGGGCCGGCAGGCGACCGAGGGCAGCACCGCCGCGCCCCTGGTCGCGATGTGGGCGCTGCCCGAGCTAGTCGAGGCCGCCGCCCGCGCAGGGCAAGACAGCCTCGCCCGTGATGCGCTTAACCGGCTGGCGGAGATCACGCGGAGCTGTGCCAACGACTCCGCGCTAGGCATCGAGGCCCGCTGCCGGGCGCTGCTCAGCGAGGGGCCGGCCGCCGACGATCTGTACCGCGAGGCGATCGACCGCCTGGGCCGCACCGAACTGCGCCCGGAGCTTGCCCGCGCCCAACTCCTGTACGGCGAGTGGCTACGTCGCGAGCGCCGCCGCACGGATGCGCGCGAGCAGCTTCGGGCAGCCTGCGGGGCTTTCGTCGCGATGGGCATGAGCGCGTTCGCTGAGCGCGCCAGGCAGGAACTGACCGCGACCGGCGAGAGAGCGCGCAGGCGCGATGCAGAAACCGTCACCGTCACCACGCTGACCGTGCAGGAAGCCCTGATCGCCCGCCTGGCCGGCGACGGCCGCAGCAACCCGGAGATCGGCGCCCAGCTGTTCCTCAGCCCGCGCACGGTCCAGTACCACTTGGCTAAGGTCTTCGCCAAGCTCGGGATCTGCTCTCGACGGGAGCTGCGCGGCGCGCTGCGGCAGCCCGGGCGGGGCGTCGATCCGGCGTCGGCCTTGCTTGCCGGCAACCCGGGCGCCGCCGGCCAGCGCGACCTGGTTGCCGCTGCTCGGTGATTCCGCACCAGGACATCACGACGGGGCTGGGCTGGGGCCTTCCTGAACCGGACTTATGCCGTCGCCAATTCTTCGGTAAGGTCATCAAGGCCAAGCGAGCCAAGGGAAAGGCTCGCCATGTGCCACGACCTGAGGTCCAGGTTCCCCCGGTGCTTGCTGCGAGCGCCCGTGCGACCCGCCAGCCATGCCCGCTCGCCGAGTTTATAACTGATGGCTTGCCCGGGCGTGCTTAGGTATCGAGAAATCTCGCTATTGATGAAGGAATCATCACGAACGCTGTGCGCAGAGAAAAAATCACGAGCAAGCTCGGGGCTCCAGGTCCGCGAGGCTCCTATGGGAGAATCTGAAGGCACCTTATAACGCAAGTGCATGCCAATATCGATGATCACCCTAATCGTGCGCATTTGCTGGCTGTCAAGGTAGCCGAGTCGAGCCCCAGGGCGCGACAGATATCCAAGCTCGTCCATTAGGCGTTCGGCGTATAGTGCCCAGCCTTCGGTGCAGGCACTCACCGCGCCCACGCTTGTCTGAAAAGTCGAAAGGCGCTCGGCCAGATGCGCCCACTGCCCCAGATGCAGATGGTGGCCAGGTACCCCCTCATGATGCCAGACAGTGATGAGATTCCAAAGGGGAAACTCGGACGCGCCCAGGGTGGGCAGCCATGTCCGGCCAGGGCGCGAAAAGTCCTGTGACGGTGGTGTGTAGTACGGCGCCGCGGCCACACCAGCGGGGGCCAGGCATACCTCGACGGTTTTCAAGGGTTCCGCGATGCTAAAAACATTCCCGTCTAGGCACTGTATTGCCTCAGCTATCACCTGCCGCAGGCGCTGCCGGATCCGGTTCTCGCCCACCGCCACTTCTGAATTGGCATTGAGATAGTCCACGGCGCCACGGATGTAAGGACTGCCGGTAACGAGGCACGCTTCGGAGCGCATTTGAGTCAGCAGGGCCTGATACTCGGACCAGGCCCAATCATAGGTGCTCTTCAAATCGATCGTTGCGCCTGTCCAGTATCGAGCGGAGGCGAGATAACGTTCCACGCCAACACCTTCAGGGACATCGCGCGAGCGCCGCCGGTAAGACGTTTGGAGCCAATCACGCAGGCTGACGACGGCGGCCGTAGCCGATGTAGCGCCGGCCGCGAGGTCGGCGGCAAGAGACTCGGGAACATCCGCGCTATCGATGAAATGAGCAAACCAGCCGCGACCGTCGGCGGCAGCAATCCATTGGTTGAGCTGCCCGATTACCGCGTTGACCTGCCTCGGAGCCGCAATCAGGTTACGCCTTACGCCTTCATCGAGCGACTTGCGGTATCCGGCAAGCGCTTGATCCACGGCGGACATTCTCCGAGAAATGATAGACCAGTCGTCCACGGTGTTGACTGGCATTATCATGAAGGTATCGCGAATCTTCTGGGCAGGCCCCGCGATATTCGAGATGGCGCAGAGGTGCTCGCCCAGCTCACTCAGCTCAAGTCCAGCGGTGAGCCGCTCACGCAGCAGGCGCATGCACCGACGCTCGTTGCCGTCGGCGATGTCCGCGATGTCGCTTGCGGACGGCAATTGGGCCAGCGTCGAACGCGCCAGCTCGTCCTTGGCGGCCTGGCCTTCCGGCGATAGGTCCGGCAGGCCTTCCGTCCCGGCCGAAAGCCCAAGTTTCGTGGCTAGCAGGGGGTCAAGCTCGAGCAGTGACTTGACGTAGGTATCCGCTATGTCCCGCGCGAACCGATGATCAGGCTGTCCGTCGCTGATCTTGGTTCTCGGCATCTACCTGCCCTGCTCTGCCACGCGACGATACGGTCATGCCGCCCTACAGTGATCCTGTCATAGTCGCTGGGGCAACGACAGGCCGAACGTCATCCAGCAGCGGTCCCTAGCGCCGCTCGTGAGCTGTCCAGCAGCCGGTTCAACAGCTGCAGCTTCGCGTCACGCGACAAGTCAGCGCTCCCGCCGAGCCACCGAATATTGCCAGGTGGAGAGAAGACGGCATGGAACCGGCCGAAGTCCTCTCCCACCGGTTCCGGCGAAACCAGAAATCCCTTGGCCAGCGCATACCAGAACTGAGGGATGAGGAGAGGCTCGAAACCCATCATCCTCGCGGCCACGTAATCGGTGGCGGCAACGTTCTCCCCGGCCACGATCACGCCCATGTGCCGCGGCTCGCCATCGAGAGGCCCCATCCCCTCCATGGCGACGACCCCGTCTATCACGGTCAGGGAGGGCCTTATGGCGGCGGCCAAATCGGCGATCGTCCTCGCCGTTCCCGCGTAGTGCAGCCTGGTTTTCGGGAAACCATAAACTGAGCCCGGTGCGCAGCCGAACAGATTCTTCATGCCGAGGGTCACCGCAGACCGGTGGTGCGTCTTCATCTTGGCTAGAGAAATCACGAAATCGGAAGAGAAGAGGCTCTTTGGAAGCACGAACTCATACATCGACATCGGATTCTCTATGGGAACACAAATGAGATCGTCCTCGTTCAAGTTCATGAACGGGACATCATAAGCCTGCAGAACCTCACGGACGCCGGTACGGCCAAGGACCCAGTCAACGTCGCGATCGTGCCCGGTCCCTTCGGCGACACTAATCGAACAACCTCGCGGCGCCGCATCGCGCAAAACGCAAACCAAGGCAGCGAGAAGCCGTGGGTGAGGCGTAATATGCTCTTCCGGGAGGCGTCCCTCAATCAATCCAAGCTTGATGATGATGTTACGGCATGAACGAAGCCGGTCACGAACCATCAACTCGTCAAGAGTTCTCGAAATAGCCGCTACCAGGTGGGAGTCGTCATAGTCTCCGCAGTGAACAGCGGACACACGGGCAGACGTGGGGGTGTCGAGGTCGAGCAGGGGCTGCAGGCTCTCGGCCGATTCCTGGTAATCCAAACCGACAGTGCGGACGGAACGACCGCCTTCATCGAGTGCGAGAAGCTCACTGAAATCGCCGCTCACGCCCCTCAGTGTTGCCTGGATAGCGCCTGGCCAAGGACGTATACCATCATCGCGATGTACCATGTCCTCTTCCCCTCCCGTACTTCATGATGCAGGTGCCTTGTGAGCTCATGACCCATTCCGATGACCAACTGATCCTTGGCTCCCGCTTCGACCAAACACCAAAGTGTCATGGTCAGTGAATACGGCGTGTTGATCTCGCCACTGAGTATCCACCGCTCGATAAGGGCCAGGGCGCCGTCGATGCTGTCACTGGACGGCAGTTGAGATGACAGCCGCTGGAGCGCGATCACGCCCAGCGGAGTGACGCTTATCTGGCTGGCTTGCGGAACGTCCATCTTTGTCGCGACGTGGCTGCACCATCCGCCGTCCGCGCATCGTAGCCGCGACACGTAGGCAAGGTAACGCTCCTGATCGGTCAGCCGGCCGGCGTGGTGTAGCGCCGTAATGGCGAAGGCGGCCGCATCGATAAACCCTGTAGTGCCGTAACACCAACCCCAGCCGCCTTCGGGAAGTTCATTCCTGATAAGCCACTCGGCTCCAGATGACTTCGTGGCGCCGGTTTGCGCATTATCCGGCAGCGCCAGCACAGCCCTGCTGGTCATGATGTCGCTCGGCATGCCGAAGACATTGGGCCAGCCGCCGTCTTCGTTCTGGGTGGCGAGAAGAAAATCGGTACCGCGTGAGACGGACGGCGCTGCCGACCCGGATCCTTGACAGGCCAGCATCGCCCAAGACGTGGGCTCGGTGAAACTTTGCTCATTCGTGGACTGATAACCCCAGCCGCCGTCGCCGTTCTGTTGAGCAACGAGCAAGGAGCGACCCTCATCGATGGCCGCTCCGGTCTCAGGTCCGAGTTGAAGCACGGTAGCGCGCGTCCCTTCCGGTTGAAGCCGGTAACTTACCGGGTCATTTCTAACTCATAGCCAATTGCCTCGTCTCCTTCGTCTCCTTCGTCTTCGAGCCTCCACACAAATGCCACGCCCCCCTTGGGGAAAACCCATTCGTCCATCTCGACAACTGTCGTATGAGGACGCTCCGGCGGCAGGGTATAAATTACCGGTTTTTCGCCCGACACGAAGAAGTCGTACGTCAGGACGCTCTTGATGTCAGTACGCGCATAGTTGAAGATGACCGTAACCCCCTTGGTGGGGCGTACGGCGGTATAGAAGAAGACATGATCATATCTGCGGAGCTTAGTCTTGACGGCATAATGTATGGATACCTCGTCGCCAATAAGGCTGTCGAGGCTCGGATCCTCACACGCGATCTCAAAGGCGCCGTCGTCGGTCACCCTGGCTTCTTTAGGAAGCTCGCGGCCGTTTATTGTAAACCGATATACGTCCAGGGCCCGCCGGCTGTCCTTGGGCAGTCCAGGCGACTCCTCTACCCGCCATGTGAAGATGTAGTCCTCGTCACGCAGCCTGATATTGAACTGATCGGCATCCAGTGCCCTCGCGAAGATAAAACGTCGCCCGACAAGCTTGGTCCTGTAGCGGAGGGAGACCACGACGTCAAAAAAATCTCGGCGCACATCTTCCGGCTCCTCTGGACCCACGTTACTCAACGTCACCTCGACGCGGAGGTCCACGAACCGCTCGGTGTAGCTAAAGGTCTTCTGGAGCAGGCCGTCGTAGATTGATCCGCTCATCTGCTCGTCGCCAAGCTTCGCTCGCAGGGCGCCTCGAATTATCTCCTCGACCTTACCCGGGCTGAACATGACAGACTGCTGTACTCGTTTGTCAAGCAAGAGCGCCAACGGGATCTCACGGACCATGGCATTGACGGTGGCTTCTCCCTGCTTGCTGAGTCCGCGATCAAACATCAGCTCAAGAGTCTCCGAGGCCTCGCGCCGGACAAGCCACTCGTAGGCGAATCCAATGACGGCAGTGCTGAAGGCGCCGTCCGCAATGATGCTGCAAAGGCCACCAAAGAAGTGGTAGACCTCCCCGGTCTTACGGCTCAGGAAGAAATCACCGACGTAGGCGACGACGGCAATGACCGCCAGGATCGTCAGCAGCCAGCCAAGTTTAAGGTTCGCCAATCGCTGCAGGACGTACTTTTGCACGAGGTTACTTGATTCTGACGATCCCAGTGTTTCGTCGGACATGGCTTCGCAGTCCCATCCTGTCAGACGTCATACCGGAGACTGCGACTCTTGCTGACGAGGTTAATATCGGAGTAATCGACCCGGCCGCCGTCCGTCACGACTAGAAATACCTTCAGTTGCAGCTCTTCGAGAGCGGTTGAGACCTGCTCTTCTGACAGGCCCGCGCGGTCTGCTATCTCGGTTACTGTTCGGCCTTGCTCAACGTATCTTGCGACAAGAGCAGCCCCCGGGCTGACATGCAGGTTTTTCACCGTGGACAACGCCACTCGCTCGACTAGGAGCGAGTAAGACGAATCCCAATCGCCCCGCGGCAGGCCGAGTTCGAAGTTTCCATCAAGGCATGATTGCTCGGCCTTCTTTATCTGCTGGCGACCACCTTGGATCAGCGCTATTGTGCCCTTAAGGCCGTACAGCTGATAGATGAGCGCGGCCATGCGTGCGTACTCGGCGTATAGCGTATTCAGCTGGCCGGACTTGACGTCAAACCACTGGTAGAGGGCGTAGAGATAGGCCATATCGGCGCCGAAAACCTGGGCGCCTACGTAAAGCTCACCGAATACGACTGCCAGGCCTTCCTCGAGGCCACGCCCTAGCCACCGCGCATCTACTTGGCCGATAACGAAGTGAAGTATCTCGTGCGCCAGCAGTAGATCCGAGCGATAGGGGACCAGGTGCTTCTTCTTGAAGTAGTTCCCAGGTTCGATTCCGTAACTCTCCTGGTCGGCTGGGTCGGGGGATGTCGCCGTCCAGTCCATCTCGTTGTAAGGGCTTGGAAACGTATCCACTATAAAAAGCTTCGGCCGCGGAAAGCTGAGTCCGACTCCCCGCATTATTGTTTCGTATCTTTCCCGGCAGCTCTCAAGGCTTATCACCGGATCATGCATTTTATTCGATGCGATGACATCGGCCAGCCGGCGCAGATCACGAGCGACAGCAAGCTTCAGCGCCTTCTCATGAAACTGGCCGTCGCTCGGGGCTTGTTCCTCCAGTTCGCGAATCACCTCCAGGACGCGGGCCGATACCTGCTGATGCTGAAACGGGGTGTCGGCGAAGTAGGGTGCGAGGTACTCTTCAAAACCAGTCATGCTGGCAAATTCGCACTGAGTCTTGTACGCCGCGCCCATCAGGTACTGCAAACCGTTCATCAAAACTCCAGCTGTTGGATTGGCCAGATTTACCGATCAGATCGGGCCCCGGACGGCCAGGAAACCGTACGGAGCCCGATATAGCGAAGGTGAATGAATCAGGTCGGTTAAGCGGTCAGCTTCCCCCGTTGCCATCGGCCCACATACAGATCACCCCCTTCAAAGTGTGAGGGTACCGTAAACGGCGCGTCAGCTTCGAGCATCACGGGCCGCCTCAGTCTGGAGCCGGAGTTGGTCGAGTGTGGCAGAGAGGCGGTCAACCGCATTGGTCACCCTGTCGTCGATTTCACGCTCAAATATGGCGAGGCCTCCGCCGGATGCGCCGTGCTCGTCGAAGAACGACACAATGCTGGTCATTAGTCCCGCGAGAAGATCGTTGGCGTCTCGTTGTATTACGGAAAACTTTTCCCGCAAGTGAGGCAGCGAAGGACACCCATCCGGAAGGTTGTCTAGGCGGAACTCGGCCCGCCTGCATTCCTGGTCTGTCACGTGCAACGGCCGCAGGCGATTGTACGTCAGCTCATAGGCTTGGCCGACGCGCGCATCTTTGAATTTGAACTCAAGCGCGAACTCGTCATCCTCGACAAGAAGGCCGTTTTCGGCGAGGAGGGACTCCATTCGTGTGCCCGCGTAGACGCGCAGCTTATTCGCTACCGCCTTGTAAGTCCCTATCTTCATGGCATTGAGGAAGGTAATGTTTTGGCGCATCTCGTCGAAAGTAGTGTATGGGTCAAACATGATGAAGCCGACGCCAAGGCTCAGGCCCAAGCCGCGCACGATTTCTATAGCGTTTCTGTTCTGCTCGACGGTCGTACGCTTATCGAAGGTGTCCAAGACGCGCTGCACACCCGATTCGATCCCAAGGAAGACGTGGCGTAGTCCGCCGTCCTGCAAGGCCTTGAAGAGATGCTGCTCGACGTCGTCCGCGCGGCATTCGAATGACCAGGTCAAGCCCTTATAGCGCTGGGAGATCGCGTCCGCCAGGGTGCGGGCGCGCTCCTTTCCACGCTTACCAACGAGGAACTCATCGTCTAGGAAGGAGATCGAGGTCGCCTCGTGCTCGTAAACCAGGTATTCCAGCTCAGCCAGCACGTTCTCGACGGAGCGAGTACGCCAGGCGGACCCCGGTGGCGTCTTGTAGAAGGCAGGAATGGAGCAGAAGGTACATACGAACGGGCACCCGCGGGAGGTTACGACGAAGAAGTGCGGGTCGCCCAGATGCCTTGAATACGCGTCACGCATCGGGAACGGTATGCTATCCAATTCGGCTATAAGCGGACGAGGGGAGTTGCTGACTACACCGTCTGAGCCGCGGTACGCCAAGCCTTTAATCGAACACCACTTGTGCGGAGCATCGAGGGCTTCGAGAAGTTCGACGATTGTCTCTTCCGCCTCGTACTGCACGACTGTGTCAATTCCAGGTATGGTCTGGAGAATCTTCTTCGAGTTGAAGGTCGGCACGTGGCCGCCGACTGTAATATGCTTGCGGAAGCCCCTGGCTCGCAGGTCGGCCACGATCTCGGATACATTGCCGACGGCTTCGTCGAACATTATCGAGAAGCCCACCGCGTCATAGGAATGCCTTAGTAGTTCCTCCGCGACCTCGGCGTTAGAGAGATTTTCAAGCGCCGGCTCAACAACGGTCACTTCCACATTGCTCGCCAACAGGGCCGACGCGAGGTATTTTATCCCGAGATTTTCCCCGATGCGGAAGACATTGGTGTCATAGGGAGCGGATACTAGGGCTACCCTCACTGTCATCCCACCCAGACCCGATGCAGACGATTCTTTTGAGTCGTGGCATGTAGAGTAGCATGTCGAGTTGCTTGAGGCCAGGCTTAATCCCGTTAGCGGCCTCGCGAGTGATCTTGTCAACCCTGGAGGGAGACCTCCCCGTCCTATGTTCAACACTGCGCAATGTGTGCGCTGTTGTGAGAAGTGACCGGCTCTCTCCCGGTTGCACACCTTGGTACTCGTGAGTTATGTGTGATGATCTAGGGACGCGTGTGGCAAGACCGCGCTCGCTGCGCCAGCCCGGCGCCGCGCCGGCTCAGCGCGCGGGATCGGCGTCCTCAGCGCGCGGGATCGGCGTCATCGCCATCGGCGGGCAGGTCGATTTCTCGGCGAATGATGTTCAGCACTTCCCCGACGCTTAGGCCGGCGTCCTCGGCGGCTTCAACGACCTCATCGAACTCGGGCTGGTAATTGATGATGCGCCCGTCGAGATAGGCCCGTTTGACGTGGACGGCCGATCCGCCCACGTTTACTTCGATCTGATCGCGTGGCAACGACCGCCGCTCGACCTCCGACACCCGCAGGCCCAGTGTCGTGGTTTCCGCGAATATAACCCTGCACAGAAGGTCCAGCCTGTTCGCGTCAGCCAATACGGTCAGCACCTGGCCCGGGCGCCCCTTTCGCATGAGGACGGCCGTGCACCACGCATCGGCCGCGCCAAGCGTGCGCAACCGCTCAAGAAGACTCGGCCACACCCGCGGATCGAGGTCATCGACGGTCGTCTCCACCTGGTACATGTTCGACCGCTGCACGCCGGCGGTCTCGGCCACGGCAGCGCCGATCAGCACCCGCAGGATGTTCGCGTGACCACTCGGATCGGCGGCACCTGCCCCTACGCCTACGGCCTGCGGTGTGCAAGGCGGCGGGCCGCCCCACGCGGTCGCCGACGCCGTCAGCAGCGCGGCGCCCGTGGGCGTGCACAGCTCCATGACGGCAGGGTGCCCCTGGACAGGCGCCGAGGCCTGCGTCAGCAACTCGAGTACCGCCGGAGCGGGCAAGGGAAGGTGGCCATGCCCGCCCGTCGCCCGCCCGGAACCGACCGCGACCGGAGACACAATCCGCGCGGACTCTTCGAGCAGGCCGAGGCTGTGTAGCGCCAGGCCGCACCCCACGACGTCAGCGATCGAGTCCAGGGCGCCCACCTCATGGAAGTGCACTTCCTCGGCTTGAATACCGTGAACCCGTGCCTCGGCCCGGGCGAGTCTCAGGAATACATCTTCGGCGAAACTAGTCACCGACGGCGTCAGGCTTGCCCGGCGGACAATCCCGAGTACGTCAGAGACATTCCGCAGAACGTCTGTCGGCGGCGTCTTTATTACCGCGCTCGCCGCCCGATAGCCGTGCCGTCGCACTTCCGATATTCCAAGCTCTATTGGTTCTACGGCTAGACCGGCCAGTCCACTGCGCACTTCATCCAGACTTGCGCCAGCATCGAGCAGGGCCCCAAGAAGCATGTCCCCGGAGGCACCATTAGTGGCATCGACCCAGAGAACTTTTTGGCTGCCATCCATCCAGATTCCCGATTCATCTTATCGCCCGCCGGCCGGGCGAACCGTACGTCGGGCGATACGCGCGGCGGCGACTCCCGCCCCAAACCCGTTGTCTACATTAACGGTCAGTACACCAGCCGCACAGCTATTCAATACCGAAAGCCACGCCGTCAAGCCGTCGAGATGCCAACCATATCCAATACTCGTGGGCACGGCGATGAGCGGGATACCATACAGGCCGCCAAGCACGGTCGGAAGCGACGCCTCCATGCCCGCGACGGCGACTATGACATCCGCGGAGCCGATTCGATCCCTTTGCCGAAGCAGTCGGTGGAGCCCGGCCACGCCCACATCAACGATCACATCCGGCCGGGCGCCGCATACCGCCACGGTGGCCGCACATTCATGAACGACCGGCAAGTCGGCTGTGCCTGCCCCGACGACGGCGACCTGTCCGGAGTGAAAGACCTTTTCACCGAGAACCGCGAGCCTGCCTATCTCGTCAACCTCGGCGGAGGGTAGTTCTTGCCGGCAGAGCTCCATGGCCTCACCGGAAAGCCTGGTAGCCAGTACCGGACGGTCCCGATGTTGCGATCGCAATTCCCTGAGCAACGCAACAATCTGGGCCGGACTTTTCCCGGTACCGAATACGACTTCGGGGTCACCCGTTCGCTCTGAACGCTGGATATCTAGCTGGGCGAATCCAAGATCGACAATGCCATCCCTCGCGTCTTCGGGGTAGGATTTAGCCACTTGACTTCCCTGAGAGATCGGACTACCGACATGGAGACAACCCACATGGCCGGTAGGCTGCTCCGCGCTATGGAACACTACGGCAGGACTCTAGTGGCGTTCTCCGGGGGAGTCGATTCCAGCGTGGTGCTGGCGGCGGCGGTCCGGTCACTTGGGCCTCAGCAGGTGGCTGCTGTCACTGCGGTTTCGCCGTCACTGCCCGCCGCGGAGCTTTCTGCCGCGGCCGGGTTCTGCGGAGCGCTTGGAGTCACTCATTACACTCCTGAGACCACGGAGCTGGACAATGCCGGTTACCGAGAAAACGGAGCGCTTCGCTGCTATTTCTGTAAAAGCGTGCTACTCGACACCGCCGCTCACCTCGCCGTCGCATTCGACTACGACACAATCGCGACGGGAACGAATGCCTCCGACATAACCGCTGGATTCAGGCCGGGAATCCGGGCGGCGAGTGAGCGAGGCGCGCGTACTCCACTCGCGGACATAGGCGCGGACAAGGCAGAGGTAAGAAGCATCGCGCGGGCGTGGAGCCTGCCGACATGGAATAAGCCCGCGGCGGCATGTCTCTCAAGCAGAATCGCCTTCGGCATTCAAATCAGCCCTTGGCGCCTGGGCAGGGTCGAGCGAGCCGAGGAATCGATTCGACTGCTGTTGCAGGCGGACAAGGTTGATAACCTCAGGGTGCGGGATCTCGGAGAATCGGTACGGTTGGAAGTCGACCAGCCGCTGGTGGAGAAGACGAG